>Ga0209723_1000854_pt1 | contig 52403 bp, 47 predicted proteins | sample BiotimSIPDNA_2_FD_185750 | JGI IMG/M metagenome (GOLD analysis project Ga0209723, IMG submission 185750) | Anaerobic biogas reactor microbial communites from Washington, USA - Biogas_R2 time_0 SIP DNA (SPAdes) (version 2) | ecosystem: Engineered > Bioreactor > Anaerobic > Unclassified | place... | reverse complement strand
AATTTATCGAAATACCACAATAAAAAGTATCGAATCATAAACTAATTTATCCACAATAAAACACCTATTTAAGCTAAAGCTTCTTTTAGTATGGCTAAAAATAGGTGTTTTTTAGTAGAACTGCGATATTTTCTATCTAAAAAAGAAAAAAGGACTGTAAAGTACTAAGAAGAAAAATTAATTCTTCATTTCTTTACAGCCCCTTTTATATTAAGCGTTAATTATATATTTTTCATATCGTTTAACCTCGCGCGGAGTCAGCGAGGTTTTTATATGGACTCCGTGATCCATATAATTAGCAAAGATAACATTATTATTTTCTTTTAAGTAATTGACTATATGCCCGTCTTCAAAAGGAATAATCAAATCTCTAATGACATTATCATTATAGATATTATAGTAAATATTAGAGACTAAAAGATCAATGTTATCTTTTGTTTTATTAGAAATTGGTAAGAAATCTTCATCTAATAATACCGGCCCATCAATTAAATCAGATTTAGTAACGACGATTAATCTTTCAATTTCAGTAGCTTCTAATTTTTCTAAGATTTCTTTAGTAATTTTCATCTCTTCAGGAGAAGCGTTTAAGCCGTCAACAACATGAATAATTAAATCAGCATCTTTAATATCAGATAAAGTTGACTCAAAGGAGTTAACTAATTCGTGTGGCAATTTATGAATAAAACCAACAGTATCAATTAAGATAAATGGTGGTCTATTTTCCGCTTTTAATACCTTAGACTTAGTATCAAGAGTGGCAAACAGCATATCTTCTTCAAAAGTGAGTTTTGAATTATAGTTATCAAGGAGTGTGACAAGCGAGTTATAAGTTGCTGATTTACCAGCGTTAGTATAACCAACTAAAACGACAATTGGAACTTCATTTTTTTGTCTACGTTTTCTTGATGTTGATTTAGCTTTCCTGATTTTTGAGAGTTCCCGTTTAACTCGTGAAATATCATCTAGTAGCTTTCTACGATCTAATTCGAGTTTAGTTTCCCCAGGCCCCTTAGCGTTATAAGTACCACCGCCTTGACGAGATAATGACTTACCAAGGCCAACTAAACGCGGTAGCATATATTCATTTTGTGCGAGTCTTACTTCTAAAATAGCTTCATTAGTTTTCGCTCTAATGGAAAATATTTGAAGGATTAAAAAACTTCTATCAATGATTTGAAGTTCTAGGATATTTTCTAAGTTTCTAATTTGCGCTGGCGATAAAGTATCATCAACAATTAAAATCGAAGCGTTAATTGATTCGGCGATTAACTTAATTTCTTCAACTTTACCACTACCAAAATAGGTACTTGGTACTGGAGTTTCTCTTGATTGAATTATTTGCTCCTGTCCGTCTATTTCTAAAGTTAAGGCTAGAGCCTTTAATTCTTCAAGTGATCTTCTAGTTGCTTCAAGTGATTCGCCTTTTGTAATAGTTCCTAAAATTGCAATGTCCATTAAAAAAAGTCACCTTCCTTGACTATTATTATATCACTATATATGATATATTATGATATAATTAAAGGGAACGGCAGGTGATTTTTATGTGGCAAGGAACTCCAATTTGGGTAATAGCTGTAACTGCGTATTTAATGATAATCTCAATTTATGCTTTTTTAAGATTAATGTTTACCAATCGTAAAACATTTAGTCTCTTTCTAGCTGGATTGATGTTTATGGGCGTTTCAGCGTTTTTCTATTTTATAGTTATACCTGAAGAGTTACAAATTTTAAAAGATATTTTGATTTATATGAATATTATTGTATTGCCAGTTATTATTGCGATTATTATCGCTCCTGATATTCGCGCGAAATATGATGCGGGTTGGGCTCAAGAAGTCAATAAAATGTCTGGTATGCGTGTTAGTTCTGAGTTGACGAAAGAACATATTATTGATGCAGTAATTGATTTATCGAATCGTAAAATCGGGGCAATCATTACGATGGAAAACCACAATACTTTAGACCAATATGCTGAAAAAGCGATTTTAATTAATGGTAAAGTAACCAAAGAACTACTATTAAATATCTTTACACCACTAACACCATTGCACGACGGAGCCGTTATTATTAGAGGGGATGAAGTAGTGTGTGCGGCAGCATATTTTACCTTATCTCGGAATGATACATTCGATAAAACAATGGGATCACGTCACCGTGCCGCTTTAGGTATTAGTGAGATTACCGATAGTTTAACGATTGTAGTTAGTGAAGAAACTGGAGATATTTCAATAGCTGTAGCCAGTATGTTAATTAAACTTAATAGTCGTGAAAAGTTATTGGATTACCTAAACTTATATATTAAATAGGAGGGGTTATCATGAAAAAAGTTATTCAATCAATATATCGCTTTGTAACTAAGCCGTTTGTGACAATTGCGATTAATAATAAAACTGATAGAATGGTAAAATTTCTAAATAAACACTCATACCTATTTTTAATTATTGCGGTTATCTTAACTGCTGGAATTATATTTTTAATATATTTTCTACCTTACTTATAGGAAAGGATTAAATAATGGATTTTTTACCGATTTCAATTCTTTTATTGGCTGTTTTAAGTGGGCTAGTAGTTTTATTAGAAGGAATTAATAATTCAAAAGTACCATTTTATAAAACGATTATCGTATTGACTAATTTAATAGTCTCGATAGTCTTTTTTGCAATATACTCAACGGTTATTAAAGAAAATCCAACTTTCTTAATGATCTATAATTATATGGGAATCTTTGAAATTGTACTGCTTTTAGTATTCATTTTAATATTATTTGTTAGGATGTTATTTGCGAAAAAGCAGTTATCAATGCATACCCAGTCAATTAAAAATAGTCCTTGGAATACCTATTTAATAATTGATAAAAAAGACCGTATTAAAGACATTTCTTCTAATTTATTACAAGATTTTGATGTTACTTTTGAAGAAGTATTAAACAAAAAATTATTTGATGTATTAAACCGAACTATTAGAATCACTCAAGTAAATAACAAAAATTCTTCGAATCGTGATTTTGAAGAAATGCTAGAGCAACTTAAAAAAATTAAAGCACCAAATGATATTGTTAAGCTTGAAATCGTTTATTTAAATAGTGAAGGTGACACTTCAGTTGTTCATATGATTGATCAAGCAATGTATTCTAAATTTGGATATTACGGAAGATTTTTAATTGGCGAGATGAAAACTGACTTCAATTTACTGGGGGTTGAAAAACAATTAAAACAAACTACCCTTCAACTTGAAACTCTTCAAGAACAATTCGTGGCAACGTTAGAAGTAAGTGATGAAGGATTAGCGTTTAGTGATATTGAAGATAAATCAACTTGGATCTCAGATACTTTAGTTGAAGAGCTAGGATTCCAATCAAACAATGTTCATACTGAAGATTTATTAAAATTAATGCAACCAGATGATTTAAATCGTTACTTAACTAAATTAAATCAATTAACCCCAGGAACTCCAAATATGGAGATGAAGTATCGCCTATTTTCTAATGGTGTCTACAAGTGGTATACCGATAAAAGTAAAAAGATTTTCTTAGAAGAAAACACGATGATTATGAGTGCGATTAATCAAGTATCAACGAAACATTTTATGCGGACTAACTTACAAAACTTAGATACTATGGGTGATCAAAACGACTTAACGATTAAACTTCGTAAAATTATTGATGAGGAAAGATATTTTCACTTGGTTATTGTAAGATTAAAAAATTTACCATATATTAATGAACTTCACGGCCGTGAAGTTGGCAATATGGCAATTTCTGAATATATTTCTAAATTAGAAAAATCATTTGTTTCTGAAGAAAATAGTATTTTTAGAATTTCAGGTTCAACTTTCGCCTTCATCTTAGATGATCAACGAAAAATGAACTTAATTAGAAAAGGTGTTCAAGGAAATGATGATTACTTAAATATGGTATTAGAGTACGGAGCAAGTAAATTAGAACTTGAAGTGTTTGCCGGTATTTCAATTATTAACAACGATGGTTATAACGAAAACGAAATGTTAGAAACAGCAATGTCAGCTTTAAAAGTAGCTGAAAACCCGAAATATAAAGGGCATGTTTGTTATTATGGAGATATTAAGTAAAGCGAAAATTAGAAAGATAATATTAGGTAAAAGGTTAAGACTATCTAGTAAAAATATTGCTTTAAAAAGTGCTAATATTATTAGTAAAATTCGTTTAGATAAAAATTATCAAAAGGCTCATGTAGTAGGTATTTATATGCCAACTAAAAATGAAATTGATTTAACGGATTTATTAAAAGATGATAAAGTATTTTGTGTGCCCAAAATTATTAATAAAGGTTTGTTATTTTCAAAAATTAGTGATGATACTAAATTTAAATCAGCTAAGTTTAATATTTTAGAACCAGTAAATATTGAAGAAGTAACGGAAATTGATTATTTATTAGTTCCCGCGATTGCAATTTTTAATAACCACCGGTTAGGCTTTGGTGGTGGTTATTATGATAAGTTTTTAGTAAGATATCGCCCAAAGCATGTGGTTGGTGTAATCTATGATTTTCAAGAAGTTGAATTTGAAGTGGATAGTCACGATCAAAAATTAGATTATTATTTTAAAGGATAAAGATGAATTCTGCAGTGATTGTTGCCGCTGGTCTCTCAACTAGATATAAAATGTCTGGTGGGACTGGAAACAAAATGGATATATTATTAAAAGGTAAACCACTCTATTATCATAGTATGAAGGTCTTTTTAGAAATGGGATTTGAAGTAATTCTAGTTACTAATAAAGATATTAAAATTCCTAATGTAAAAGTGGTAAAAGGTGGTAATTATCGTGGTGAAAGTGTTTATAATGGAGTTAAGGAAGCAACTGGAGAATATGTCTTTATTCACGATGCCGCTAGGCCCCTATTAACTAAAGGAATGGTAGGAGAACTCCTTAATCATATTAGTGTTGGTGACGGTTGTTTTTTAGCAAAATGGCTAACTGATTCGTTAAAAGAAATTGGTAAGGGTGATAAAATTATATCACGTGACCGGAAAATGTATTTTACTACCGAAACCCCTCAAGTTTTTAAACGAGAGTTATTATTAGACGCTTTTAGTAAGGCAGAAGATCAATACTCTGATGAAGTGGGAATGGTTTTAGATATCTTCCCTAACGCCTCACTTTTTCCAGTTTTCCACACTAAATCAAATGATAAACTGACTGAAAAAGATGATTTATGGCGCATCCAAAAATTAATGAATCGTGGATTTAGAATCGGACATAGTTTTGATATTCATCGCCTAGAAAAAGGAAGAAAATTAATCTTAGGTGGAGTTGATATCCCTTCAGAAGTTGGCTTATTGGGACACAGCGATGCCGATGTCTTATTACATGCGATTACTGAATCAATTTTAGGAGCTTTAGGATTAGGAGATTTAGGAACTAATTTTCCTGATACTAGTGATGAATATAAAGATATCTCATCAGTAGTCTTACTTCAAAGAGCACTTGAAGAGATGAAAAATAAAAACTATTTAATCGCGAATATTGATGTCTCATTATACTTAGAAAAACCTAAATTATTTAAGTATCGACAAGAGATTTTACATAACATAGCATACTTATTAAAAATCCCAAATGGAGCGATTAATTTTAAAGTAACGACTACCGAGAAAATAGGCCCAATAGGGCAAAGTGAAGCGATTGCCGCGGAAGCAGTTTGCTTATTAGAGGAGGATTATCATGATTGTTGAAACTGAACACGGAAAATTTGATTTAATTAAAAATTACCGCGACGCCTTTGATCCACAAGCGTTTAATGAAAGATATGTTGATGTCTCTTTTAAACAATATGATTATATTGTCGGAGATGTGTCATCAGGTATCTTAAGATTAAAAGGATTTGGCGATAACGAAAAGGGCAAAACTAGTTACAATTTTATTCCGGATTACTTAAATGATTCTTGTAACTACAACACGCCTTACTATATTTTAAAAAGAATAAAAGAGGAGACTAGAGACAGTGGAAATGGAAAAAGAAGTAAAAAGAATACTCGAGCAAATAAGACCATATCTAAATAGAGATGGAGGCGACTTAGAGTTTGTTAAGCTTGAAGATGGAATTGTCTACATTAGAATGTTAGGAGCATGTGTCGGTTGCGCTTTGATTGATACTACATTATATGACGGAATTGAAAGAATTTTAGTTGAAAGAGTTCCGGGTGTTATTGCGGTAGTAGCAGTTTAATTGTAAATTATTGGCTTGATAATAATACATTATTTATCAAGCCTTTATTTTTTTTTTGAAACTATTGTATAATATATATGATATTGAACGGAGAGGATAACATGTCGTATTTAAATGTCAAAATTGATTTAACTAAAAAGTTTATTAAGTCAAATTTAAAAGATTATCAAGGTAGAGTTAATGAGGTTCACGATATGATTCACAATAAAAGTGGAGCTGGTAGTGACTTTTTAGGTTGGGTTACATTACCAACTGATATTCAAAGTGAAATGGTTCGAATTCAAGCGGCAGCTAATAAAATTTTGCAACAAAGCGAAACTTTAGTCGTGATTGGAATTGGTGGGTCTTATTTAGGGGCCCAAGCCGCTCTTGATTATTTAGTTAATAAAGAAGATCAGAAGATGGAAGTTATCTTTGCTGGACATCAAATGTCGAGCGGATATTTAAATAGATTAGTTAAATATTTAGAAAATAGAGATTTTTCAATTAATGTTATTTCTAAATCAGGAACAACAACTGAACCAGCGATCGCTTTTAGAATTTTAAAAGAATTAATTTATCAAAAATATGGCGAAGAAGCTAAAAACAGAATCTTTGTTACCACTGATGCTAAAAGAGGAGCTCTTTATAGTGCATCAGTCGCGGAAGGATATGAAAGATTTGTTATTCCTGATGATGTTGGTGGACGTTTTAGTGTTTTAAGCGCGGTTGGATTATTGCCACTTGCGGCAGCCGGATATAACATTAAAGAAATGGTTAAGGGTGCTGAGCACGCAATGGTTAAATATCATCAAACTGATATTGAAGAAAACGAAGCTTATAAATATGCATTAGTTAGATACCTTTTATATAAAGAAGGTTTTAAAGTTGAAACTCTAGCTTTTTATGAATATGAATTATTTTATTTAGGTGAATGGTGGAAGCAATTATATGGTGAATCAGAAGGTAAAGGCGGTAAAGGATTATTCCCAGCTAGTATTAATTTAACTACTGATTTACATTCAATGGGACAATATATGCAAGATGGTCCAAGATTTTTAATTGAAACTGTTTTATCGGTTAATAAAGTTTCTAAAGATATTAAAATTCCTTTCTTTGAAAATGATAATGATAACTTAAACTATTTAGCGGGTGCTAAAGTTAGTTATGTCAATAAACAAGCCCAAAAAGGAACGATTGAAGCTCACTATGCTGGTGGAGTGCCAATTATGGAAATTGAAATTCCAGAATTAACTGAGTATAGTTTTGGATATTTAGTTTACTTCTTTGAAAAAGCGTGCGCGATGTCAGCATACTTATTAGAAGTTAATCCATTTGATCAACCAGGAGTTGAACTTTATAAATCAAATATGTTTAGGTTATTAGGGAAGCCAACAAAATGATTAAGGTAGTAACTAAAAACCCAGAAGAAACAGTAGAATTAGGAATTAAGTTAGGAGAAATCTTAAAAGAACCAATAGTTATTTTACTTGATGGTAGCTTAGCGGCCGGTAAAACCACCTTTACTAAAGGGCTAGCTAAAGGGTTAGGCATTAAACAAATCGTCAATAGTCCAAGTTATACTATTATGAAACATTATCCAAATGATAATCTTGATTTATATCATTTAGATTTATATCGCCTTGATGGACTTGGAGAAGACTTTGACTTAGAAGAATATTTATATGATGCAGTTGTGGTAATTGAGTGGCCTTTTCAAGTAGAAGAGTTGTTACCAAAAGAACATTTGTTAATTAAAATAAATAAAACGGGTGATAATACTCGTGAGTTTACTTTTATTCCTAAAGGCGATAAATATAAAGGGGTATTAAAGTGTTTAGATTAATTTTAGATAGTTCAACTAAATTAATGTGGATCGGATTAACTCGTGATAATAAATTAATTGATTATTACACAAGAGTGGCAAGAAAAGATCACGCTAAATATATGGTTGACGCGATTGATAATTTACTGGCTAAAAACAAAGTATCAATTAAGGACATTAAAGAAATTGTTGTTGGCAGTGGTCCCGGCTCATATACTGGCCTTCGTGTCGCTGGGATGACTAGTAAAATGTTAGCCTACACCTTAAAGATACCTTTATATGAAGTAAGCAGTATTTTCTTTTTAACCAGTGGATATGAAGGAAAAGTCTTAGGAATGATCGATGCTAGAAGAAATCAATATTTTACTGGTATTTATGAAGGAATTACAACAATAAAAGAAGATAAATTAATGTTACATAGTGACATTTTAACTTTAGAAGAGTATAATAACTACAAAGTTATTAATATTGATGAAAATAATTACCAAATTGATGTTAGTAAAATCATTAAGAAAAAAACATTAGTTGAAAATGTTAATGACTATGTACCTAATTATTTAAGAAAAACAGAAGCGGAAATGAACTTATGATATCGAGATTAGCGAAAATAAGTGATGTTCCTGGCATTACTATTATCCATAAAGAATTATTTCCAGGAGAAATGGCTAATTCACATAATCAAGTAAAAAGTGAATATCATCGTGTTTATGTTACGGTTGATAGTCACGATACAATTTTAGGGTATGTCATTTATCAAGTAATTGACGGAGAAGCTGAAATATATTTCTTTGGAGTTAAAGAAGAATTTCAAAGTCAAAAGATTGGTCAAGAATTATTTAATTATTCAATTGAAGAATTAAAAAAAGAAAAGATTAATAAAATCACTTTAGAAGTCAAGGAATCGAATCTTGCGGCTAGGAAAATCTATGAAAAATTTGGATTTATTAATGTAGGAATCCGCCCTCGATATTATCATGATGAAGATGGAATAATATATGTATGGGAGGATAAAACTATATGATAATATTAGCAGTTGAGACAAGCTGTGATGAGACTAGTGTTGCGATATTAAAAGACGGAAAAGAAGTTTTAAGTAATGTAGTTTTATCACAAATTGATATTCACAAAGTGTTTGGTGGAGTTGTCCCTGAAATCGCTTCACGAAACCATATTAAATATTTAACAACAGTATTTGATGAAGCTTTAGAAAAAGCGAAAGTAACACCTAATGAAATTGATTTAGTGGCTGTTACTGAGGGACCAGGATTAATTGGGGCGCTATTAATTGGAATTAATGCCGCTAGCGCATTTGCATATGCTAATAGTATTCCATTAATTGGGATTAACCATTTACATGGTCATATCTATGCCGCATCAATTGATAATGAAATTAAGTTTCCAGCAATAATATTATTAGTCAGTGGTGGACACACTGAGTTAATATACGCTAAAGATCATTTTGATTTTGAAATCATCGGTCAAACTTATGATGATGCGGTTGGTGAAGCGTATGATAAAGTAGCTAGAGTTTTAGGCTTAAGTTACCCAGGTGGTCCGATTATTGATAAACTTGCTCAAGAAGGCAAGGCAATCTATAATTTTCCAAGACCAGTAATGGATTCAGGAGATTTAAATTTTAGTTTTAGTGGATTAAAGAGTTCAGTGATTAATTTTGTTCATAACAATAGACAAAAAAATATTGAACTAGATGTTAAAGATGTTAGCGCATCATTCCAAGAAGCAGTAATTGATGTTTTAATTAACAAAACTAAAGCGGCAATAGAAAAACATCCAGTAAAACAATTAATTATTGGTGGTGGTGTTGCCGCTAATAAAGGATTAAGAAGAAGGGTATTTGAAGAAATACCAAATGTGGAAATTATCATTCCAAAAATGCAGTATTGTACTGACAACGCGGCAATGATTGCGGCCGCAGCTTATTATAAATATAAAAAGGATGGTCCGCTACCAAATTATTTATTAGGCGGATACTCTACATAAAAAGGAGGAAGAGTTATGAAATGGTTTTTTAGAGGTATATTAATAATTATTGGGCTTATCATTTTAATTCCTATAGCATTAATTTTATTGATGATAGATAGTGCAAAGCCACCAGTTGAAACATATCGCACTGAGGAATCAAGGGGATTTACCACAAATGAAGTATTTGCAAGTTCAATGGAACATTTTTTAGAAGACCCAGCAAATAATGAGTTTGGGGTGGAATTAACGCAAGATGAAATTAACACGATGATTTATCAAGCGTTAAAGAAAAATAATCCAAATTATTTAATTGATGACAGTAATGAAAATAAATATGTTGATAAAATTACTGAAGGAGTAGAAGTTGGTATCGTTGGAGCTTGGACTAAGCTAGAAGATGATGAAATCACAATTAAAGCAAGGGCAGATTTAATTAAACCAATAAAAGTAGGTACGAGTGTTTCACTTAAATTTAAGATTACTTTTAATGTTCCAGGTAATCCACGTCAAATGAAGTTACAATTAACTAAAGCGAAAATTGGTAATTTACCACTACCAAGAAGTTTAGTTAACACGGTAGTGGATAAAACCGGGGTTGATCTTAAATCTATCATTGAGGATGCTTTAGTAATTAATGGGCAAAGCGTTGGTACGTTTGATCAGGCAACCTGGACCGCTACAATTGATAAGATTAAACTTGTGGGCGGCTTGATGGAGGGATCTGGCCAACAAGCAATGACAACTTTAATTAAGATTTTAACTTACAATGAGTTATTAGATGTTGTAGTTGATAAATCGAAAATTAAATTAGAACTTAAATCTTCAAAATTATATTTAAGTGAAATATTAGATCACGTGCCTGAACACAAAAAATTACAATCAGAAGCCGAAAAAGATGCGATGTTAAGAAGTAAAGGTGCGACAATGTTACTTTCATCGTTAGGCGGTGAAGCTGGAGAGTTATATGTTAACTTATCGGAATTAGAAATTAATAAGTTATTAGATTTCTATTTAAGAGATCAATCACTCCATCAAACATTCAAATTTGGTGGTGAAGATTATACACTTGATATTTCAATCCCAACGATTGATATTTATCCTGCAGGAATGCACTTAAACGTACAAATAAAATTCTTTAATCAATTAGATTCATCAAAAAGTTTTGTTACTACATTTAAAGTTGAAATGGTATTAAAACAAGAAGAAAGAGGCTTACAATTTGAACTTGGAAGATTAAAAATTGGTGAGCATGTAACTTTAAGTGCTGAAGAAACCGAAGATTTACTTGAATTATTTGGTGCGAGTGAAGCAGTTAGAAATAATATGTTAGTTATCAATAATTTCTTATCAAGTTTTGCGTCTGAAAGAATTACACCAAAAGGCAGCAAGACAAACGAAGGGTTCTTAACTTTAACTTTCCAAGGATCAGCTGCTGCAGATACTACAATTATTAGTAATATTCAAGGAGTAATCCAAAACGTACTTGGCGGAGTAACTTCTAGCAACCCAGAAGTTCAAGATATAATTACTGATATCGCGACAACTCCTCCAGGAGAAGTTACACCAGAACAAGTTCAAGCTTTAATGGATAATGTTGATAATTTATCACCTGAAGAAATTCAAAATATTCAAGATCAATTAGTAGCCGCTTTGAGTGAAGAAGAGGCTGCAGCATTACTTGCTGCATATGGTGGCGGTTCAACACCATAAAACTATACAACTTTTCAAATAACAACAAGCGAATATGTAAAAATGTCGTAAATAGAAAAGGACTGAAATTAGCCAAAATTAACTAAAATTGGCTTTATCAGTCCTTTTTTTAGGAAAAAAAGGTGAAAACAAGACAATTAAACAACTTTTTTCATTGATATAAACAGAAAATGGAAAAAGTAAACAACTTTATAAAAATGATTGTGCTGTCAATTGTAATTATGATATAATTACTATGAAACCGTTTACACTATCATGAATTTTGAAGTGTGGATTTCAAATAAAACAAATTGCAATAATAAAGGGAGGAAAGAAAATTTATGAAAAGATTATTTGCATTAGTTAGTTTAGTTTTATTATCATTGGCTCTATTCGCATGTGATGGTTCACGTGGTAGCGGAGAGTTCAAAGTTGGATTAATTGGTTCAGCAGCAACATTACAAGACAATGGTTATAACCAATTTGCAGTTGCAGGTTTGAACAAAATTAAGCAAGAACATGACAATGTTTCAGTTAAAACTGTAAACATTTCATCTCAAGGGGATATTGCAACATCTCTAGATGAATTCGGACAACAAGGTTACGATTTAGTATTTACTCTTGAATACAACTTCGAAGCTTTGATTACAACTTATTCTGGTGGAGATCCAATTGCTAAGAGATATCCAAAAACTACATTTGTTGTGTTTAATGAATTTGCTAACACAGGAAAAGACGGAAAGAGAATCCACGACAACGTAATTGAAGTAATCTTTGGTGTTAATGAATCATCTTTCCTAGCAGGAGCATTAAGTGTATTAGTTAATGAAAATAGAGCAGTTCTATTTGAAGGAAAAGGCTATACATTTGCTAACGACCGTGCATTAGCATTCGTTGGTGGAACAGATTCAAACGGAATTAGAGTATTCAGCTATGGATTTGTTGAAGGCGCTAACTATATGGCTAACGAATTAAATACTCCAAAATATAAGTTTTATGAAGATAATACAGCAGGATTTGGTGCCTCACAAGAAAACGCAACTAAGATTAAAACATTCTATGAAAACGGAGTTAACATTGTTTATGGTGCTGCTGGTGGTGTAGCTGACAACATTAGAAACGAAGCTGAAACAGCTAAGAGATTAATGGTTGACGTTGACGCTAACCAAGACGCATTAAAACCAGGACACGTATTAACAAGTGTTTTAAAGAAAACTGATGCTGTTACATACGGAATGACAAAAGAATTAATTAATGGAACACTTAAAAATAGTGATGCAACTAGATACTATGACTTAAAGAGCGAAGGTACTGGAATTACTGATTTAGCTACCATTTCAGGATATATTGCTAATACTGAAGCAGCTAAAGCTAAGTGGACAGAAATTAAAAACAAAGTTAACACATTAGCAGAAAAAATTAAAAGTGGTCAAATTAAAGTAACTGACGCTCAAAAAGGCGAAGCATTAGACAAATCAAAACTACCAAAAATTACATTCGTTAACTAATAAGGGCTATTGACATGAAGGTTGTAGAAATTAAGAATCTAACGAAGAAATTCGGAGAATTCGTCGCTAACGACAACATTACCATGCACGCTAACAAGGGGGAAATCCTTGCTATCGTTGGTGAAAATGGTGCCGGAAAATCAACCTTAATGAATATGTTATATGGTCTTTTAAAATCAACTAGTGGTCAAATTATCGTTAAAGGGGAAGAAGTTGATTTTAGATCACCAACCGATGCCATTGCCCATGGCATCGGAATGGTGCATCAACATTTTAAGCTTGTTCCTTCTTTGACTGTAAGCGATAATATCTTTTTAGGTAGAGAAAAAACAAGAAAAATAAAAGGTGTTAAAACGCCTTTTATTGACAAAAAGACCCAAGTTGAAGAAATTCAAAAGTTAATAGATTCATCAGGATATGATTTAAAAGCGACAGATAGAATTAAAGATTTATCAGTAGGGGCTCAACAAAAAGTTGAGATTTTGAAAATGCTTCATAAAGAAGCTGATATTTTAATCTTTGACGAACCTACTGCAGTTTTAATTCCTCAAGAAATTGATGATCTTTTTGTTAGTTTAAGACAAATGAGAGATGCTGGCAAGACAATCATCATTATTACTCACAAACTTCAAGAAGTTTTAGACGTTAGCGATCGAGTCTATGTAATCAAAAGAGGAAAAGTAGTAGGATCAGTATTAACTAAAGATACATCTCAAGCTGAACTAGCAGGAATGATGGTTGGCCGTGATGTATTATTAGATATTAAAAAAGATCACATCTGTTTTGAAGAAGACGATGATGTAGTTTATAAAGTATGCGGATTAACAACTAAAAATAAAGATGGTCAATTAGTTGTTAATGACGTATCTTTTAATATTAGAAAAGGTGAAATATTAGGTATTGCTGGAGTTGATGGTAATGGTCAAACTGAATTAGTCGGTTTGTTAACTGGTATGATTTGCTCAATTTCAGGTAATACTTATTTATATGACCAAAGAATTACCAACAAATGGCCAAAAGAATTAAGGGAGGCTGGCGTTGGAATTATTCCAGAAGATAGATATGTTCATGGTGTTAATCGAGATATGACCATTAGCGAAAATATTATCGCTGGATGCCTATCAGATAAAGAAATTAATCGCGGAGGAATTTTCAATCGTAAGAGAATTACTCAAAGACGTGAAAAAGCAATTGAAAAATATGATATTAGAGTTAGTGATAGAAGAGGAAATGTCTCTCAATTATCTGGTGGTAATGCTCAAAAAGTAATTATTGCTAGAGAGTTAGAAAAACAACCTGAAGTCTTAATTGCTAGTCAACCAACTCGTGGAGTTGATATTGGAGCTATTGAATTTATTCATAACTCAATTATTGAATTTGCTGAAAGCGGAAAAGCGGTATTATTAATTTCAAGCGAAATTACTGAAATTATGAGTCTATCAGATCGAATTTTAGTAATGTATGAAGGGAAAATAATTGGAGAGGTTTTAGGTAGTGAAGCCACTACTGAAAAATTAGGATTATTAATGGGAGGTGTTAGCGATGGCAATTAAAAAAGTAACTAATAAACAAGTAGAAGTTAACCCTGTTTCTGTTGAAAGAACAACATCAACCATCTCAAGTGCGATTAACATTATTGTTCCAATCTTGCTAGCATTCCTAATTGCAATGATTCCAATTTTAATTAGTAAAGAAAACCCTGCAACTGTTTATCGAGTAATTTTGGATAGTGCCTTTAGTTTAAGAGGATTTGCAAGAATTCTTCACTATATGGGGCCATTATTACTTGCTGGTCTAGCAATTATGATTAGTTTTAAGGCTGGACTATTCAACATGGGGGTTGAAAGTTCAATTATCGTTGCCGGATTTACCACTGCAGTTCTAGGATATCAATTACAAACACTTCCTAGAATGGTATTAATTCCACTATTATTAGTAGTAGCAATCGTAGTCGGAGTATTAACTGCAGTTATTCCAGCCCTTTTAAAAGCGTATTTGAACGTTAATGAAATGGTTGTTACCTTGCTATTAAACTATGCAATTATTGAAATTCTAAAAGCCTTAACAATTGGACCATTTAGAGATCCAAGATCAGGAACCGTTTCAACTCATGCGGTAGGACAAAATGCCATCTTTAAAGGATTTGGTAATACCCAGCTGACAGCATTTTTCTTTATTGCTGTGGTTGTCTTCATATTAGTTTGGTTTTTATATAGAAAAACTAAACTTGGATATGAAATTAGATCACTTGGAACTAACTTACAATTTACTGAAGCAACCGGAATTAAAGTTCGCCGAAAAATTATTATCATTATGTTACTAAGTGGTGCCGTTGCTGGTTTAGCTGGTGCTGGCTGGTTAATGAGTGAAGAATATAAATATTCTGAAACATTCTCATCTAATCCAGGGTTAGGATGGGACGGAATGGTTATTTCACTTCTAGGTGGACACGCCCCTGAAGGAGCATTTATTGCCGCGTTATTCTACGGTATTTTAAAAGTAGGTAGCGGTAGAGTTGCATTTAACACCGATGTTCCAGCTGAAGTTGTAACAATTATCCAAGCGTTATTAATTTTATTCTTATCAGTTAAGATGGTTAAGGATAAAAACTCACCAGCTTATATTAGCATTAAACATCTAGTTTACAGAGCTAAAGAAAAACGTTTATTACGTAAAGAAAAACGTAGAGCTAAAAAAGAAGGAACTTTAGAAGCAAAACCTTTAGAAGTTAAAGAAGAAGTTTTAGAAGTTAAAAAACCAGAAGTAGTCGAAGTTAAAGAGCCAAAAGTGGTTGAAGTTGTGGAACCAAAAGTAGAACCTGTTCAAGTGGTTGAAACACCACCTCCAGCAGAAGAGTTAAAACCTTTAACAATAAAAGCGTTAGTGGCCAAAACTATTCCAGAACTTAAAGCGATTGCAAGAGAAAATAATATTTCTGGATTCTCAAGTCTTAATAAAAAAGAATTAGTTAATCTTCTTTATCGAAGTAAAGTAACTGAAAAGCCAAATAAGGAGGGTAAGTAATATGAATTTTGTTGATAGTATTCTTGCACAAACAATTATCTTTGCTGTGCCAATCATTATTAGTGCCCTTGGTGGCTTATTAGCTTATAAGATTAATATTGTTAATATTGGTCTTGAAGGATTTATGGTATTTAGTGCCCTTGTTAGTACAGTAGTGATGTATTTTACGGGTTCTTATATGTGGGGACTATTATCGGCGATTGCGATATCAGCAATTATGGGATTAATTTATGCATTCTTTGCGGTAACGCAAAAAGCTAACTTTGTTATTACGGGGTTTGCGATAAACATTCTCGCTGCTGCAGTTGGCGGATTTGTGATTAAGCATTTAAACACTATCGGTAAATTAAATCAAAATTCAATTCCAGTAACCCTTGAACAAAGTAAAATGCAACTAATCATCCCTGCCGTTCACGATATCCCAATTTTAGGAGCCTTATTAAGTGGACATACGCCAATGGTCTTTTTAACAATAGTATTGTTTGTAATTGTTTCAGTATTTTTATATAAAACAAGAATGGGTATGTATACTCAAGTTATTGGAGAATCAGAAGATGCCGCACGTTCAGTTGGTATTAAAGTTAATAAAGTTAAATATATCGTATTAATTATGTCAGCTGTAATTGTTGGTTTTGCTGGATTTAACATTGCGGTTGAGCAAGTTAGATTATTCTCTCCAGTAGTTATTGCTGGTACTGGATTTATCGCAATTGCTGCATTCTATTGTGGTGATGGTCGCCCAGGTAGAACTACCATTTATGCATTAATCTTTGGTTTAACGCAATCACTAGCGATGAACATTGGTTTAATGAATAATGCACTAGCACAAATATTAAAGACTGTTCCGTATATTACAATTATTATTGTATTAACAATTAACTCATTATTAAAGGTTAGAAATAAATTAGATAGGGGGGCGCATTATGTCGACTAAAACGGCTTTTATTGTTGTTGATATGGTTCACGATTTCGTTGATCCAACCGGACTTGTCCATTATCCAAAAAACTTAGAAATTATTCCAGCGATGAATAAAGCGTTGGAAGTTTCAAGAAGTAAAGGACATTTAGTGATCTTTATTCAACATCGTTACCGTAAAGATAAGTTTGATAAAAACTTACAAAATATGAGACCTTGTTGTATTGAAGGATCTGGTGGAGAAGAAATTACAAGTTTACTTAAGGTGGACCACAAAAAAGACTATATCGTTCAAAAAAGAAGATATAGTTCATTCTTTGGGACTGACTTAGACTTAATATTAAGAGAACACGATATTAGAAATATTGTTGTTGTCGGAACCAAAACCAATAACTGTATTTATGCAACAGTTATTGATGGTTATTACTTAGATTACAATGTCTATGTAATTAGAGATTGTGTAGGAACTAGCGATGATACTACTAATGAAATTTTCTTAAGAGATATTCATAAGTATTTAGGTACGGTTGTTACATTAGATGAATACATAGAGTTAGTTAATGGAGGTAAGTTAAAATGAAAAAAGTACTTACTACCGGTTATCCAAGTATGGATAGAATTGTTAAGTTAGATAAAACTCCACTAGTTGGCTATACTTCAATTGTATTAAACCAAGATAGTAATGAGATTTATTATGGAGGATGTTCGTTAAACATTTCAACAATACTAGGAAAATTAAATGTTCCTAATACTCCGTTAATTAGAGTTGGTAAAGACTTTGAACAAATTAAATTAGGCGAACATTTAAAAAAACATAATGTTGATTTATCAGGAATTATGAAAGTAGATGACAAAATCACAAGTTTTAGTTATTTACTTCAAACCGCTTCAGGAGATCACGTTACTTTATTCCATCCAGGAGCACATAGTGATGAAAACTTTGTTAATTATAATGAAGAGTTATTTAAAGATGCAAGAATGGTCGTAATGACGATTAACTCTAAATCTGATAATGATGAAACATTAAGATTAGCTAAAAAATATGATGTTCCACTAGCCTTTGGAATGAAACTAGATGAAACTGGATTTACTGATGATGTTTTAGAAAAAGTATTTACTTCAGTTGAAATTATGTTTGCTAATGCACATGAAACTGATGTTTTATGCAATAAGTTCAATTTTAACGGAATTAAAGATTTCTTTAAGTTACCAAAAATGGAAATTTTTGTAGTAACTAAAGGTGGTAGTGGAAGTACTATCTATACTAAAAAAGGTGAAATCATTGAAATTCCAGTAGTAACACCAAAACGTATTATTGATACTGCCGGTGCCGGGGATGCATATATGGCAGGATTCTTATACGGATATTTAAATGATTTAGGTATTGAAAAAGCAGGAAGAATCGGAAGCGTTGTTTCCTCATTTATTCTTGAAGAATTAGGGTGCACGACCAATGCCCCTACACTTGCCCAAGTGAAAGAAAGGTATAATAAAAATTATAAAGGAGATAAGTTATGAAACCAACAATTTACATGAAAGGTACAGACAAAACAATTGCACCAAACGTTATTTTTTCAGGAGACCCGTGGAGGGTAGAAGTTTTAAAAGAATATTTAGATAATCCACAAAAAGTAGCATTCGCTAGAGAATATAATACTTATACTGGAACTTATAAAGGAATGCCTGTTACGATTACATCAACTGGTATTGGCGCTCCATCTGCCGCAATCGCAATGGAAGAAATGTATAACTGCGGGATGAAAGTTGCTTTAAGAATGGGAACAGTTATGTCACTTAAAGATGAACTTTTAGGACACTATATTGTGCCAGTTGCTTCAGTTAGAAGAGAATCAACTAGTGAAACTTATATTGAATTAAATTATCCAGCAGTAGCTAACTTTGATTTCGTTAATGTTATTTCACAAACAGTAAGAGATTTCGGAAAAATTGCTGACAACGGATTAAATATGACTTTAGATGGATACTATTCACAAATGAAAGAATCTAAATTATCAAAAGAAAGAGGCACTGATGTCTTTAAAGTATTTGAAGATGCTAAAAAGATGGGTGTTGCTGGACTTGATATGGAAAGTTCTTGTATGTTAATTTTAGGACGTTTAATGAACGTTAAAACTGCAGTTTTAACAATCGTTACCGTTCTTGAAAACTACAAAGATTCAATCGAAGGCGAAGTTAGAAGAAAAGGCGAAGACGAATTATGTAGAATCGCTTTAGAAAGTATTTATAGACTAAATAACGGTGGTAAATAATTATGGGTTTATTTAAGAAAAACTTAGTTATTGGAATGGTCCATTTAAGACCACTTATTGGAACGCCAGATTATCAAAATAATAACGAAGAAATAATTAAACTCGCTATTGAAGATGCTAAAACATTAGAAAAAGCTGGCGTTGACGCGATCATGATTGAAAATATGGGTGATAACCCTCTAGCTGAAAAATTAAACTTTGAACAAGCTATTTTCTTATCAGCAGTTTCAGCTTTAATTAAAAGAGAAGTTAAAATCCCAATTGGATTAGATGCAGCATTTAATGACTATAAAACAGGTTTAGCAATTTGTAAAGCATTAGATTTAGATTTTGTTAGATTACCAGTATATGTTGATACTGTTATTTTCCACGGCGGTATTTTATATCCAGTTGCCGTTGAAGCAACTAGATATCGTAAATTGTTAGGTGCAGAAAATGTAAAAATTTTAGCTGACATTCAAGTTAAATATACCTATATGCTATCAAAAGACATTTCACTTGTTGATTCTGCTAAAATGGCACAATCTTCAGGTGCTGATGCGGTAATTGTTACTGGTGTTTCAACTGGTCAACAAACTCCAATTGAAGCAATTGAAGTTGTTAAGAAAAATGTTAAAATTCCAGTATTAATTGGTAGTGGTGTAAGTGTTAGTAATGTTTCGGAACAATTTAAGATTGCTGATGGCGCAATTATTGGATCTGCATTCAAAGAAAATAAAGATATTAGTAAACCAATCTCTTTAAAATTAACTAAAGAGTTTATGGAAAAAGCAAAGGAAGTGAAATAAAACTATGATGAGACCAATGAAACTTGCTGGACAAGAACTTCTTTTTGGTGAAGGTACACTTGCCCATTTAGCGGATATCAAATCTAAAAAAATGGTAATTGTTTTAGGTGATGATATCGTTTATAAAAACGGTGTAATGGACATCGTTGAAAAACATTTAAAAACAGCTGGTACTCCATATAAAGTTTATATGGGAATCGAACCAGATCCTAAATTTAGTACAGTGTTAAAAGGTGCTAAATTTATGTTAGAAGAAAAACCAGATTTCATTTTAGCGATTGGTGGCGGATCAACTATGGACGCAGCAAAAGCGATGTGGATTTATTATGAACATCCAGAAATTAAAGATTTAGAAACAATTGCTGACAAATCTAAATTTCCTAAATTAAGAGGTAAAGCTAGATTTGGTGCGGTTCCAACTACAGCGGGAACTGCATCAGAAGTTTCACGTTCAATCGTTATTACTGATGATGTTACTGGCCACAAACATGGTATTGGTAACATGGAAATGATGCCAGATGTCGCCATTTGTGACCCAGTAACAACATTATCTAAACCAAGAAGATTAACAATTGAAACTGGATTTGATGCCTTAAGCCACGCTCTTGAAGCTTATGTTTCAAACCGTGCTAATTACTTATCAGACATTCTTGCCAGAGCAGCAATTAAAGAAATCTTTGAAACTCTTCCAAAAGTTATTAATGATTTAAAAAACATGGAATTAAGAGAAAAAATGTTAAATGCTTCACTAGTTGCCGGTTTATCATTTACTAACGTATCATTAGGTATCGTTCATTCTATTTCTCACTCATTAGGTGGAGTTTTACATCTTCCTCACGGAACATGTAACGCAATTTTACTCCCTTATATTGCGGAATTTAACTCGCAAGCACCTTATGCAAAAGAAAGATATGATGAACTAGCTAAAATGATTGGTAAAAAAGATATGGTTTCAGCACTAAAAGAATTTAACAAAGTTTTAGAGTTCCCAAGCTCATTAAAAGAACTTGTTAAGGAAGAAGACTTAATGAAACATTTAGATGAAATCGTTGATTTATCACTAGCGGATGGTTGTACCAAAACTAATCCAGTTTGCCCAACTAAAGATGATTTAAGAGCGTTAATTCTTAAAGCATTCCACGGAGGTAAATAAGATGAATTTAATTGGTTATTTATCATTAGGTTACCCTACCATTAAAGATACATTTGATGTTGCTGATATTTATGTTGGTAACGGCGTTGATGTTTTAGAAATTGATTTTCCAGCAGCTGATCCATTTATGGATAGCGAATTAATTCAAAATAGAATGAAGGCGGCCTTAAAAGCGTGTTCAAACTATGATGAATATATGAAAGCCATTGTTAAGATTCAAAAGTTACATCCAAAAACTCAAATCTATATTTTAGCTTATGAAGAAACAATTAAAACAATTGGTGTCGATAAATTTACTAAATTTATGAACGATCAAAAACTAACAGAATTAATTTATGTTGGTGGCGACAACAAAAAAATTAAAAAACATTTAGAAGACAACAATATCAGATTAGCTCAATATGTAAGATTACATTTACCAGAAGAAGATTTAGTTCAAGCTAGAGGCACTAAAGGATTTATCTACCTACAAGCTAAATCAGATAAAGCTCACCCACAATATAAAACAATTAAAGAAGTTATTGCTTATCTTCGTCAAAACGAAGCTAAGAATAAACTAATCAATTGTGGTGTTGGGGTTTCAACAACTGAAGATTTAAAAAGAGTTAAAGATGCAGGAGCTGACGGAGCATTTATCGGCAGTACATTTTTAAAATTACATGGTGATGTGCCAGCTTTAAAAGCTAAAATTCAAGAATTTAAAGCGGTAATAAAATAAATTCCCCCTTTAAAATACAAAAAATTTTAAGATTGAAAGAGGTATAAGGACTTGCAACCATCTAAGAAGTATTTATATGTAAAAATTTACGAAGATCTCTATAATAAAATTAAATCAAGTGAATATAAACCAGGAGATAAACTTCCTAGTGAGCATGAACTTAGCGAGCAATACGAAGTTAGTAGAGGGACATTAAGACAAGCTCTCTTGCTACTTAAAGAAAATGGATATATCCATAATATCAAAGGTTCAGGCTCATATGTAACTAATTTCACTGGATGCAGTAATATAACGTTAGATAGGCTACACATGATTCCCTATTCTTTTGCCAAGCACGAATTAAAAGAAAGAATAGATAAACTAGTATATGAAGTCCCGACAACATATACTGCAAGGCAATTAAATCTTAACAACTCTCAGTTAACCTTAAATTGCCAAAAAGTTTATAGTGATAAAACCGGTGCAGTTGCATTTTCTTTAATATCAATTCCCGTTAAATTATTATCTAAACATAATGTAGATATTACCAAAGAAGAAAACATAAAAAAATTTATCGATGAAATAGTAAATACTGCAAAGCATGCACGTGCACGAATCATGTTTTCTGAAGTCGGAGATTTTCTAGCCCGTAAATTAGAAGTGTCTAGAAAAGAAAAGATAGTAATAGTTGAAGAAATCTATTACTGTGAAGAGGACACGCCGCTCGCTACTATGAGGCATTCAATGAAACCAGATAGTTTCGAGTTTGTCATTAATCGCACAAAAGTCGAATAAAAACGAGAGCCGGATCAATAATGATTCCGGCTCTTTTTAAGAGTTAACTCTGCTTGTGAAAATAGTGATATTATTATATAATATTCTAGAAAGGGTGATAATGTGAAAGACCAATCAAACTTTATTAAAACGATAATGGAAAATGATTTAGAAAGTGGTAAACACAATCTAATTATTACTCGTTTTCCACCAGAACCAAATGGTTATTTACATATAGGACACGCTAGAGCGATTATTATTAACTTTGAGTTGGCAAAACATTTTGGAGGTTATACTAACCTTCGTTTTGACGACACTAACCCTGAAAAAGAAGAGTTGAAATTTGTTAAATCAATCGAAGAAGATGTTAGATGGTTAGGTTATAATCCAAAAGCGGTTTATTTCGCTTCGGATTATTTTCAAGAAATGTTTGACCGTGCCGTTTTATTAATTAAAAAAGGCTTAGCTTATGTTTGCGATTTAACTGCTGAAGAAATTTCTGAATATCGTGGTAATGTGACAACACCAGGTAAAAATTCTCCATACCGCAACCGCTCAGTTGAAGAAAACTTAAAACTTTTCTATGAAATGAAAGATGGAAAATATCAAGAAGGCGAAAGAGTCTTAAGAGCTAAAATTGATATGGCTAGTCCGAATATGAATATGCGTGACCCAGTAATTTACCGAATCAATTATGAGGAACATCATAATACGGGTAATAAATGGGTTATTTATCCAATGTATGATTACGCTCACCCACTTGAGGATGCCATTGAAGGTATTACTCATTCACTATGTAGTTTAGAGTTTGAAGACCATAGACCACTATATGATTGGTGTGTTGAACATACTGAAATGCCAAAAGTGCCAAGACAAATTGAGTTTGGTCGTTTAAACATTGACCGGACAGCAATGTCTAAACGATATTTAAGAATGTTTGTCGAACAAGGTTTAGTTTCTGGTTGGGATGATCCAAGAATGCCAACCATTCAAGGATTAAGACGTAGAGGATATACTCCAAATGCTATTAGAAACTTTATTTTAGCTTCAGGACTTTCGAAAACTAACGGCTCAGCCTCAATTGATATGGTTGAACACTTTGTAAGAGAAGATCTTCAAAAAACGACGAATCGTTTAATGGCTGTTAAAAAACCATTAAAAGTAACTATTACTAACTATCCAGAAGGACAACTTGAAAAATTAGATGTCATCTTAAACGATGAATTAAGTGACGAATCTAGAACGATGTATTTTGGAAGACATATCTATATTGAACAAGATGACTTTGTCGTAGAAAAACCAAATCGTCAATATAAAAGATTATATTTAGGCGGAGAAGTAAGATTAATGAATGCTTACTTTATTCAAGCCAATGATGTCGTATATGATGATGAAGGTAATATTATAGAAGTACTTGCAACATATGACATTGAAACTAAAAGTGGTACTAACTTTACTGGTAGAAAACCAAACGGAAATATTCATTTTGTTGAAGCGACTACGGCAGTTAAAGCTGAATTTAGAAGGTTTGAACCACTCCTTGATGAAAATGAAGAATCAAGTGATTATTTAGAAAGATTTAATCACGAATCAATCTTTATAGATCATGGATATGTTGAAAACTATTTAAAAGATGTTAAACCAGAAGAAAAATTCCAATTTATTCGCCAAGGTTTCTACTCCGTAGACTATGACTCAACACCAGAAGAAATAGTCTTTAATCAAGTAGTTGCCTTAAAGAGTTCATACAGACCATAATGGTAAATAAGATATTAGAAAATTTAAACTATGAACAACGACAAGCGGTCAAATATAATGATGGACCGCTTTTTATCATTGCCGGAGCTGGTACTGGTAAGACGATGACCTTAACTTCTAAGGTCGCATATTTAATTGCTAGTGGCGTCGCTCCGCAACGAATATTAACCTTAACTTTTACTAATAAAGCCGCTAGAGAAATGAAAGAACGCATCTTAAATATGGTCGGCCCAGCAGCTAATATGTCATGGATTTCAACTTTCCACGCTTTTGGCTTAAGATTTCTAAGAAGACACATTAGTCTTTTAGAAAATGGCTTAGATGAGGGATTTGTGGTTATTGATGAAGATGATGCTAAAAAGATAATTAGAGACCTAATAAAAGAGTTAGGAATTGATGAAAAGACATTTCCATCAACTGATGCCTATAATCAAGTATCAGCACTCAAAGTTGGTTATGAAAGATTTTATTTAAAGAGTGAAGATCTCCAAAGGTTACTTGCAAAATATCAAGAATATTTAATTGATAATAATTTAGTTGATTTTGACGACTTAATTTTATATACGCTTCAAATTCTATCAAAAGAAGCGACAATTCGTTTGCATTATCAAGAACAATTTGAGTACGTTTTGGTTGATGAGTTTCAAGATACAGATCATTTACAATATGAAATATTAAAACTGTTGTCAGGCGATAAAATTAAAAAGAATATTTGTGTAGTTGGTGATCCCGACCAATCAATATATTCTTTTAGAGGAGCAAGATACGAAAATAACCACGACTTTATTAAAGATTATCAAGCGAAGGTAATTACTTTATCTAAAAATTACCGCTCAACTAATAAAATCTTAAGTTTAGCCAATAAATTAATTAAAGAAAACTTAGATCGTTATCCTAATTACAGCGAAAAGCACTTAGAAAGTGATTTAGGTAGTGGCTATGCTCCAGTATTTAGAAAGTTTTCACGTGATATTGATGAAGTTATTTATGTTGCGGAAAAAATAACTGAATTAACACAATTTGATGGGTATAAACCAAATGAGATTGCGATATTATATCGTAGTAACTATTTATCTAGAGTTTTTGAAGAAACCTTTATTCGTTATCAAATACCTTATGTCGTTTATGGAGGGGTATCATTTTTTCAAAGAAGAGAAATTAAAGATATTATGGCATATGTTAGACTTTCATTAAACCATAATCAAGATTTCTTTTTAAAACGCATTATTAACGTTCCAAAAAGAAAAATTGGTGATGTTACAGTCCAAAGATTAGAAGAGTATGCCAGATATATTGGCGAAAGCGTATTTGAAGCAATTCCGTCATTTGAAATTGCGGCAGGAACCAAAAGAGAATTAGATAATTTTTACGCAATGATTAATAAATTTAGTGAAGCGATTGATAAAAATATTGATTTATCTGATTTAATCGATTTAATATTAAATGGTTCTGGATATAAAGAGATGTTACTTGCTGAAGGGGATCAAGGAATTGATCGAATTCAAAATATTTTAGAATTAAGAGGAGTTTTCAAACGTGGTGAGTTTTTATATGAAGGTAACACCAAAGAAAAACTGACTCAAATTTTAGATGAAATCTCACTAATGACTGATGCTGATAAAAATGTGGCAACGCAAGATAAAGTCATTTTATCAACTTATCATCAAGTAAAAGGATTAGAATTTAAAGCGATCTTTATGGTGGCCATGGAAGAGGATATATTTCCTAATGCGAATGCGATATATTCTAAAGGTGGTTTAGAAGAAGAAAGAAGAATAGCGTATGTAGGTATAACTAGAGCTAAAAGACATCTATTTTTAACTCATTCAGAAACAAGATTCCGATTTGGTAGAAAAGAATATAATAGACCATCAAGATTTTATCTTGAAATAATAGACACTTTTGGGACAGTTAAACCGAGTTATTTAGGTGGCGGCACCGTTGAATTTGAAACCGTATCATCCTTTTCAATTGGCGATAAAGTAGACCATCAAATTTTTGGACAAGGAAAAATTGTTGCAATTGAAGGAGAAGTTGCAGTAATTGCTTTCTCGGCCGAACACGGAATTAAGAAAATCATTTTAGGACACCCTTCACTTAAAAAAAGTAAATAATAAATTCATGCCTACTATAAAGTAGGGGTGAAGTTATGATCTTATCAACTGAACAATTAAAAGCGGTCACTTCAAAAGACCGCTTTATTTTTCTTCTTGCAGGAGCTGGAAGCGGGAAGACAAGAGTTGTAATTGAACGAATTAAATATTTAATAAAAAATGGTGCAAATCCGAAGGGGATACTTGCGATAACCTTCACTAAAAAAGCATCAGAAGAGATGAAATTAAGGCTTGATAACGAATTAGTAAATGTTAATACCTTTCATGGATATTGTTATCAAGAGTTAATAAAAGATGGGTTCAATAAACAAATAATAGATCCCCAAGATTTACCTTTTACTCAGTCGGAATTACTTTTAATATCTAGATATAAAAACTCTTTGCAAGGCGTTAAACCACCAATAATACTAAATGAATATAATGAGTATTTAACGACTAGAAATTTAATTGATTTTGATGATATTATGAATATCTTTTTAAAAGAATATCAAAAGAAAAAATTTGATTATAAATATATATTTATTGATGAATTTCAAGATACGAACAATCTTCAATATGAAATCTTAAAACGATTAATCAGTAATGAAACTAATGTCTTTGCAGTTGGCGACTCCGATCAATCAATTTATCGTTTTAGAGGCGCCAACTCTAAAATTATTGATAAGTATTTATCTGAGTTTAAGGCAACCCTTTTAAATTTAGGTAATAATTACCGCTCAAGCGTTAAAATTATTGATGAGGCTAATTATGTCATTAAGAAAAATAAAACAAGAATTAAAAAAGAATTGATTCCCAATAAAGAAAGTGAGGGTTTAGTTCAAGTTTATTCTTTTGAAAATCAAAAGAGTGAATGTTATTTTATTATTTATAAGATAAAAGAATTAATGAGTAAGGGGTATCTATTAAAAGATATTGCCATAATTTATCGTAATCACAGCCGCGCTTCTACGTTTAAAAGGATTTATATGGATAATTATTTAATATCGGTTGAACCTAATATTAATCTTTTATCTTGTCATGAATCAAAAGGATTAGAGTTTAAAATAGTTTTCATTATTGGTTTAGAAGAAGGATTATTCCCGTCACTATATGAAAATATGATTTCAGAAGTTGAGGAAGAAAGAAGACTCTTCTTTGTCGCGATTACAAGAGCGATGGATCAACTATATTTAACTTATTCAAAAAAAGATGAGTTTAATGAGCCACGAAAACCTTCACGTTTTTTAGTCGAACTTAACCGCGAAATACACTAAATATCATATGGTATATGATATAATAATTTTGGTGATAATGTGGATATTTTAAAAAGAATTAAAGAACTAACTAAAATAATCAATCAAGCTAATGTTGACTATCATACTTATGACAATCCAACGATGTCGGATTATGAGTATGATATGCTTTTTAAAGAATTAAAAGAACTAGAATTAGCTTATCCAGAATACAAACAACCTAACTCTCCAACTGATAAAGTTGGTGGAGTTATTTTAGATAGATTTCAAAAAGTTACCCATGATATTCCCATGACATCACTATCAAATGCGTTTAATTTTGATGAATTAGCGGATTTTTATCATCGTGTTCAAAAGGAAATTGAAGCGTTTGAATTAATTTCTGAATTAAAAATAGATGGGCTTGCGATTAGTTTAATTTATGAAAATGGAAATTTCATCAAAGCTGTTACTCGTGGTGATGGTCAAATTGGTGAAGACGTTTCCGAAAATGTTAAGACCATTAAATCACTACCATTAACTTTAACTAAACCAGTTAATATTACCGTTCGTGGTGAAATCTTTATGCCATATGAAAGTTTTTATAAATTAAACATGGAAAGAGAAAAAGAAGGGCTACCTTTATTTGCCAATCCAAGAAATGCCGCTAGCGGCACGATTAGACAATTAGATTCATCGATTGTTAGTAAAAGAGGTTTAGATCTTTTTGTATACACGATAGCTAATAGTGATGATTTTGAAATTGATACTCAACATAAAGCGTTAATGTTACTTCATAAATTAGGATTTAAGATTAACAAAAGATATGGTCTTTCTAATACACTTTCAGATTTATTTGAAACTATTAATTATTTAGATAGAACTAGACAGGGGTTAAACTTTGCAACTGATGGGGTTGTTGTTAAAGTTAATCAATTTAATTATCAAAAAGAATTAGGTTATACTGCTCGTCATCCAAAATGGGCCACCGCTTATAAGTTTAGCCCTGAAGTTGTTGAAACTAAATTATTAAAAATTACTTTCCAAGTTGGTCGAACTGGTGTAATTACTCCAGTGGCTAACTTAGAGACAGTTGAAGTAAGTGGTTCTAATGTTTCAAGAGCTACTCTTCATAATGAAGGGTTTATCCGTGATCGTGATATTCGCGAAGGGGATTATGTCTATCTTCAAAAGGCTGGAGAAATAATTCCGGAAATTATTTCAGTTAATATGGATAAAAGAGATAAACAATTGCCTTTTGAAATGATTACTAATTGTCCTGATTGTAATTCAGTTTTAGTTAAGAAAGAATCAGATGCTGATCATTTCTGTATTAATCCTGATTGCCCATCAAGAAATATTAATCAGATTATTCATTTTGCATCAAGAAATGCGATGAATATTGATACTTTAGGTGAAAAAGTTGTTGAGACATTCCACGGATTAGAATATTTAAATAATATTATCGATATTTACTCGTTAAAAGATCATTATGATGAGTTAATTGAATTACCTGGTTTTGGTAAAAAATCAATTGATAAACTACTTGAAGCAATTGAAAATAGTAAAACGATGCCGTTTGCTAAATTATTTTTTGGATTAGGCATTAAAAATGTTGGGGCTAAAGTCGCTCAAATTATTGTCGATGAATTATCAGATATTGATACTATCATGAGTGCTACTAAGGAAGAATTGACAAGTATTTTTGAAATTGGTGATGTTATTGCCGATAGTATTATTAATTATTTTAAAGATGAAAAGAATTTAGAAATTATTAATTTCTTTAAAAAGAATAATTTTGTGCTATTCCAAGAAAAGGTAAAAAAATTAGATGATCACTTTTTCTCAGGAAAAACTGTTGTTTTAACGGGAACACTTGAGCATTTTTCAAGAAACGAATTAAGTGACAAATTAGTTTTATTAGGAGCGAAAGTATCATCAAGTGTTAGTAAAAAAACAGATATCGTTATTGCGGGTGATCAAGCCGGATCAAAACTAACAAAAGCGATAGAATTACAAATTAAAGTACTTTCAGAACAAGAACTACTGGAGATATTAAATGAAGAATAGAGATATTATTAGAATTATTGGTGCTAAAGAAAATAATTTAAAAGATATATCAATTGATATACCAAAAAATCAATTCGTAGTGATGACAGGACTATCCGGAAGCGGAAAGTCCTCTTTAGCTTTTGATACTTTATATCAAGAAGGTCAAAGGCGATATGTTGAATCTTTAAGCGCTTACGCGAGACAATTTTTAGGCAGTTTTGAAAAACCACGAGTTGATTCAATTGATGGACTTTCGCCATCAATTAGCATTGATCAAAGAACTACCTCTCAAAATCCAAGATCAACCGTTGGTACAGTTACCGAAATTTACGATTTTTACAGGTTAATTTATGCGAAAATTGGTGTTCCTTATTGTCCAAATTCAAATAAACCATTAACAAAACAAACCGTTCAAGAGATGACCGATATCACTTTAAAAAATAGTAAAGATAAAGATAGAATTATTGTAATGGCGCCAGTAATCATTAGACAAAAAGGAACGCACGCTAATTTAATAGAAAGATTTTTAAAAGAAGGATTCAACAGGGCGATAATTGACGGAGAAGAATTTTTGTTAGAAGAAACTCCAACTTTAGATAAAAATAAAAATCATGATATTTCAATTGTCGTCGATAGACTGGTTAAAAATAGTGAAATAGATTCTAGATTATATGAATCTTTAGAACTAGCAACACATATCGCTGATGGTAAAGCGATAGTTAAAATTAATGATAATTACAGACACTTTAATGAAAAATATGCATGTGAAGATGAATCATTTGTCATTCCCGAGTTAGAACATAGGTTATTTTCATTTAACACCCCACTTGGTGCATGTCCTTCATGTAACGGATTGGGTGTTAAATTAAAAATGGATTTAGAATTAGTTTTAGATCCTGAAAAGCCACTTACTAATGGTGGATTTATTCCATATAAAAACACTGAAGATGATAATTTAAGTGTCCAAGAACTAGAACAAGTTGCAAAACACTTTAAAATTGATATTTCTAAACCAGTAAAAGATTTAACTAAAAAAGAATTGGATATTTTCTTATATGGATCAAAAGAAAAAATTAATTTTTTATTAATTTCAAGTTCTGGTCGAGTTCATCAAAAAGTAATCGAATTTGAAGGATTAATTAATCACTTTGAAAGAAGACATCGCGAAACAACAAGTGAATGGATTCGCGATTGGATTGAAGGATATATGCGTGAAATTGATTGCGAGGTATGTGGAGGTAGACGTTTAAATCCGGCAGCGCTATCGGTTAAGGTCGGCGGAATTAATATTCATGAACTAACAACATTCTCAGTTGATCAATCAATTGAACATTTTAAAAACTTAAAACTTACTACTACCGAAAGAGAAATAGCTAAGTTAGCGTTAGATGAAATTAATATGAGATTATCTTTCTTACAAAATGTGGGATTAGGATATTTAACATTATCAAGAAAAGCGGGAACTCTATCTGGAGGAGAAGCGCAAAGAATTAGACTAGCAACTCAAATTGGTTCTAAATTAAGTGGTGTTTTATATGTCTTAGATGAACCTTCAATTGGTTTGCATCAACGTGATAATATCCGTTTAATTAACGCGTTAAAAGAAATGAGAGATTTAGGTAACACTTTAGTTGTAGTCGAACATGATCACGAAACAATGTTAAGTGCTGACTATCTAATTGATATTGGACCAGGTGCTGGGGCAGCTGGTGGATATATTGTTGCCGCCGGTACTCCAGAAGAAGTAATGGCAAATGAAAATAGTATTACTGGTCGCTATTTAAGTGGTAAGGAATGTATTCCAGTACCAAAAACTAGAAGAAAACCAAATGGTAAATATATTAATATTAAAGGCGCTAGCGAAAACAACCTTAAAAATTTAGATGTTAATTTTCCAGTAGGATTATTTACAGTAGTAAGTGGTGTTTCTGGAAGCGGAAAATCAACATTAGTTAACTCAATTTTACTTAATGGATTGCGCCAAAAATATTATAAGAGTAAAGTTAAACCGGGTAAACACGCTAGTTTAGATGACCATGAATTAGTTAATAAAGTTGTCGAAATTTCGCAATCACCAATCGGCAGAACACCGCGTAGTAATCCGGTTACCTATACTGGAGTCTTTGATGATATTCGTGACGTGTTCGCAATGACCAAAGAAGCTCAAGTAAGAGGTTATCAAAAAGGAAGATTCTCATTTAACGTTAAGGGCGGAAGATGTGAGACTTGTCAAGGTGACGGAGTAAAAAGAATTTCAATGCACTTTTTACCAGATGTCTATGTAAAATGCGAAGTATGTCAGGGCAAAAGATATAACCGCGAAACGCTTCAAATTAAATATCGTGGTAAAACCATTAGCGACATTTTAGAAATGACTGTTGATGAAGCGGTAGAGTTTTTCAAAAATCATCGTAAGATTCATGATAAATTAATGACGATGAAAAATGTTGGATTAGGTTATATCCACTTAGGACAACCAGCACCAACCTTATCTGGAGGGGAAGCTCAAAGAGTAAAACTGGCAAGTGAATTGCAAAAGAGAATTACCCCGCAAACAATCTTTATTTTAGATGAACCAACGACAGGACTTCATACAGATGATGTAAAAAGATTACTTGAAGTCTTACAACATATTGTTTCTGAAGGAGCAACAATGGTTGTTATTGAGCATAACTTAGATGTAATTAAATCTGCTGATTATATAATAGATTTAGGACCTGAAGGTGGAGATAAAGGTGGTATGGTTATTGCCACCGGAACACCAGAAGAAGTTGCTAATAACGAGGCCAGTTATACCGGTCAATATTTAAAACCATTATTAAAGTGAATTAAAGCCGCTAATGTAGCGGCTTTTTTTAATAATAACATATATCAATATGTTATAATAGTTTTAAAGAGGGTAAAATGGAAAAACAACAAAATAGACAGAAATTTAATGAAGCTAAGCTAAAATTTGCGGTAATTATTGGTTATTTTAACCATCATAATTTCTTTTTAAATGTCTTTATGGCCGCAATACTTAGCCTTTTAGCTGGTGTAGTTATAGTCGGTATTTCTAATACCTTTTATCCTTTGCTTACTGGGAATTACATTCATATGATTTATATGTTTTTAATTTTTTCAGTCTTAGAATTACTAATAAAGTACTTCTTTTACAAGGTTAGTTTCCAATCAGTTTTAAAATCAAGGGGAATTATGTTATTTCCTAATCAGGTATTACTATTTTTTGCATTAGAGATATTCTTTGATTTAAAGTTTACTAGTTTTCTAGCCATATTTGGTTTTGTCTTATTATTTAGTTTTATTAGAAGTGGTGTTAGTTATATATTTATTTCTATTAAAAAATATTTTTCTAAAGAGGTGTAGTTATGAAAAAAAAATTAAGAATCAGAAAAATGATTAAAGATTGTGATTTAGAAGTATTAGCAGGTAAAAAAGGGATCGATTTCACTGTTGATGTGGAAATGATTTCTAGACCACAATTTGAAATAATGGGGAATTTTGAATTTTCCGATCCGCAAAGACTAATGTTAATTGGGGTTCAAGAATCTAATTTTTTAGATAGTCAAAGTATGCCAAAAAGAAAGAAAATGATTAAAGGATTATTTGATTTAAAACCTCCAGCCATTATCTTTCCGGTTAATCCTGAAGTTGAAAAAGTATTAGACCTTTTTAAAGAATTTGGCGATGAATATAACGTTCCTATTTTAAGAAGCAACTTAAATACAACACCACTTAACTCAATGTTATATGTATACTTGCACCAAGAACTATCAGAAACAATTGGCGTTCACGGAGTATTAATGGATATTCATGGTATGGGCTGCTTAATTATTGGTGGTAGTGGCATTGGTAAGAGTGAGACAGCACTAGAGTTAATTAAAAGAGGACACATTTTAGTATCTGATGATTTAGTTGAAATTTATGAATCATCAGCTGGTAGTTTAGTTGGGACAGCACCAAGAATTTTAAGACGTTATCTTGAAATTAGAGGAATTGGAATTGTCGATGTTATTTCAATGTTCGGAAGCGGTGCATACCGTGAAAGAAAGAGAGTTCATATGGTTGTTGAACTAGAATACTGGCAAAAAGATAAAGAATATGATCGCTTAGGAATTGAAGGTGATACGATTAAGTATTTCAATACTGAAATTCCTAAAATTACTATTCCAGTATTACCAGGTAGAAACATCGCAACTCTGGTAGAGAGTGCGGCGATGAACGAAAAACTAAAACAAATGGGTTATAATGCGGCTGTTACTTTTACCCAAAATGTATCTAAACTAGCAAAAGGAGAATTTGAAGATGAGTAAAAAACAGTGTAAAAATAAAAAAGAATGTAAGCCTTGTATCGTTAAGGAAAAAATAGCTCAGTTTAAAGAAACTAAAGTAGGACAATTCATAGCTAAGTTTCCTGAAGTAGTAGTTGGACCACTAATGATGCTGTGGGTATTTATTTTAATTGTGATTGCAACTAATGGCTTAGGTTTAATTAAAAGTACTGATTTTTTAAAACTTGGAACGATTAGTATTAAATGGTATGCGGTATTTATTTTAACAGGGATAATCTTTGGAGCTATTTATGCTTATTATGAATATCCTAAGTTAGGTATCTCAAGGGATACCCTAACTGATGCATTATTAATTATCGTTCCGCTTTCAATTTTAGGAACGAGATTATACTATGTATTTTCAACTTGGTCAGAAGGACATTATAAAACCTTAATTGACGTTTTAAATTTAACTGATGGTGGATTAGCTATTCACGGCGGAATAATTACTGCGATAGTATCGGTAATTATATTTGCTAAGATTAAAAAAATTAACCCACTATATTTCTTTGATGTGTTAGTGATAGGACTTTTAATTGGCCAAATTATCGGAAGATGGGGGAACTTTATTAATCAAGAAGCACACGGCCCAGAAGTTGGTAATAGTTGGGTTTTTAAAGCTTTAGTTCCGGGATTTGTTAAGAAAAATATGGTTATTGGTGGCGTAACTTATCATCCAACATTTTTATATGAGAGTTTTTTAAACTTTGTAATCTTAGTTTTCTTATTAGTAATTAGAAGATTTAGAGTGTTAAAAGTTGGTGACTCCTTAGGAATTTATTTAATTTATTATGGTATTATTAGAGGTTTAGTAATTGAACCAATGAGACAGGACCAATTAATGATTGGTGATCAACCACTTAATATTTGGTCATCACTTTTAATTTTTACTCTTGGTGGAATTATTTATTTAGTTGTTAAATATTTAGTATTTAAAAAATTACCATATTATTATGATTTAGCGATTACTGAAAATCGTTATTTAAAAGGATTAGAAGGAAGAGCTTATCAAAGATCTTTAAAGGAAGAAAAGAAAAAAGCTAATCATGCTAGAATTAAAGCTGAAAAAGAAAGATATCAAGTTTCAGATGAAGAAATTATCGCTGAACTTAATAAATTAGAAGAAGATAGGAAAAAACAAGATAATAATGATTAAAGGAGTATTATTCGATTTAGACGGGACTTTAATTGATAGCGCCCCTTCAATTATTAGATGTTTTGAAAAAACATTTGCTGATTTATTTCCAGAAGTAGTATTAAGCGAAGAAGAAAAACTTTCTTTTTTAGGGCCGACATTAGTTCAAACCTTTAGTCAATATACTGATGATATGGACTATGTGTATAAAGCATTTGATCATTATGTAATGCATAGTACATTAGAACACGATAATGATATGATACCTCCATTTCCGAATGCTGAAGTCACTTTAAAAACATTAAAAGAAAAAGGATATCAAGTCGGATTAGTTACTTCAAAGAAAAACAATATGGCTAGACGCGGACTAGAAAATAATGGTCTATTTAAATATATTGATATTTTAGTTGGTTTTGATAATGTCAAAAACCATAAGCCTGCTCCTGACTCACTTAATAAGGCGGCGGAGTTGTTAAATTTAAAGCCAAGTGAACTCATTTACGTAGGAGATCACGTAAATGATATTATCGCAGCCAAGAGAGCTGGGATGAAAAGCGTTGCAGTTGAATTTAGTTATAATATTGATAAAATAAAATTACACGATCCGGATTATATAATCAAGGATTTGTTAGAAATAATAGAAATAGTAGAGGAGAAATAATGATGTATGATTTAGTTATAATTGGTTCTGGTGCTGCGGGAATGACCGCAAGCATTTATGCAAAACGAGCCAATTTAAATTTAATAGTTTTAGAAAATAATGCTCCGGGCGGACAAATGGTAACAACAGGTGACATTGAAAATTACCCAGGCGTTGGTAAAATGACTGGGCCACAACTATCAATGGCAATGTTTAATCATGCGATGGAGTTAGGGGTTGAATTTGATTTTCAAGGGGTTCAAAAAGTTGAAACCAAAGGCAATTTAAAAGTAGTTACTCTAGATGATGGATCAACGATCAAAGCCAAAGCGTTATTAATTGCTACTGGAGCTAATCCAAGAAGATTAGGTGTTCCTGGTGAAGATAAATTTGCAGGCCGTGGTATTAGTTGGTGTGCTATTTGTGACGGCGCATTCTATAAAGGACGTAAAGTCGTCTTCGTTGGTGGCGGGAATAGCGCCGTTGACGAAGCATTAACGATGGCTAATGTCGCAACCGAAATTGAAGTCGTTCAAAACTTAGAAAAATTAACGGCAGATCCAATCTCGGTAGAAAGACTTTTAAAACAACCAAATGTTAAAGTTCACTATAATTCAGTTGTTAAAGAGTTTATTGGTAACGATGAATTAGAAGCGGTCAGAATCGTTGATAATAATGGTCAAGAATCAATTATTAAAACTGATGGTGTGTTTGAATATGTTGGATTAAAACCATCAACAGATGTCTTCAAAAACTTAGGCATTACTAACAATTGGGGCTATATTGAAGCGGATGATAAATTAGAAACTAAATTACCTGGAGTTTTTGCTGCAGGAGATGTTAGAGTTAAAAATGTAAGACAAATCGTCACCGCAACTAGTGATGGTGCGGTAGCGGTTCAATCGATTTTAAAATATTTAGAAGGTTGGGAGTAATATTATTTGAGTTTTGCTAAAACCGTAAAAGAAGAAATGACTTCAATTCCAGTTAATCAAAGTGAAATGTTAGCTGAAATTTCAGCATTTTTTCAATTGAGTTGTGAAATTGAAGAGCAAAACTTGAAACCAGTAATTACTTATAAATCTAAAAATGCGACGGTTGCGATTAGATTTTTAAAATTACTTCGTTCCCTATATCCTTCAAGTGTTAAATTGAATATTAAAGATGAAAAAGTATTACAGTACCGCAAATCAATTAATATTAAAATCTTATCACCAATCGAAGAAATTATTAGTGAACATGGACTGGGTCAAATTGAAGATAATAGAGAGTTATTAGTTAGAACACCAGAAACCAAACAAGCCTATCTTCGTGCCGCATTTCTAATTGGCGGATCAATTAATGATCCTAATACTTCTAATTATCACTTAGAGATATATGCAAGAAATTCAAGCGATATTTTGTTTATTCAAACGCTGATGAATTACTTTAATTTAAATGCGAAAATCATTAAAAGAAGAAGCGGATTTATCGCTTACGTAAAAGATTCTGAGCAAATTGCTAATTTCTTAATTTTAACTAAAGCCCAGAATTCTTTATTCAAATTTGAAGATGCTAGAATTCAACGTGATTTTAATAATTCAATTAACCGGATCATTAATATGGAAGTGGCTAATGAACAAAAGGTTATGGAGTCATCCGCGCGTCAGCTTGATGATATTAAGTATATTCAAAAACACTTGACATTAAATGTGTTAAACCCTAAACTAAAAGAGGCGGCAATTTTAAGATTAGAAAACCCAACTTTGAGTTTATCTGAATTAGAAGAAGCTTACTTAGAAAAATATAATAAAAAAATATCACGTTCTGGCTTAAATCATCGTTTTATAAAAATAAGAGAGATTCGCTTGGAAGATGAAGAAAGAGGTTAAAAAAATGTACGATAAAGATGAATATGTAGATGCTGAATATGTAATTGAACCAAGATCAGGAATGAGTTATAAGAAAATTAATGCGATTAAAAGCTTACTAGTATCAACCTATACAATAATTTTAGTAGTAGTATATGTTGTCTTAGGGGCAGTTTTAGATGGCTGGCATCCTTGGTGGTTAATTTTCCTAACAATTCCAATTTATGCATCATTAATTGAAGCTATTTTAAGAAAAAGACCAGGATTATTTTCAATTGAAATGTTAGCTGTTTCGGTTTATGTAACGCTTGGGTTTTTAACTGGTAAGTGGCATCCGACATGGGTAGTGTTACTTGTTATTCCGGTATACCGCTCAACACTATCAGCGTTTAGAAAAATTAAATATATTAGAGAAAATGACTAAAATTGTATTAAATACTTAAAAATAGTATAATAATACGGAATGGAAGTTGATAATATGCAAAAAAATAGAAAATCAAAAGAAAAAGAAGTAAAAAAACAAGGCGCACCATCTAAATCTGGTGTTAGACGCGGAGAAAAAGAAGAATCAAAAGTAGCGAAAATTTTAACTAACGTCGGCGTTACTGTTTTAATTGCCCTAGTGATTGCGTTAGTGATTGCGTTAATCGTAGTTAGTATAAAAAATAAAAAACCTAAAGATAGCCCATTAAAAGACCTACCACACATTGTATATAGCGATGTTGTTAGTGTTGTTGTTGATCATGAGTTAGCGGCATTAAATGAAAACGAAAACTCAAGAGCGGCTTATAACGAACTAATTAAACCAACATCTTATATTATTTTCTATCGTGAAGAAGATTTAAAAAATACTGAGTTTGTTGAGGCGGTTAAAGCTTTAAAATCAGACTCTGTTGGTGTTGTTTTCTATAATTTATCATTAGATGAAACAATTTTAGGAGCTGAAGATACTGTCCTACCATCAATTGATTATTCAGATCCGAAATTATTACCATTTGTCATTAAGATTACTGAATCTCAAAGTGTATTTACTTTTACTGGGACAATGGAAGATGTCTTGAAATTAATTAAATAAATAATTTAAAGCCGGAAAACCGGCTTTTATTATGCCTATAATTAATTGAATTTATACCATATAAATGGTATAATTACCATGTATTGTAAAAGTATTAGAAAGGTATTGTGATTGTATGAATGAACAAGTATTAAGAGAAGTTAGCGAATCATTGAAGATTAGTTTAAAACAAATAAATGTTGTTTTACAACTATTAGATGAAGGAAACACCATTCCTTTTATTGCGAGATATCGTAAAGAAGCAACTGGTGGTTTAGATGAAGAACAAATTCAAGCGATTCATAAAGAATGGGAATATGCTAACAATTTATATAACCGTAAGGAAGATGTAATTAGATTAATTGATGAGCGTGGGATGTTAACTCCTGAATTAAAAGATCAAATTTTAAAAGCTGAAAAATTAGTCGATGTTGAAGACTTATATCGTCCTTATAAAGAAAAGAAGAAAACTAAAGCTACAGAAGCGATTGCGAAAGGTTTAGAGCCATTAGCGGTATGGATGTTAACTTTTCCAACGACAAGTGTTGAGGAAGAAGCTAAAAAATATATTACTGAAGAAGTACCAACAATTGAAGAAGCCATTGAAGGGGCTAAATTTATTATTGCTGAACAAGTTAGTGATGAAGCTGAGTATCGTAAAGTGTTACGTGATATGTTAAGAGAACATGGTAATATTGTTTCTAATGTGAGAAAGAATGCTGAAGATGAAAGAAAAACATATGAAATCTATTATGATTACGAAGAGCCAGTTTCAAAAATTAAACCACACCGTACTTTAGCGATTAATCGTGCTGAAAAGGAAAAAGTTATTACTGTTAAAGTTGATATTGAACGTCAAATGATGATTGAATATCTAAACGCTCAAGTTATTAAAAAAGAAAATTCAACAGCAACTCCGTTTATCAAGGAAGCGATTGATGATTCATTAAAGCGTTTAATTTTCCCGAGTTTAGAACGTGAAATTAGAAATGAATTAACTGAAGCAGGAGAAGACCAAGCAATTGAAATTTTCTCAATGAACTTACATAACTTACTCTTACAACCACCACTTCAAGGGCGAGTTATTTTAGGGGTTGACCCTGCATATCGAACTGGTTGTAAGTTAGCGGTAGTTAATAAGCAAGGTAAAGTTCTAGCGGTAGATACAATCTTTCCTCATGTATTTGGTAACGAAAGAAGAATGGAAGCTGCAAGAAAAGTTTTCCAACTAGTAACAAAACATAAAGTTGAATTAATTGCTATTGGTAATGGGACAGCATCAAGAGAAACTGAAGAGTTTATCGCTGACGTCATTAAAGCTACTGGCTTAAAAGCTCAATATGTAATTGTTAATGAAGCAGGAGCTTCAGTCTATTCCGCAAGTGATTTAGCCAGAGAAGAATTTCCTGATTTAGAAGTCGAACAACGTTCAGCTGCTTCAATTGCCCGTAGACTTCAAGACCCGTTATCAGAACTAGTTAAGATTGATCCTAAATCAATTGGGGTTGGTCAATACCAACACGACGTAACTCCTAAGAAGTTAAATGATCAATTAAACTTTGTCGTAACTCAAGCAGTAAACTCAGTCGGAGTTGACGTTAATACAGCCTCAAAAGCATTACTTATGTACGTCTCGGGATTAACAAAACGTACCGCTGACAGTATTGTTGAAACCAGACATAAAATCGGTCGTTATAACAATCGTGAAGAATTATTAAAAGTGCCTTATCTAGGCGAAAAATCATATGAACAAGCAGTCGGATTCTTACGTATTAGAGACGGAAAAGAAGCTCTTGATATGACATCAATTCACCCCGAAAGTTATGAAGTTGCCAAAGAGATCATGAAAAGATTTAATATTACGGGCGATATGTTTGGTAAACCAGAAATTGAACTATTACTACATAATGTTAACCGTAATAGTTTAGCTAAAGAATTGAATGTTGACCGCTATACGCTTGATGATATTTTAGATTCATTTGTCGCACCACTTCGCGACCCACGCGATGAGTTCCCACAACCAATACTAAAATCAGGTGTTTTATCACTTGATGATTTGCATGAAGGGATGGAATTACAAGGTACGGTTAGAAACGTCGTTGACTTTGGGGCATTTATTGATGTGGGGTTACATGAAGATGGTTTATTACATATTTCTAAAATGAGAAAATCATATGTTAAGCATCCATCAGATGTGGTAGCAGTTGGTGATATTGTTAAAGTATACGTCTTAAGTGTTGATAAACAAAGACAAAAAGTAGCTTTAACAATGATTAAAAATTGACAAAACTATAAAAATAAGTTATATTATAAAGGCGTACATAGAGTACGCCACTCGGAGGAATACTCAAGAGGCCGAAGAGGACGCACTGCTAACGCGTTAGACTGGGAGACCGGTGCGAGGGTTCAAATCCCTCTTCCTCCGCCACTATAAACTAATTTTAAGAAGGAGTTTGCGCTCCTTTTTTTGTTGGTGACATTAATTATAAAATGTTTACCTATTTTATATTTTTTGCTTCATAATCATATTTAACCGCATTTTATAAATACTACATTATTCCATAATTCTCCAAACTTTTTGACAATTATTTAATAAATGGAATCACAATATCCTTTTGGTTATAATGGTATAGACTAATTTAAATTTAAGTCAAAATATGAAAAAAGGGGGAATTCTCTTCAAAGAGAATAAAAACAAAAAGATGAGTAAATTAGTAAAAAGAATTATCACGATTACCCTATCAGCCGTTTTAGGGATAATCTTAATATTAGCTCTAGTAGTAGGAATTACTTGGAGAAATGAAATTAAAACACTAGCTTCAATTAAAGAAATTATGCCAGGTGGTGGTGAAGACGGCTATGTTTATGAAATGACGATTCACGGAGATTACTTCTTAGATGACTATGTTAGTCAAGGTGGTATAGCTAATGATAAGGAATTAATTAAATTCTTAACTGGAAAAATTACACGCGGATTATTTAATTTGTCAATTGAAGAATCTGAAATTGGTTGTTCATCATTTTCAGTAAAAGCCGAAAATGGTGATAGCATTTTTGGTAGAAATTATGATATGAGTAAAACGAATGTCGCAATTGTTCATACAAAACCAAAGGGAAGATATCAATCAATATCAACAGTGGATTTAAACTTTGTGGGAGTGGATCCAGATAGTAAAATGAAGGGTATTGGTTCTAAATTTAATACTCTTGCCGCGGCATATGCACCACTTGACGGAATGAATGAAAAGGGATTAACTTTAGGTATTTTTATGAGTTATCAAGGGCCAAATAACGAAAGCTATTCAACTGACCAAAACGACCCAACAAAGCCAAATGCAACTTCTACGGTATTACTAAGAATGATGTTAGACTACGCGGCAACAGTTGATGAAGCGGTAGCTATCGCTCAACGCTATAATCTTCATGATTCAGCTAATACATCATTTCATTATATGGTAGCTGACGCTAATGGTGATTCAGCAATTTTAGAATATGTGCATGGGAAAGATGCAACTGATACTGATGGTACTTTAAGACAATTAAATGTAATTCGTAAAGGTGACGTGCAAGACTTATCGGGAACTGATAAATATCAAATTATTACTAACTTTATTATTACTCCTGGTTATTATAATGAGGGAGATATGAAACGCGGTGAAGATAGATATAATATCATCAAACAAGCTTTAAGTGAAAGAGGTGGCAAAGTTAGCAATTTAGAAGATGCAATGGATGTCTTATCATTAGTTGGAGTTAACGTTACCGGATTAAATGGTAAAAAGTTTTATACTATCCATAGTATTGTTTTTAACCAAACTACTAAAGAAGTTATTTGGGTTAGTAATAGACATTACGGGGAAGAAAAATATACTAAAAGGTACAAATTAAAATAATGATAAAAGGTCAATCACAAGATTGGCCTTTTTCAATGTAAGGTAAACCACGGAATAATCCGTGATATAATTTAAGTAACAAATAGAAAAGGAATAAAACGATGATTGATATAAGGTTTGTTAAAATATCGAAAAAATTAAAATGTGAAGTTTATAATGTGTTTGAAGATGAAAAAATAATAGGACGATTTTACGCATATGATAATCCTTTTCATAACAATAATAAATATATTAATCCAACAACAAAAACATTTAAAGAGCTTAATAAGAAAAAATATTTTGATGCAATCAAAAAATATTTTGGAAAGCCACTTCAATTAACTTGTCATTTTAGATATAAAAAAGTTATTCAAATAATCAAAGATTTAGGTTTTGTTTTAAAAAGAACGACTTCAATATGCAAATATTTAAAAGAAGATATATTAAATTTAGAAATAGAGCCCGTTAAATTTGTTTTATGTTCTAAAGGAAATAAAGAATACGATGAGGCGATAGGATTGTCATATCAACATTATTTAGATACTCATGTATCAGTCAACGCATTTACGGGTACGAAAGAAGATTTTATTAAGGAACTACCTGAAGACGCTATTTGCGAATTTAAAGATGGAAGTCTAGTAAATACTCTTTTCTTTGATGAATGGCTTGATTGTATTTGTTATTTTGGTAGTAAAGATAATAATACCTTTAAACCTTTTCTTTATTCAGCAATCAAGTATTTATTTAGTAGATTAGAAGCGATTGAAATAGAGGTTGATTCAACCGATCCATTGGCTTTGGAAGTTGAATCATTATTTAAAGAGAAATACAAAGATATAGATTTGACATTTATTTTCAAATAGGAAAGCAACAAATTGTTGCGTGACAACGTAAATTATCGGTGCTACAATATAGGTGAGGAGAATAAAATGATTGATTCTTACGAAGTTGGAAGGAAAATTTCATCACTAAGACTATCACAAAATTTAACTCAAGAAGAGTTAGCGGAAAAGCTTTATGTGACGCGTCAAGCTTTATCGCGGTGGGAGCGTGGCCAAGCTGTACCACCAGTTGAGATAGTTGTCGAATTAGGACGTATTTTTAATGTTCCATTTGATGAAATATTATGTCTTAATGAGACATTTGATGTCGATCCAGAAAATATCTTTAAAAATCATGATCGTCAACTGATAATAAATCGAATTATTTCAGGTGATTTGGTAGTAGATATTCCTAGTATTTTCTACCAACTATCACCACTTGAAAGAATTCATATTTTATCAAAAATAAAAGATGAAACAATCAAGACCGATCTTAATGAATTAATCGTTAAATTAACACCCTCAGAACTTAAATTTTTAGGAGGAAATAAAAATGAGTGAATTTGTAAACCGTAGAAGAGCGAGAAGACTAAGCGATGAGCAAGATAATACTGAAGCTAACGAAAAAATTGAAATTATTACTAATGATTTCAATATAGCGAAAGGCCAATTTGAATCAGCAGTTAAATTATTTAATGAAAATAAAGAACGTATTGAGGATGAAATAGTTCTATCTTTAGAAGAAAGAATAAAGGAAATAACTGAAGATATTCAAATTGTAGAAGAAGATTTTAACTATTTAAAAAACAAGAGCGATGATATTGAAAAAAGAAAGTCAAAACTTGACTTAAAAAGACCTCGTAATCAAGAGCGTATTTTAAAAATGGTTGAAGATTTATTAGTTAATTTAGACGATATTGAAGAAGAAGTCGAAGACTTAACTGATGTAATCATGGATTTATATGAGGATATCGAAAATTCAGCTGGTGAATACTATAAAGGTAAAAAAAGATCTTATCGTTTTGAATCAATTGAAGATATCTCAAAAGTAATTAATAAAGCATTTGATAAGTTAAAAGACACCCTTTCGTTTGATTTTACTAATGACAGAAGCAGTAAAACTAAAACTTTAGTAGCCTTACTTCCTTACTTAGAAGAAGAGGAATTAAATGAAATTGCTGATATGATTATTAATGATCATGAAGATATGAAAGGATTAAAACTAGCAACCATTTTTCCGTTTTTATCAACCGAAAAATGTGATGAAATCTTTTTAGCAAAAATGACTTCATTAAACCAAGGTGAATTATCATCAATTGTTCCTTTTGTTAGTCAAAAAGTTTTATCTAGTTTAGTTGATGAATACATTAAAGGTAACGTTAGTAAAGTTAACATGAATGCTATTTATCCGTTTTTAAGTCAAGAAGACATTAAAAGAATTTTCTTTTACGAGCTAAAACAAGGAAATTAAGCAACATGAAGCAAGCCCCGAAAAGGGGCTTTTTTCTTAGTTAATATAGTTATAAATATAATATGTTATTTAAATATTTATTTAAAAACTAATAAAAATGTCAAATTTCTATTGAAAAAGAAAACGTTTTCATATATAATGAGATTAGTACTTATCGAAACGTTTCGAGAAAGGTGGAAAGGTATGAAAAAATTATTTATTGCTTTAATTTTGTTAATGCTTCCGTTTGCTTTAATTGGCTGTAATGGGAAGAATGGTAATAATGGAGATGATGATAATAAACCTCCAATTAAAAAAGATGATGTCACGATTACATATGCAGCATGGAACTTAGCAACACCACAAGAATACAATATTGAACGTCGAATGATTAATGCGTTTATGGTTGAAAATCCTGGTGTTACGGTCGAGGTTATTGAAAGACCAAAAGTTGTTGATGAAGAAGGAAATGAAAAAGACGTAGCTTGGGATGAGTTCTTTGCAACAAGAGCGTCAGTTAATGAAATGCCTGACGTATTCCAAGTTAACCAAGTGACTAAAGTAGTTAGCCAAGGATGGGTTGAAGATGTTACTGAATTAGCTGAAGCTGATGAAGATTTCATGAATGTTCCAGAAAACATTAGAAATACTTGCTACTTAGGTGGAAAAGCATTTTCATTACCACAAGCAGTATTCTATTTTGGTTATTTCATTAACAGAACTGCAATTAATGAAACTGGTAGCGGAGCAATTATTCCAAAATATGGTATTACATACCAAGATTTAATGGCTGCTGCTAAGAAGAACTCTAAACCAGCAGTTTTAGGTGGCGACGCCATTAATGGTATCCAAGGAGTTAATAACATTTATGAATGGTTACCAGCTCAAATTGATCCAACTCTTGGATGGTACACCTATAACGATACAGGATATCATTTAGATAGTGATGCTTTTAGAATTGCGATGACTGAAAACCAAAAATTCTTTGGCCCTAATAAAAATGAGTATGCGAGTTATGTTTTTGAAACTCAAGAAAATCGAGAAGACTTATATGGAACCGGCGATGCGTTTGCCAATGGTAAACAATCAATTCGTTGGGGAGGTTCATTTAATATTAGAGGTTGGGTTGGTGGAACTACTAATCCAGAACACGGTTTATATGGACACGACATCGACTTTATTGGAACACCATCATGGGAAGTAAACGGAGTTAAGACTCACCGAATTCCAGTAGTAATGGATTATATTGGTGTTGGAAAAGGAACTAAACATAAAGAAATCGCCTTTAAATTTGCTAAATGGATGGGCTATGGTGCTGATGGATTTAGAAAACGTATTGAAATTGCAACTAATAACCCTGAGGCTGGAGCGATTAACTTTGCCCCAGTAGTAAGAGATCAAGAATTATTAGATGCATACTTTGCCCTATATCCAACAATGACTGAATATCGTAAGATTGTTGAGACACACCAAGATTTCATTATTGAATCACTACATAAGATTGTTCCAGGATATACCAATAGTAGATGGTCAGGTCAATATGATGCTGAAAATACTATTGATAATGCTTTAATTAAAATTAGAAACGGAGAGCTGGCATTAGCTGATGCCCTAGCTGCAGGATTAAATAGAAGAGTTAACGAGGAATGGGATTTAGCTAAACAAGAGCTAGATAGAATACTAAACGGATAGGTCAAGCTGAGGTTTTCTATGAAAAAGATTTGGTTGGTTGTATATTTAACATTAATTTCGGGTTTGATTTTTTTATCGAGCCCTCATCTTAATGCCAAAAATACCGCAACTCAATCTGAAAGCCTTGGTTTAGAAGAAACTACCGAATTATCTTATTTTGATGTTGAGCCTAAATGGCGAAAAGAAGGATTAAGAGACGATAACGCTCTTAATTTAGAAATTTCGCCTTTAGGCTTTTTTGAACCTAAAGTAATTTATGCTGATGAAGAAAAGGGTGACGTTTTAAAAGTCGATGAACTTTCTTCTAAAGTTGAATTTAATGTTGATGTTCCTAAAGCTGGACTATATACATTAAATTTTGAATATAAGGCAATTACTGAATCGGTTAGAAATATTGAAGTATCAATTGTAGTTAATGATATCTCACTTTATAAAGAAAGTAAATCAATCATTATTCCAACTTTTTATGATAATTCAAAAGAAATTATTCAAGATCGTTACGGAAATGATATTATGCCAGTTTCCAATAGATATGAAACATGGACTAATTTTACCTTAAAAGATACACAAAGATTAGTTGAAGATGTTTTACTATTTAAGTTAAATAGGGGAATTAATAAAATTTCAATTATAAGACAAAACGGAGATTTCTTATTATCTAAGGTAACAGTTAAAAATAAAAAAATATTACCAACATATAAACAATATTTACCAAATAATGACGCGTTAAATATTGAAAAAGGGTTTATTAAAACTTTAGAAGCGGAGCAACCACTATATAGAAACTCATTATCGATTAGATATGGTACTGATAGAGAGAAAAATGTGACTCCGTTTGCTCTTCAAAAACAACGATTAAATATCGTTGATGGTGGTAACTTTCAAACTGGTGGGCAAGCTTTATATTATGATGTTAAAGTGGAAAAGGCTGGATATTACTATATCACTTTAAAAACGAAACAACTCCAAAACTTCCAAACTAGTTTTAGAAGAATTACGATTAATGGTGAAGTACCATTTGAAGAAGCGAATTTAATTCCATTTAAAAATCATAAGAAATGGGTTAACTCGACGATTGGAAAAGACGGAGTTGACTATTTATTCTATTTAAAAGAAGGGAAAAATAGAATTGGAATTGAAGTTAACGTTTCTCCGTTTGCGAAAATCCATCAAAACTTAAATAAAGTTATGATTGGGGTTAACGATATTAGTTTAGATCTTAAAAAGTTAGCTGGTAGTACTACTGATAAAAATAGAGAATGGGATATTTTAAGTTATCTTCCAAATGTTGTTGATGAACTTCAGTACTATTATGATTTGTTAGTTGAGTCGGAAAGATTATATCAAGAGATTAACGGTTCAACTAAGGTTAATGAAACTATCTCAGCAATTAAACAAAGTTATGAAACTTTAGAAAAACTAATTAAAAAACCTAATACATTACCAAAAAATATTGATAAATTGTCAACTGATTCCAATTCAGTTACCGCTAAAATGGGTTTAGTTATTCCGTTAATTGTTAGATCACCATTATCAATTGATAAAATATACGTTCATGGGAATACTAAATTGCCAAGACCAAATGCCAACGCGTTTGAGTCTATGTGGTTAGGAATTAAAAGATTTTTCTTATCATTTTTCAATAATGAATATAAACCAACTAAAAATAGTGAAGTTTTAGAAGTGTGGGTTAACCGCTCACGTCAGTACGTGAACGTGATGCAAGAAATGGCTGATGCCACATTTACTAGAGAAACAGGAATTAAAGTTAATATTTCACTAATGCCTGATGAAGGCAAATTAATTATGGCGGTCTCAGCTGGTTCACAACCAGATGTCGCCTTAGGGGTCTCAGGATGGAGACCATATGATTACGCTTTAAGAAATGCAGTTGCGGATTTAAAACAATTTTCGAACTTTAAAGAAGTTTCAAAAAGATTTAATGAAGGCGCATTTTTACAATTAATTTATGAAGACGGAGTGTATGCACTTCCGGAAACTCAAAACTTTAATCTATTATTTTACCGTGAAGATATTATGAATAAATTAAACATCGAAATTCCTGATACTTGGGATGATGTTTTATCAATTCTTCCGGAGCTTCAACGATATGGATTAAATTTCTTCGCTCCATTATCAACTACTGGAGCTTTTAAGGGGTTCGTTCAAACGATGCCGTTTATTAAACAGCATCAAGGTAAAATTCACTCTGATGATGCTTTAAGGACGACCATTGATTCAGAAGAAGTCATTAAAGCGATGACTTTGATGACCGATTTATATACTATATACTCCCTACCGCTAGAAGTCGGCTCATTTTATAACAGTTTTAGATATGGTGATATTCCAATTGGAATTGGTGATTTTGGAATGTATGTTAGACTTTTACACGCGGCTCCAGAAATTGCTGGACTTTGGAAAATTGCCAAATTACCAGGAGTCCTCCGTTCTGATGGGGTAGTGGACAGGTCGTATGACGGGGCTTCCACTAGTGGAGTAATTTTTGAAAAGTCAAAGAAAAAAGAAGATGCTTGGAAGTTTTTAGATTGGTGGACTAGAGATGATACTCAGTTAAACTATGCCAATAACTTAATTAACTCAATGGGTCCAGAATATATGTGGAATACATCTAATGTGAACGCATTTAAAGATATGGCATGGGATGAACTTGATAAACAAGTCTTCTTAGACCAATGGCAATGGGTTAATGATACTGAAAAAACACCAGCATCATATATGATTGAACGCGAGCTGTCGAATGCTTGGAACCGAGTCGTTTTTGACGGAATTAATGTTAGAACGGCAATTGAGGATGCGACAGTTACCATAAATAAAGAAATTACTAGGAAAATGAAAGAGTTTGGCTATCTTGATAAAAATGGTAATCACATAAAGACCTACAAGATACCTACCAAAGATAGGTTAGGAGAGATTTTATGGGATGAATGACGTAAAGAAAACATCAAAGGTTAAAACCTTCTTTCAAAAAATTAAATTAAGATTTAAAAAGATTGGTGATAAGCACGGCGAAGGATTACTTGGAACTACCTTCATCGCTCCTTACGGACTAGCCTTTTTAGTTTTTATCGTTATTCCGGTATTTATGGGAATCTTTTTGTCATTTACTACCTTTAATTTAATTGAGTCACCGCGATTTAGTGGTTTAAATAACTATGTTAACTTACTAACTGTTGATGAGAAGTTTATGCAAAAAGTTGTCCCAAATACGATTGTATTTGCCTTCTTTACCGGTCCAGTTGGTTATGCCCTTTCGTTTTTCTTAGCTTGGCTTTTAGCTCAAGTGCCAAGAAGATCAAGAACGGTTTTAGCCTTAGCTATTTATTCACCATCAATGACCGCAGGAGTCGCGATGAGTGTGATGTGGAAAATTATCTTTTCTGGTGATAGATCAGGTTATATGAATTCAGTTTTACTTAAAATGGGGTTAATCTCCCAACCAATTCAGTGGTTAACTAACCCAACATATTTAATGCCAATTATGATTGTCGTAACGATTTGGGGTAGTATGGGAATTGGTTTTTTAGCGATGCTAGCGGGAATTTTAAATGTTAACCCAGAATTATATGAAGCCGCCTATGTTGATGGTATGAAAAGTAAGTTCCAAGAAATTATTTATATTACGATTCCTTCAATGAAGCCACAAATGTTATTTGGTGCCGTCATGAGTATTGTTGGAACTTTCAATGCCGGAGCGATTGGGGTCTTACTCTCAGGAACCAACCCAACGCCACAAGATGCCGGACAATTAATTGTCACTCATATTGATGATTATGGTTTTAATCGGTTTGAAATGGGATATGCGGCCGCAATTTCGGTTGTTTTATTAATTATGGTTTTATTAATGGGCCGAATTGCGAGAAGATTATTTACAGAAAGGGATTAAGATTATGGCAAGTTTTAGCGGAACCAAAATAAATCCATCTAAATTACATATATCGCAATGGAAGTTTTTCATTATCTTAATTCCAGTTGCCATTTTTATGGTGCTTCCAATTGTCTATATTATTAATCATGCCTTCAAACCAGTTGAAGAACTTTTCTTATGGCCACCACGATTTGTCGTGAAAAATCCAACAGTTTCTAACTTCGTTGAGTTATTTGCCCAAACTTCACGAACTGGGGTGCCGATGAGTAGATACTTATTTAATAGTATCGTAATTACTTTAACGTTAGTAGTAGTCTCAATTATTCTTTCATCAATTGCGGGCTATGCATTATCTAAGTTAAAGTTTAAACTCAAAAAACCATTATTATTCTTAAACAATATTGCGTTAATGTTTGTGGGATCAAGTGTTGTCATCCCGCGTTATTTAGTAATTGAAAAGTTAGGATTAATTAACAACTTTTTTGTCTATATTTTACCAGCAATTGCAATGCCAGTTGGGTTATTTTTAATTAAACAATTTATTGACCAAATTCCTGATGAATTAATTGATGCCGCCAAAGTTGATGGCGCTTCTGATTTCAGGATTTACTGGTCAATTGTCTTACCTTTAATTAGACCGGCGATTGCAACTATTGCGATTGTGGCCTTCCAAGCTGCTTGGAATGATTCATCAATTGCCTCAACTTATATTGATGATGAATCACTTAAAAATTTTGCCTTTTATATGACAACCTTAACCGGAGCTACTAGCGTTGTTTCTGGTCAAGGAATGGCGGCGGCAGCATCGCTCATTATGTTTATTCCTAACTTAGTTATCTTTATCTTCTTACAACGTAATGTGATGAATACAATGTCACATTCAGGAATTAAGTAGGTGATATTATGAAGAAAATACTATTAACTTTATTATCACTAATCTTAATTGTCGTTTTAATTCCTAATCTCAAAGTATCAGCAGATTCACAAACCTCTGCCCCTTACGATACTTATACAACCGGTCCAAACGGAAGGATTATTAAAACGCAAACAGCGTATGAACCAGCCGGAGCAATTAAAATTGGACTTCGCAGTCCCGAAGATCTTTATTTAAAAGATGATATTATTTACATTGCCGATACCGGCAACAAAAGAATTTTAAAGTACCACTTAGATGGTACTACTGAAGTAATTGTAACTAATTTATCGGAACCTACCGGAGTTCATGTTGACGAAGAAGATTATATTTATGTCGCTGATAAAGGAGCAAGAGCGGTAGTTAAGTTTGATAAATTCGGTAATAAAGTCAAAACCTTTGAAAAACCAACGGAATTAATCTTTGGAACCTCTCCTTACATCCCACTTAAGATAGTAACCGGACCAAAAGGGTTACTATACGTAGTGGGAGAGGGGTCCACAGCAGGTTTAATTCAACTCTCTTACAATGGCGAGTTTCAAGGATTTTTTGCCGCTAATGAAACAAGAATGAGTTTCGTTCAAAAAGTAGCTAACTTCTTTAAAGTTTCATCAGCGAGTAATATTCCAGTATCACCATCAAATGTAGCAATTGATGAAAAAGGTTCGATTTATACCGTTAGTAACACTTTTAAAGATAAAACTAAAAAGTTTAATATTGCTTCTGAAACAATTTTAAAAATTAATTCGGATTTAGTACCAAATTCAATTCATATTAACGAATTTAATAATATTTATGTCTTAACGAATGAA
>Ga0209723_1000850_pt1 | contig 52524 bp, 31 predicted proteins | sample BiotimSIPDNA_2_FD_185750 | JGI IMG/M metagenome (GOLD analysis project Ga0209723, IMG submission 185750) | Anaerobic biogas reactor microbial communites from Washington, USA - Biogas_R2 time_0 SIP DNA (SPAdes) (version 2) | ecosystem: Engineered > Bioreactor > Anaerobic > Unclassified | place... | reverse complement strand
AAAGACGTCGGGTCCCGGCAACTCCCGATAGCGCCCTCCAGGATTGCCCCCGGACCATGTTGCAGGGTGCCCTCTCGACCTCTTTTTAGCTCCAAATCCTGCAGATCAGTATCTTCCCGCCGCCTGCCCCCTGTCCCTGCCCCCGCCCTCGCGCCGCCAAGCCTCTTGCCATTTCACACCTTGTGCTGTAAAATCGCGCTCCCTTTTGGCCTAGGATATAGAGGGGATATGCTTGGACTTTTGCGAAAATACTCCCAGTCGGTGATTATCTACGTTCTTTTCGGGATCATCATCATTGTCTTCGTCTTTACCTTTAATATGGGCGGAGCTGGCGATTCTGGTTGTGGACAGGCTGGTAGCTCTCCAGCTTCTGTCTTGGTTGAGCTGGATGGCCAAAATATTGATTCTTCGTTGCTTTACATGGGGTTGGCGCTGACCTTGGACCCGCCTTCTCCTGCAAAGATGTTTAGTCCTGCTGGCTACCAAGAAGAGATGATGTACCGATCAACTCGTTTCTTTAGGTTTAAGGGTGAGCCAGGTTTTATGCTGTATAACCAGGACCCTAGGCAGGTTGCTTCTGTTAAGGTCAGGAAGGTTGCGGATGACCTGATCGAAACGATCCTGGTGTCCGAGGTGGCCCAGGCAAATGGTCTAAGAGCTACCCCTGATGAAATCCGGGCTCGCGTGCTAAAAGAGTTTACAGACCCTTCGACTGGTAAATTCCGTAAGGATTCCTATCAAAACTTCGTGCGTTATGGCCTGCGAACCACTTTGGGTCGGTTTGAGGACTTTGTTCGCCGTGAAATCCTGCGTGAGCGCATGATTGAAATGATTACTGCGCCAGTGGTTGTGACCGAACGTGAGGCAACTGAGGCCGCAATTCGTGCCAGCAATACTCGTTCGTATCGTTACTTGGAAATTTCCCCGACGCTTTTGGCTGAAGCCATGCAGCCAACTTTGGCTGAGGCTCAGGAATGGCTTGCAAATAATGAGGCCGCCGCCAAGAAATTCTTTGAGGATAACGAGGCCTCCTATCAGATTCAGACAGGGTACGACATTTCGATGCTCAAAAAATCTGCCGCATCCAAGCGCATGATGGCCGCTTTTGAAGACCCGGAAACCCGCCAGGCCATGGCTGCAGGTCGCGCTGATGCAAAGCATGCGGCAGAGGCCTTGTTGGCTGAACTGGAAGGCGCCGCTACTGGTGATCGCGCCGCCACATTTGAACGCTTGGCAAAGGCTTCTTCCGATGATTCCTCCACCAAGGACAATGGTGGCCGCTATCAGACGGCTCTTGAGCTTGCAACCATCTCCGCTTTACTTGATCCGGCAGTTGCAAACGCAATCAGTCAGATGGCGCCAAACGAGATGACCAAGGTCATCGAAGGTGACTCTGGCTACTACATTGTCTATTTGCATGGCATTCGTCCTGCGCAGGCCAGAGGATTTGACGACGTCAAGAACTCAATCGCGCTTGAATTGCTGGCGCTGGAGCGGGCAAAAGGAAAGGCTGACTCGGTTGCAAATGATGCTTTAGCGAAAGTCCAGGCCAATGCCGAGATGCCAATGGCCGAGATTGCGGCGCAGATTAACTCACAATTCGCCCCACACAACCCCGTTAGGTTTGGCGAAACAGGCGATATGCCAGACATGCCAACCGGCCTTACAACCTTGGTTAGCTGGAATCCAGATGACATCCCTGGTATCGGTAACAATCCAGAGCTTGCAAAGAGGATTCGCACCCTGACCATTGAAAAGCCTGTGCTGCCAGACATTGAGCGCGTTGGTGATAGCCAATTCATAATCCGCCTTGAGTCTGCGGTTGTGCCTAGTGGGCCTGATGCCGAGGCAATCGCAAAGGTTAAGGAAGAGCTTTTGCCTTTGAAGCGCCAAGCCGTTTACCACGAATGGTACGCCGCATTGAAGGCCAAGGCCGCCAAGGATGGGAACTTGGTGGAAAAGGCCACATTAAGCAAGATAGTTGAAGAAGAAGTCAGAGCCCGCAACGAAGCGATTCAAAGCCTGATATCAAAAGGCTCAGATTAGCAGCTAAGCCCCACCGACTTGTTATAAGTTCATGCAAGCTTCACAAAGTTTGATCTTCTGCCCCCTCCATGTGCTTTATTGGTTTTAATTAAACCTAAGTAATGTTAAACATGCTGGCCTCGCTGTGTCAGGCGACTGTGGACCTAGTTTGGAGGTGACCATGCCAAAGGTATTTGAGAACCATGAGATTGCTAAAGACGTATATCGCATGGTGGTTGAAGCGCCGGATGTGGTGAAGTACCGCAAGGCGGGACAGTTTGTGATGGTGCGCCCTGGAGCGGGCCATGAACGCATCCCCTTGACTATTGCTGATGCAGACAAGGAGAAAGGGACCATCACCTTGATTTATCAGGTTGTGGGCAAGACCACCATTGAAATGAGCCGAATTGAAGCAGGTGGCGAGATATCAGATGTGGCCGGCCCCTTGGGTATGCCAACTCACATCAGCAAAGTCGGCACCGTGGCCATCGTGGGCGGCGGGATCGGTGTGGCGCCTTCGCATCCAATTGCCCAGTCGATGCGAGCCGCAGGCAATGAAGTTATCGCAGTTATGGGTGCGCGAAATAAGGACCTGATCATCATGGAGCCTGAGATGAGGGCCGCCAGTGATGAAGTGGTCATCGTCACCGATGATGGGTCGTATGGTGAAAAAGGCTTTGTTACAGACGCCTTAAAGCGCCTCCTTGATGCGGGCCGCAAGATAGATTTGGTGGTCGCAATTGGGCCGCCCATCATGATGAAAATGGTCTCCAAGCTTACCAAGGAGTACGGTGTTTCGACCTTGGTCAGCTTAAACACCATCATGGTCGATGGGACTGGGATGTGTGGTGGCTGCAGGGTGACAGTGGGTGGTGAAACCAAGTTTGTGTGTGTTGATGGGCCTGAATTTGATGGCCACTTGGTTGATTTTGACGAGATGATGAGGCGCCAGAAGATGTATTCGCGGCATGAGGCCGAGTCTAGGCATCTGTGTCGTTTGGACGGGGGGACAAGTCATGGCTGAAAAACTTACTAACCGTGAAAAACTGCAGATCAAGCCTGTTCCTATGACGTCTCAGGACCCGCTGGTGCGCAGACAGAATATCAACGAGGTCCCGCTGGGATACACCGAACAAGAGGCAATGGCCGAGGCCGTTAGGTGCCTTTTTTGTAAAAACCCTCCGTGTATGAAGGGATGCCCTGTATCGGTCGATATCCCCGGATTTATTGCACTAGTCGCTGAAGGGAAATTCCATGAGGCGGCCGTCAGGATTAAGCAGACCAACATTTTGCCGGCAGTCTGTGGGCGCGTGTGCCCTCAAGAAGAGCAGTGTGAAGCGCACTGTATGGTCGCTAAATCCCATAAATCCACGGACATGAGCGTCAAGATCGGGCGCCTGGAGCGCTTTGTTGCGGACTGGGACCGCAAGCATAATCCTGTGCACAAGCCGGTTGAGGTTAAAAAGACTGGAAAGCGGGTGGCCGTGGTTGGAGCAGGACCTGCAGGCCTTACAGTTGCTGGGGATTTGGCCCTTTTGGGTCATCAAGTCACCATCTATGAGGCACTTCATCGGGCAGGTGGTGTGCTAGTTTATGGCATTCCAGAATTCAGGCTTCCTAAAGAGATAGTCGATTATGAAGTTGATGGTCTAAGGGCGCTTGGTGTTGAGATAAAGTTCAACGTGGCCATTGGGAAGTCCAAGTCGATTGCTGACCTGTTTGACGAAGGCTACGACGCGGTTTTTGTTGGAACTGGTGCTGGCCTGCCCATGTTTAAAAAGATTCCTGGCGAAAACTATCTTGGCGTTTATTCTGCCAACGAGTATCTGACCAGGGCCAACTTGATGAACGCTTATGGCTTTCCCCACGAGTCGGACACTCCCATTTTGCGTGGGCGCAACGTGGTGACCTTTGGTGGCGGAAACGTGGCCATGGACTCTGCTAGAACTGCCTTGCGTCTTGGTGCCGAGACCTCGACGATCCTTTATCGGCGTTCCGAGGCTGAAATGCCTGCTCGAATCGAAGAGATTCACCATGCCAAGGAAGAGGGCATCGAGTTTAGACTTCTACAAGATGCAATCGAGATTTTGGGTGACGAAGAGGGGTGGGTCACTGGTTGTAAATGCCTGAAGATGGAGTTGGGCGAGCCTGACGCCAGTGGCAGACGACGACCTGTTCCGATTCAGGGCAGCGAGTTTGTGATCCCAGCTGACGTGGTGGTTGTGGCAATTGGAAATGGTCCAAACCCGATTGTTACCCAGACCACTCCAGAGCTTTCCACCAACAAGTGGGGCAACATTGTGGCCGATCCTGAGACTGCCAAGACGACCATGCGTGGCGTTTGGGCAGGTGGCGACATTGTCCTAGGGGCAGCCACGGTCATTTTGGCAATGGGCGAAGGGCGCCGTGCCGCACAATCCATCCACGAGTACTTGACTACTGGCGTTTGGTAGTTGAATCAGTCCACAACAGGTGGAAATTCCATCACTTTTGAGGGGCTCTTGAATCCGCCAAGTGGCCTTGACCCAAAAGCAGCCTCAAAAACATGGCCAAACGCAAGCGCATTTCCGTTTCTTCAGGCCACTGATCGGCAAGCAACTGCGCGATTTCTTCGCCAGTTTTGCTGCCATCACAATGTTTCCACACAAAAGAACCAAAGGGATCAAGGCGAATTGAGAAGTCAGGCTTTTTTAACAAAGGGACAAGTATCCGTTTAAGGATGTAGCCATCAAAGCGCGGAACCGAGATTGAGACCCTGTCATCCTCACCCAAAGTAAAGGCCCGCGCTGGAACAGGTTTTGTGGCCAAAACGCCATCAACCCAAGCTGGCTGTTTTAACTGATCAGTCATCTATTCTGGCCAATCCTTAGGTTCCAAGACAGGCCTTTGGCCATTTTCCAGGGCCTCGCCCTTTACCAGATAGCAGTTTTCCATGGCAAGGCAGTCCATGTCTTCCTTTAAAAAGCATGTCAAACCGTCACCGTAGTCCATGATAATGGGTTCCCCGCGAATGTTGAACGATGTGTTTAGCAGTACTGGCACACCTGTCAGCTGTCCAAAACGAACTATCAAGTCGTGAAACTTCTGATTTTGTTCACTAGTTACCGTTTGCAGTCTGGCGGTTCCATCAACGTGGGTAACTGCACCCAAAACACCAACTTTGTCTGGTCTAGTCCTTGCGACAAGCAGCATGAATGGGCTTTCAAATGCAGGCTCAAAATAATCGGCGCAACGATCCGCAGGCACCGCTGGGGCAAAGGGTCTAAAATCCTCGCGGTGCTTGACCCTGCGGTTAATAATGTCCTTCATATCTGGGATGGTTGGATTGGCCAGAATCGACCTGTTGCCCAAGGCCCTCGGACCGAACTCCATCCTGCCTTGGATCCAACCGATAATTCGGCCCTTTGCAAGGTCTGCAGCCGCCCTGTCTCGCAGCTCCTCGAAGTTGTCGTATCGTTTGTATGGCATTCCCCTAAGCTTAAGAAATCGTTCGATTTCATCTGGATCATTGGCTGGCCCCAAAAATCCGTTTTTCATGGTCCATTGCCTTGGTTTGTCCAGGACCTGGTGCCAGTAGTACAAGGTGCTGCCAAGCGAGCCTCCATCGTCACCAGATGCAGGCTGGATAAACATCTTTTCAAAGGGCAGGTGTTCCAAAATGATGCCATTGGCCACGCTATTTAGGCCAACCCCACCAGCGACACACAGGTTTTTCATCCCCGTTTCTTCATAAAGACTGCTAGCCGCCTTTAAAGCAATGGTTTCAACCACCTTTTGCATGCTTGCGGCAATATCGTAATCTCGCTTTGTAATTTCAGATTCTGGCACTCTTGGCTGGCCAAACTTTTTGACAAATTTGGAGCTGTACATCACGGTATCGCGGAAAAATGCAAAATAGTCGAGGTTCATCAAAAAACTGCCATCTTCTCGGACAGTTATCATGTCAGCCATCATCTGATCATAATAAACAGGCTCCCCATAGGAGGCCAGTCCCATGACCTTGCCTTCCCCGCCGTTTACCCGAAAGCCCAAAAATGCGGTAAAGGTGCTGTACCAAAGGCCAAGGCTGTGTGGATAGCGCATCTCATGGGTCAGGTGGATCTTGTTACCTCGTCCAACCCCCTTGGTCATTGTGGCCCATTCGCCGACCCCATCCATGGTTAGGATCGCAGCCTCATCAAAGCCAGATGCAAAGAAAGAAGAAGAGGCATGGGCGTAGTGATGGTCCGCAAAAAAGACCTCACCTTTAAAGTCCAAGTTGTACTGGATCATTTCTTTGATAAAAAGCTTGTACTTAAGCCACAGCGGCATCGAATCTGCGAACTGGCCAAATCCCCTTGGAAATGCCTGCGCGTTCATGGTGATTATCCGCTCAAACTTCTGGAGCGGCTTTTCGTAAAACACGACCGCGTCAATATCTTTTTGCTCAATACCGCCAATTTTAAGACATGCCTCTATGGCCTGACTTGGAAAGTCCAGCGAGTGCTTTTTGCGTGAAAATCGTTCTTCTGCAGCGGCCGCAATGATGTTTCCATCCATCATCAAAGTCGCAGAAGAGTCATGGTACATGAACGAAAGTCCAAGTATGTTCATTTTCTTTTTATCCTTCATTCATTAGAAGGGCTCAGCCAAATCCTTTACAAAGCTTTCAGGCGCAGGCCTTGGATGCCAGAAAGTTTCTGCGGTTTTCTTTTTACCAAGCGGCCTTTTCCCTGAAATCCACAAAAACAGCTTGGCCAAGGGAAATCCCAAATAAAACACAAAGGCCAGAACAATCTTGTTCCAAAAACGAGCCTGTTTTTGAAAAGACATCCCTATGGAACTGCTTACAGGATTTGAACCCCACGTCAGCAATTTCGCAAACCAGAATCTGGGTTTGTATGGCAGCAACAGGGAAATTGAGCATACGATAGCGCCACTTACCCTAAGCCACAGTGCTTTCAACTTGCCTTTCATTTTCTAGCTCTCCTGTGGCCCTTCAATCAGTTTGGCTAGGCGCGAATCTGGCCCCTTTTCCAAGTACTCTTTGGTCATTTCTTCAACCATGTCCAACTTTTCCTTGTAATAAGCCGCCATCTTCTCTTCAAATTCCTCAAACGGCATTTTATGCAGGGTGTTTCGCAAGAACATGGCATACAAAACCTGCTGCTCACACACAAACTGCAAGTCATCCTTTTGACCCTTAACCTTGGGATTTCTTGAATATCTTAGTTCATACAGGATTTGCTCAGTAAGCTCGCCCTCTTCGTAGATGGGCGTTTCATAAGTTATCCCAAAGGTTGCATATAGCTGCCTCAGGCGGTTTAGCATGATGACTTCGTTTTGCTCTGGATAAACGTTCGCAATCCGGACAGCCCCATCGGCTATGTGTTTGATTCCATTTTCCAAACAGTAAATCAACGCCCGCCAGTGAAACGACACCTTACACTGGCCACACATGGACAACACCATCTTTTTATGTTTGCGATAATGGGTCCAATAACGCTCATACATCACAAACTTAAGTAGCTTATCTGTCTTAATGAATTGGTGGACAAACTTGTTGGGGCTATTTACGTGCGTTTCAAGACGTTTTACCCCAGCCAACACATGCTCTGTCCCATGAGTGCCTTTGCGCAAAAACGTCAGCAAGTGCACTTGGTCAAAGCGTTTAGCCATTTTGATTGCGACCAAAGACGAGTCAGAGCCAGCAGAATACAAAACTGCAACGGAATTGTTTTCCAAGGGGCCCCCTAAAAGATAGCGTAAAAGAAAGGCAAAAGAACTGGTGATTCAACAATAACTAACAGCAAAACACCTATTAAAAGCATGGTCAGGATTGGGATTAAAAACCATGTTTTCTTGTGCCATATCATCTTGGAAAACTGAACTATGAGGCCAAGTCTGCGCCGTTTCATCATTCATCCTTTTGCTCAAAACCTTGTAACCATTTTTCAATCTCAGGCTCAAGCATATCCGCTAGGATTTCATGGCCTTTGATCCCAAGGTGGAAAGGATCCCCACAGCCTGACGAGTATGGCAACGGCTCGTATGGCTGACAGTCAGCGTCCGGGCCATCAGGATACATAGCATCTAGCTTTGGTTCAAAATCAATTAACGTTACATTTGGAAATCTTTCAGCCAATCCCCTCATGTGAGCGTTTTCCATGTTCATGTAAGTTTTTGATTGTTCAGAAATAACTCTTTTATCAGCAGAAACGGTTGCCACAAACACGTGGGCTTTGCGAGACTGAGCCTCTTTTACTATTGCATCCATATTTGCGGCATAACGGCTGAAAACCTCTTCTATAACCTTGTCAGTGACTTCGTAGGTGTGGTCATATCTCTGGCTCCAGATAATGTACAACGACATTCTTATAAAGGCTGATTGGTTAAAGAGAACTTGGAACGCAGAACCAGACAATTCGTCGTTGATCGAGGTATTGTTTGTTAACCTGAATTCGTTGTGGGCGTTCAGGTCCTGGTGACCTATGTACAGCAAAAGAGCGTCTAGATGGTCCAACGTTGCAAAGCGGCGTTTAGTTATCTCAAGTAGGTGATTGCTTGCGAGCCCACCTGCTTCGAAATAGAGGAAGTTAGCCCTGCCCTTGAAGCGCTTAGCCAAAATGGCTGAAAAAGGTGTCCTATGAATCCGCTCCAAATTGGCAGGGGAACTGCCGATAGTTGCTAGAGTCGGCTTATCAGCTTCATATTCAGGTGGCGGAGCCATGGATGGATATTCGGAAATGCGCAAGGGTTGGTATTTATTGTGAATAATAGTGTCGCAAGCGGCTTCAAGTACCAAAAGCATCCCTAGGGTGATCCAGACCCCAGTAATCCAGCTTTCCTTTTTCTTTACCGCCGGTTTGGGTAAGGTCTTGGCCAGAAACACCGCAATTCCAATCCAGGCAAGTACGGCCAAAATGGCTAAGGGGTGATCCGCTAAAGTGATCCTACCCATGTGAAGCAGTTCGAATATGGCAAGCCAAACAGCGATAGACGCCGCGACACGTTTTTTTCTAAAAACAGTGACTAAGAAAACTATGGACAGAATGAAAATCCCTGACAAATCAAGCCATCTGAAAATCGTAAGTGGTGGATCCCCAAAAGATATAATCTGTCCAATAAGGTCAACTAAAGTGGAGAGAACTCGCCATATGGCCCATACCATGGCAGCGACAGTAGCTACAAAGATGACCCTTTCTTTACGCATCCCTTGGTCGACCTCGCGGTGCAATCGCCAGAAACTACCACACTCCGCCCGAGGTCTCAATTTGTCAAAGCCGAAAATTAGGGATTAATAATTGCAACCAATAGTTGCACACTAAGTCATTTGGCGGTATCAGAGTCTGCGGACTTTGATGTTTATCAAATCTGTGTAGTTTAATTGGCGCGTACAAGCTTGCGGAGGGATACCTTGAAATCAACAGCAATGCAGGAACTAGTTCAAGGGGCTGCTGCCTTTTCAGATTTTCGCCTCAAGGCCTTGGCTGATTCGCTGGGCGAGATAATTCCAGGGATTAAGCAGGTTTCAGCAAGCTTCGTTTATCTGCTCGATCTGGACGTCCCCTTGAATGAAGCCATAAGGGCCAGGATTTTAGAGCTGCTTGACGCAACTGATGAGCCGCTGCTGCCAGGGTGCTTTTTTGTTACTCCTAGGCTTGGAACCATTTCTCCTTGGGCGTCAAAAGCCATTAACATCCTTCACAATTGCGAGTTGACGGCGGTGCGACGAGTTGAGCGTGGCATAGCGTTTTGTGTAAAGGACAGTGCTGGAAAATCGCTGGGGCCCGCCGATCTGGCCAAGGCGCTTGACCTGCTTTATGACAAGATGACTGAGGGGGTGTATGAAAACGTTGACAATTTCTTTTACTCGCAGCCACCGGCCCCAGGCGTCGTCTTTGATCTAAAAAATGGTGGAATCGACGTCTTACATAAGGCCAATGCGAAAATGGGATTGGCTCTATCAGATGATGAAGTTGACTACCTGTACCAAGCCTACTCAAAGGCTGGTCGAAATCCCACCGACAGCGAACTTGTGATGTTTGGCCAGGTAAATTCGGAGCACTGCCGCCACAAAATCTTTAACGCCGACTGGGTAATCAATGGCGAGCCTCAACAGCATACCCTGTTTCAGATGATCAAGCATACCCACGCATGCAGTCCAAAAGGAACGCTTGTCGCGTACAAGGACAACTCAAGCGTGGCGCAGGGGCATTTGGTGCAAGCCTTTGAAATCAATGACGAAGGTTCCTACAGCTTTCAAGAAGACCAAATCGACATGATTATGAAAGTCGAGACTCATAATCATCCAACGGCGATTTCCCCATTTGCTGGTGCGGCCACTGGTGTTGGTGGGGAGATTCGCGACGAATCCGCTACTGGGACTGGTTCAAAGAGCAAGGCTGGGTTGGCTGGATTTATGGTTTCCAACTTACGCATCCCAGGTCATATCCAGCCTTGGGAGGTTGAGCATTCCAAGCACCCAGCACGACTTGCGACTCCTTTGTCCATCATGCTTGATGGGCCGTTGGGTGGGGCTTCCTTTGGAAACGAGTTTGGTCGTCCTCAACTTACTGGATTCTTTAGGACCTTTGAAGATCTGGTAAACGGTCGTCATCGTGGATACCACAAGCCAATAATGCTGGCTGGAGGTATGGGAAACATCAGGCGTAGTCAGGTTTACAAAAAGAAGCTTAAACCAGGCGATCTGATTGTGCAGCTGGGTGGTCCTTCCATGCGCATCGGTCTTGGCGGTGGTGCGGCGTCGTCTATGGACACCGGCGTAAATGAGGCCGCCTTGGATTTTGACTCGGTCCAACGCGGAAATGCTGAGGTTCAGCGTCGCTGCCAGGAGGTTATTGATGCATGCGTCACCATGGGGGATGACAATCCAATCATAAGCATCCACGATGTTGGAGCTGGCGGTCTTTCTAACGCCTGTCCAGAGCTGGTTGAAGACACTGGCGCCATTTTCCAGCTTAGGGATATCCCAAATGAGGAGCCTTCGATGAATCCCATGGAGATTTGGTGCTGCGAGGCTCAGGAGCGCTACGTGTTGGCCATAGATCCAAAGGATCGAGCGCTATTTGAAGGGCTGTGTAAAAGGGAGCGCTGCCCAGTGGCATTCATAGGTGTGGCAACTGGTGACGAGCGCCTTGTAGTTGAAGATAGCTATTTTAGTGACCGCCCAATCGACATGGATATCAGGGTGTTGCTTGGAAAGCCCCCGAAAATGCAGCGAAGCATCCAACGGGCCGAGGTCAAACCTCCACCTCTCGATTTGGAACATGTCGCCATCGAAGACGCCATTTACCGGGTTTTAAATCTGCCCGCGGTCGCCGATAAGTCGTTTTTAATAACTATTACAGACCGTTCCGTTACAGGTCTGGTTCATAGGGATCAGCTGGTCGGTCCACATCAAATCCCAGTCGCAGATTGTGCTGTGACTGCCACCAGTTACCTTTCATACAAGGGTGAAGCGATGGCAATGGGCGAGCGGTCTCCTATCGCGCTGATAAGCGGCCCTGCATCTGGTCGTATTGCGATTGGCGAAGCGCTGACCAATCTGGCCGGCGCAAATATTGGCGAAATTGGAAACGTTAAGCTGTCGGCAAACTGGATGTGTGCCTGTGGTGAGGACAACGAGGACGCCCAGCTTTTCGACACCGTTAAAGCCGTTGGGATGGAACTATGCCCAGCTCTCGGCGTGTCCATTCCAGTAGGTAAAGACTCGCTTTCAATGCGCAGTGTCTGGCAGGATGAATCAGGTCAAAATCGCCGCCAGACCTCGCCTTTAAGCTTGGTTGTCAGCTCATTTGCACCGGTCCAAGACATTCGCAAAACGGTGACCCCGGATCTAAAACCGGTCGATTCAAGCTTGATCTTGATTGACCTTGGAGCTGGCAAAAATCGCCTAGGTGGCAGTGCTTTAGCACAAGTCTACAACCAAGTCGGCGATGAGGTCCCAGACTTGGATGATCCTGCGAAGTTCAAGGCTTTTTGGTCCGCTATCCAGGAATTAGTGGATAAAGGGCTACTTTTGGCCATCCACGACCGCTCTGACGGTGGTTTATTCATCACTCTTTCAGAAATGGCGATGGCTGGCGGTCGTGGATTTGAAGTCACCTTGCCGGGTAATTCCACGACAGCAAAAGCCCAGCTCTTTAGTGAAGAATTGGGTGTTGTGATTCAGGTTGCCGACTGTGAACCAGTGTTGGACCTGCTAAACAAGCATAGCCTTTTGGACATCTGTTTCACGTTGGGTACTGTCAAAACAGATAACCACCTGATTTTCAAATCAAATGAAGGCTCCACCCTAGTCTCGACAACCATTGCTGACGTGCGCCGCCAGTGGTCCGCTTTGTCATACAAGATTCGCTCAATTCGCGAAAATCCGGCGTGCGCCACGCAAGAATATGAAAACGCGATATCGCCTGACGCAAAAGGCAGGCAGTACAAGCTGACTTATGACTTGCTGCCAAAACCAGTCAATTTGAATCTGACTAAACCAAAGGTGGCGATTTTGCGTGAGCAGGGCGTAAATGGCCATGTCGAAATGGCCGCCGCCTACACATCTGTTGGCTTTGATGCAGTAGATGTTCACATGACCGATCTTTTAGCAGGTCGAATAAACCTTGACGGTTTTACTGGTTTGACCGTCTGCGGCGGTTTTAGTTATGGCGATGTGTTGGGTGCAGGTACCGGATGGGCCAGGTCAATCCTGTTTAATCCAACCATGAAAGCCATGTTTACCCGGTTTTTTGCAAGGCAAGACACCTTCACGCTTGGGGTTTGTAATGGGTGCCAGACTATCTCTCAGCTAAAAAGCATCATTGATGGCGCAGCCCACTGGCCACGATTTGTGGCCAACGTCAGTGGTCAGTTTGAGGCCAGGTACTCAACCGTCAAGATAATGCCATCGCCATCAGTCCTTTTGCGTGGGATGGAAGGGGCCCGTATCCCAGTCCCATCGGCCCATGGTGAAGGGCTTGTGACATTTGCAAGCGACGAGGACAAAAAGGCCGCCTTAGCCGCCGTGTGCTACGTTGACAATGATGGGAATTGCACCCAGCAATATCCTGAAAATCCCAACGGTTCTGTTGGTGGCATGACTGGTTTTACGACAGCTGATGGGCGCGTGCTAATCATGATGCCTCACCCCGAGCGTGCCTTCAGGGCCGTCCAGCTAGCTTACAGACCAGCGGAAATGTTCGCTGGCGAAGCCGGTCCTTGGCTACGCATGTTCCAAAATGCATATGCTTTTGCCACTGGGCGATAAATGACTACAATGCAGACCTTAGTGGTGTCCTTTTGCCGTTTTACAAGGGGGGAGTTGATGGGGCTATCTAATCAAAAACATTGGTCAATTTTGGCGGGTTTATCCTTGGTTTTCGCGGTTGCTTGTAGCGAAAGCCCAGAGCCAACCCCTTTGGATGACGCTATCCAAGACGCATTCGATGACACCCCCACTGAAGACGTTTTTGGTGATGACGATTCTGGCGACGAATCTGGATTTTCACAAAAGGCCACGCCTTGGCGTGCAGGCCCAAAGCCACCTTCAAGTGACCTGTTCGAGGATTATGGATTAACCGAATTTAACGGTTGGGTTGACGAGGTTACTTGGAAGTTTAACAAGTCAGAACCCGTGCTCAACCACCACGAGCTTGCCTATTATGCAGTTGCTAATGGGCGCACCTTTTCCTTTTTGGGTACAACTTACCCCCTAACAGTGCTTCACGAACCTTATGGGCCTGATTACAACCGACCGAAACTAAAGACTTTCCCAGACATCCATTTCAACGCAACCATTGGTGGTAAAGCCCAAAAGGTGGATGTCTCGCGCATAGGTCGATTCAGCAAAAGCTCAGTTGTTGGCATTACAAACGAGGGCCAGAGCCTTAAAGTTTCTTCGCTATTTGCGGCACCAGTCAGTGATGATGCAGACGTCAGAACCTCGATTATTGCCATTTTCCGGCTCACCAACACCGGGACAGACCCAATCAAATCAGTTGGTTTTTCAATGAAGCTGATGTCTGGTTTTGAAGAATCAGCTGAAGGTGTGGCTATTTTTAAACAATCGGATCGCCGCATAACAACCGTTTGTCCTGATGCGACATGGGATGCTGATAACTTGGCGTTTGTTGTGCAAGATGTCGACCTAGAAGCTGGTGCCAGCCGAGATTTCCAGTTTTGGTTGTTTTTCTCCGATGGAAAGGTGGAGGCAGGCAGGGTAGAGCACCTGACTGCCCTAGCTAAAGCATCAGACGTCAAAGCAATTTTCGGCGCGACCAACTCGTGGTGGGAAGACTGGTTTTCACAGGGCTTAGTTGTGGAATTGGACGACCCTATGGTTACCGACCTGATCGAGTCCTTCCAGTACACCCTTAAAGCGCAAATTTCATACAACGGCGCAATGAGCCCGCTTTCTCACTATGGCGAGTATTGGACTCGTGACATCAGCTCCCCTGTAAGGATGCTGTCAATCATGTCCAGGCCAGACGAGGCGCGGTCCATACTTGATTATCACCACGTCGCAGCCTGTGCAAATGAGGGCTTCTTTAATGCCTCCAAAGTTGATTGGCCTACCGACGTTCCTTGTGCTGTAACTGATTGGTCCGCGCTGCCCGTCCTTACAAACAAAACAGCTGCCGAGGCGCCATCCTACATTGTTCATATGTACCACCGGTTATTTGACACTACCGGCGATTCGTCCTTGATGCGTGAAAGGGAAGAGATGCTTCGCTATGGGCTTCAAAAGCAAAACATGGACGAGACATTCTTGCTGCCATTTTCTGACGACGAGACCTTTAGGGCAGCCATGGCCATGAACTTAAACCTTGGTGGAGGGCCATCAATGATGTTTGCCGATGTGGCATGGTCTCTTCACTCCACGCTGCTCTACGTGGCTGCTGCCGATGGCCTTGCCGCAGCCCTTGGTTACGAGCAGACCGACGACATCGTTAAGGTCAGAAATTCTGTGGCCGCAACTTTGGATCAGTACTACTGGCAAGAAGAAGAGGGCTTTTATGCAGCCATGGTTTACAAAGACGACCTGAGGCCTTTAATGGCTCCATACGAAGATGTAAATCTTACCGCTGCTTGGATGAACCTCGAAGATGCCTTGGGATGGGACAGGATAAGCAGTGATATTAATGCCTTAGTTGAAAGGGCATGGGTTGACGAGCTTGGAGTTATTCAAACCAACGCAGGGGCTTATAGTGAGCTTTTTGGTTTTGACCTCTCGATGGGCATAGCAACTGGAATGACGCTAGGTTTTTCTTTGTATGCGCTGTCTCGTCATCGCCCCGATCTGGCACAAAAAAGCTTTAATGCTTTTAGGGAAATTGCTACCGCCTCTGGGAATGTTACCGAGGATTATGCGACAAAGGGCTTCGTCCCACTGATGCCTTTGTACGATGATTCAGGTGAGTTTGGTGAGGTTTGGGCACGTTTCCGTCCGTGGGAGGGGGCCCAGGATGCAGAGGCCATTATTTTCTATCTGACAGGGCTGTGGCCAGACTCTGCAAACCATCGCGTCGCCCTTCAACCGCATCTGCCAAATAACCTTCCTCGGGCGACATATAGGGGGCTTATGGCGGGCGGTTGCAAGATCGACCTGAGCTTAGAGGAGCAAAGTGAGACGGTGCGAGACTACGCGGTACATTTCACAGGCGACAAGTGTAATGACCTCAATGTGACATTGAAAACCGCCACTTGGGAATGTGGTGAGACCGACTTCTGCCAAGTGACAGTAACGGCTAATGGGTGCGTCATTGACCAAGGCGCAGCTGCTACTGGAACTGCCAGTTTTAAAGCCCAAGACAAGATGATTTGCACATTCAGGGCCGAGTAATTCTTTTTTGGCGTAAAAACCCTTAAAAAAGGGATAATCCCCATCTTGAAACAGTGTGAATCCTTTGATACTCTGCCTCGGAAACGTCTGATTGGGGGAATCATGGACTGGGCTGTTCGACTTCCTGAGATTGGAGACAAGATTGGCGGTAGGTTCCGCATAGTTGCAATTAAAGGCTCCGGGCCAGTAGGTATGGTGTTCAAGGCTTTTGATCTGGCTTTGGACTTGCCTGTGGCAGTGAAAGTTTTTAATCCAGAGCTGTTTAGTTCCGCGTTTAGGGAGCTGAATCTGCTGCGGCTGTACAGGGCTAGGACCCTACAAGACAGCAATCTGGTCAGAATTTTTGAGGTCATGGAAGAAGACGGCCTTCATTTTGTGACCAGTCAGTTAGTTGAGGGGATGTCCCTTAGGGCAGTGCTTGATCTGAGGGACGAAAGTGGTGAGCGATTTCCAGCGCCCAAGATTCGGTCGCTTGCAGAGTGGCTGATAGACGCTGTTGTCCCCATCCATAAACAGGGGATTATTCACGGGAATCTGAAGCCGGAGAACCTGTTCGTTTTACCGGACAAACTAATGGTTTCGGACCCTCACTACTTGGTCCTTAACACGCTTGTTGAGGGCCAGGAGATTCCAGCTACAGACTTTTATCGTGGTCCAGAGCAACTTACTGAGCCACGAATGGAATTGAAGCAGACTGATGTTTACGCCGTCGCTTTAATCATAGGTGAGATTCTTGCCATTAATCCAGTAAGGGCAGGGGTCCCTCTTTCTGAACAAATTCCAAGACTTACCAAGCATCTTGATGATGTCTTTGTCAAGGCTACCCAAGACGACCCATTTGATAGGTACGATTCATTACAAAGCTTTGCCAAGGATTTAAGCAGCGCCTTTGCAAAGGTAGATGTTGACGGACTTTGGGTCCGCAGAATGCACGAGACAGGTTCATTCAAGGCGTTAAGGATCGTCCAGGCTCCAGATGGTCAGCCAATTCCTCTGGTAGTGGAACCAACTGCTGTCACAGCCCCCGAGCCTGCCCCAGCTCCCGAGCCCGAGCCTGCCCCAGCTCCCGAGCCAGAGCCTGCCCCTGTCCTAGAGCCCGCCCCAGAGCCAGAGCCTGCCCCTGTCCCAGAGCCCGCCCCCGCCCCTGATCCTGTCCCTGACCCCGAGCCAGAGCCCGACCCTGCTGACGAACTAGAGGAAGAGGGCATCGAATTCGATACAAATCGCATTGATGACTCGGACTTAGAGGGAATCGAGGTTGTCTTTAGCGCACCTGCAATGGATGATGAGGAAGATCTTGCTGTTGAGGAGACAGTAGAGCCCGTGGCACCTGAGCCCACCAAAGCCGGAAGGGGTAGAAAAGGGAAAAAGGGTAGACAGGCCGCTAGGGAGGCCGCTAAAGAGGCGGCAAGGGCCGCTCAAAAGGAGGAAGAACAGCCCCCACCTGCACCTGAACCTCCTCCGGTTGTAGTTGCAGATGCCCCACCAGATGTGCCAGATCTGCTGTTGACTACCCCACAGCGCAGACCCACTGGCCCCTTACCAAAACCACCTACCAGGCCTATAGATACCGGCACTGTAACTGTAATCAAAAAAGACGAGCCAAAAAGCGGAATTATGCGTTTTCTTTGGCTTATAGCGTTGGTGGTAGTGTTGGGTGGTGCTGCAACATTTTGGTACATGGGTAAATCTGATCCAGTGGAGGAGCCAGTCATAGCTGCTGTTGATGACCCAGCTCCAGCTCCGGCCCCAGCTCCTGAGCCTGCTGCAGCTCCGGCCCCAGCTCCAGCTCCTGCCCCAGCTCCGGCTCCAGCTCCGGCTCCAGCCCCTGAGTCCGCTGCAGCCCCTGCCCCTGAGCCCGCTGCAGCCCCTGTCCCTGGCCCTGAGCCCGCTGCTGCCCCCGAGCCTGAGCCTGTCCCTGCCCCAGAACCAGCCCCTGCCCCCGAGCCCGCTCCAGCCCCCCAAGGCGCCCTTTTAGCAGACAACCTAGTCTGCCCCGCGGGCATGGTGCTAATCGTGCTGGATGAAACAGCCACTGTTGACTCCAAGGCCAAACCAAGCTCAGTAGGCTTTTGTATCGACACCCACGAATTTCCTGGTGCTGGTCAAAAACCAAGAGGCGGCGCGTCTAGGGCCACCGCAACCAGCTTGTGCAAAAAGGCTGGAAAGGCGTTGTGCAGTAGCGCCCAATGGTTAAAAGCCTGTGAAACCGGCACACCAGAGGCATCGAAGTGTAACGTGACAGGCGGCGTTCAACCCGCAGGTTCCTACGCTGAATGCGTAACATCCAACGGTGTGTACGACATGATCGGAAATGTTGGGGAATGGACCTCTGACAACTTCATCAGGGGCGGTGACACCAACGTTGGTGGGATTGGATCTTGTTCCTACAAAACTAAGCGTTTTAGCCCGAAATCCACAGACGGATTCAGATGTTGTGCCAATCCTACAACTCGCTGATCTATCTTGCATCAAGCCTTCAACCACAAGGAGCCACACAGTGATAGATCGCTACACGACTGTGCGCATGCGCAATATCTGGTCCATGAAGAATCGTTGGAATCTTTTTTTGGACGTAGAGCTAGCATATCTTGAGGCTTTAGAAGAAGACAAGATTGCCACACCAGGACAAGCTAAAAAAATTAAGGACTTGGTGACCATAGACCCCGACCGGATTGCAGCCCTTGAACAGACGCTTCGCCACGATGTGATAGCGTTTTTGACCCATGTGGAAGAGCAGGCAGGTGAAGCAACCAGATTCCTGCACTATGGGCTTACCAGTTCCGACGTCCTAGATACGGTGTTTGCTCTCCAGCTTAAACAGGCCACAGCATTCATCTTGGAAGAGATGACAAATCTGATAGATGCGCTGGATGAACTGGCGCAACGTCACAAAAAAACGCCCATTGCAGGTCGTACCCATGGCATGCACGCGGAAGCGACCTCTTTTGGGTTGGTCGTTTTGTCATGGCGGGAATCGGTGATAAGAAGCCACAACCGTCTGATTGCGGCCGCGAACGACATTGCCACAGGAAAGCTGTCAGGTGCCGTGGGCAATCTGGCGTTTGGCGACCCACAAAGGGAAAAGCGTGTCCTTGAGCGTTTGGGGCTAAGGCCAGAACCTGTTGCATCCCAAATTGTTGCTCGTGATCGACATGCAGCGCTTTTTGTGTCCATGGCCTTGGCTGGAAGCGTCTTGGACAACATCGCAACAAACATCAGACACCTGCAAAGGACCGAGGTTGGCGAAGTTTATGAACCTTTTGGCAGCGGGCAGCGCGGCTCATCGGCCATGCCCCACAAAAAGAACCCAGTGCTTTGCGAAAACGTCACCGGTCAGGCTAGGCTATTGCGTTCATATGCGTTGGCGGCCCTAGAAAACGTACCTTTGTGGCACGAAAGGGATATCAGCCATTCCAGCGTCGAAAGGGTGATTGGTCCTGATGCGACATCGGCTTTAGAATTCGCATGCAAACGGTTGTGCGGCGTGATTAAGGGCCTGACTGTAAATGAAGACGTGATGACCAAAAATCTGGAGCATTCTGGTGGAATCATCCACTCTGAAGGGGTGCTGTTGGCGCTTGTAAGGTCCGGAATGCGCAGACAAGACGCCTATGCCTTAGTTCAAAGGTGCGCCCTTAAAGCCATGTCTGGCGAGGGTAGCTTCATCGAAAATCTGAAATCAGACGCAGATATCAAACTCAGATTATCTGATGAAGAAATCGATCAGTGTTTTTCCATCAAAGAGCACTTGCGCTGGACTGATGACCTGTATGCCAGGCGCTCAAAAATCACCACCTAAGGTCAAAAACACCTTATCCAGAGCCGCCCTTAAATCCGGATGATAGCGCCGTTTGTAATCCCAATCTGTCCAAGCATTCACAGCAGCTAACGCTTTATCTATGCCAATTTTGTTCGCAAAACCTCGAATCTCTTCAACCATGTCATAGTTACAAAAATCCGAATCAGGGCTGCCAGATGCTGCATGAACGATATCCTGCAACAGCGACTCAAGCAGCAACAAAACGTCTGCTTCATCTCCTTTTGAACTTGCCACATCCTTGGAAAACACAAGCAATTGGTCAAGGCCCTTTGTTCCAAGCTCCAAAAAAGTCTGAATAAAAGCCCGTCGTTCACCCATTAAAGGGCTATCCAAAAGACGAATCGCTCGACCAGGGCTACCCATGGAAAGCGCCGCTGCATCCACGATTTCAGCCGGAGAAAGCCCACGTTCTTCGGCTACTATCGCAGCCACGTCCTCCGAGCTTAACCTGTTGAAATTTAAGGTTATGCATCTTGATATAACCGTCCTAGGCAGCACATCTGGATTAGATGAAATCAAGATAAAAAGGGTTTTTGAAGGTGGTTCCTCCAATGTTTTTAATGCCGCATTGGCCGCCTCAAGAGTCATCAAATCTGCATTGTCGATTATCAGGCCCTTCCAGGGGCCAATTAGGGGCTCAAACTGAAGCCGAGGGGTTGCTTGGCGAATCGCATCAATCTTGATAACTCCCTTTTCTGGCTGCAAGATTGCCAGATCGGGAAAGGTGCCTGCATCAACCATGTTACAAGCGCGACACAGACCGCAGGAATCGTTTTCAGTAGGATCCTCACACACTAGGAACGAAAAGAAAGCCAGCGCAGTGGTTCGCTTTCCAACCCCTTCTGGTCCCGCAAACAAAAAGGCATGTGGGATACGTTGGGCGCCGACTGTCCGAAGGAGGATGTTCTTTACTCGATCCTGGCTCACGATACCAAAAAACCGCATTCCCAGTCCCCTTGAGAGGGCCCTTTAGGCCTTTTATCATACTAAATGTAAATAAAGATAGTTAAGGCTGATTTTTTCCACGTCCATACTAGAAATTTTGACCAAATAAAGTTAGCATTAATCCCGATTGTGCCCCTATTTTTGGTGCACTGCTTGCAGGGAGGATCACATGGCTAACAAGAATCACTCAAAATCCTTCTCCTTACTTGTGGCGCTTATTGCTTCAGGTGCGTTGCTTTATGCCTCCTGTGAGGGGGATGGCAAGCTGCCCGATATTGGGGGCTCTGGAGAACAGGACTCCATCAAAGGTGACGCCAACGACATCCATGTCGGGTTGCCTGATGAGGGGCGTCGCGATCTTGGGACCGACACCCCTGATGATAAGACAGGGCCAATCGACATTGTATATGACGAAATCGAAGATGATGCTGACGCTGACGATGACACCACTGTTACTCCCGATTGTCCTGGAAACTTCATGTGTCCATGCGAGCAGGGTGCTGAATGTTACTCGTCGGTTTGTACGCCTACAAACGATAAGTCGGTTTGTTCAAAGCTCTGCAGTAGTGACATGTCATGTCCAGACGGCTGGGTCTGCGAGAAAATTGCCGGTGGCACGGATCCTATTTACGCCTGTGTCCACCCATTCCCGACCCTTTGTCAGCCATGTCGAAACGATACCGAATGCGTGCCTTCGTGGAGCTCAGGTAGCAAGCGTTATCTTTGCATCGACCATGGTGCAGAAGGCAGCTTCTGTGGCGGTCAGTGCAATTTAACCTCTGATTGCCCCAGAGGTTATGACTGTCGGGATGTTCAGTCTGGTACAAGCCTGATTAAGCAGTGCGTTCCTTCGGATGGCCAGTGCGAATGTACCGAAAAATTCAAAAACTCCCGCTTCCTTACAAACTGCTACAACGAAAACGAATTTGGCAGATGTGGTGGTACCAGAACCTGTGACTCCGAGTGCAACGCTAGGATTCCCGCCAAGGAGGAATGCAATCAGATTGACGACGACTGTGATGGGTTAACCGATAACGACGTTCCTGACCTACCCTGTGAGATTACTAACGTCCACGGAACTTGTATGGGCAGTCGCGTCTGTGTTAACGGCCAATACAGCAGGACCTGTACGGGGGCTGCGCCCGGACCAGAAATCTGTAATGGTATAGACGATAACTGCAACGGCAGAACTGACGAAGGCTTCCCAGATACAGACGGTGATGGAATCGCCGACTGCGTCGACCCTGATATTGATGGTGATGGCGTCTTAAACATCGACGATAATTGCCCATACGTTTTTAACCCAGATCAGGCCAATAATGACGGTGATGACTACGGCGATGCTTGTGATGATGACGACGACAACGACGGTATCCCAGATATCCACGACAATTGTCCCTTGGTGCCAAATCACGACCAGAAGGACACTGACCGTGATGGTGTTGGTGACGCGTGCAGCTGTGACATTGATAGCGACGGTGTTCCAAACAATAATATGATCGACATGCAAGGCAATAAGTGCCCGACCCCAGCTGTTGTTGATAACTGCCCCTTTATTCCGAATGCAGATCAGACGGACACAGATGGCGATCTAATTGGCGACGCCTGTGACTGCGATATCGATGACGACGGTGTCCCCAACAACTCCGAAAGCAAAGACTGTTCCTTCATCGAGAAGCCAGATAACTGTCCCTATGTTGAAAATCCAGACCAGAAGGACACTGATGGCGATGGCAAGGGTGACGCCTGTGACTGCGACATTGATGGCGACCGTATCCCCAACAACGGACCTGGTTGCGATCCGATTGCGCCAGAAGATGAAGACAACTGCCCATATGTCCCGAATCTAGACCAAGGCGATGTCGACGGTGATGGTAAGGGCGATCTCTGTGATTGCGATATTGACGGCGACAAAGTGCCGAATAAGGGGTTGGATTATTTCGGTAACGAGTGCCCTGAGGCTGAAGTGTACGATAACTGTCCGTACCACTACAACCCGGACCAGGATGGTGATGTTTGTGACTTTGACTGGGATGGTGACGGTATACCAAATGAATTGGATAACTGCCCGTTAGTACCGAACCCAGACCAAGAAAACCTAGACGAGGATGGTTTCGGTGATGTCTGTGATTGCGATATTGACGACGACGGATGGCCGAATAGGGGTGTGGATTTTTATGGTGAGGCATGTCCCTCGGCACCGGTGTACGATAACTGCCCTTATGTTTATAACCTCAGCCAAGCCGACTTGGACGGAGACGGTATTGGCGATGCCTGTGACTGTGATATCGACGGCGATGGTGATCCCAACAATAATCCTGGTTGCGATTTCGTACTGGTCGAAGACTGCGAACCAACCAATAAAGAAATTTTCCACAATCAGATTGAGAAGTGTAACGGCTATGACGATAACTGCGATGATATAATTGACTCTGAAGGCTCAGAAGGGTGCACGTTGTACTACAAAGACGAAGATAACGATGGCTACGGTGTCCGAACCAGCGTAAAGTGCTTGTGCAAAGCTGAAGGCTTTTACCGAGCGACTAGGGGTGCAGGGGACGATCACGACTGTAACGATGCTAACCCAAACATTCACCCCGGTAAGAGAGAAAATTGTTTAACACTCTATGATGATAACTGCAACGATATGACAAACGAACCGAATGCCGACAATTGCAAAAACTGGTATTACGACCTAGATGGCGATGGTTATGGTGACGACGAAAACTTTAAATGTTTGTGTGGGCCGCTCGATCATTATAGGGTAGACAAGGGTGGTGACTGCGACGATTCGGACGCACAAGTTAATCCTTCAAAGACAGAGATCTGTGGCAATGGTAAAGATGACGACTGCAGTGGCAGTCAAAATGACGAAAATGCCATAAATTGTGCCTGGTTCTACGAAGACAAGGACCAGGACGGTTGGGGAACTGAACTAAAGAAGTGCTTGTGCTTTGGGGAAGGTGATTTCACTGCACTGCCAAAAGATAGGGTCGACTGTGATGACAACAATCCTGATGTTAATCCTGGACAGAAAGAAATCTGTGGTAATGGCATAGATGACAACTGCGATAAGATAATCGACAAGGGCGAAAATGCAGAGGGATGCACTCCATATTACTACGATGGTGATGGAGATGGTTTTGGTCTGACTCAAAACATGAAGTGTCTGTGTGGTCCTGAGGGTAAGTACACCACCCAAGAGTTTGGTGACTGTAATGACCAGAACGCCAATATCCACCCGAATGCCACAGAGATTTGTGACGGTATTGACAACAACTGTAATAGTCAGACCGATGAAAATCCTGACTTGTTGTGCGCTTCTACACCTCATGCCAGCATGACCTGCAGTTTAGGTCAATGTAAGATTAAGAGTTGTAGTGCAGGATGGTTTGATGTGGACCAAATTCCTAGCAACGGTTGCGAATGTCAACAAGATGACTGGGATAACACCGGTAATACCTGCGGTGCCGCTATTGATTTAGGAGAGATATCGGATGCCAATAATAATTCAATGGAGGTGTCAGGTAGGATTGTGCCAATAAATGATGAGGACTGGTACAAATTCCGTGCTGTAGACACTCCCGATTCTGGTACGATGGATAATCCAGGTCATGACAAATTCCACGTGCGTGTTAAGGTCTTGCAACCAACTGATGGTAGCATCAAGGTACGAGTGACCCGTCAAAGCTGTGATATTACGGCCCCCTATGAGCCACCATGTTATGAAGGCGCAACGGACTATCGCTGGTACACAAACCACGTCGACCAAGTTAACCAGACGGGACAGGGCAACTGTATCCAACCAATGGCTGCTGGTGCTGCAAATCCATACTGGGCCTGCTGCCGAGCTGGGGATGTTGGGTGTGACCAAACGCCTCCTAATAACCAACACTCCTGTTGTAGAGGTAATTCTGAGGAAGGAGCAGATAATAGCTGCCTAGGACAGATACCCCAGAATGTTCGAAACTGCACCAACGAGTCTAATGAATTTTTCGTCAAAGTTTACTGGGCTAAGCCTGCATATGCGACCCAGTGTTCGCAAACCGAATACCGGTTGGAAATCTCGGCTGGTAAGTACGCACATAACGATCAATAGATGCTTTTGGCAAGTACCTACTGCTCTTACTTCCTGATGAATCCTTAAAACCTTGTTCGCGATTTTGGTCAAGGGGATATTGTAATTAGATCTTGGATGCCAGAGGTAAACTGTAAATCCAGGGCTGGTTGGTGGGGACTAAATTCCTAGGATTTGACGGGCTTGTTGGTGGGTGGCGAGGGGGCGTCCTGCTTGTGCGGCCATTTCGGTTACGTTTTTTACAAGTTCCCAAGAGCCTTGGGCCAAGACTCCCTTGGAAAGGTAGATGTTATCCTCTAGGCCAACTCGCACATGGCCGCCCTTTTCGATTGCGGCCTTGGCTAAAGGCATCTCAAAGCGTCCAACGCCAGCCACAGTCCAAGTCGCGTTTTGTGGGATAGTTGAAAGCAGGAATTCCAGTCTGTCCACTGTCCCGGTCATTGCACCTGGTACGCCAAGGACAAAATCAAAGTGAAGCGGTTCTGGGATTATGCCTTTCTTGACTAGAGTTAGCGCATTATCGACGAAACCGGCGTCAAATACTTCAACCTCAATTCTGGTGCCGGCCGCGTTTGCCTTTTTTGCAATCGCCTCAATCATTGGCATGCTGTTTTCAAAGACATCGTTTCCGAAGTTGCATGTGCCTGTAGTCAAAGTGCAAAACTCAGGAGCCAAGTCCAGGGGGCCTGTCCTTTCATCAACAGTCATCCCAACGGCTCCACCGGTTGATACTTGAATGATAACATCTGGAACTTTTTCTTTTATTGCGGCTATTGCCTTGGCAAAGACGTCTTTGGATTGGGTGGCTGAGCCGTCTTCATTTCTTACGTGCAGGTGGATTACCCTTGCACCATGCTCATAGCAGCGCTGGGCCTCAAGGGCCAGTTCTTGGGCGCTGTATGGAACTGCAGGGTTGTCAGCCTTGGTAACTTCTGCACCGCAGATGGCTGCAGTGATTATTAAAGGATTGTTAGACATGGTTCCTCCAAAGTGCACCGATCAATTTCGGCGCTGTAAATCCAAGGGAGTTATGCAAGTTCCAGTGGCTTTGCATACCACGATGGGTGGGTCCAAAACTTCAGCCTGGGATGGGGTATTTGGGTCCCTTGAAGAGGCTATGACCTTGGTTGCAACGAATTCCATCTTCCTGGAAGTGCGCCCCTTTTGTGTTATTCTGCCGCGGGCTTCAATGAAATCTCCTGCATATACAGGGGCCAGGAAATCGATTGAATCGTAGGCCCTAAAAAGGCCCTCGTCACCGTCCAGTCTGATTAACAGCTCGGTGGCAACATCTCCAAAGAGGCCAAGCATTCTGGCACCATCGACTAGGTTGCCTCCATAATGGGCCTCGTGAGCACTGATTCTTAGGCGAATGACGACTTCTTCCATTTGGTAACTCCTTGTTGTTTAAAGGGGACGGGCGATCATTATCAGCGAGAGCCCGACTGGTAGCTTAACAGACCGCTCAATTGGCAACACTACCGGAGCGATTCGTTCATAAAGGGACAGTTGGCCAACCGGCAGACGCTGTCTTTTTAGGATCTTGCCGTTTAAAAGCCAGCCAAGTACGCCCATGGCGTTAAAGCTGAAGATGGTCTCTACCTCAAAACCTGTTTCGGCTGCCAAGTCTCTAAGGCCTGCCTCATCGTAGCGGCGGAAGTGGCCAAGATTTTGGTCAAGAGCCGAATAAAGCCGTGGTCCGGCTGGGACCAGCAGCACCAAGCGCCCGTTGGTGGCCTGCAGCGCCTTTTTCATGTTTTCCAAGGCTGAAACATCGTCTTCAATGTGCTCCAGCACGTTTAGGCACACCACGGTGTCAAAGTTACCATTGACCAATTCATCTGGGATTGGGGTTGATGCATCCCAGACTTGGTGCGCAAAGCCTTCATATGCCGCAAACTGCAGTGCCATGCGCCCAAGCGAGCTTTCATGCACGTCGGTTGCAGTCACACTGGCACGCTGCAGCAAGAATCTGGTTATGTTTCCAGTGCCGGCGCCAACTTCCAATATCTTTTCACCAAGGTACGGAAGGATCGTTTCATACATGTGTTGATTGAAACGCTCCAGGGCATTCATCTTGGTAAGGGTCTCCTGGACAATGTCTTCTTGTAAGTAATCGTTATCCAGGGCTGCGTACTTCAGTATGCTCCAAAGCGCCTCAAAACCGTCTTTGACGCCTATCTTTTTGCCTTCTGCATATGTTCTGCCACTGTAGCTTATTGGAACTTCATAGATGCGATATCGCATCCTAGCCACCTTGGCTGTAATCTCGGGTTCAATCCCAAATCGCTCGCTTTTTAGCTTTAGACCCTTGATTACATCGGCTCTAAAGGCCTTGTAGCATGTCTCCATGTCTGTAAGGTTCAAGTCGGTAAAGGCGTTTGAAAGCATGGTCAAAAAGCGATTGCCGACGGAGTGCCAAAACAGCAGGACTCGCCTGGATTCGCCGGCATATCGCGAGCCATAAACAACGTCGGCGCGTCCATCGAGGATTGGGGCCAGTACCTTGATGTAGTCGTTTGGATCGTATTCAAGGTCGGCGTCCTGGATGATTATGATATCGCCTGTGGCAGCGGCGAAACCGGTGCGTAGGGCGGCCCCCTTTCCGCGATTGACCTCGTGAAACAGGCTTCGAACGGTCGCTTCTTTGATTCTGGCTGCGGGCACCCCTTGCTCGGCCATCAACTTCTTCCAGTCAGTTTCGAGCATGGCCACCAAGTCTGTAGAGCCATCGGTAGAGCAGTCATCAACTAAGATGAGCTCCTTGCGAAGGCCACCTTCAAGCTTGACGTTGAGGACCCTGGCCAGGATTGCCAAAATAGTTTGGCGCTCGTTATAGACCGGAATGATGATGGATAGCGTTTTCACCGGCGATAACCTCCTTGTGGACGCGGCGGACGGCCCCGCCCGCCACGGCGCGGTCCTTTATATCTTTCGTCACGGTAATCCGACTCATCTTGGAGTGAGCCCAGGAATTCAACAGCCCATGTGTCGCCCCTAAGCAGCGAATCAATGAGCGAAGCTTGGTCTTCGACGTCTTCCAAAAACACGGTCGCGGCGCGCCCAATTCTTTCAGGCTTTTCCATGCCGGTTCCACCTACTGGCGCGACCTTAATGCGGGTTGAGGCATCAATGGCCATGTTATTGCGAAGGCGGTCTTGCTTTGCATTGGCCACTTGGATTCCAGTTAAGCCTATGGTTTGAAAGATGGTGTCCCCAAACGAAATGCCTCTGCTTCGATCATAGGGATGCACGGCGATAGTGGCCGCATCTGGGGTTATTTCCAGCACATCATTTGTTGTTTTTGGAGGCTTAATGTTCCAGTTATCGAAAATCTCGGTGTCTCTTGGAATCCAGACCAGACCGCCGCGGTCAACTTGGAATAAAACTCCGAAAAAGAGCTTCAGTCTGGCGCCAAAACGGCTTTCTTGTGCGGTTTTAATGGGCGGAGGTTCGCCTATGCCTAAAAGACACACTCCGTCCAAGCCAGCCTCTATGCATGAGCCCAATATAGGGTCAAGTTCCTCTCCCTTGGGAACAGCAACGTACAAGTCCACAATCATGTCAACACCCCTTTAGATTACGAAATTTACCAGTCTGTCTTTAACCACGATTACTTTACGGATTGGATTGCCTTCCAAAAGTCGTGCAATTCGCTCGTTTTGCATGGCTGCCTGCTTTAGTTCTTCGTCGCCAGTGCCTTTGGCAACTAGCATATCTGCTCTGAGTTTTCCGTTGATTTGGATGACTACCTTGACCTCGTCATCGACGCAAAGTGTTTCGTCGTAGTCAGGCCATGGATGGTTGCAAATCGAAGGCTCGTGGCCCAGCTTTTCCCACATTTCTTCGGCTATGTGTGGTGCGAATGGGGACAGCAAAAGCAAAAGCTTTTCAATGACTTCGCGATAACGCAGTTCTTCTTTATAGGCCTCGTTTACCAGAGTCATCATCTGGGCAATTGCAGTGTTAAATCGCAGTTTTTCAATGTCTTGCGTTACCTTGCGGATGGTTTTGTGCAGCGTCTTTTTCAGTTCCAGTGGCGGCTCTTCATTGCTGATTTTGCCATCAAGTAGGCGCCAGACGCGGTCCAAAAAGCGTTTTGTGCCAACGATTCCCCTTGTGTTCCAGGGTTTTACAACCTCGATCGGCCCCATGAACATTTCATAAAGCCTCATTGCATCGGCGCCATATTCCTTGATCACGTCATCTGGATTAATGACATTTCCAAGAGATTTCGACATTTTCTGGCCGTCTTCACCCAGGATGAGGCCTTGGTTAAACAGCTTTTGGAATGGTTCACTGGTTGAAACGATGCCTAGGTCGAACAAAACCTTGTGCCAGAATCGAGCATAAAGCAGGTGGAGCACCGCGTGTTCTGCGCCCCCAATGTATAGGTCAACTGGCATCCAGTATTTTTCCTTTTCTGGGTCGACTGCCATTTCATCGTTATGGGGGTCGATGTAGCGCAGATAGTACCAGCAAGAGCCGGCCCACTGTGGCATGGTGTGGGTTTCCCTTTGCCCAATGATTTCACCGGTGTCGGGGTCTTTGTATTGGACCCATTCATCTATGGTGGCAAGTGGAGATTCGCCTGTGCCGGCCGGCTGGTAAGATTCGACCTGGGGCAGCGTTACTGGCAGTTGTGATTCTGGGACCGCAATGACTTGTCCGTCGGGCAGATGTACCAGTGGGAAGGGTTCGCCCCAGTAGCGCTGGCGGGAAAAGACCCAGTCCCTTAAACGATATTGGATGCTTGCCTTGCCTAGGCCCTTGCTTTCAAGCTCGGCGGTGATCTTGGCCTTGAATTCAGCTGTTGGCATGCCGTTGTAGGGGCCAGAATTTACGGCATAGCCTTCCTCGCAAAAAGCCTCATCTGCGACGCCTACCGGTGTTTTTTGGGGCGACACCACTTCGATAATCGGGAGCCCGAATGTCTTTGCAAAGGCAAAGTCGCGCTCATCGTGGGCTGGGACTGCCATGATGGCGCCTGTTCCATAGGTGATGAGGACGTAGTCGGCGACCCAGATGGGAATGCGCTGGCCGTTTACTGGATTGATGGCGTATGCGCCTGTGGCGACTCCGGTTTTTTGCCTGGTGGTGTCAGTTCTGTCGATGTCTGAAAGCTTGCCTGCTTTAGCTATGTAGGTTTCTACGGATTGCTTTTGGTTGGTGGTTGTGATTTTTTCGACCAGTGGGTGTTCTGGGGCCAAGACCATATAGGTGGCGCCAAAAAGGGTGTCTGGTCTGGTTGTAAAGACGCGGATTGTTTCGTTGTGGCCGTCGACCGTGAAATCGACCTCGGCACCTTCGGAGCGGCCGATCCAGTTTCTTTGCATTTCCTTGATTGGTTCCGGCCAGTCAAGGTCGTCTAGGTCTGCCAAGAGCCGATCCGCGTAGGCGGTGATCTTTAACATCCACTGGCGCATGGGGCGCCTTTCAACAGGATGGCCGCCTCTTTCGGAGACGCCGTCGACGACCTCTTCATCTGCCAAGACGGTTCCAAGTGCAGGGCACCAGTTGACTGGGATATGAGTCTGATATGCGAGGCCTTTTTTAAAAAGTTGCAGGAAAATCCACTGGGTCCATTTGAAATACTTTGGGTCGGTGGTGTTGATCTCGCGGTCCCAATCGTAGGCCAGGCCTAGTGCTCGGATCTGGCGGCGGAAGGTGTCGACGTTCTTTTTGGTGGTAATGGCTGGGTGGATGCCGGTAGCTAGGGCATATTGTTCGGCTGGTAGGCCGAAGGCGTCCCATCCCATGGGGTGAAGGACGTTGAAGCCGTTCATTTTTTTGAATCGAGCGACGATGTCTGTGGCGGTGTATCCTTCGGGGTGTCCGACGTGTAGGCCGGCGCCGGAGGGATATGGGAACATATCGAGGATGTAGTACTTTGGTTTTGAGCTGTTATCGTGTGCGGCGAAGGTTTTGTTTTCAAGCCACCAGTCTTGCCACTTTTGTTCAACGGCGGTGAAATCATAGTTGGGATCGTGTTCAATCATCAAAGGTCTCCAGTTAAGCGCCCAAAAAGTCAAGGCGGCTGATTCTAACCTCTATTGCAGATTTTAGCGAAAGGGATCCTACCTCAGGGGGTTCGAGCCAGCCCCAGTCGTCACGAAGCGGCCCTGAGCCTGTCTCCTGTCCCCTGATCCTGTCCCTGGCCCCGTCCCTGCTAATTTGCCTGTTCTAGTTCCTGGTTGTTCGTTCTTTTTTGCGTTTTATCTCTTCGTTACAGTTTTAAAACATGTCCGTGGGCATCCTTCCGGGCCCAAAATCTCCCGTAGCCACCCCGACTGTCTCTTAGTGACATCGTCCGGGCGAAATATACGATTGCTAACGTGTACGTTCATCCTTTTGGCCCGGACGGGCCGCTGCGCGGCCTTCATGTCAGCTAAAAGACGTCGGGTCCCGGCAACTCCCGATAGCGCCCTCCAGGATTGCCCCCGGACCATGTTTCAGGGTGCCCTCTCGACCTCTTTTTAGCTCCAAATCTGGCTAAAGGCCCTGAGCCTGTGCCTGAACCAAAATCCCCATCTTAAAAGTGTTCAAGCCGTTGGACTACATTCGGTTGAATCAAAAACCAATCTTTAGAACAAAACAAGGGGCTAGGGTACTGACCTGACTAGGCGGAAGCCCACAGCGTCAAACCGGGAGTTAGGTCCCTGGGAGTTCCGAAGAGCCGACCGCGCACTGTTGGCATAGCTGAAATAAGCGCCGCCACGCACGACCCGGTCGGAGCCCGTCGAGGGCCCTGCAGGATTAGAGCAACCAAATGTACAAGGCCTGTATTTGTCGTACCAGTCATTCACCCACTCCCACACATTGCCAAGCATGTCATATAGTCCCCAAGCATTAGCGGTTTTCTGTCCAATTGCATGGGTCTTACTGGAACTATTGCCATCGTACCAAGCTATCCTGCCAAGATCTCCATACCTAGCCCCTGTACTTCCTGCACGAGCTGCGTATTCCCATTCAGCTTCAGTGGGTAAGGTCACGTCTGCTCAGACACACCGTACTTACTGACAAGCTCCGTGATCGGGCTAGGTTGATAGTTTATGACGGGATTGATCCAATGGCCGAGAAAGAGGTAGTCAAAGCTGAAGGCCTGACTTCTAGTACAAAGCCTCAAGGGTGTGGAGCTGCTGCTACATCCGACCTTTTAACTGGATGAAGGGGCGGGGCCATGCGCACTTCTTCCTCTACCTACTGGCATACTACGCGGGATGGCACATGCACCGGGCCTTGGCCTCACTGCTATGAGTGGACCAGGAACTGTCCGCCGACGAGTAGGTGCGGAATCCGGTTAAGCATGTGTCGTCGTCCGTGCATGTCTCGGGTGGTTTTTTGCAGCCTGCCAGAGATGGTCCTAGTTCTTTCAGCGGTTGTGGAATCCTGTAGGCTGAATCCTGTGGCAAACCCGCCTAGCCACAGCCCCTACCCGGCCAGGACTTTTCTTGCGGACATCGCTGATCGCTCCCGGTAGCTGGGACGTTTAGGCGACCCGTTCGCACCTTGATTGGGTCTCAGGGTGTGTGTTTGCCCTTTTTCGGTGAAGACTCCAAGCTGATAAACACCGAGAGTGCGTTGACCATCCATTCGTGGGTGAGTACGGCTCGCAATTGGTGCGCAAAATCCGGATGTGCGTAGACTCGGATCCTTCCGGCATGTTTCCGCAAGTTCTTAGCGTACTCAGGCCACGCCCGGCTGTAGCCAATCCTACCGCAGATCCGGTTTGGCGTTCTCAGTTGACGCCGGCCCTCTTCCTTTACGTACGCCAGTGGCATTTTGGAACCGGGCCTTTCATCTGGTAGGTCAACCAGAAGAATGGGAAGCTCTTTGTTCAGGCGATTTTCCAGCCCGTTGATGTCATCATCTGATAGCCTAAGCTTTCCCCGGCGATCCGAACGCCTGACCTTCACCAAGTCGACTAGGCTTTCTTCGATCAAGCGAACCCTGTGTTGGCGCTGCACTACATCCATCTGGTCCCAGGCTTCGGTGAAGCTTTTCCACGATACTCTGGCCTCACTTAACTCACTTAACTCACCGGCATTGAACGTGAAGACTCTCTTGTAGAGACGACGCTTCAGCAAGTCCTCTATGAGTTCGGCTTCTTTCAAATCTTTCATCTTTTGGAAGAGAAACTGAAGACTCGCACGGTCCCAGGCATTCAGCGCAGATCCGGTCACACCCCGCATGAGGTCTTTGTCAGTAGGCCCATTCGGCTTGTTACGGAACAACAGAACTTGTCCTCCAGTGTCTGTCTCGCTAGGCTTCAGCAGACTGTAGAAAACAAATTTCTCCCAAGTTGACTTGAACTCGTTTTGCTCCTTCTCGGACCGAAACGACTTAAAGAGTGCGCCCATAGCCCGCGCTAGCATCGCCACTGCGGACCGGACACAGTGGTGCCAGTAGACCTGTGAGAACATCGCGTAACGCACCATGGTGACGAATTCTGCAGGTACTAATGCCTTCTCGTGTACTCCTACGAACGCACGAACATTGTTGTTTATGTCGGTTTCTAGCACCACGGTCAAGCACTTCAGCAGTCGCTCCATGTCGATGGCTTCCGGATATGGAACTCCTAACCGCCTTCCGTCCCGGATGAGGTAGTCCAACTTGTCGGCATCAATGGGGCCGGAGATGATCGACTTCAGTATGCGCAGTACTATGCCTGCTTCAGGATCTGTCTGCTTAGTCTCCAAGATACTCAGCAACTGTTTCTCTGATACATCCCAATCATTCAGAACTTGGTCCCAGGATGGAAACTCTTTTTGGACTGTTCCTTCTAGCCCATCATCTCTAAATCCAACGATCAGGCTTCTGACTAGGGTCCTGTGGTTGAACATACAGGGCGCTATGGTTTCTAGATCGTGTGCCAAAGGAAACTGCCCAATATCGTGAACCAACGCTGCTAACAGGGTCGCACTGTAATCCTGTGGTCCGGTTAATTGGCGAAACAGTGGGTTAAGCGGGTCGCGGTACAAGGCCCGAATGTACCGGGTTGCATTCTGGTAAGTTCCAAGGGAATGTTCCAACCTTGTGTGTGTTGCCGTCGGATAGACAAGTCGAACTAACCCCAACTGGGACACCTCTCCTAGGCGCTTAAGTGCAGGGTGTTCCAGTGTACGCGACACCCGGTCTGTGAAGGTCGCTGATGCACCCGCCGCGATCTGAAGGCTCTGGTGGTGGTTCTCGTTTAGTTCTGGCACAAGTTCTACGAGGTCAACGCCGGGCTGTAGCTTCCTAACATCCTGAATCGCCGTCGTAATATCATGATAGCGAATGTCATTTAGTAGCCGTTGCGGCAATCCCGTTTCTTCCTCTTTGACGTCGTCGTACGGGTCCTGCAACAACCGGACGCCCAGTAGGTATAGATACTTTTTATGATAAAGCGGCAACTCATTCGGGTGGGATTTGTGAAACGCTTCAATCCATTCAAGAACCGAAAGCCCTAGAGCGTGTAGGTCCCATGAGAGCCTTATCTCGTGACGTGAAATCTTCCCGCCTCCGCGGCTGGGATCATCCTTTTCCGAGATGAACCGTAGTAATTCTTTCGGCGCGTAGCACAGCGTCGTCGCAATGCTGGTTTCGTCCTTCGATGTGCCTATCTCCTTCGTCGTTCCGAGATCGATTAGAACCGGGTGACCGTCCTCGCCGACGACTATGTTTGCTGGCTTGATATCCAAGTGCGCCATGTTGTGTTCATGCAAATGTTCAACCGCTTCAAACGAGTCCAGGATCAAGGTAAGCAGGCTTTCCAGCGCAACATTTGAGTTCTGAAGGTACCTGTCAGAGTTTTGCCCCGAAACGAAGTCCATGATGTAGTACGGAACGAAGTTAAGGTCAGCGACCTTTTGAGGCAATGGTGCCTCTCCGGCTTCGTGGATCACTACTAGGCTACGGTAGCGCAGACTCGCGAGTAGTTTGATCTCATGGTTCAAGAGTCTCGCAAACTCGGGAGCGTTGGTCGAGTCTGGCCGTGGAAACTTCAGCACTCGATCCTGATTGTGAAGCCGCGTCGCCTTCAACTTGATAATGATTCCTGAGCCACCCCTTGCGATGGCTTCTGGCGAGTGATAGCGATCTTTCAACAGGCTGGCAAGGGCTTCGAGCTGTATCTTGACTGCGGCATGCTCCATTCTCCATGCCTTGGCATCATTCTTAACAACGCAGTAGATCTGCTCCAATTCGTTGAGTAGTCTCGCGATATCCCAATCCATTGTCTTTCCTCACAGGGTTTGGACTCCGTAATCCTGCATCTCTATCAGAGGGCAGTCAAGGTCTAAATAATTCCCGCCTAGTGTTGGCAGGGGGGCAAATGAGGTTTGTTGAGCTCAGTTTTGTCTTTCAGTCAGTCAATTTTGATCAGACACAGCGGCATGAAATGCTTTTAGGCCGTTTGTGAGTAGTTTTAATACTACAATTCCTGTTTTCAGGTGATTCTGGATATACCTGTGCAATTTTTAGTGATTACAGTTTTTTCGTCCCCCGTTCTTGGGGTTTTCAACCCCGAGGGACAGGGCAGAAGTGAGGCAATTCTTGTTCTCATGTCCGCAATGATACATGTGCTGTTTACTTGATAGTTACATTATCAAGTACCTAACCTAATGATTCCCCAAGGCGCGTCACTAATGGAAATCTATAGGCTTTTAGCCCTTTGGTGCGCCACTCTTCTTGCAGCGCGTACTAATTCATTATTGCGTTTAGATTTAGATTGTAAGCAATTTACACTGAGCTACCATTAAGCAGCGTTGGCATTAAATAACCGAGACAGCATCTATCCTTAGCCAAATCATTTTTAGTGACTGGGTGAGTCTGCTCACTGTAAACACATAGTCTGTACCGGCCGTGATTCCAATAGTCGCCATCTCCTTCTAACGGAAGTCCTATTTGTTCAAAGTCCGGTATTATTGGATTGCCTGAAGGCTTCCGGGTTGCTGATTACCCAAACACAACCTATCTGCAGACGCTGCCCATCCAACTCAGGATTAAAACCCAAAGCTTAAAGTTAAACAAAAACCTGTGCCTACTAGGTGATCTACCGACGTGCTCATTACTATGCGCTTGGGAATCGCTGTGCATTGTAAACCATTTTAGATGGCCAATTCTCTTACTTCTGTGTTTGGTGCCAAGCCCTGACTTCTTCACTTACCATCTCTCACTATTGGTTTTCTTTTGGCTCTGTTGGCTAACATTTGCTTACCAGTATTTTCGTGCTCCTAAAGGTTCGTTGCATTATAGGCATCAGCAACACCGCACCAGCCCAAAATGTGGCAAGAGGAGTATCAGGCTAAACAAGTTGTCAGACAAACTTCAAAAATTCAAATATTTAGTGAATCGTTGTGTGTTGCTTTGTTTAAAGTCATCTGGGAGTATTCCCGCCTTCAACCCGTAACTTATTAATTCATCAAATGAACATACGGAATTACTCCTTTGTGAAAAATGGTATAAATTCCAAAGATAGGTCTGTGTTTCATCATTTTGACAGACTCGATTCAGCACATATCGCAACAACCTAAATTCTCTTTCTTTAAGAATACGACTCTTTCTCAAGTAACAAACATAACTCAAATATGCAAAGAATCTATCGAATTGATACTCTTCCTCGCTGTTATGAAAATGTTCGTCGTACCAGTCTTCTGAATACTCAATGGTGTACATGACTTTTGATATACTTTCATCAAATCGGAGTCTATTTATTATCTGGTTTAAGAATTTGGAACGTCTAATTCTGTTTGCATGAATCCATTGATATAGACCAATTGATGTTGCAACAATAATAAGCAAAACAGTTACAACGCTAGTTATGTCTTGCACTGACATAGTTTAATCCTGCAGTAAGGTTGATTTATTCTAAACCAGTCATAATGGCCTTGCCCAGGCTCCAACTCCGTGCCCTGTCCCCCAGCCCCCTTGCCCCGGTCTTCTAAATGTCGTTTCATACTCCTTGGCTTCGCTGCGGGTTGCTATGGGCTTTGACCTTAAGAAAATTGATTCGGCTAATGTTGACCGGATGCTGGATTTTTATAGTAGGTATAAGAGTCAGGATGACTCTAGTTATGACCTGCTTGCTTTTAAGGTCCGGGAAATATTGCTGGTTTCATCTTACTATGATGCCTTCATTTTCGAGCAGGATGGGCTGCTGTCAGAGCAGTTGATTGCGGAGTTTCATCAGTTGAATCTTAGTTTTCCGCCTCGGGTGACGCATGTGGTGTCGGTTGAGGAGGCGGGGCATGTTTTGCGTGCTAAGCAAATCGATCTTGTTATTTTGACGGCTAGGATTGGGGATGTTGCGGCTGCCGCTAATTCGATTAAGGGAATCTGCCCTGATATCGCGGTGTTGTTGCTTGTTAATAACCTTCATGATTTGGACTACTTTCAGCAGGATCGTGGCCGTCTGGGTGTGATCGATGACATCTTCTTTTGGTCGGGTAATAGCAATATCTTTTTGGCGATGATCAAGAGCGTCGAGGACAGGCGCAATCTGGCATTGGATACGAAAAAGGGCCTGGTGCGGGTGATCTTGGTCATCGAGGACTCGGTCAGGCAGGCATCAACTTTTTTGCCGATGCTGTACTCGCTTATCGTGCGCCAGACGCAGCAGCTGATCTCGGAGGAGGTGTCAGAGACGGTCAGAAGGCGCCGGATGAGGATGAGGCCTAAGGTCGTTCTTGTAAATGACCACGCCGAGGCGCTGTATATATTCAATGAATACAAGGACTACCTGATTGGCATAATCACCGATGTGGCGTTTTTGCGCGCTGGGGTGCTGGACCCACAGGCGGGCCTGGCCTTTGTCAAGACGGTGAGGGCCAGCAATCAAACTCTGCCGGTGTTGATACAGTCGGCTGAGCCGAAAAACGAGGCCCTTGCCAAGGAAATTGGGGCCACATTTTTAGATAAAAACTCTCCGCTTTTCCTTGCCGAGCTAAAAAAATTCATAGTTGACCAGCTTGGCTTCGGGGATTTTGTCTTTCGCACCAAAGACGGTACCGAGCTTGCTGTCGCGCCGACGATGCAGGAATTCATGGACTGTCTTCCGGTCGTTTCAGATGAATCGCTGCTTTTTCATGCTGCCCACAACCATTTTTCAGGCTGGCTGATTGCCCACGGCGAAGTCGAATATGCCAAAAAGATCCAACCCTTGGTAATTGAGGACTTTGAGACCACAGATGCACTAAGGACTTACCTGGTTGAAGGGTTTGAAAAACTAACGCTAGCCAAAAATCGCGGCAGGATAGTTGTCCTGTCTAACTGGGAGCAACTGGATCGATCCCAAGTGGTAAAGATTAGTGAGGGCTCACTTGGCGCTAAGGGCCGCGGGCTGGCCTTTTTAAATAGCTTGATTCACCACCTGGATTTGGGGCGGATGTTTCCAGGTATCGTGGTGTCACTGCCGTTCACCGTCGTGATTGGTACCCAGGAATATGACGATTTTTTAGAGCGAAACGCCATTGATTCCAAGGTGGCTTCCTTGCCAGACCAAGAAATAAGGAATCGATTTTTGGCTGGCAATCTCTCCAAGCGAGTTTTGGAGCAGATCTGGGGATTTTGCGAGCAGGTTCAAGGTCCTTTGGCCATACGCTCTTCTGGGCTGCTGGAAGACAACCGGAATGCCCCGTTGGCAGGGGTGTATAAAACGTTCATGTTGCCGAATCAGTCCCGCGAAATTGTTGAGCGGTTCGACCAAATAGTGGCTGCCATCAAGCTGGTTTATGCGTCAGTTTTTGAAAGGACGTCTTTGGACCACCTGATTTCTTTTGGTGATGAAGAGCGCATGGCGGTCGTTTTACAAGAGCTGATTGGCGTCAGGCATGACAGCTACTTTTATCCAGATATTTCAGGGGTTGCCCAGTCGAAAAACTACTATCCCAGCGGCCAGCTTCAGGCCGAGGACGGTGTCGCCAGTGTGGCGTTGGGCCTAGGCAGGACGGTTGTGGAAGGGCGGCGGACAATGCGATTTTGTCCCAAGCTGTCACAGGTGGACTTGATACCTCAGGAAGAGTTGATTCGCGGGTCTCAGCGTGAGTTTTGGGCCTTGGACCTGAATTCTGACCACTACTCGTTTTTACATGGCGAGCATCAGACGTTGGTCAGCCTTGACCTGACTGTGGCTGAGGCGCACGGCACGCTGGCCGCCGTAGGGTCCGTTTGGGACGCAGAAAACGAGCGTCTGGTTGATAGCTTGACTTCCCCTGGTTTAAGGCTGGTGTCTTTTTCCAACGTTTTGAAGTACGGCTCGTTTCCTTTGGCCAAGTTGGTTGACCTCTTTTTATCCCTAGGTCAGGCAGCCCTTGGTGAGCCAGTGGAAATCGAGTTTGCCGCCAACATCAAGTCGGGTGCTCAAATAGGCTTTTATCCCCTGCAGATCCGGCCACTTGGGACTGACCATGTCAGTTACCGCAAACTGGAGCCAGACCCAGGTGCAAAGCCCCTGGTTTCTTGCACCAATCCTCTTGGCACAGGGGTTTACACCGACGTGACGGATGTCATATTCGTGCCCAAGGAGCTTTTTGATGTGACCAAAACTCAGGAAATTCGCAAAGAAATAGCTGAGTTAAATGACCGCATGAAGCTTGAGAACCGCAATCACATCTTGATAGGCCCAGGTCGCTGGGGGTCTCGCGATGAAATGCTTGGAATTCCCGTCACTTGGGCAGACATAAGCCAAGCCAGAGCGATAGTGGAATATGACACCGAGTCGTTCCAGCTAGAGGCCTCCCAAGGTAGTCATTTTTTACACAACATCATCACCAGAAACGTCGGCTACATGAAGATTTCCTGGAACAAACCAAACAACTTCATTGACTGGGATTTGTTGAAACTAGGTGAATGCATAGAAAGGCGCAACTACTGCCGCTTGGTCAGGTTTGGAGGTGGATGCACGGTAATGACGGACCACGGGCTGGTTTTGGTTCCGAAGGCTGGTTGAGGGGGCAGGGACAGGGACAGGGGCAGGGACGGGGACAGGGGCAGGGCCAGGAAGGAGAAATTGCCGCTTGCCTTGCCTTTTGTTGTGTGCGATAAACCAGGGTTATGAGAAAGCTAACTCTAAAACTTTGTCTTTGGTTTGTTGTTTGCTTGGTCGGGGCTTTGCCGACTGGTTGTACTACTGCTGAGCCTGAGCAGACGGTCGCTGTTATCCCTGAGCAGACGATCGCTGTTTTCAACATTGATTGGTCTGATGCCCCCCTAGATGTAGTTACAAGGGTCAAGCTAGACAGTTACATGTATGGGCGTTTCGCGTCTGCTGGGTTTAAAATTGCTCCTTATTATACGGTTGGCGGGCGTGTTGATGATCGTCGGCGTCTGTCTCAAGACGGCTGCGATGACCTGCCTTGTCGCAGTGCAATTGGTAAGGAATTGGCCGCCCAAAAGTTGTTGCTGAGCCGTTTGATTCAAATTGGAGGTTCGTGTTGGTTGCTGTCTCAGATCTACGATATTAAAACTGAAACCATGGAAAAGGTTGCCGAGGCTACCGGGTCTTGCACTGAAGAGGGGATAGCGGCCTCTATTGATCGGGTGATTGCCGCATTCAAGGGTGAAGTTGATTCAACAAGTGTTGCCAGTCGTGTTGAAACCAAGCAGGTTCCTGGTCGCGGCTCACGCGTAATCAACGTTTCAATATGGCTTGATGGCGAACTAGCAGGTGAGACTCCCATTGCAATTCCTGAAAACTCTTCAGGTATTTATCAGTTGGTTCTTAAGTCACCTGATTTTGTGTCCACTGAAGGTGAGCTGGTTATCCCGGATGCTCAACACGCCCTGTTTCAAGGTGAACTAGTTGGAAATTGGGGGAAAATACATGTTACAAGTGACCCTCCAGGTGCTGCCGTTAGGTTAGATGATCGCACAGTTAAGAATAAAACGACCCCCTGTGTTTTAGAGCGAGTAAAACCTGGCCTCCACACGGTTGGATTTGAACTAGATGGTTACACCCTACGCGATGACGAGGTAATTGTTGAGCAAGGTGAAACTGCTTCAGTTTCCATCAAATTGTATCCAGAGCATGGACACCTAGCCATAACATCCAGTTACACCGACGGAGTCAAATGCGAAGGTGATTTAAGGATAGACGGCAAATTGGTGGGTAAAACCCCCTGGGCAGGTTTTGTTACGGCTGTTGTACCCCACATAATCGAGGTGCAGTGTCCGGATGGCAAGGCTAGGCGAGAGGTTTTTGTACGCGTAAACTGGTCTGAGGAAGAGGACGTTGTTGTCAAAGTCATGCCCAAGTCTGTTGGTAGCTGCCTTGATGGCTGGTGCTTGATCCCCGCAGGGCGCTTTAAGATGGGCTCGCCCTTAAGTGAGGAGGGGCGTGAAGAGGACGAGGGACCAGTTCATTCAGTTAGGATTAAACGTCCCTTTTACATGAAACAGGTCCAAGTCACCCAGGGAGAGTGGGTAGCGGTTAAAGATGGTTCAGATGGTTCAATACCTGATGATTTTGGCCCCTGTGGAGAAAACTGTCCTGCTGACTCAGTAAGTTGGTTTGAAGCTGTTGCGTATGCGAATGTGCTTTCTGAGAAAGAAGGCTATGAAACCTGCTATACGATGAGTGGTTGTCGTGATTTAGCCCCTGGTGTGCTGCCTGATTTACTAGACTGTGTAATCACATTTAAGGGAGTTGGTTGCAAGGGATATCGTTTACCTACTGAAGCTGAATGGGAATATGCCGCACGCGCCGGTGATACTGGTACCATATATGGCGACCCTGAAGAAATAGCTTGGTACTCTGATAACAGTTCATTAGAGATTCACCCTGTTGCTCAAAAGGCTCCTAACGCCTGGGGGTTATACGATATGTTTGGTAATGTCGGTGAGTGGGTTCAGGATAAGTATCACGACAGTTACCACCGCGCCCCAACTGACGGTTCAGCTTGGGAATCACCTGAAGGCATTTTCCGTGGTACTCGTGGCGGCTCTTGGTATTGTAGCGCTAACGATGTACGTGCAGCAGATCGTGACCGCGCCGAACCCGACCATCAATTCGAGGGCATCGGCTTCCGCTTGGTAAGGACGGTGCGCTAGTTGGGCTGGCCGAAGGTTACTGGGACTGCGGACCAGTCGCCTCCAATTCTGTAGGCGTTCATGTTGCCGTCCATGTCGGCGTCACAGGCTTTTGGTACTTTTACTGCCGCGACAAACGCGCCGAAATTGGCCCAGTTTTTTTCACCACAGTGGAGTGTACAGTAATCCATCGTGCATACCTCGCCACTGCTGGTTTCATCTACATCACGCTGCCATTTCGCGTAGTCAGGGGCAAGGAGAAAACTGCAAAGTTGGCAGGCCGCTTCGACCTTAATGCAGCCGTCCAGTCGTCCGGTTGTGAACGAAGAACAGTCCTGAGCGATGGAAGCCTCAGTTTCCAGGCGCGACAGTGGTACCGTGTCCTTGGCCAGATTAAGAGACTCATCTCCAGCACCGCACAGCAGGCCAAAATGTTCAGGACCCGGGTGGAACGCCAAGTATCCAGGTTCGTCGGTGGTTAAAACGCAGTTTTCATCAATAGTTACATTGATTTCACTGGTCGCTCCCTCGACAAAGTGGAATTTCGTTGGGGTGGCTCCACCATCATCTGGTCCATTAACTGGTAAAACGTCTTCAGGGTCCTTGTCATGCCAAGCAGAACCGACCGTAATTACCGCCTTCAATTTACCGTCGTCAGTTGGGGTGATTTCCTTAAATTGGAGCAAGACGTTTAAGCGATATGCATAAATGTCGGGTCCCCAGATATCATTTAAAAACGCCGGAAGCGCTGCCGGTTCCGAAGGTTCCTTAACATCAAGCTTTGTAAAACGGAAGGTGTCTCCAACCTTCAAACACAGGTGACAGCCGTTTGCAGCACCATTTCCATTGGTGTCTTGATTACCACTGTTATCACCTTGGTCTGAAATGTTGGTATCCTTACCACCTTGGTCTGCAACGTTGGTATCCTTTCCACCTTGGTCTGCAACGTTGGTATCCTTTCCACCTTGGTTGTCACCATCATCGCCGTTAGAACCGCAAGCAGCAAACGCCATCACCAAAACTAAAACGCTTCCGTACCGCAACAGTTTTTTCATGAAGTTCCTCCAACAAGCCGAAAAACTATCGGGAAAATAATAGCAGGATTAATGAAAAGATTGGCAACTTTTCTTTAACCCAAAAAAACAAGCCCTACCAACCCGCTTCCCGCCCCTGTCCCTGTCCCCGTCCCCGCCCCCTGCCCCCGCTCCCTGCTCCTACCAAGCAAACTGATTTTCCGCCTCAACCACCATAAGCGAGAAAGCGGACCTGCCACCGCTGGCTGCCTCTCTAAACACCATCCCACCAGCCACCACATCGGCTCCGTCAGGCGATAGGGCCACCTGGGGATGCAGCATTGACAGCCTTGGGAACGAATTGATCTCCTGAGGCGCTTGTTGCTCCAAAAGCGTTTTGTAATACCAGCCGTCCGGCCTTTTGTATGCGTACCTTATCGAGCCACTAGCCTCATATTTGTCGCCGGATTTGTCGGTCAGGTAGGCCTTGTCCATGAACACCAAGTGCATCCTGCCTTTTTCATCGAAGCGCAGCTGTGGGGCAAATCCAGTGCGGTTCATCTGGTTGGATCCAAAGGCCTCTGCCTTGTTGACCAAGGTTGCTGAAGACCAGACCTTATTTGACAAGGTGCCCAGTCGAAGTTCCAAAAAGATTAAATCCCCGGCATCGGAGCGGTCTTCAACCGTAAACGCGATTGTTGGCACATCGTACGCCCCTAGGGCGATGCTTGCTGAAGGGACTGTTTTGCCTGAACCAGCTGAAGCCCAGACCAGCTCTTTTGGCAGCCACTGTGAATCATCAAACCGTTGATAGTAAAGGTCGTCATTTTCATCTGTAAATACAACGTGCAGGCCTTTGCGAATCGATGAAAGCTCAATGCCGGCATTTCCAAAGGCGAGCCCCAACCAAAAGCGAGGACCACCAAAATCAACTTTAACGCTCTTCCAGTGGTTGCCATCCTTCCACGCGTGAACTGTATGAATGCTCTTGTCGGGAGTCGTGGCCTCAAATAGCAGGTGTGGTCGATATTCACTGTCTACCCCGGCAGCCAAGTGGTCGATACTTTCTGGCACGGCGCCCAACAGCGGCTGCAGATTCAGGTTGGCCTCAACAGGGTCCTTTGTTTGGCCCGAGTCATCCACAACGTTGGACCACTCCCAGTAGGCACCCTTGCCAAATAAAACCACCCTGGCAACACAGTCATCGTCGTAGTAAAGGGTCCATCCAAATGGCAGTGGTTTCGCCATCTTACCCTCGGTATAAACCCTTGTTCGCAAAATATTTCCCTGTTTGTCTTGGCTTGCAAACATCAAGGCCGAGCCAATTAATCCACCTGACGGTGCCACAACCTCTCTGAAAAGCAGCCCCCAGTCGCCACATGATGACCTCGCCATGTAGGGAGTGCCGTTGCCATCCCAGGATCGGGATGATTCGATATCATCAGTCAAAATCTCCTGCGGGTCGACTTCCACAGGGGTGCCAACGACTATCTCAAGCTTGACTGGAGCTGATGTGTCGTCTGCTGCAATTTGGTCGAGATCACCCGTATCATCAATGGTTTCAGGGGTGTCTTGCCCAACATCATCGCCCACGTCATCGCCAAGGTTCTGATCCACCTCGTCTTGCTGTATGTCTGTTTGGCCCAAATTCTTTTCAGATTCAGCATCACCACATGCTACAACCAGCCCAAACACCGCAACCATTGACCAAGCTTGAAAGCGCCGCATTGTAAATTGAGTTTTCACAATTACTGTCCAGAGTTAAACCCATGCAAGATTACCAAAAAAAAGCATAAAACCCCAAAATAGCTGACTGAAACATCACTTTTAGAGATAATGCACTGCGCGGTTGTTCAAGCTAGGTGCTTTGGAGCAGTTTTTGAGCTACATTAACACCCGCTAAAGCGCCTGCCTGCGCTTTCTTGGAGGAGCAAAATGTTGCTTAGATTGGCAATTGGTCTGTTCATCGCAGTAACCGTCGGCTGTGGTAAAGAAGATGGTGCTGCGACAAACGTTGTTGTAAACCCAACTAGAATTAAAACCTGGCAAGCCGAAGAAACTGAAGCAAAAACCGAGAGGCGATACTCTGGCTATGCCCACCCTTTTGAGGCTCATGGAGTTGGCTTTTTGGTTGGTGGACGGGTGACACAAATCCTTGTTGCAGAAGGGGATACTGTAAAAAAAGGGCAGCTGTTGGCCACGCTTGCGCCTGAAGATTACGCCCTGGTTAAGCGCTTGGCCGATGTTCAGGTGGAGGCGATTAAGCCCAATTATGAAAGGGTTGACCAGCTTATCAATGAAAAGGCTATGCCTTTGGCCACTTATGACGAAGTAAAGGGGCGCTACGAGGCGGCCTTGACGCAGCGTCAGCAGGCCCAGCGTCAGTTGGAATACACAAAGCTAAAGGCCCCTTGTGACGGTGTGGTGATGGAACGAAGTACCGCGGTGGGGCAGGTTATTGGGCCTGGAATGCCGGCGGTGATTGTTCTGGACCTGTCAAAAATTAAGGCCAAGTTTGGGGTTGCACAACAGGATTTGGGGCTTTTTAACTTGGGCGATAGCGTCCAGGTCCAATTTCCAGGTGTTGAAGGGGTCAGGGATGGAACCATCTCGCATATCGCCTTTGTGCCGGACCTTAAAACCAGGACATACGAGGTGGTGGTTACTGTTGATAACGACGATGAAAAGCTGAGAGCCGGAATGTTGGCGCACATGATGGTGGTGACCAAAAGGGTCCAAGGCATCTTTGTGCCAGTAAAGGCCATACGGACCGATGCTGATGGCTACCCATCAATTTTGCTTTTCGATCCAACGACTTCCAAGGTGCTAGAGCGCAAGATTGAAAAGGGCGAGCTTTTTGGCGCCGATTTGCATGTTTTGTCAGGTGTTGAAGTCGGCGACCAAGTGATTGTGGAAGGTCAAGGATTTGTTGCCCCTGGCGATGAGGTGCAGCCACTATGAACCTTGCCGCTTTTTCTTTGCGTAATAAGCCACTTTTATGGCTTGTAGTGATAACGGTAATCGCCTGGGGTGTATACAACTACAACACGATTAGCCGCCGTGAAGACCCTGAAGTCAAAATCTCTGTAGCGCTGGTAATAACCATCTGGCCAGGGAAGGGCGCCGAAGATGTAGAGCGGTTAGTCACCCACAAACTTGAAGAACACATTGAAAAAATGGCTTCATTGCGCAAAATGAAGTCCACAACCAGGGAAAATCTTTCGCTAATTTTCGTCGATGTTGATTTTGACGCCGACACAGACCTTGAATGGCAAAAGCTTCGAAGTAGGCTTGAAGAGGCACGCCAAGAGTTACCTGATGGGGCCATTGGGCCGATTGTAATGGATGATTTTGGCGATGTAACCGCCATGATCTACAGCCTGCGTTCTAAAGATGCCACTCCAGCCGAGCTTAAATATTGGGCAAATCGCCTGAAAAGTGAGCTGAAGTCCTTGGAAACAGTGGGAAAAATCAATCTTCTGGGCGAGCAAGAAGAGGTGATCTACATCGAGGGGCCCATGGACAGCTTTTCGATGTATGGCTTTTCACCTTTGACGGCTTCCAAGATCCTGGATGCAATTAATGTCAATATTCCAGCTGGTTACATGAGGACTGACGACCGGAATTTCCGACTGGACACCAGCGGTTCGTTCAGCTTACTTGATGAAATCGCCAATGCAATCCTAGACGTGTCAACTGAAAGTGGGGCACCTTTAAGAGTTCGAGATGTTTTTTCAGTTCGCAAGGGCTTTAAGGAGCCGCCCAACTCGTACATGATGACCAACGGCGAGATTTCGGTCGGCTTGGATTTGCGCATGCAACGTGGCTACAACGTTGTTGCGATGGGCAAAGAAGTCAAGGCCGCTGTAGAAAAATTCATGCCGCAACTACCGCCCAACATCACCCTTGAATTAATACACGATCAGCCTAGGGAAGTTGATGAATTCATTGGAACTTTTATGAACAACCTTTTTGAAGGGTTGATCATAGTCATTGTCGTCATGTTCCTGCTGATGGGATTAAGGCCCACCCTGATAGTCGCGGTCAGCCTGCCTCTTTCGATCATCGCGACAATCGCGTTGATGCCCAGCTTCAATCTGGTCTTGGAACAAGTCTCGATCGCCGCCTTTATTATCGCGCTTGGGATGTTGGTCGATAACGCGATTATCGTCGTTGACAACGTCTCAGTACATCTTGACAGGGGTAAAACGCCAGTTGAAGCCGCTTGCAAGGGGACCCAAGAACTGGTTTTCCCAATCCTTACAGGGACTTTGGCCACCGTTTTTGCCTTTTTGCCCCTGCGCCTGTTAAAGGACGAAATCGGTTCCTATGTGACGTCTTTGCCAATGGTTATCAGCATATCCATGCTGGTCAGCTTTGTCTTGGCTGTGACCGTTACACCAGTTTTGGCGGCCTCATTTTTGCGCAAACCAAAGGTCAAAAAGAGTGAAGGGCCTGGTCCTTTTGCAAGGGCATATGCTGCTGCCATGCGTGGCGGGCTGAAGATGCGTTATCTGGTAGTTGCTTTATCTTTGGTTGCGTTAGCTGGAGCGGTGGCCTTGGTTCCAACGATTGGACTGTCCTTTTTCCCCGAGATGGATAGGGACCAGTTCACCATAGACATCTGGCTACCTGAAGGTGTAAGCATCAATCGAACGCGTGAGGTTGTCGACGAAGTTGAGGCCATCTTAAAGGAACAACCTGAAATCAAAGATTATGCCGCGTATGTTGGTGAAGGTGGACCGCGTTTTCACATCACGGTTATGCCCCAGTTCAACATGCTGAACTATGCTCGCTTTATGGTTGGGACCCACGACAAAAACAAGACAAGGCTGCTGGCCGCTAGGCTAAACGAGATTTTCAAGCAGCGGATAGCTGGCGCCAGAATTCAGGCCAAGTCCATTTTACTGGGGATACCGCTTGTGGCACCCATTGCAATTGAGATCCGAGGTCCAGACCTAGAGGTTATGCAGCGTATCTCCAGGGAAATGCAGGAGATTTTGCGCAGCATCCCAGGTACAACTATGGTTCGAGATGACACTGGGCAGGAAGTCCAAAGCCTGCGCGTGGAAATCGACAATGACGCGGCTTTAATGGCTGGGATTACAAACACCGAGGTTGCACTGGCCCTGCTTACCGCAAATGAGGGGCTTCCAGTCACGGATTTTCGCGAGGGCGAGGATCGAATATCCGTAGTTATGAGGGCCATAGATGCTGATCGCAAGTCCATGGCTACCCTGGATAATCTGTATGTCCCGTCGCTTGCTACCGGCGCCAAGGTGCCCCTGCGGGCCATTGCTAAAATCGAACCCACTTGGGCACCAGGCGTGATTTATCACGTGGATGGTCAGCGGACGGTCACGGTTTTATCCGAGGTAGATGGCAGGCTTGCCTCGGACATCATGCGTGAAGCGTGGCCGCGGATTAACTCCATTGAGATGCCGCCTGGTTACTCGCTTTCGTCGGAAGGTGAAGAAAAGGAGCGTGACAGCGCCTTTGGTCAGCTTTATATAGTGTTCGCGCTGATAATCATCGGCTTGCTGTTCATGCTGACGATCCAGTTCAAGTCGATTCGCCAGGCCGCAACCATCCTGTTTTCAGTGCCTTTGGCAATCATTGGAGCTATCTTGGGGCTGTTTTTCAGTGGCAACAGCTTCTCATTCATGGCCTTTTTGGGTGTCACATCGCTGGCTGGAATAGTCATCAAAAATGCCGTGGTTTGGGCTGAATTTGTTGAGCGGGCTTTGGAAGAAGGTCTGGAATTTCAACAGGCTATCATCCAGGCCGGCATCATGAGGCTTAGGCCCATTTTGTTGACCGCCATGACGACAATGGGGGGCTTGCTGCCGCTTGCCTTGTTTGGTGGGGTGCTTTGGGAAGGTATGGCATGGGCGATGATCGCGGGCTTGGCTCTGGCTACTGTGCTGACGCTTTATGTTATCCCAATCGTTTATTACCTGTTTTTTAAACGCCAGTACGAGCGGCCAAAGGTCGAAGAAGCCGTGCCTTGTGATTAAAAATGCCACAACTATCGGCATAAATTCGAAAACACTTACTTATCCGATCTAGTCGAGCATGACCTACATCCAGTCTAGTACTTCTTCTGGTTGATCTTCCGGTTCTGGGGCCATATCCGGTGCTGAGTCAATTTCCGTTGGTTGTTCTTCACTTTCAGGCGCTGAGCCGATATCCGGTGGCAGGTCACTTTCAGGTGGTGTGCCGCGACCTTTGCTAATTAGCTTGTTCCAATCGACGCTAATTCCAACAGTTATGATGTCAAACGATGACTGGTATTTGCCCTCGTTTACCGCGTAGCCTTCGATCATCATTTCAGGTCCCACCAACTGCTGTCTGATCAACCCAGTCCCGGCCTCTACAGTGCGATCCATCTGGAAAACATGTGCATACGCCATTCCAATCTCAAAGCCATAAATCGATGTCGACAGGCCAAATCCAATGCCAAATCGCGAAAAGCCAGGAAGGTCGACAGTGGTGTAGGCATTAGGCTGGGTGGCAGATTCCCACCAACCGCCAAGCCGCGCAGTCAACCAATCTGGGATGGCGTTCCATTGGCCCCCTAAACGAACGCTATAAGTGTCCTTCCAACGCCGCTCAAGGGCTATGTTTATAGGATCAATTGCCAATCCAGGACCTTCAGCCCTTTCCGTTGTAGCCATCCTAAACGCGTCCATCCTAGACCATTGTTCCCACACAAAATCGGCTTCGATATCAAAGATTTCCCGATCTTGACGCACGAACATATACCTTGCTCCCAGTTGCACCGTGGCAGGCATGTTGAATTCCAGTTTTCCCCCAACCTGAATCGGGTTTTCAAGGCTTTCGTACACAGAATTCTCGGTACCTTTAAGCTTTACATCCCCTTTAGCCTTGACCTTGACAGGTATTATTCGCGCATTAAAACCAAACTCAAGGCATGGTAGTGGCTTTGCCCAAGCACCTAACAAAGCGGTAAAACCTCGCCAATCAGAAACACTTAAGTCCGCCCTTAAGTCGTTGATAGTGTTAACAGGATAATTTTGGTTGGTGTAAGCAGCAGGCCCAATAATTACCAAGGAATATTTTAGCTTGGGAACTACCATGTACTGAAGCCCAAGCCCAAAACCAAACCATTCCTTGTACTTGTACGACGCGGCCGCCGTGATGTAGGCAACCATGGTATCAAGTTCCGCCGTTGAATAACGGGTTGCGGCGTCTTTGTCCCCAGGATAGCGCACGGCTCCAACGGCTGCCGGCCCGTTAAGCGAAAGCCCAAAACCCCAATCCTCAAGCCCAAAATCACTTGTAAGAGCCATGGAGATCCCCATTGGGAACCAGCCACGGTTTTGGGATGACCTTCCAAATTCTATTGGGTCACCCACAGGGTCACCATATGAGAGCGCACCTGTCTCTGGATCTTGGCTAACCTTACGCTTTTGGGCTGGGAAACGATCAAAGTCCAGTGACAACAACGATGTGTTTAGATTCACAAGAAGGTGAGTTCCCTTTAACACCGAGAGCTTCGATGGATTCCAGTACATGGCCGAGGCGTCGTCGGCTTTGGCTGTAAAAGCCCCTCCGCGCCCCACCGCGTGAAGCCCCTGCGGTCCGTACTCAAATCCCCCTGCCAGAGCGGTTGCTGGCAGGGCCATGATAATGAACAACAAAAGACAACGAGCGCGAAGATAACCAAAACTCCTAGCGAAGCTGTTTCCCATGAAAGCCCCCGTGCATCAGCCTTTCCGACAGCAACGCTACCAAGAGCATGATGTTGGGTCAACTTTTAAATTATTTAAATTGCGGCTTTTGGGCAGAAATATGACCTAACGGCAGCCTTGGACTCGTTCGATGGTTGTTTCGGAGCAGGTAAAGAAGCCTAGACTACAGTCGGTAAGCCACTTGCCAGTCCTGCCACACTCTGGCTCTCCACCAACCCAGCCTTCAGTACGCTCACAGAAGTTTAACGGCCAGTCGAAGAAGCGGCAGCTACCTGCCCCAGTATGCTGGCGGTCAAGCTTGGTATTACAATCGTAGTCAAAGTTGCCACACGCGTTTGGCGTGGTAAACCATCCGGTAGCTTCTGGATTTACCGCTGCATCACTGTCACAACAGTCTCCAACCTTTGTTGTAGTGTAAGGATGAGAGGGAGCGCATAGACACATGCTGTCTCCAGCGACTCCAAACCCGTCGCCGTCTGCATCTTTGAGGTAATTGGTACAGCCACTGGTGTTTGGTGGGTCAGTCACGCCGTCACAATCGTTGTCCAGGCCGTCACATATTTCTGTCGTTGGGAAGATTACTTGGGTGCAGCCCAATTTCCCACCGGAACAAGCGGTCAAGCCCTCGGCGCAAACGCCCTTTAGCTTTGTGTCACATGGTAACCCACTTTCTGGGTCGCCCTCGTCGACTTCACCATTGCAGTTGTTGTCCAAGCCATCGCAGACCTCCGCGGTTGGGAAAACAGTCTGGATGCATTCCAACATTGCGTTGATACACATCAATTTACCTGTAGTGCAGACGCCAAGTTTACCTGGAACGCGGCAGGGTTTTCCTGCATCGATGGTGTTATTGTCAACCTCACCATCGCAGTCGTTGTCGATTCCATCGCAAACTTCAAGATCCGGCAGAATGTCTGGCAGGCATTCGACTTTGCCGTTGATACAAGCGGTGGTACCAGGCTTACATGGTCCTTCGAGGTCGGAATCACAATACTCACCCCCACCTGGGTTACCGTTGTCGATAACGCCATTGCAGTCGTTGTCCAAGCCATCGCAGACTTCATCCTCTGGCTCGCCAGGGATGCACTCGTTTGGCACACCATCGATACAGATTGGGACTTCTCTAAAACACTCGCCTTGACCGCAAGTATGCGTACCTTCGATTTGGTCATAAATGCAGCCTTCAGTGGGCACGCACCTGGAAACGGTGCATGGGTCACCATCTTCGCAGACAACGGGAGGTCCACTTACGCACTCACCATATTGGCAAGTATCATCGCTGGTGCAAAAATTACCATCGGAGCACGGTGTGTCATTTTCCTCTGGAACTTCAATGCATTTGCCGAGTTCACATATGAATTCATGGCACACAAGAGGTTCTTGTTCGCAGTCTTCGTCGACCTCGCACTCTGGTTCTTCGACATCTGTGTCTGGTTCTTCGACATCTGTGTCGGGTTCTTCAGTATCTGTGTCGGGATCCTCGACATCAGTATCGGGTTCTTCAACATCAGTGTCAGGTTCCTCGACATCTGTGTCTGGTTGCTCGACATCCGCGTCCGGGTCTTTGATATCGGGATCTGGTGGTTTGACGTCCGCGTCTGGGTCTTTGATATCAGGATCAGGTTTTACATCCGCGTCTGGTTGTTTGATGTCTGGAGCAGGTTCATCAATATCCGTGTCCGGCTGGTCCCGTTCGATATCGCTTGAAACATCAGCATCGTCATCAAGCATGGAGTCGTCGGTGACCTTTTTGTCCTGGTCGAAACCGTCCAAGACAATCTCGCTTATGCCTCCCTCACATCCCAATGTAAGGGCGAAGAATGCTGCCAAAAGCGGCAGTGCCAAAATACGTAATTTCATGGAAGCCCCCTAGAAATGTGACAGCGTCAATTATACCGTTAATGTCTTGTAAATACAAAAATCTTTTGTATGGGATCAGGGGCAGGGACAGGGACAAGGGCAGGGACAGGGACAAGGACAGGGACAGGGACAAGGACAGGGGCAGGGACAAGGACAGGGGCAGGGACAGGGACAAGGACAGGGGCAGGGACAAGGACAGGGGCAGGGACAGGGACAGGGGCAGG
>Ga0209723_1000848_pt1 | contig 52565 bp, 44 predicted proteins | sample BiotimSIPDNA_2_FD_185750 | JGI IMG/M metagenome (GOLD analysis project Ga0209723, IMG submission 185750) | Anaerobic biogas reactor microbial communites from Washington, USA - Biogas_R2 time_0 SIP DNA (SPAdes) (version 2) | ecosystem: Engineered > Bioreactor > Anaerobic > Unclassified | place... | reverse complement strand
GCCTTCGGGAAAGAGGATATACACAGTATAAATTCCCAAATATGGAAAAGACTATTTCAGGACCAGAAAGATATCTTGTAATGATGAATTTTTCCAATTTGGATTTCCATGATGAGCAATACAGCAATGGGTTGAAAGACAGCTCAATGGGTGGAAGTCTGGCTTATGAAATGCTAAAGCAGATGGATTTTGTTGATGTGGAAAATCTGGGTATAACCGGTCATTCCATGGGTACCTGGTCCTCCTGGACGGTAGCTGCTGATAACCCTGACCATAAATGCATAGTCATACAGTGTGGGGAAGTAGCAGACACTAAATATTTTGACGATTCCATACAATTCAATAATGTGCTTATGCTACAGGCAAAGTATGATGAATTCAATTATTTTCGTGATTACCAGAACATAGTTGCAGGTCTAGAAAAGACTCCTTTAAGATACAATACATTTGCGTTGCAGGATAATCCTGTTGAGTGGAATACGACATATGGCTCATTTGACGATGGGACCGCTAGAAGAATGGAGCTTCTGATTACCAACCACAGGCTTGTAACTCATAATAAAAACGGTATGGCCGCTTCAATGGACTGGTTTACAAAAGCTTTCGGGATAACAAATACTATAGATTCAAATAACCAGGTATATATGATAAAGGAAGTACTGGTTTTAGTTGCAATGTTGTGTGCAGTGTTCTCAATGCTTCCGTTAATGCTTCTCATATTACAGATACCTTTCTTTAAATCTGTTGCCCAGAGTCTGCCAGATAGGCCTTCGAAAGTAAAGAATACCAAGCAGTGGTGGAAAGGTGCAGTTATAACCGTGCTTATAGCAGGTCTTTCATATCCGTTCATGACCCAGTTAGGCCATGGCCTGCTTCCTTTACCTGAAAATATCTTTAAAATGACAGTTGGAAATGGTTTTGTCGGATGGTACCTTTTCCTGATAATTGTAATGGTCATTACGCTTAACAGCACCTGGAAAAAGTCACACAAGCTTGGAAGCCCTTTGGACTATTATGATCTCGGACTGGGATATGAGAATAAACCGGACAAGTTGTCCTGGTCATTACTTGGAAAATCAGCACTGGTTACATTAATTATGGTCGGCTTTATGTATCTTCTGGTTACCATTACCCATTCACTTTTCCTGTTGGATTTCAGATTTATATGGCCTTTCTTTAAAGTATTTACATTGGAAAGATTCCTTCAGTTCCTTGTCTATATCCCAATCTTCGCGTTGTTTTTCCTTTTAAACAATGCAAAGATATTCGGACATATGAGACAAACCAGAGCATCAGAGAATTCCATAAGCTCATTATTAACATGCTGGTTAAAGAATGCTTTTGTAATGATAGGCGGAGTTTTCCTAATAGTACTTATAGAATATATACCATTCTTCCTGGAAATAGGCCCTGGTGCGGACCTGTTATTCAGCTCCACGTTCGGCGGGCCTTTCATGTCATTAATGATTCTGTTTATACCACAGGTAATAGTGTTCAGCTTCTTATGTACATTCATTAACAAGAAGACAGGCCATGTATATGTAAGCGCATTTACTGTAGCATCACTGGCTTGCTGGATAGTTACAGGAGGCTCTGCTTTGTTCTAAACTGTGTAACATCTGAATTTTTATATATATAATGTATATATATAATAAACCAGATAGACACATTCAAAACAAATATTTAAAAAAAGGGGCTACTCAGTAACCCCTCATTTATATCTTTTGTGCTTTATTATGGTCATCTTTTGTCTTGCTTTCAGCTAATTTATATTAAATTCTACTGATGCCATAATTTTAGACCCGTCATCCATATAGAAGTTCTTTATAACCCTATACTCTCCTTTTGACAAATCATCATAGAAGGTTAAATAGAAACTTTCCTCTATCATTCCCCTTCCTTCCAAAACAACCATTTCTTCGGTCCATACTGCTTTGTCATTCAGAGGCACTACATACCATTGGTCGTCAATCAGCTTTTCAAGGTGCGGTTCATGTCCGAAATATATATCCACACCTAATGCATTCTTTATAACCAGAGTAATCCTTTCGGTCGATGTGGAAATACCTGTTTCCTTAATGGCTATTGTTACTCTGTTCTCCTGAATATCCGCATCAAACGGGCTTATGCCAAGCTGCAGTGTTATCCTGCATCCGGTAAGAACTATTACAAGAACCGATATTAAAAGGAGTAATGCTGTAATCCGTTTCATGGTCTGCATCCTTTCCTTTTTTAGACACATATTAGTGATTAAAGGTTCCCTGAACTTTACTATTACTCAAACTGGCTTTCGTGTTTTCTGAAAAAGTCTTCCTTTGGTTCCAAGAATGTGGTTTTAGCATCCTTATCAACAAGAAGCTCTTCCACAGATGCAAATGCATAATCCCAGCTCCATAGTTTTTCAGAGAATCCTATATACTCTCTTACCTTCTCGCATCCTGTCGGAGCAATAGGGTGTAAAAGAAGAAGCGCTGTCTTTATTCCGTGGAAGCAGTCTGTAAGTATCTGATTCCTCAATGCTTCATCATTATTTGCTTCAGCAGTCCTTATGTTATTAGCCCAGTGCTTGTTGATTATCCTTACATAGCTGTCCAGAACATATGCGATTCTGTGGATATCATTGTTGTACATGTGTCTTTCATATTCCAGTATCGCATCATCAGAAGCATCCTTTATCTCCTGTGATACTTCAGCTACTGTTACTTTTGAGTCATTGTATTTCTGTATCGTATACAGACATGACCTTACAAGCCTGTTGAAAACGTTTGTAAGAAGATTGCCTTCCTTTAATGCAGGGTCTACTCCCTCCTGTTCTTCTTTTGGTAGCAATGCCAGTGGTTTAAAGGAACTGCTCTTGCTTGTAAGCCCCAGGCTTATAAAATGCATCCTTAACTGTTCAGGAGTATAAAATGCAAGCAAATCATTTGCCATAGGAGGCTTAATCTGTGAACTGCTGCTGGCTTTTTTGTCCATAAACAGAATATGCTTGTTGGCAATAATGTTGGGAAGATGAAGCTTAGTCATATCCAGAGTTTCAAAATCCGGATGTTTCATTGCTGCAAACATAGCCATTTCAGCTATACAGTAGAAATATATATTGTCTTCTCCTATGAACTGATAAACAGCTGAATCATCATCCTGCCACCACTTCTTCCATTCAACTTCTGATGCGCCTTTTTCCTTAAGATATGCTTTTAAGAATGATATAGGTGCCCATAATGATTCCGGCCATACCCAGAAAGTAAGATCGTTGAGATTGTCTTTATTTGGTACAGGAACTCCCCATTCAATATTTCCTGAAAGACGGAAAGGAACCAGTGTTTTTCCTGTACGGTATCTGATCTGTTTTTCATTTAAAACATCTCTTGCAAGGTCACGGTCATCCAGATTCTTAAACACAAATGTGATTGAAGATTTGTTTTCCTCATCTATAGTCTCATGTTCAGGAAATGCTTTTTCCAGTTCTTTAAGGTCTTCAATCTGTTTTCTCTGCACATATATTACAGGAGGTTTCAAAAATTCATCAATAGCATCAATAATGAATTTCCTTGTTACAGAATTTTCCCTTAGGTTTTTTGTGTATTCCTGCATTTTGTCTCTGAAGTCCTCTAACCTGAAATACCAGTTCTCAACATCAACTATCTCTGGTTTCAAGCCTGACAAAGTGCTTTTAGGATCAATTAATTCTTCAGGCATATACTGATGCCCAAGCGCGCATTCATCTGCATAAGCTTTATCCGATCCGCATCCTTCAAACGGGCATCTTCCTTCTACCTGCCTTCCATTCAACAGAATCATGAACTTAGGATCAAAAAACTGTGGTGTGGACATAACAGAAAGATATCCGCTTTTATACAGCGTTTCAAAAACCTCATTTGATACCTGTCTGTGTATTTCCTTGTCTTTATACAATCCGGATGCTCCGAAATGATTGAGGCTTATCTCATATTCTTCCAATGTCTTTTTCTGCTTAATATGATTTGATTCTACATATTCCGTTATGCTCTCATCTTTGCTCATGCCGCTTTCTTTAAGCTTCCTGAAACTTTCCAGTATTGGAGAACCGTAACAGTCTGTACCTGATACGAATATTACATTTTCAGCTCCTATCCTGTCTCTTAAGAACCTTGCATAGGTGTCCGCATGCACAAACATTCCTCCTATGTGTCCGAAATGAAGTTCCTTGTTTCCATATGGCATGCCTGCAGTTATAACTGCTCTTTTTGGAAATACCGGTCTTTTAATATCTTCTTTCATATTAGTCCACTCCTTCTGGAGGTTATAAAAAAGCCCCCATAAAACTGTTGTTTTATCAGGGGCGATTGTTATCGCGGTGCCACCCTTTTTCGCATATCCGTCACCGAATATGCCTTATAAAGTATCATCATACTTATGTCCTGTAACGGGAACTCCCGGTTTTCACGGCTCCAAGGCCTGTTTCATGTGATATGCAATGCCTGTTCTCAGCTTTAAGGCTCTCTGTAAATTCATTTGTCACATTACTCTTCTTATCATCGCCCTTATTACAGAAAGTATAGAACAAGGTACAGATTATGTCAAATGCAACTTTAAATCTACTATAATTGATTAGTACACAAACACATCTAATTTCAGAAAAAGGTTACATATTAACCGTTACAACTCCGGAAAAAGGTTACATACTGACCTCATTTTATCTTGAAAAAGGTTACACATCATATTGACTTATGCCTTAAATAACGATAAAATTCAAATAAGAAGTAAAGAGGTGTAATATGCTAAGAAGAAAAATCGATAATGAGTTACTAAAATGGAAGCAGAACCATAATAAGACAGCACTTCTAATTACTGGAGCAAGACAGGTTGGTAAGACTGCATCTATAAGACAGTTTGGCAAAAACCATTATAGCAATTTCATAGAGATAAACTTTATAACAGATACAAATGCAAATAAAATATTTAATGACAGTTTAAGAGCTGATGATATAATCTTAAACCTTTCTACCTTTGTCAAAAAAGCTCTTATCCCTGGTAAAACACTGATTTTTCTTGACGAAATACAGGAATGTCCAAATGCAAGAACTGCAATAAAGTTTCTTGTTGAAGACGGCAGATTTGACTATATAGAATCGGGTTCGCTTCTTGGAGTCAGCTATAAAGAAATACCATCCCTTCCTGTGGGATATGAAGAAATCCAGCAAATGTATCCTATGGATTTTGAGGAATTCCTCTGGGCTAACAATATACAGGAAGATACCATAAATTATTTAAAAGAATGTTTCATGAATGAAAGATACATAAGCGATATCATTCATGAAGAAATTAAAAAACTATTTCAAAGATACATGATAATAGGAGGTATGCCTGCTGTCGTAGCAAAATTCGTAGAAACAAAAGATATTGGACAGGTTATTAATATACAAAAAAGAATAATGGAGTTATACAGACAGGATATAACAAAATACTCAGATTCTGAAAAGATGAAAATCAGGCAGATTTTTGATCACATTCCTGCAGAATTAAATAAGAACAATAAAAGATTTACCATGTCAGATATAAATAAAAACGCTAAATACCACAGATATGAAAGCGGATTTATGTGGTTAACTGATGCTGGAGTATCACTCCCATGCTATAACATATGCCAGCCAGTCTTACCTTTTGAATTAAATACGAAATATAACCTATTTAAGCTATTCCTATGCGACACAGGCTTGTTGTGTTCACAATCTTTGGGTAATATTCAATTTAGCATATTAAATGGAGATACTACAGTTAACATGGGAAGCATTCTAGAAAACACTATCGCACAGTTAATGGTATCAAACAGTTTTAAATTATATTATTACAACAGTAAAAAAATCGGAGAAATTGATTTTATCATTCAAAAAGGTAATTATATCTTACCAGTCGAATGCAAATCAGGAAAAGATTATTCTACACATAAAGCTTTGGAAAATCTTATGTCCGTAAAGGAATACAATATAGAAGAGGGTATAGTCTTATGTTCCGGTAATGTTAAAAGAGACAAAAGGATTCTCTATTTGCCTTGGTATATGGTATCTTTCATTACCCAGCCCTCAATAGAATCATATATAGTTGATTAGTTTTATTCTATAACTGTTATACCCTCTGGATATGCAAATTCATAAAGGCTTCCTTCTCTGTTTTCCTGCACCAGATCAGATATAGTTACATTCTTCACTTTTGTGTTTATATATACCGCATTTTGGGAAAATCTTGAATGCACTCCTTTTATATTTATATCATGAAGGTCATCATCTGAATAGTTTTCACCATAGCCTGTATACAGCATTACTGTGGATGTCCTTTTTCCTTTATCTATATCTTCTATATTCTTTATATCTATGTTATATACTTTCAATCCGTCAGCAGCAAGACATATTACTCCGTGGCAAAGGCCTCCAGTATGAATGTCTGAGATGGAAATATCATGTATATCCAGATCACGTATATCACCATTGAAGATGGAAATCATCGGTTCCAGAGGATAAAGATATTTCTTGAATGGAAACTGTTTTTGACTATGAAAAAGTGCGGTGCATGCTACTGTATCATCTGATGTATTACCGGTTATATTCCATATACGGAAATGGTGGCATCCTGCTCTTAAATCAATGCCATCGCCATTCTTCACATCCGATTCAATATTAATGTCATGAATATTCCCATATGAACATACATCCAGTGATATCGCCCAGCATTTGGTATTTTCTATGTTAAGTCCGGATATCTCTATATCCTCGCAGTTGGATAGACATATTGTAAATGTCCTCCAGCCCCAGAAATCGCCTGTCATATCCTCATCTTTTTTTGTAACAGTATGATATCCTTTTTTATTTATATCGCATCCAATTAACTTCGCATTGTTATATCCTTTTATGGTCACATTCTTTAATCTGGTCACATAAAGAGGTTTTCCATACGGGTCTTCATTGTTTATTATATGATTCGCCCCTCTGAATATGTTGTCAAAAACATAATTATTCTGTTTTATAGAACATCCGTCAACTATAATCTCCATATCGTCGTACAGAAGAATCGCCTCATCTATGTGCCAGTCGCGTCTGTTAAATATTATCCTTTTATGTTCGGAATTTTTAATTGCTTGTTGCATACACTCATTTATGCATTCAGAATCGGTTTTATCTTTTTTCAAGTAATCAACAGTGTAAAAATCCATGAATCACCTCACCTCATAATATAAAGCGGATTTGTAAATTGAGTATACCTCAGAAACGCATATATGACAAATGACCCCTAAGGGCCATTCGTCTAAGAGAGGAATCATACTAACCTATAAGCGTTTTGTTCATTAGAAATACCAACTTTGTGAATTCATAATATTTTCTTGCACTCCTAATGTCAATTGTTTATCTCTATTTATTATATAAACAACACTAAATGTTAATTTTTTCATGTATACATAAATTTAGATTTCCAATTGACATCTTTTTGCCTTACTGATATATTGTAAAAAGAAAAAGGAGGATGTGTTTTATGAATAGAAGGGATAGTGTAATAAAAATCTAAAACCGAATATGGGCTTATGCAAAAAGCGTAAGCATACTGCAGCCTATCTATGAATATAAAACAAATCTTTAATTTAAAAATTTGGACACTCATACGGGTGTCCTTTTAATATTCAAATCTGCACATATCCGGTAACACATCGAAAATTATTTAATTCAACAATGGAGGGAAAAAGATGTTAAATGAATATGGAGATAAACCATATAACAATACAGCAAGAATAACAGCTGTACACAAACAAAGATATGAGATTGAATACAAAGGTGAAACATGTTTCGCAAAACTTAAAACTTCGGAATACTATTCGCCTGATAAGTGTGCCAACTTTCCAACAGTCGGTGATTTCGTGGAAATAAAGGAAGTACCAGGTTCAGATCACCTGATAATCGGAACATGCAAAAGAAAGTCGTTTTTTTCAAGAAGAGATCCATCATCTGCTGGATATTATGATCAGATTGTTGCGGCAAATTTCGATTATGTCTTTATATTGATGTCCTTAAATATGGATTTCAATATACGAAGACTGGAGAGGTATCTGACAGCTTCATGGAACAGTAATGCAACACCCGTCGTAATATTGACAAAAGCCGATTTATGTGAGGAAATAGATGACTTGTTATTACAGGTTCAGCAGATTGCAGCAGGTGTTGATGTCATTACTATCAGTTCCTATACAGGTTATGGACTGGAAGAACTGGATAAATTCATGCGTCCTGATGTAACTATTGTATTTTTAGGTTCTTCAGGAACAGGCAAATCCACCCTGGTTAACGCTCTTGCAAAAAAAGATATTATGAAGGTAAGTGAGATTCGTGAAGACGACTCAAAAGGAAGACATACTACAAGTTACAGGCAGATGATAAGGCTGGACAACGGCGTATGTATAATTGATACACCAGGTATGAGAGAACTCGGTATCTGGTATGCAGGAGAAGGTCTTAGTGAAACCTTTTCAGATATTCAGCCTTTTTTAGGTCAATGCAAATTCACTGACTGCAGGCATATTACTGAACCAGGCTGTGCAATAAAACAAGCAATAAGAGATGGCCAAATCACACAGGAAAGATGGGACAGCTATCTCAAGCTTCAAAAAGAGGCAAAGTATGCTGATGACTATGAAAGTGCTGTAAGGGAAAAGGAAGCCTTTTTCAGAAACATTGCTATAAAGAACAAGCAGTTTAGCAAGAAGAGACATTAAAGGAGGAAGTAATAAGAAGAGACACATTGGTATGTGTCTTCTTTTTTCAACTTTCTTTCCTTTATATATACCATATACGGAATTTTACTTAGCTGCTAGTATCCTGTATATGTCTTCCTGCTCAAAATCCTCGACAATCATGTTTGTCCCCATATTGATATGCAGTTCTTTCTGATACTGCATATTCTGTGACAGCCTGCTTATTGTAAAGGAACCCATTTCCACACCTGCCTGGATTTCCGAGCGTCCGTCTCCGACAACCAAAGTGTTTTCACCTTTAATGTTATATCTGTTAAGAAGGTTATTCATTATAACATTCTTTGGAAGCTTGTCAGTCCATGTTGACCCTATTATATCTTCTATAATCTCATCTTTCCCTATTTTATAGCCCAGCGTCTCGACTTCCTCAAACATACCCATACCTTTTTGTACGACTGCTCCTGTTACAAAATAGTTTTTCACTCCGTTATCTTTTAAATACTTCAGGAATCTGAAAGATCCTTTTATCCTGAATCTGTCCGGGTCTTTTCTTGCAAGAACAAGATTCTTATCTCTGCAGTATCCATTTAATACTTTTTCGTAATATCTGAATAATCTTGGAGTATTTTCAAGAAGCATCTTTCTCATCTGCTCTGTTTCCGGCATGTAGTCAAGTTCTTCTCTTCCCTGCCAGATAAGACCGATTTTCTCGCTATTGACTGAATCATCACAATCTACTGTTACAGTTTTCTCTTCGACAGCTCTTCTTATTGCCCATTCCATCTGGGTTAAAGCAGAAAGGCCTGCTGATTCAACGCAGAACCTGTCTGTTTCAGGCAAAGGTCTGGTTCCTGCATTTGTAACAAGCCTTTTTACATTCTGTTCGCTGTCATATCCATCTTTAAGCCCATTCTCTATTACATCGTTCAATACTATGCTCATTACGGGAGGCCAGTCCCTTATAAGAGAGTGCGTGCCGTCAATATCATGAAAAGCATAAGTAATCACCCTTTTATTGAAAGGAGTGATTACTATAGGTGAATTTATACAAATTGTCTGGATCATATTATCTTGGTTCTGTGCATAATCCTACAAGTTCATCAAGATCACATGTAGCCATACGGATTATAGCATCTCCTGCTCCGTAATATATCCTTACCTGGTTATTGTCATCTACAAGAGCGCCGCATGGAAATATCGCATTGGTTCTGTATCCTTCTATAAGCTCATAATAACCTTCAGGAATTATTAAAGGACGTTTGGACATTCCTATTACTTTTGATGGGTCGTTTAAATCTAGTAAAGCAACACCTATTGTGTATCTCTTTTTCCATGCAGGCTCCCACCCGTTTTTGCCTCTGGAAGGATCAAAATCAACGGCATGGAACAGCATTATCCATCCTTTGTCGGTTTTTATTGGAGGAGCGCCTGGACCGATTTTCTCATTTGCAAACGGGACATGCTCGACGCCCATTACAAGCCTGGATTTCCCCCAGTAAACAAGGTCAGGTGATTCTGAAAGAAATATGTCAAATTTCATACCGTCTCTCCCGTAAACAGGCATCGGCCTTTCCAGACGAACGTAATTGCCGTTTATTTTTTCTGGGAAAAGCACCATATTCCTGTTTTCAGGCACTGATATTGATACTACCTCAAAATGTTTCAAATCTTTCGTTTCAGCTATTCCTCCACATACTCCGTGCTTGGTGTCTACTGCGAAACAGATTATATATCTGTCATCCATAACAGTTATTCTCGGGTCATATACCCTAAGCACTTCATCGTTTGCCATAGCAAAGCATGGTTGTGGTTCAACTTCCCACTTTATCCCGTCTTTACTGAAGGCTAGCCCTAAATTGGTTCCGTCAAGCCTCTGGTCTTCATATGAACCGTAATCATTACGGAAAATCATGATATATCTGTCACCTTCCTTGACAACTCCTGCATTGAAAGTCAGTGCTGCAGGATAAGGAACATCATGCCTGCTAAGAATCGTATCAGGATATCTGGTTATTATAGGGCTTGTGGAAAACAGGCTTTCATCAAGAGCTTCTCTTGGACAAGCATGTACTATCTTGCGGGTTGCTTCATCTAACATTTGAAAATACCTTCCTTTTATTATAGTTGATACTACTATTCTTAATGTATACAAATTACCTCATTAAGTCAACATCAAAGTTGGCTTATATAAAGGTGATCTGCATGTTTTACTTAAGCAGAAGAAAAGATAATAGGATAAATCCTGTATGCTTCTGTTTATAGTTGAACTTTTCCTCTTCTGCGAGTCTTCTGACATATCCAACCTTTATTTGACTTCCCATATACCCAAATATATACTTAACCAATATATTAATATATTTCAGAATTTTGAGGACAACAGGCATGAGAGTTAAAATCAGATTAGAAGAACCGACAATAGTGTCATTAGGGCCGACAGTTGAAGAAGCAGGCTGGGGTACCCATCAATTTCCTTCCATCAATTATGACGATGACGGGAACATAGGCATCTCTTTTCATAGCGCAAAAGACCAGATAGAAGCATATGGCACAGAGCCTTATCTGTATATTTCAAATGATAAAGGTAAAACATGGAACATGGTCGATTCAAAGGATGTGCATAATGTAAAAACACGTTTTGGCACAAAACTTCCTAATGGTGAAAGGTACTTAGTGGAAACAAGAACACCGGTACAGACTGATACATCAAGACTTAATGAACCTTTACCTTTTCATCATGATACACTAAAGTATTACTCTGCTGAAAGCATTCCTGATGATATGCTGGATAAAAGGTGGCGATATCTTATTTTAAAAAAAGGACAAACAGTTCCTGGTTATTCATACTTTAATTATGATGATAAAGGATTATGCATTGTCAGTTCAAATGGTTCACTGGTCCCGCCATTTCCTTTTGGAAGGTTACGCATAGATAATGAAGGAACTGTCTGGCAGACAACATATAACAGATCGAGAAATCCTGACAATCTGGGATTTTCCCCATATTATAATTCACAGTACTTCACATTCAAGGATGATTATACTTATATTTACCAGAGAAGCTGGATTCCATATACACCTGATACAAGGCTTTTTAAAAATGCGTTTCAAACTGAAGGTTTCTGTGAAGCAGACATAGCTTTTCTTGACGATGGTTCCTGTATCACATTAATGAGAACAGGCTCGAATACTCCCAGTTTTCTTTCGCGATCAACTGATAAAGGATACACATGGTCAAAACCTGTATTGTTTGATGATAAAGGAGTATGGCCATGTTTATGTAAACTGCAGTGTGGCGTATTACTGGCATCTTATGGAAGACCAGGATTCTATGTAAGAGCAACAGCTGATCCGACTGGCCTTTACTGGGATGCCCCTGTCGAGCTAATCACTTCAAATGACCGAACTTCAGAGAGGAATACACCGATAAGCATATATAACTGGACATCCAGAGTAGGAACCTGTTCATACTCAGACATGATGGTTCTTGATGAGAATACTGCTATGGTAGTATATTCGGATTTCTTCTACCCTGATGAGAAGGGTATTAAGAGAAAAGCTATACTGGCCAGAAAGATACATGTTGATGTCTGATTACCACATTCTGGAATCAGGCACATCAACCCATTCACTGTTGTTTTGTATTGATATAGTACTCATCATGCCAGGCAGTGACATATCAAGCCCTCTGTGTATATCTATATAAGGATCTGTTTCATTTATAATGGAGTTTATCACGCTTATGAACATGAATGCATCTGCACCTTCATGTCCCCCATATGTTTTTGCATACCATACCCACTCCTTGTACATCTGTGGAAGGTATCTGGATTCGAAGATGCTAAGCGGAAGCCATGTATCTGAATTGTCATGAAAGCTTCTCGGCCTTTCTTCTGTAGATCCGACTATATCCTGTATCCATATATAGTCTTTGGAGTCCGGAATACCCCGCCTTGACTCAAATGCACCTTTCGTCCCGGATAAAACATACTGGTTTATCGATGGTCTTGGGCTGGAAAGATCATTTTTTATTTTTATAAGCCTTTCTTTTTCGGTTTTACACATCATTACGACAGTACTTTCCATTGTAAAAGGTCTTCCATCTGCATAGGAAAATCTGCTTTTGCTGCCAGTACACATTACCTTCTTTACTCTGTCCCAATCAAACCAGCTTAATATTGGGCCTAAACTGTGAGTCCCGTATGTCACACCATTTGTTCCGAAAAGAGTGTCAAATCTCCATGGAGTAAATTCAGCAAGCTTTTTTAAATCATGCAGATACTCGCCTTCTGCATAATGGAGCTCTCCTAACATCCCTAAATGTGCCATCTGCTTTACTATCAGTATATGCTTGGCAAAACACATATTCTCCCCGAAAAAATACTTGGCTTTTGACTTTTTTACAGCCTGTACCATCTGTCTGGCCTGTTCGATATTGGCTGCTACCGGAACCTCGCCTAAGACATGTACTCCTTTTTCCAAAGCCATAATAGTATGTTCGCAGTGATATTCAATAGGAGTGCATACAAATACAATATCAAGATTTTCTTCATTAAGCATTGTTAAATAATCAGTATACTGAGGTATATCATGAAGTTTTTTTTCTTCAACAGATCTTGCCATGGCCTCTTTGCTTATATCACATACTGCAGCCAGTTCTGTTTTCGGATACTGCCTTACAAGGTCCGCAAAATGCCTTGCTCTTCCACCGATACCCAACAAGCCCACTCTTATCTTCTTTTCCATATTCTCTGTTTTTTCCATATAACACCTCAAATAGATAGTATCTCAGAATATCTTACATTGGGTAAGGCTACTAATCAACATCAATCTTTGTTAACCACATGAGTTATGTTACAACCACAATCTGGAATCAGGTACGTCTACCCATTCGCCGTTATTTTCCATAGAGGTCTTACTCATTATTCCAGGAAGAGTCATGTCCAGGCCTCTGTGTATGTCAACATAAGGTTCTACATCATTTAGGATTGAATTTACTATGCTTATGAACTCAAATGCATCAGCTCCGTCATGCGCTCCGTAATTCTTTGCATACCATACCCACTCTTTAAACAACTGAGGCAGATACCTTGCTTCAAATACGCTAAGCGGCAGCCATGTATCTGCATTATCATGAAAGCTCCTCGGCCTTTCTTCTGTGGATCCGACTATATCCTGAATCCAGATATAGTCCTTTGAGTCAGGTATTCCTCTTTTTGACTCAAAAGCTCCTTTTGTGCCTTGAAGCACGAACTGCATTATGGAAGGTCTGGGACTGACAAAATCATTCTTAATTTTTATAAGGACATCCTTTTCAGTTTTACATAACATTACTGTTGTGCTGTCCCTAACATACGGTGTCTTGTCAGGTTTTACAAATCTGCTTCCTCCCCCGGCACACATTACTTTTTTTACCCTGTCCCAATCAAGCCAGCTAAGTATAGGGCCCAAACTGTGAGTCCCGTATGTAATCCCCTTAATACCTAATAGAGTCTCATATCTCCATGGAGTATATTCTCCAAGTTTTTTTGAATCATGAAGATACTCTCCTTCAGCATAATGGATATCTCCCAAAAGCCCTGCTTTTATCATTTCCTTTACAATAAGGACCGGTTTGGCAAAGCATTCATTCTCTCCAAAGAAATACTTTGCTTTTGCTTTTCTCACAGCCTGTACCATCTGCCTTGCTTGGTCCATATTTGCAGCGACAGGAACCTCTCCCATGACATTCACTCCTTTTTCCAATGCCATTATCGTATGTTCGCAGTGATATTCCACAGGAGTGCAGGCCAGCACCAGATCCAACCCTGCATCATCAAGCATATCTTTAAAGTCTGTATACTGGGCAACATCATGTATGTTTTTCTCCTCAACTGACCGTGCCATTGCCTGTGGATTATTATCGCAGACAGCTGCCAGCTCTGTATGTGGATAATTCTTTACCACATCAGTGAAAAACCTTGCTCTTCCGCCTATACCCAGAAGACCGACTCTTAATTTTCTATTCATTTTTTCCTCTACTTTCATAAACGAGCTTATTGTTATCATATTATATTACTTCAATGAGGTAAGCAATTTAATTCATCCATACATCTGTTCGTAATCTAGTATTGGTGTATAATACGGTTATATGACAAGGATTTGTTATTGGAAAGGGATATATGAAACAGTTATTTTTTAACGAAGATTTAAATCACTTTATACACACAAGAGCAATTAACGATATTGATGTAGGAGAAGCAGAGATACTTGCATTTATAGATCAGTATAAAGATAGCGGCATAACTGACTTTGTTATAAACACATCAGCTTCAATGGCCTGGTACCCTTCAAAAAGAGGTGAAAACATACTGGACCATTATGAAAAACTTGTAAAACAAGGCCGTGTCAGGAAAGATGATTCCGGTATTGCGAAATCTTTAAAACTTATTCACAGAATATATCGGGAAAAGAATCTTGACATGTATCAGATGTGGATAGAAAGACTGAGAATGATAGGAATTCATCCATGGATATCCATAAGAATGAATGATATACATTATTACAATGATAAAGATAACATCCTGCATTCAGATTTTTTCCATTCAGGAAAGAATATAAGGAGAGGGGACCACAGGCCTTATTCAAATCAGTATGACATGGCCTTTGATTTTATGAATGAAGAAGTCCGTTATCAGTGCATGGAAATTATAAAAGATGCTCTTGAAACATTTGATATGTATGGGCTGGAACTGGACTGGATGCGTGAAATCTACAGTATACGTATCGGTAAAGAATATGAAGGACAGAAAGTTATAAACAATTTTATGGAAGAGATTAATTCTGAAGTAAAGAAAGCTGAAATAAGATATGGTCATACCATAAAGATAGGGGTACGCCTTCCGTCTACGCCTCAGAAATGTTTGGCTTTAGGATTTGATTTCTTTGACTGGGTAGAAAACGGTTATGTGGACCTCATCACCGTCACGCCTAGATGGTCAAGCAGTGATAACCTCATGCCGCTGGATTTATGGAAGAAGATTCTAAAAAATACATCGGTTACATTAGCTGCCGGACTGGAAATCCTTATAGACTCATATAACAGGCCTGGAAGGAAATACATGTATAATTCCTTTGAGACAGCTGTCGGCACTGCCACAGGATATTATGGACTAGGAGCAGACGCTGTATATCTTTTTAATTACATGGATGGTGTTAAAGGAAAATATTATACTAATGACCTGGAGTTATGCACCAACCCTGATCTATATTTAAGATTCTTAAATACTGTAGCTGATAATGAAGCTTGTTATAAATCAAAAAGAAGACATTTGGTGACATTCAATGATGTTTTCGCTCCTGGAATAAATGAATATGCTCCTTTGCCATTAAAACTGCCTGCCAATAAAGACAAATCCTCAATTGAATACAAGTATCTTCGGCTTCCCACAGGTGAAATTGATCAATCACTAACTCCGTACTTTGTAATAGGTGTTGAAAAGGGAACAGCTGTTGATGATCTTTTAGTCTATATTAATGCAGTAAAGACAGAAAGTTTTTTTAAGACTGAACTTCCAATGCCCTGTAATCCTGATCTGGAATATTATGCATACAAAATGCAGAATAACAAAAAAATACCAGAAGTTTCGGTTATTGAAATGGGTACTGCCGGTAATGACATTATCATTCACTGGGCTGAGATTCGTTTAATCTAACTCTTTTATAACCTTATACCACTTAAGTATCGTATCTGTTTCATAACTCGGATACCCTGCCATATAGTGGTTTCTGTATTTTCTGCCATCGAAAGTCCATTCAATAATATACAGCTTTTTGCTTCCGGGTATTTCAAAAAATTCTCCTATTTTCTTGTTTTTTCCTTTTTCAATATTTATGTCTCCTTGCACGAGCACTTTGCTGTCTTCATATTCAAATACTTTGAATTTTACAGATTTATCAGAATTCGTGTCATTAGCAACATAAACTGCTCTTTCCCATCCTTTTATCTCATCCAGCATTACACACACAGGTTCCTGAACTCTTCTAATTACATCAAAAACCAGTTTCTTGTTGAAATAATAATCAACAGCAGCATCAGATATTCCTGGCCAGCCATCCAATAGATTCCACCACAGGATTCCTGTCATATCCCATTTCTTTATTCTTGTTCTTTCTATGAAAAATTTGAATGCTTCGGCTTGCGAAACTTGCGAAACTTTAATGAATGTCTCTAAATCATCAGGCATTTTGCCAACAAGTATACGCACCTGATTTGCCATTAATGTATTCCTTCTGCCTATAACATCTTCAATGAGATAATCCTCAGTGCTATGATGCGCCCATGTCTTGTTCCCTTCTATTGGCCATAAGTCTTTTTCTGGTATATATTTTTTTAAGCTTTCCATGCTTGGGCAACCATGATATCCTGCTTCTGCAATAAATTTCGCTGTCACATGCTTATAAAAATCATCCTTGAAGTATGCTCTGGGACCCCAGATATGCTGTTCGGGCACATTGTATGAATTAAAACCTTCAGGTATTTCTGGAGATGATTTTAAATAAGTTCTAAAAGGGTCATGCTGCTGTACTGCTTTTTCCAGCACCTCTCTTGATATCCTGTTATATTTGCTTTTATCATCGGGATACCAGTAACCGTCAACTGTAGTATCTATCTCATTATCACCGCACCACAATACAAGACTTGCGTGGTTCCTGAATTTATTTATTACTTTCTCTGCTTCATCATAAACAGTGTCAAAAAACCCTTCTGTCTGTGGATAGTTGGAATTACCGAATGTAAAATCCTGCCAGACAAGAATCCCATGTTCATCACACAGGTCATAAAATTCTTTCTCTGGGTAAACATTACCTCCCCAGCATCTTATCATGTTACAGTTGCATTCAACTGCCAATTCAATCTCTTTTTGCTGTCTTAAGTAATCTTTGCTGTGTAATATGTCTAAAGCTATATGGTTAGTTCCATTTATAAATACAGGAACCTCATTGACATACAATTTAAATTCCTGATTTCGTTTTTCAAATCTTCTTTCCAATCTGAATGTCCTCAAACCAATTTTTTCCGTTCTGCTGTCTACTATTTCATCGTTATACAGCAAATCCATGGTTACAGTATAAAGGTTCTGTTCACCATAACCTCTCGGCCACCATAACTTTGGTTTGTCAATCAAAAACCCATCATTCCCACTTACGAACCATGCAGGAACTGAGTATTCAAATTCTGATTCTTCACACTTCCCTCTGACTCTTATCATAAACCCTAATAAATCATCATAGTCGGTTGTAAACCTGTATGCAAACCTCATACGTATCTTATCCATGTAAAAAACAGGAGTAGCATAATATGCCTGCGTTATCCTAGTGTTTTTTACACTTAAGAGCTTTACATCTTTCCAGATTCCCGCTGAAACAAGTCTTGGAAGTATATCCCATCCCATCATATGCGGAGCTTTCCGTATATACGGAAGTTCAGAACAATGGCGGCATCCTCTCATCCATACCGTATATTCCTTGTTTCTTATGTAGTTCATAACTGAATATATTCGTACAGAAAGAGCATATGATTTGCCAGCAGATATAAAATCGGTAACATCAAATTCATGTTCCACAAGCATGTTTTCTGTATGCCCTATCAGTATGTCGTCAAGGTATATATCAGCTATTGTGTCTAATCCGTTAAAGCAAAGAATATATCTGTCACCTCTAAAGTCCTCAGGTATGTATATAATTCTTGTATACCACCACTGGTAATATTCATATTTCATATAGTCAAAAGAGTTTTCATTTATATATGGATCCTTTTCTATACCAGCTCTGACAAGGTCCTCTTCAACATTACCTGGAACAGAAGCATCAATGTACTCATATCCGCTTTTTTCTAATTGCGAAGGCCTGTTTATATTAGCTTTTTTTTCTTCAACATAATAAAGCTGCCATTTCCCGTTAAGCAATATCTCCATATCTATCCATCTCCTCTTTGTAATACTCTAATATAGCCTTGTCTCTTGTCAGTGTAAAAAGCATGCCATACTGATTGCATGAAGATATGCTTTTTTCCATCATTTCTATTGCTTCATCTATGCTGAACCACTTATGCTTAAAACCCAAGCTCTTTTCTTTTTTAGTCAGATGTACAGATCCTTTCTTACCAACTGTCTCAGCCAGGAAACAGTACGAAATATGAAGAAAATTCTTTTCTAATTTATGTTCCTCAATAGATCCTAAGTAAGATATTATATGGCAATGGTATCCTGTTTCTTCTTTTACTTCTCTTGTAAAAGCCTCTTCCTTTGTCTCGTTTTCGTCTATTCCGCCCCCAGGAAGCTTGTACAAGCCTTTATTCTTCATATACATCAGTGCAATCTGTTTTTTAGCATTAAGCAAAATACCCCTTGCGCCATATCTTGAAATTCTCGAGATATATTGAGGTTCTCCTTGTCTGAACACAAATGAATCGGTTATTTTCTTATCTAACATCTGCTCTCGCTTTACATTAGGCTTGAATACCAATGTAGATATTATAGCATAAAACAGGACTATACTAAATGTATAGTCCTGGTGTTAATTTAAGATATTAATCTGGTGATATTAACCTTGCTTATTCAGCTTTCTTCTTGTAAATCTCATATCGTGCTTTGGCATCTTTTTCTGTCTTTTCAAACAAGTCATCTGCCAGTTCTGGGAATGTAACCTTTAATGACGTATATCTTGTTTCGCTTGCCAAGAATTCCTTAAAGTCTCCTGTTGGTTCCTTGGAATCCAGTATGAACGGGTTCTTTCCTTCTTCTGCAAGCATCGGATTATATCTGTACAGGTGCCAGTATCCTGCTTCAACAGCTTTCTTTTCCTGTAGCTGTGTTGTTCCCATTCCTGTTCTGATACCATGGTTAATACATGGGGCATATGCTATTATGAGAGATGGCCCGTCATATTCCTCAGCTTCTTTTACAGCTTTAATGAACTGATTCTGATCTGCACCCATAGCGACTTGCGCTACATACACATATCCATAGGACATTGCCATCATTCCCAAGTCTTTTTTCTTTACCTTTTTACCTGCTGCTGCAAATTTTGCGACTGCTGCAGTAGGAGTTGCTTTACTTGCCTGTCCGCCTGTATTTGAATATACTTCGGTATCGTAAACTATAACATTTATATCTTCACCTGAAGCAAGAACATGGTCAAGTCCGCCATAACCGATATCATATGCCCACCCGTCTCCACCGGATATCCACTGTGATGTCTTTACGAAGTAGTCCTTCTTTTCAAGAAGCTCTTTTACTATACCATTGCTATCGCAGCATCCGAGTTTTTCAATCAGAGCATCGCTTACTTCTCTGGTCTTCTCACCATTGTTCTTGTTATCCAGCCAGTTCTGAGCTGCTTCTTTTACACAGTCACATACATCAGATGCTAATAGCTGCTTTAATAATTCCTCTATTCTCTCACGCATATGCCTTGTTGCTATATACATACCAAATCCAAACTCAGCATTATCCTCGAACAGGGAATTAGCCCAAGCAGGACCATATCCTTTACAATCCATGCAGTATGGTGTTGCAGGTGCTGAACCGCCCCAGATGGAACTGCATCCTGTAGCATTAGCTATCATCATCCTGTCTCCGAACAACTGAGTGATGAGCTTCATGTAAGGGGTCTCTCCGCATCCAGGACATGCTCCTGAAAATTCAAGATAAGGCATGTTAAACTGGCTGCCCTTTACGCTGTATTTATTGAATGGTGTCTCTTTCTTTGAAAGCTTTGTTGTAAACTCCCAGTTTGGAGCCTGATTCATCTGTGTATCAATAGGCTTCATAACAAGAGCTTTTTCCTTTGAAGGACATACCTGAGCGCAGTTTCCGCATCCAGCGCAGTCATATGGTGAAACCTGGATTCTGAAGGTCATGCCGTCAAGTCCTTTTCCAACAGCTTTCTTTGTTTCAAAACCCTGAGGAGCATTTTTCATCTCTTCCTCACTCACAAGGAAAGGCCTTATTGCTGCATGAGGACATACATATGAGCACTGATTGCACTGTATGCAGTTATCTATGTTCCATTCAGGAACTTCAACTGCTATACCCCTCTTCTCATATCTTGATGTGCCCTGCTGCCATGTTCCGTCTTCTATTCCTACAAATGTAGATACCGGCAAAGTATCACCCTGCTGGGCATTCATTACTTCCACTACATCAGTTATAAATGCAGGATATTTCTTATCTTCTTTTGGAAGATCCGCTGCATCTTTCCATGATGAAGGAACTTTTACTTCGACTATGTTATCTATACCCTGGTCAACAGCGGCGTTGTTCATATTAACAACTTTTTCGCCTTTCTTTCCATAGGATTTCATAACAGCATCCTTCATGTATTTAACTGCGTCTTCAATAGGGATTATATTGGAAATTTTGAAGAATGCAGACATGAGTATCATATTTGTTCTACCGCCAAGTCCTAAATCCTGTGCAATTTTAACCGCATCAATGGTATAAAATTTGACATTGTTTTTTGCTATGTATCTCTTCATATGTCCTGGAAGACGTTCTTCCATCTCCTCAACGGTCCAACCTGTATTCAGAAGGAATGTTCCGCCTTTCTTTACATCTGATACTATATCGTATTTGTCAACATAACTCTGGTTGTGGCATGCAACGAAATCTGCATCAGAAACGAGATACGTTGACTTGATGGGGTTCTTGCCGAATCTTAAGTGGGATACTGTTATACCACCGGATTTCTTTGAGTCATATGCGAAATATGCCTGAGCATACATATCGGTGTGGTCTCCGATTATTTTTATCGCATTTTTGTTTGCTCCGACTGTTCCGTCAGAACCAAGGCCCCAGAATTTACAGCTTACCGTACTCTTAGGTGTAGTGTTTATCCTCTCTGTGAATGGAAGCGAAAGATATGTAACATCGTCATTAATTCCTATTGTGAAATTATTCTTTGGCTCATTCATTGAAAGATTAGAAAAAACAGCAGCTATCTGTGAAGGTACAGTATCTTTTGAACCTAATCCGTATCTTCCGCCGACTATAATTGGAGCATTCTTATCTCCTTTATATGCAGCTACAACATCAAGATACAGAGGTTCGCCAGTTGCGCCTGGCTCTTTTGCTCTGTCAAGAACTGCTATTCTCTTAACTGTTTTTGGTAAAGCATTCAGAAAATGCTTGATGGAGAAAGGTCTGTATAATCTGACTTTTAATAAACCGACTTTCTCGCCTTTTTCAATAAGATAATCTACAACTTCTTCAGCGGTATCTGTGACGCTGCCCATTGCGATTATAACCCTGTCAGCATCCAAAGCTCCGTAATAATCAAACAGGTTATATTCTCTTCCTGTAACTTTGGAGATTTCCTTCATGTAGTTTTCAACAATAGCCGGTACCGCATCGTAAAATCTGTTTGCAGATTCCTTTGCCTGGAAGAATACATCAGGATTCTGAGCTGTCCCTCTAAGGACCGGACGAGTAGGATTCAATGCTCTGTTTCTGAATGCATTAATTGATTCCTTGTCCACAAGTTTGTCAAAATCCGAGTAATCGATAACTTCAATTTTCTGGAGTTCGTGGCTTGTCCTGAATCCATCAAAGAAATGTACAAAAGGCACTCTGCTCTTAATTGTTGCAAGATGAGCTACACCGGCAAGATCCATTACTTCCTGAACACTGCCTGATGCAAGCATTGCAAAACCTGTCTGTCTTGTAGCATATATGTCTGAGTGATCTCCGAATATTGAAAGCGCATGGCCTGCAACAGCTCTTGCACTTACATGGAATACTGATGGCAGCAGTTCACCGGCGATTTTATACATATTAGGTATCATGAGCAATAAGCCCTGTGATGCCGTATATGTTGTTGTTAAGGCTCCTGCTTGTAATGAACCGTGAACTGTACCGGCTGCTCCTGCTTCTGATTGAAGTTCAACAACCTTGACTTCCTGACCGAACATGTTTTTCTGCCCATGAGCCGCCCATTCATCGACATTTTCTGCCATAGGTGACGAAGGGGTTATGGGATATATGGCAGCTACATCAGTAAATGCATACGATACATATGCCGCAGCCTGGTTCCCATCCATCGTTTTAAGTTTTTTACCCATTTGTTTCTCCTTTTAAGATGTATATAAATTAATAACTTCGTTGTTACCAAACTATATTGTAGCATATATATATGATATTTCAAACAGTAGCCCTATAAATTTACCAGTATTCCATATTGCCCGGCCTATGGTATAATCATACAAGAGTAATCTGCTGCTGAAGGGGTGAAATGAATGAAAAAATCAAAATATAGATGGATATATATTGTTGCCTTTATTATAGTCTCTTTAATAACAGTTTTTTTGATATTTTCAGCAGAACGTTTGCATAACTTTGAAGCTTTAGACCCTGCCGGTACCGATGCGAAATGGCTCATTAACCAGCCAATCGCTCACAGAGGGTATCATAACGAAATGACAGCACCTGAGAATTCGCTGGAAGCTTTTCAGGCAGCAATCAGAAAAGGATATGCCATTGAGCTTGATGTATTACTGACCAAGGATGGTCATGTCGTAGTTATTCATGACAACAATCTTAAAAGACTTGCAGGTACTGATTCGGATATTGACAAGATGACTCTGGAACAGATTAAAACTCTTACATTATTAGAAACCTCAAGCACTATACCTACACTGGCTGAGACCTTGCAGCTTATTAACGGGAAAGTGCCTATATTACTGGAAATTAAATCCACTGGGCTATCTCATGATCTGGATGAACTAACATATTCTCTGATAAAAGATTATGATGGAAGCATAGCAGTGCAGTCCTTTAATCCTTCAAGTATAAGATGGTTTGCAAAAAATGCTCCAGATATAACCAGAGGTATGCTTTTAAGGGGTAATCTTGGATTTGATCTTGGAAACAAATTTGTTGATAATCTATATATGCTATATTCCAATCCTAATTTCATAGCATACAAATATGAGAACCTTGTTAAAACTGATTTTTCCGAATTAAGAAAGAACGGCCTTATAGTCCTGGGGTGGACAGTAGGTGAAAACATGCTTAACACAAGAGAATTTGTAGGTCATTGCGACAACATTATACTGGAGGCTGAATGATGTTAAAGGGAAGAACCCTTTTAGGATATGATGACAAACCTGTTAATAAAAAGAAGCTCAAGTATAGAGACTGGCTGATTATACTTATCTCTTCATTCCCGGTATGGCTGCCTTTGCTTTTAGCAGCTGTTATTGCTGTATCAGTTTTATTTGCCGCATTTGTCGTTGCTTTTACTCTTATAGGCTTTGGTGCTGTGATGCTCTTTGTTTATTCCGCTTTTACATTGATTGATGACTTATGGCCTTCAGTGATAAAGATGGGAGTCTGCCTTTTTGCTTCAGGAATAATAATAATTGCAGTTGCGGGATCATTCAAAGGTATAAAGGGGTTTTTCAAGTTGTTGAAATCCGGTTATTTGAAAATTAAAAACATGTTATTATTGAAAAAACTGGAGGGTCAAAAAGATGAGCAGAACACTTAAGGCCCTTGTAATTGGAGGAATTTTTATAGTTCTTGGACTTCTCACATTTCTCGTGGGTTACTATTTCAACAGCTATAGACTCGATAATATATTCGAATATGAAGTGGAAGAAAAAGATCCTCTGTCATTAAAATCATATGATGCACTGTATCCTGACAGTATTACAATGATAAGCATAATGACAAAGAGAATGCCTGTCACAATAGAGTCCCACGATGAGGGATACATCAGACTAGCATACTACGAGAACCAGGACCAATCTTTTGAGATTACAGAATCAAATGGAAAACTATATTTAAAGAAAATCGACCTGGGGTTTTTCGAGGAGAATGTGTCATCGAATTTAAGGTCATTATTAATCAAGAATAAGGAAGATAACGGAGTCACAATTTATATCCCTTCCTCTTACATGGGGGAACTGTTGATCAGCACTACCCTGAGGGATATATCTGTTGTAAATCCTCTTGCTTTTTCTAAGATAAAAAAGATTGATTTTAAAAATTCCTATGCTGATATAAATATGAATTCCGTTTCCGGTAATATTCTGAATTTGAAGAATACAGGCGGGAGAATAGATTGCTCTGATATTGATTTTAATGATATTACAGTCATATCCACAAATGCTGATGTGAGGCTGGATTATCTTTCTTCTGATAAAACAGAATTTTTGATTAATAAGAGTTCTGTAGAAGCAACCAATATAATATCAGATGAAATCAGAATAGAATCAGTATCATCACAGGTACGTATAGGTATATCTGCATACAGCGTTCAATATTCAGTGGAGATTGAAAAATCTGAAAAATCTGAAATTAATCTCGGGCAGAATATCGTTGACACACTTGATAAGAAAATTTATATAAAAGCTGCTGATTCCAATATTAAAGTCGCTTTCTCTCTTGATTAAGCACTTACATAAAATCAAGGTTCATTGTAAATAAATATGTGTCGTGATATCATTTACACAGTAAAAGGAATGGCGGTATTTTTAATGTATAGAATATTAGAAAAGAAAGATTTAAATAATGAAGTAGTCTATATGAAAGTTGATGCTCCTGCTGTTGCAAAAAAGTGCGAGCCAGGACAGTTCATCATACTTCGAGTAAATGAGACAGGAGAAAGAATTCCGTTAACTATAGAGGATTACGACCGTAATGAAGGCTGGGTAAGTATAATATTTCAGAAAGTCGGAAAATCCACCTATCTTTTGGGCACGCTTGAGCAAGGAGATTACATACTGGATTTTGTAGGCCCTTTGGGAATAGCATCACACACTGAAAACATGAACAGAGTCTGCGTCATAGGTGGAGGTCTAGGCTGTGCAATAGCTTTTCCGCAGGCAAAAAAACTCTTCAGAAAAGGTGCTCATGTCGATATAATTGCAGGCTTTAGAAATAAGTCTTTAGTAATACTTGAGGAAGAAATGAAAAGTAACAGCACAAACTATTACCTCATGACAGATGATGGTTCCGCTGGAGAAAAAGGTCTTGTTACAGCAAAATTGAAGGAGCTTATTGAAGGCGGATCAAATTATGACACAGTAATAGCAGTAGGACCTGTAATAATGATGAAATTCGTATCCCTGCTCACTAAAGAATATGGTATTAAGACAATAGTAAGCATGAATCCGATTATGATAGATGGTACAGGAATGTGTGGAGGATGCAGGCTTACTGTTGACGGGCAGACAAAATTCGCATGTGTTGACGGTCCTGACTTTGACGGACATAAAGTCGATTTCGACGGGGTTCTGCAAAGGCTTTCCATGTATAAGGAAAAAGAAAATCACAAATGCAACCTGTTTAGAGGTATTGAATAATGGCAAAAGTAAATATGACTCCTGTAAAAACAAAGATGCCGGAGCAGGATCCGAATATCCGAAACGGTAATTTTCTTGAGGTAACAACTGGATATACTCCTCAGATGGCATATGATGAGGCCATGCGCTGTTTGAACTGTAAGCATAAACCCTGTGTTGCAGGATGCCCTGTAAACATAGATATCCCAAATTTCATACAGTCGGTAACTCAGGGAAACATTGAAGAAGCTTATGAAATTATAACCAGGACCAATTCACTTCCCGCTATTTGCGGCAGGGTTTGCCCTCAGGAATCACAATGCGAACTGCCCTGCGTACGTGGCATTAAGGGCGAGCCGGTAGCAATCGGAAGATTGGAAAGATATGTCGCGGACTACATGCTTGCAAAAGACAACTTCACAACCGATGTAACAAAACCTGCAACAAAAAAAAATAAAAAAATAGCAATAGTAGGAAGCGGACCTTCAGGACTGGCCGCTGCATCCGACTTATGCGACATGGGATATGATGTGACGATTTTCGAAGCGCTACATAAAGCTGGCGGTGTACTTGTCTATGGCATACCAGAATTCCGTTTGCCCAAATCCATAGTGGAAAAGGAAATTGAAAGACTTAAGACAAAAGGTGTAAATATAGAATTGAATATGGTAATAGGAAAGACAATCTCCATAGAGGAACTGCATGACAATGAAGGATTTGAAGCAGTTTTTGTAGGCACAGGAGCAGGATTACCGAATTTTATGAACATACCTGGTGAAAACCTTAATGGCGTATATTCAGCCAATGAATTCTTGACAAGAGTTAATCTTATGAAAGCATATGATCCTTCTTATGATACCCCTATATATTTTGGCAGTCATGTAGCAGTCGTTGGAGGAGGTAATGTTGCAATGGATGCTGCAAGAGCTGCAAAACGTTTAGGTGCTGAGCATGTGAGCATTGTGTACAGGAGAAGCGAACAGGAGATGCCTGCAAGAGTCGAGGAAGTACATCATGCAAAAGAAGAAGGAATCAATTTCCATCTTCTTACAAATCCAACACAGATATTAGGGGAAAAAGGATGGGTAAAAGGAATGGAATGCGTAAAGATGCAGCTTTCAGATCCTGGAACTGATGGAAGAAGACGTCCTGTAGTAATACCTGGTTCTGAATATATACTGGATACCACTTCAGTTATTATTGCGATCGGTACCAGCCCTAATCCTCTGATTAAAAGTACTACTAATGGTCTGGATACAAATAAATGGGGATGTATAATTGCAGATACGGAAACTGGCCAGACTTCCATTCCATATATATTTGCAGGAGGAGACGTTGTCACTGGAGCAGCAACTGTAATACTTGCTATGGGAGCGGGTAAGAAAGCTGCAGCTGCTATTGATAAATATCTGGACAAATGATAACATTAATAAAGCACAAACGGAGGGAGTGACTGATATGAGCCAGCCATTTGAAACCGTGCTTCCTTTAGGGGAACTGTCTATAATCGGAATGCATGGTTGTGAGGAAATTACTAAAAAAATTGATTGGTATCTGAAACAATGGACCTGTGATAAGGATTCCGACCATACATTCATTATTGATGCTATCTGCCCCAGATTCGGAACTGGAGAAGGCAAAGGCGTTATATTACAGTCTGTAAGAGGACATGATGTCTTTATAATCTGTGATGCTTTTAACTACGGAGTAACCTTCGAAATGTACGGAATACAGGTGCCGATGAGTCCGGATGATCATTTTGCTGATCTGAAAAGACTTATAGCTGCAACGAATGGCAAGGCAAGAAGAATTACCGTTATCATGCCGATGCTTTATGAAGGCAGGCAACATAAGAGAAAGTACCGTGAATCCTTAGACTGTGCTATAGCATTGCAGGAACTTGTGGATATGGGAGTGGATAATATAATCACATTCGACGCTCATGACCCCAGAATTCAGAATGCAATTCCTCTAAATGGTTTTGAATCAGTACCGGTTGCTTACCAAATGCTTAAAAGGCTAACAAATACTTTTCCTGACATCATATTCAATAAAGACCACACAATGGTAATATCTCCTGATGAAGGCGGAATGAACAGAGCAATCGCATTTGCTTCCATGATAGGCCTGGACCTTGGTATGTTCTACAAAAGAAGAGATTATTCCATCGTCGAACACGGCAGAAACCCTATAGTATCACATGAATTCCTTGGAGATAATGTAGAAGGTAAAGACGTAATAGTTGTGGAAGATATTATCGCATCTGGTGAATCCGCGCTGGATATCTTCTATCAGCTTACAGAAAAGAAGGCGAAAAGAATCTTTATGTGCTGTTCTTTCGGCTTGTTCTGTAATGGTCTTGATGCCTTTGATAAAGCTTATGAGCAAGGTGCAGTCACTGCAGTACTTACTACTAATCTTGTATACAGAAGTCCCGAACTCTTAAAAAGAGAGTGGTTTAAGGAAGTAGATATGTCGAAATACATGTCTTTCATAATAGACACTCTTCACCATGACGCATCAATGTCTGACCTTCTAAATCCGGTAGACAGGATAGACAAACTTTTGGAAAAGATAAAACAAAGACAGATAGAAGAAGGTCTGATTAAATAGATTAGTCTGTTTAAGTACATAGTATATAAGTAAAATATAAATAAAAAACCATGAAATAACAGCGCATAAGCGCTGTTTTTTACTAATTATTCAATTTATCATATATGCTGTTGTTAACACATTTAGAGAGTATTATTCTTCGTTTAAAGAACTCTTCTTATCCTTTCGACCGCTTCAATAGTGTTATCTCTGCTTCCAAAGGACGTAAGTCTGAAATAACCTTCTCCATTCATTCCAAAACCGCTCCCAGGTGTTCCAACAACACTTGTTTTATTTAACAGCAAGTCGAAAAATTCCCAGGATTTCATATTACTAGGGCAGTTCATCCATATATACGGGGAGTTTGTCCCACCAGTGTGATATATTCCTTTTTCCTTAAGAAGAGCAGAAATAAGCTTGGCATTATCAAGATAATACTTTATATTCTTTTTGCACTGTTCCATCCCTTCGTCAGTAAATACGGCTTCTGCGGCTCTTTGTATAACATAAGATACCCCGTTAAGTTTGGTACTCTGTCTTCTTACCCACATATCATGTAAAGAAAACCTTTCAAGCATCAGGTCCTTCTTTATAACAGTGTAAGCGCATCTTGTGCCGGTAAATCCTGCAAGCTTGGAGAAGCTGCAGAACTCTATGGCGCATTTTTCTGCTCCTTCAATTTCAAAAATGCTTCTTGGAAGCGTATCATTGGTTATAAATGCTTCATATGCCGCATCAAAAAGTATTACAGCCTTATTATCCAAAGCATAATCTACCCATTTTCTAAGCTGCTCTTTTGAATACACGCTTCCACAGGGATTATTTGGGGAACAAAGATATATCATATCTGCGTGTCTTCCGTCAGGCATAGCGAGGAAATTGTTTTCTTTGTTTGCGTCTGCAAAAATAATTTTCCTTCCATCCATTACATTTGTATCCATATATACAGGATATACAGGATCAGGTATCATTACCATGTTATCTCTCGAGAAAATTTCAGTGATATTGCCGACATCGCTTTTTGCTCCGTCTGATACGAATATCTCACTTATATCAACATTCACATTTCTCTTTCTGTAATGTTCAGAAATCTTTTCTCTTAAAAAATCATAACCCTGGTCTGGAGCATATCCTCTGAAGGTGTCCGCTTTTCCCATTTCATCAGATGCTTCCTTTAATGCTTCCACAACCTTTTCTGGCAATGGCAGTGTCACATCGCCTATTCCGAGGCTTATGACTTTCTTATCCGGATTTGCTTTTTTGTATGCTGCAACTTTTGTCGCTATATCCTTAAAAAGATAACTCTGTTTAAGATTACTGTAATTCTCATTTACTCTTGCCATATGATTCTCCTTCTTCTTCAGTTATATATTAATCTCAGTATCAAAGACATGGACAGCTTCGCCTTTCATAATAACTCTGCCATCATCAAGATAAGTAATTTCAAGAACTCCTCCTCTTAAGATTACAGATACTTTTTGATTGATATCACTGATACCATTTAGTACTGCTGCTACAACAACTGCACATGCTCCTGTCCCGCATGCCATTGTCTCTCCTGAACCTCTTTCGTATACCCTCATTTTCAAAGTGTTTTTATCTATCACTTCTACAAACTCAGTATTTATCCTGTCTGGAAATATGGGATGCTTTTCAAAATCCGGACCTATTTTATCCAGATCCAGCAGGTCCAGAGATTTATCAAGATTCGTCTTATTAACTTTATCAGTCATAAATATGACACAGTGAGGGTTTCCCATGGATACACAGGTCACATTATATCTCTTACCCGATACATAAAGAGGCTTGTTTATATACATTTCTTCCTTACTGGAATCATCATAAGCCATGGGTATTTCACAACGTTTCAGATAAGCAATACCCATATCCACTTCTGCAGAATCCACCAGTCCTTCTTTATCAAGAAAGAGTTTCAGATGTTTAATACCGCTTTTTGTCTCTATATCCAGATTTAACTTATCTGTAAGCTTATTATCATATACATATTTTGCAACACATCTGATAGCATTTCCGCACATTGAGCCTTCTGAGCCGTCTGCGTTAAACATCCTCATATAAAAGTCTGCATTTTTTGAAGGCTGTATAAGAACCAGCCCGTCTGATCCTATTCCAATATGTCTGTCGCTTAGTTTTACTGCCAGCGAAGACGGATCCTCAATATTACAATCCATACAATTCACATATATATAGTCATTTCCAGCTCCGTGCATTTTGGTAAATTTCATAATATGCCTTTCTTTGGTTTATTATACATAAAAACTGCAGCCTGGTAAATATGCTTACCATTAAAGACATTTGTCTACTTATGGACCAGGTTTCTCTTAATATTTAACCTGAAAAAGGCTATAATGAAAACAGGAGGTTTTATGAAGACCCTTTTTGAACTGTACTGGATATTTTTCAAAGTAGGCCTTTTCACTTTTGGAGGAGGCTATACTATGCTGCCTATTCTTCAAAAGGAATTTGTGGAGAAAAAGAAGTGGCTTGATACGGAAAATATAATCGACTACTATACTTTGAGCCAGTGCACTCCAGGTATAATTGCTGTCAATGTCTCCACATACATAGGCTTCAAAAAGAAAAGTTATCTTGGAGGAATATTCAGCGCACTTGGGGTAATAACCCCTTCAATTATCATTATTTCTATAATTGCAACTATTCTGACTAATTTTTTACATATAGAAGCCGTTGGACATGCCTTTGCAGGAATAAGGGTAGCTGTTGCAGCTCTTGTCATAGTAACAATACTTGATATGTATAAAAAATCCGTCATTGACTGGCTTTGCATTATTCTATACATTGCATCATTTATTCTATCTGTACTTACTTCCATTTCACCTGTTTTCATAGTTTTAGGCTCCGCTATAACAGGGCTTGTTCTCGGAACCAGGATGCAGGAAAGAAAAGAGAGGAAAAAATGATATATCTCGAGCTATTCTGGGAATTTTTTAAGACAGGCCTTTTCTCCATAGGAGGAGGTCTGGCGACAATTCCTTTTCTTTATGATATTGGCAAGAGATACGACTGGCTGGACACATCAATAATCCCAGATATGATTGCTGTATCAGAATCCACCCCAGGGCCGATAGGAATCAATATGGCGACTTACACCGGCTACATGGCTGCAAAACTTCCCGGAGCATTGATCGCATCTTTAGCAATAATTCTTCCTTCTGTAATCATAGTTCTTGTGATATCCAGGCTTCTTTCCTCCTTCAGCCAGGATAAGAGAGTGTTGAATGCAATGTACGGATTAAGGCCTGCTTCTCTCGGCCTTATAACTGCTGCAGCTTTTGCTGTTCTTAATGTTTCTGTAATAACATATGATACATTTATTGAATCAGGCAATATTCTTGATATAATTGATTTAAAGGCTTTTGTATTGTTCGTTTGTCTTCTGGTTATAAGAATTTTCTTCAAAAGAATTCATCCGATATTATTTATAGTCTTTGCAGGGGTAGTTGGGATAATATTCAAGTTTTAAAGGGGGGCTTCATGACTGACATTTTTAGAATTATCTTTTCAGCTCTTTCACCTGTTGCAGCACTCATTATACTGCTACTGGTAATTGACAGACACGACAAGGAGCCTGCAAAGCTCCTCATCTTTCAGTTTATTGCTGGGTGTCTTATTAGTATTCCGGCAATATTCATTGAGGGTCTTCTGGAACGTTTCAATATATTTTCTGGAACTATTATTGGTATAGCATATACTTCATTCATAGTTGCCGGACTTACAGAGGAATCTTTAAAAAGAGCATCTGTATACATCGTTTCCTATCACAAGCCTGCCTACAATGAGAAACTGGATGGAATTATATACTGCGCTTTCACATCTCTTGGTTTTGCAGCAGTAGAAAATATAATGTATATAATAAACTTTGAAGCTGAAAATCCTTCAATAGCACTTTATAGAGGGATTTTCTCTGTACCAGGTCATATGCTCTTTGCAGTAACTATGGGATATTACATATCATTATCCAAATTCGCTCCTACTTTTGCTCTCATGAGAAGCTACAAGATCAAGTCTTTACTGTATCCCGTTCTTCTCCATGGCACATTTAACTTTATACTTTCTTTGAATATCCACTGGCTTTTCGCTTTTGTTCCTTTTGTAATCTTCTTGTGGGTATTTAATATAAAGAAATTAAGGACATTCTCAAAGGAAAGCCGCTATTACAAGAATCTGTATGACAGTAATAATTATAACAACAGAAATTGATAACTTATTTTTACATAACAAAAAAAGCATCAGACTGTAATACGATGCTTTCTTTTTTTTATAGATATTCTTAACCTTTTACGGATGTAATATACTTAATAAGGTTTTCGCTTCCTGCTAATTCAACGAAGTTTTCGTCTGGAGCATTGTACTGAACCGTTATAAGCTCATATCCGTCTTCAAGAACGCCTTCCCACCAGTGGATGCATTCGTTCTTCTTCATCTTGTTCTGTCTGATAAATTTCTTTAAATCATCCAGCTTGTCGCATCTTCTTACTATTGTAGCAAAAATTTCTGCGTATTTGGAATTTTCAACGGGCATCTTAACCTTGCCTGCAGCTATATCAGCTAATGTTTTATCTAAATTCTTTACCGCCAATACATAATGCTCTTTTTTGTTTGCCATGTATAGATCCTCCTGTTCGTGTTAACCTTAGTTAATTATATCTACTTTGGTCAATTATGTCTATAAAAATATTCCATAAATTTTAGTACCTCTATTTGTATGATTTATACAGTTAGTTGCATTTTGAGTACCCGCATGACCTGCAAATCACACATCCGCCATCACTTTCCAGCATAGCGCCGCATTCAGGGCAAGGCCTGCTCTCAGAATTTTTCTCTTCTTTTTTTACAGGTGTTTTTGCTGACGGTTCACCGTAGTGCAGATAAGGAATAGTTTTCTTGACTTCCTCTTTGAGTTCTCCATTCATTTTGGCGACTTTTTCAATCATTCTGCCGATTGCATCCGGGCAGGATAATATACCTAAATCCTTATGCCTGATAGTTGAGGGGCACCTTATACCTTTCAGCTGGTCTATTATTTCCTTTGTGTCAATACCAGACCTTAGTGCAATAGATACCAGCCTTGCTGTCGCTTCTGACTGCGAAGGGCATCCTCCTGCTCTGCCGGTATTCGTGAATATTTCGCATATTTCGCCGTTTTCATCATAATTAACAGTTATATACAGATTCCCACAGCCTGTCTTGAATTTTTCTGTCAGTCCTGTCGTAATTCTCGGTCTTGGTTTTGGTATCACCGCAGAAGCTAATGGAGAAGGCCCCTTAACCTGCTGTTTCGGAACGCTCAGTACCTGTAAGTCCCTGCTGCCGTCCCTGTACAGGGTAACACCTTTGCATCCCATAGCATATGCCTGCATGAATACTGCTTTTACATCATCCAATGTGGCTTCATTTCTCAGATTTACTGTTTTTGAAACGGCATTGTCAACATGTTCCTGAAAAACAGCCTGCATACGCACATGCCATGAAGGATCTATATCATGGCTGGTAACAAAAACTTCCTTAACATCCTCAGGTATAACTGTCATATGGCTTATGGTGCCTTTTTTTGCTATATCCCTCATAAGTTCATCGCTAAAGAATCCTCTTTCCCTTGCTATAGCTTCAAATACAGGATTTACTTCAGTCATTTCGGTATTATCCATTACATTACGTATATATGATATTGCAAAAGCAGGTTCGATTCCGCTCGACACGCCTGCTATTATGCTAAGAGTACCAGTAGGGGCTATTGTAGTCGTTGTGGCATTTCTCACTTTTATATCTTTTGCAGGATATATGCTTTTGTCATATGCTGGAAATACTCCTTTAATTTCAGCAAGGCTCATTGAGGCTTTTTTAGATTCCTCATTTATGAATTTCATTACCTCATATCCAAGATCCAGAGCTTCCTCACTGTTGTATGGAATCCCCATTGCATATAGGCTGTCTGCCCATCCCATGACCCCTAGTCCTATCTTTCTGGTGGCTTTTGAGTTTTTTGCTATTTTCTCATTCGGATAAGTATTTACATCAATTACATTATCCAGAAAATGAACGGCTTTTACGACACATCTTCCAAGTTTGTCATAATCAAATCCGCTCTTATCAGCTTTGAGCATTGTGTACAGGTTAATAGAACCTAAATTACATGATTCGTACGGAAGCAGAGGCTGTTCGCCACAAGGATTAGTGCTTTCGATTTCACCTAATCCGGGCACAGTGTTTTCTTTATTTATCCTGTCAAGAAAAACTATTCCTGGTTCCCCATTCAGCCATGCGTGCTGCACAATCATGTCAAAAACGTTTTTCGCGCTTTCAATTCCTACTGCTTTTTTTGTGGAAGGGTCAATGAGCTCGTATGTGTTGTCATGTTCCACTGCTTCCATGAATTGTTCAGTCAGGCCTACGCTTATATTAAAATTATTAAGTTCTGTACTGTTCTCTTTGCATGTTATGAAATCTTTTATATCAGGATGGTCCACTCTGAGTATGCCCATATTGGCTCCTCTTCTGGTTCCTCCCTGTTTTACTGCTTCTGTCGCAGTATTGAAAACCTTCATAAAGCTGATTGGCCCTGATGCTATTCCTCCTGTGGAACTGACTGCAGCTCCCTTCTGTCTTATTCTGGAAAAACTGAAGCCTGTGCCACCACCGCTTTTATGTATCAGAGCTGCATTCTTCACTGTCTCGAAAATAGCTTCCATCGAGTCATCGATAGGCAGCACAAAACAAGCTGCCAGCTGGCCTAGAGACCTCCCTGCATTCATCAATGTGGGGGAATTCGGCAGGAATTCCAGATTCACCATCATGTCATAGAAATCCTTTTCTGTTTTCTCTATATCTTCCTTGCCTAGAAATTCAGAGTCAGCAGATGCTATTGTCTTTGCGACTCTTTTGAACATATCATCACAAGATTCTATGATATTGCCCTCTGAGTCCCTTTTAAGGTACCTTCTCTCCAGTACTTTTTTTGAATTTTCTGTAAGCATAACTACTCCCCCATAAAACTATATTTTGTATCACTAATACATATGATGTACTAGATATTGTATCACTGTGAGAATCTCTGTCAACGGATTTGACTAAATTCTCAAATAAAATTTTTATGTGCGGATTTTGTATAATTATAGTAATTTATTTTTTCTATGATATAATTTATTTACAAATTGAAAGAAGGAAATGCAATGGAAGTCAGACATAAATCCGCTATACCGATATATCTAGGTGGTGCAGTATGGATACTGTACAGTCTGATTTTCCCAATGTATAAACTTACGCATGTTATAATCGCCGCTATATTATTCGTTGCTGTTTTTCTTTTAAGCAGAAAATTCTTCCCTGACAGGATTGAAATAGTGGAAGATCCAATAAAATATACCGGTGCAAAAGATGTAGACCAGGCAATATCTGAGGGAAACAGATATCTTGAGCAGATGAAGAAAGCCAATGACATTATACAAAACACCGTTATCTCAGAAAAAATAGACAAGCTTGGTGATGTCACAAAAAAGATATTCGCATATATATCCGAAAAACCTGAAAAACTTAAGGATATACGCAGACTCATTACATATTTCCTTCCCACAACAATCAAACTTTTAAACTCATATGCAAGAGCTGAAGCCCAGGACAATGATGGAGAGAATATTAGACAGATAAAGAATGATATTGAGGGTGCAATGGACGGGATTATAGGTTCCTTCCAGAAGTACCTTGATAATCTGTACGCTGATGAAGCTATGGATATAGATGCTGAAATAACTGTCTTTGACAGCATGTTGAAAGCAGAAAATTTAAAATAACTGAAAGGATAAATGCAATGAGCGAAATAACATTAACAGAGAAAGATAGGGAACTTGCAACTTCATATGGACAGAAGCTGGATATAAAAAGCAGTGCTTCTATTCTGCAATATGGCGCAGATGCGCAAAGAAAGATAACAAGCTTCTCGGATGCTACTTTAGAGAAAGTCCGTTCCAGGGAACTTGGAGAAATTGGGGATATGATCGGCAATCTCATGGCACAGCTGAAAGACTTCACTGCTGACCAGGAAACCGGCAACTTGTTAGAAAGGCTGTTTAAAAAAACAAAAAGGTATATAGATGTTTTAAAAGCACGTTATGCCAAAGCTGAAGCAAATGTAAATAAGATTGTAGCAGTACTGGAAGATCACCAGGTTGTGCTGCTCAAAGATATAACAATGCTGGACAAAATGTATGAGATGAACCTTGATTACATTAAGGATCTTGCATTGTATATAGAAGGTGGCAGAGCTAAACTTAATGAGCTTAAAGAAACGAAACTTGTGGAATTAAGAGACAAGGCTAAAGAATCAAAACTTCCTGAAGATGCCCAGGCAGCAAATGATTTTGCTAATATGCTGGACAGAGTCGAAAAAAAGATATATGACCTGGAGATAACAAGAAATATCGCAGTCCAGATGGCACCTCAGATAAGGCTCATACAGAACAATAACAATCTTCTGACAGAAAAGATTCAGACCACCCTTATAAACACAATCCCTCTTTGGAAGAACCAGATGGTGCTTTCATTAAGCATCACACACTCCCAGAATGCTATGAAAGCTCAGCGTGCCGTAACTGACATGACAAATGAACTGCTTCTTAAGAATGCAGAAAGCCTGAAACAAGGCAGCATTGACATAGCCAAGGAATCTGAAAGAGGCATAGTAGACATTGAGACACTGAGAACAACCAATGAGAGTCTCATAAACACTCTTGATGAGATACTTCGAATCCAAGAAGAAGGAAAAGCCAAGAGGAAAGAGGCAGAAACAGAACTTAACAGGATAGAGGAACAGCTCAAGAACAAGCTGCTTGAGTTTAAGAACTGATGAAATTTAAGGAAAACAGACCACTTGCATGGATATTGGCTGTAATCGCAATAATCGCTTCGGTGCTTATAAGCGGGCATGTGTCTCTTTCTTCACAGAGAAGAAACATCATGAACTCTTTCTACGACACCATGGATGCTGACCTGAACACAAAATCATCATATGCTGATAATCTTTCCGGAGTAGCTTCAAGATATATTGACCGCAACAGCGAATATATTGTTAGCATGGAAGAAGCCAGGGATATGCTCTTAAATGCCAAGACACCTAGGGAAAAATACCTTGCGTCTGTAAGCATAACCAATGCTGCAGCGGCTCTTTATGATGTGTTAGGAACTATGAGTCTCAATGAGACTGATGAAAGACTGAGACGAAGCAATTATGCTGACATAGTCGCCATAGATGATATTCTGAAAAGAACCTCTTTCAATAAGGATGCTGAGAAATTCAATAATGAGTTAAACATTTTTCCAGCTAATGTTATAGCATCAATAACCGGCATTAACGAAGCGGAGTATTTCCGATGAACTTATATGCTGTTTTCCCGTTTAATTGATATGATGAAAAAGATTGTGGCATTTATTACCTTAATATTACTTTTAGTCTGCAATGCAGTATATGCTGCAGATATCCCTGCACCTTCTTCTGCTTTTTATGTGAATGATACTGCTAATGTAATTTCTGAACAGACAGAAAAGATTATAATCGATAAAAATGCTGCTCTCTATGAAAAAACCGGAGCCCAGATAGTAGTTGTGACTGTGGAGTATACTGATACTGCATCAATCGCTGATTATGCATATGAGCTTTTTAATGAATACGGTATAGGTTCAAGCGGAAAAAATAACGGGTTATTACTTCTTCTTTCTATTGGTGACGACGATTATTATGCTCTTCAGGGTTCAGGTCTGGAAAGAACTTTGTCAAGCGGCACGCTTTCCTACCTTTTATATGAATATCTTGAACCATACTTTGCTCAACAGGAATATGATGCTGGAGTCTTAAGCGTTTTCAATGCTTTTTATGACGAGATGCTGGCAATATATGATACTACAATAGATTATGAAGAACCGATTCCTGATGAATATGAATACTACTATCCTGAGGAATATTACTATAATCCGGAACCGACAATTACGATTTTCGATGTGTTCAGGACATTTTTCATCATTGTAGTAATTATAGCCGTGCTTTCATCCATATTCGGAGCAAGGAAAAGTACCAGAAGCTCTTCTTCATATACCAGATCAAATACAAGCAGCATATGGCCTATAATCGGCGCAATAAATCTTATGAATATGGGTAAGAATATCAGCAACTCAGTCAGAAGTAATACGACTTCATTCAATAATAACCATAACACCATTAACAGAAGTAGTTCAAGCTTTCGTGGAAGCTCTTCTTTCGGAGGCGGTTCCTCATTCGGAGGAAGGTCAGGCGGTTTTCATAGCGGTGGAGGCGGGATGTCAAGAGGAGGAGGAGCTGGAAGGGGCGGCAGATGACCCTAGTTGCCTACTCCATAGCTCATTTTTTAACAGATGCGGTCTGTGCAGGACTTATTTTTTCCAATCCTGACATGATACCATATATTCTTATGTATGATCTTCTTGCCTTTTCTACTCAGCCTATTACTGGTATTATGGCAGATACAATACAAAAATATAGATATATTGCAATAGGCGGAGGGTTACTAACATCTTTAGGAGCCCTTTTCTTTCTTCCGGTCCCAATAAGGATATGCATGCTCGGTATAGGCAACAGCCTGTTTCATGTAGGTGGAGGAGCAGCTGTACTGAAAGGCTCATCATCAAAGGCAGCTCCTTTAGGTATATTCGTCGCACCAGGAAGCATGGGGCTATTATTTGGAACACTTTTTCCTTCTATAGCAATTTACGCAGCAGTTGCTTTAACTTTAATATCTTTAAGCCTTATATGGTTAAAGGAATACAAAGTTAAAGAAGCATCTGAGTCTATACCAATATTTAAACATGATAAAAAGATAATGGCTTTTGTTATTATAATAATCATTCTGGTGTCCATTGCCGTCCGTTCCATGGCTTCATATTCTATGTCCTTTCCATGGAAGGATACATTACTTTTGTCAATTATTACTGGTATTATGATTATGGCAGGAAAGGCTGCAGGAGGATTCCTTCTGGATAAGTTCAAATCCATACCTGTAGTTATTGCAGCCATACTGATTCCCGGTCCTATGATAGCTTTCTTATCATCTTATGCCGCACCTTCGCTTATAGGGCTGTTTCTAATCAACTGCTCTATGCCTCTTACCCTGTATATGCTTTATCGGATGATCCCTGATTATCCGGGGTTTGCTTTCGGGCTTGCCGCATCTTTTTTGTTTCCCGGGATGCTTATCGGTCTTGGAGTTAATCTGACAGGCTTTCTTATACTTCTAGTCTTTGTGCTCAATGCAGTATTTATGTATATAGCAGTTAAAATAATGAAGAAAGGAAATATAACAATATGAACATGATAATCTGTGATGTAGTAACTCCTTTTTATGTTTACCCGATACTGTTTCTGCCTTATATTCTAGCAGGGCTGGTTCTTGTAGCAGTAGCAATTCTGTTATACAGGTATTTGAAAAAAAGAAAAAAGAAAGATACCGATAATACAAATAACCGATAATGGAGATATTTTATGCTCTCTTGCTAACCCTCATATTTGAAGGACTGGTTTTCCTGCTTTTTAGATTCAAGAACAAGGATTTCTGGATTTTGTTTTTTCTTGTCAATGTTCTGACAAACCTTTCAATAAACCTTATACTTTTATCATCATCTTTCTTCTTATCATATACCGCTCTGATTATTCTTCTCTATATACTAGAGGTTTCTGTCATATTTATTGAATACTTCTTCTATACAAAAAAAGAAGGAAAGTCCTTCAGGCTTTTCTTAAGCACTTTCCTTGCAAATTTACTTTCCTATTCTTTGGGATTATTAATCTTTGGTCACATCTGAGTTCTTTTTGCCGTTTTTCCTGAATGCTCTTGATAAAATCAGTATTGATCCGTATATTACCAAAAGCGCAACGAATACTCCAAGCATACCGAAAAGAACCACCTGAGGCGTCTGTAAAAAATTATCTATATCTATATGTATCTTCATTTCATGCCTCCGCTATATGAGTTTTTCGACCAGGGCTATCATTACACCACCGGCAACTACTGATGCGATCTGACCAGCCACATTGGCACCAGCCGCATGCATTAATAAGAAATTGGTCGGATCTTCCTTCAGACCCATTTTATGTATTACTCTGGATGACATCGGAAATGCAGATATTCCTGCTGCTCCTACCATAGGATTTATTTTCTTTTTACTGAACAGGTTGAGGAATTTAGCAAACAGTACGCCACCGATTGTATCAAACACGAAAGCTACAAGTCCTAACAGAATGATTATGAGGGTATCTACTTTTACAAAAAGATCGAATCTCATCTTGGATGCTATTGTTATTCCTAAAAGAATGGTTATTAGATTTGCAAGTTCTTTTTGAGCAGAATCAGACAATATCCTCAGAACCTTGCATTCCCTCAAAAGATTACCAAACATTAAGAATCCGACTAATGCTACGGATCTTGGAGCTAATATTCCAACTATAGCAGTAGTTACTATAGGGAAAAGTATCCTTACCGCTGTAGATACATTCTTCTGCTCGTAAGGCATTTTTATGAGCCTTTCCTTTTTAGTCGTAATAAGGCGGATAACAGGAGGCTGTATTATAGGAACCAGAGCCATATATGAGTAGGCTGCTACAATAATCGCTCCTATGTAATTGCTGTTGAAGTAGTTGGCAACAAATATGGATGTCGGCCCGTCTGCAGCTCCGATTATACCTATTGATGCAGCATCCTTTAAGTCAAATCCCAGTAAAGCTGCCAAAGCAAATGTGAAGAATATACCGAACTGCGCAGCAGCACCAAATAGCAGCATTTTAGGATTGGACAAAAGCGGTCCGAAATCAATCATTGCTCCTATTCCAATGAATAAAAGCAGCGGAAACAGCTCATTAGCTATTCCTGCATTAAAAAGAACATCCAGTACGCCTTCTTCTGTATTACCGTTAATAATCTGTGTTACAGCTCCGGATGTCGGTAGATTCGCAAGAATCGCGCCGAACCCCATTGGCAGAAGCAGGGTAGGTTCCATATCTTTGGATATAGCAAGCCAGATTAATATCCCCCCGATGATCCACATAAGGACCATCTCCCATCTGATTTCCAGTACATTTGAAAAAATATCAGCCATTTTTCATCTCTTTCTATAAAATTTACAGGCTAAATGCCTGTTTGTCTGTAATATATATAATACTTTTTTTCTGCCTCTCCCGTCAAGCGATTAGTTGCATTACCCTATTAGTTTATATATACTTTACTCATGAAAGGAACGGATAAGATGAATATTAAAACCATATTATCTAAGGTAGATCACACTCTTCTCAAACAGACAGCCAAATGGGAAGATATTAAACTTGTATGTGAAGACGCTGTTAAATACGGATGCGCATCAGCCTGCATCCCGCCGTTTTTTGTAAAGACGGTTAAGAATTATTTTAAAGGCAAACTGACGATATGTACTGTAATAGGATTCCCTAACGGGTACAGCACCACAAAAACGAAATGCTTTGAAGCTGCACAGGCAGTAAGTGACGGAGCTGATGAAATTGATATGGTCCTGAATATAAATATGCTTAAGGACCGTCTATATGATGACATACTTGATGAGATAAACCAAGTAAAAAAAGCATGCTCGGGAAAGCTACTTAAGGTTATTATCGAGACATGTCTTCTGACTGAAGAAGAGAAAATAAGGATGTGCGAGATAATTTCAAAAAGCGATGCCGATTACATCAAGACTTCTACAGGCTTTTCTACCTCCGGTGCTACAAAAGAAGATATCATATTGTTTAAGGAACATATTAAGAACGGCAAGCTTATAAAAGCCGCAGGAGGAATAAAATCCCTAAATGACGCAGAGGAATTCATAAATCTCGGAGCATCACGTCTGGGTACGTCCAGCATAGTAAAGATAATAAAAGATGAACAGGTTACTGGCTATTAAATTGTGAAAAGAATGTGAACTTTTTACTCTTTGACCCTTGTTTATACTCAATAAATCTGTTAAAATTGATGTGCAGATTTCATTATATGAAAGAAGGAGTGTAATTATGAAAAAACTATTTAGTATCGTGTTGGTAGTAGTGCTTTTGGTCTCAATGCTGTCATTAGCAGGCTGCCAAGCTAAAACCTATGAGTTAGCAATGATCACCGACGTTGGAGACATCGATGACAAATCATTCAACCAGGGAACATGGGAAGGAATAAAGGAATATGCGGAAGCTAACAAGATTACGCATAAGTATTACAAACCAACAGAAGCTTCAACCGATGCATATGTCGCAGCTATCGACCTTGCAGTATCATCTGGAGCTAAAGTTATCGTAACACCAGGATTTTTATTTGAAGAAGCAGTATTTATCGCACAGGACAAGTATCCGGAAGTTATGTTTATACTTCTTGATGGGACTCCACATGATGCAGCTTGGGAAAACTTTAAAACAGGTCCTAATGTTTACGCAGTTGTATACGCTGAAGAACAAGTTGGTTACCTTGCAGGTTATGCTGCAGTAATGGATGGATACAGAAACTTAGGTTATCAGGGCGGAATGGCAGTTCCTGCAGTTTGCAGATACGGTTTCGGATTTGTTCAGGGCGCTGATGACGCAGCTAAGGAATTAGGACTTGCAAAAGGCACTGTTAAATTAATGTATAACTATTCCGGAGACTTCGCAGATACTCCAGCTTCACAGACAAGAGCTGCAGGCTGGTATCAAGCAGGTACTGAAGTAATATTCGCTGCAGGCGGAAAAGTAGGAAACTCAGTTATGTCAGCTGCAGAAACAGCTAATAAAGCAGTTATCGGCGTTGACGTAGACCAGTCTGCTGAATCAGCTACAGTTATCGCTTCTGCAATGAAGGGTTTGGCATATATGGTTCAATTCGGCTTAAAAGAATACTATGCTGGCACATTCCCAGGAGGAGTAGCAGTCATAGCAGGTGCTGAATCCAATGCAGTAAGCCTTTCCCCTTTCTCAACTGCAAAATGGAAAACATTCTCACAGGCTGACTATGATTCATTATTTGCAAAATTAGCAGATGCTACAATCGTTCCACAAAAAGATGAAGGAAGAACAGATCCTACATTACTTAATCCTCAATACATTACATTGACATTTGTTGAGTAAAAGTATAACAATTAGAATTAGAATAAAAAGACTGCCGCACACAGCGGCAGTTTTTTTACCTAAGTCTTAACCAATCTATATATTTATTATTTCACCTGAATAATATATAATTATATAAGTTATACAATATTAAAAGCCAAGGAGTGAATTCATGGATTACATCATCGAGATGTTGAATATCAGGAAGGAATTTCCCGGAATTGTCGCTAATGATGATATCACCCTCCAGATCAGAAAGACAGAAATACATGCTCTCTTAGGTGAAAACGGAGCAGGTAAAAGTACTTTAATGAGCGTGCTTTTCGGTTTATACAAACCCGAGGCAGGCAGTATAAAGTTAAGAGGCAAGGAAGTAAATATTTCGGATCCTAAGACAGCAAGCCGTCTTGGAATAGGAATGGTGCATCAGCATTTCAAGCTTGTTGAGGATTTCACTGTATTGGAAAATATTACATTAGGAGCAGAAACAGTTAAAAACGGCTTTCTTAAAATGGATGAAGCAAGAAAAAAAGTCATGGCCCTGAGTAATCGATATAAGCTGTACATAGATCCTGATGCAAAAGTATCCAGTATTACAGTAGGTATGCAGCAACGAGTTGAAATACTTAAAATGCTTTATAGGGATAATGAAATACTCATTTTTGATGAACCTACAGCAGTACTTACCCCTCAGGAGATTGATGAATTAATGGGTATAATGAGAGAGTTATCCAAAGAAGGAAAGTCATTAATCTTTATAACTCATAAACTGGAGGAGATAAAAAAAGTAGCAGACAGGGTTACTGTTTTACGAAGAGGAAAAGGTATTGGGACCTATAATGTAAAGGATGTAACGAAGGAATTTCTAAGCGAGATGATGGTTGGCAGAAAGGTCCAATTTACTGTTGATAAAAAGGATATTCCTCCTAAGGAAGTTATTTTTGAAGTAAAAAACCTTTCCATGAAAACAAAAGGTACAACTCGTAATGCGCTTAACAATATATCATTTAAAGTAAGAAAAAATGAAATCGTATGTATAGCAGGAATAGACGGGAACGGACAGAGTGAACTTGTGTATGCGTTAACCGGTTTAAAACATTTCGATGAAGGACATATACTTGTTAATGGAGAGGACTGGACTAAAAAAAGCATAAGATACAGAAATTCCCATGGGATGAGCCATATACCTGAAGACAGGCATAAATACGGTCTTGTATTAGAGTATAGCATGGCATATAACCTTATACTCCAGTCATACTTCATGGAAAGATTCCAAAAATATAGCTTTCTAAAAAAGAAAAACATTTATTCATATTCCGATAGCCTTATAGGGAAATTTGATATACGAAGCGGACAAGGTTCTCAGACAGTTACAAGATCAATGTCAGGAGGAAATCAGCAGAAGGTTATTCTTGCTAGAGAAATAGATAAAAATCCTTCTATAATGATTGCTGTCCAACCAGCAAGAGGTCTTGATGTCGGTGCTACTGAATTTATACACAAACAACTTGTTGCCCAGAGAGATGCAGGAAAAGGTGTATTGCTTATTTCGCTTGAACTTGAAGAAGTCATGAATTTAAGTGACAGGATACTTGTTATATACGAGGGAGAACTGGTAGGTGAACTTGATCCTAAGAAGGTCACTATCCAGGAACTCGGTTTGTATATGGCAGGAGCAAAGAGAGATGAGGTGAAGGCATGAACAACCAGAATCCCATAAATCAGTTTCTTGACAGATTAAGCAGAAAAAAAGGGACAGCAAGCCTTATTTCCTCTCTTACTGCTATAGGAATAGGACTTGTCATTGGCCTAATAATCCTGTTAATTACAAACCCTGAGGAATCTATAGCTGGTTTCTTCACAATGCTAAGCGGAGGTTTTAATGACGGTACAAGGAGTTTCGGTAATGTTTTTTACATTGCTACTCCAATAATTATGACCGGGTTAGCCGTCGGATTCGCATTTAAAACAGGCTTATTCAATATCGGTGCAAGCGGACAGTTCATTGTAGGAGCATATGTAGCTGTATTAATTGGCGTAAAACTTCCTGTGCTTGGTGGTTTCCAATGGGTAGTAGGTATATTTGCTGCAATGATTGCAGGCGCGATATGGGGAGCTATACCAGGGTTATTAAAAGCTTTTCTAAATGTTCACGAAGTTATTGCGTCAATTATGATGAACTACATAGGTATGTTCATGGTAAACTACCTCATAAAACAGACAGTACTTAATGTATACACAAACAGATCACTTCCTGTAGCAGTAACTGCAAATATCCCCAAGATGGGTCTTACAACCATATTTCCCGGTTCCAGTATTAATGGAGGATTGTTAATAGCAATACTATTTGTGATTTTAATGTATATAATTCTTGAAAAAACAACTTTTGGATATGAGCTGAAAGCCTGCGGGCATAACAGGTTCGCAGCCAAATATGCAGGCATAAATGAAACTAGAAGCATTGTTCTTTCCATGGCAATAGCAGGTATGCTTGCAGGAGTCGGTGGAGCTTTATTCTATCTTTCCGGTGCAGGAGTTTATATTGAAGTTGTTGATGTTATGGCGGCTCAGGGATTTACAGGAATATCGGTTTCACTGCTCGGTATGAGTAATCCTATTGGCATCTTATTCTCAGGTATATTTATTGCGTGGTTGCAAATTGGCGGTTTCTATATGCAAAGATACAGTTTTGTACCTGAATTCATACAGATTATTACTGCAATTATTATTTACTGTTCTGCAGCTTCTCTGCTTATACGGAATTACATGGAATTGAAACAGCTTAAGAAAGATGAAAAACTTTCTAACATAGCTCAGAGCGATACCGCAGATATTGTAAATGGAAAAAAAGAAGGAGGTAAGAACTGATGGAAATGCTTTATCTTTTGCTCAGACAGACTATGTTCTTTTCCATTCCATTACTCATTGTAGCTCTAGGAGGCATGTTCTCAGAAAGAAGCGGCGTAACCAACATCGCACTTGAAGGAATAATGGTAATGGGAGGATTTGCAGGCATATATTTCATAAACCAGTTACAATCAGGAATGAGCGGGCAGCTGCTTCTGCTTTTGGCCATAGTAATTGCTGTTGCGGGTGGTGTTATTTTCTCTCTTCTTCATGGATATGCGTCAATTAATCTAAAGGCAGATCAGGTAATATCTGGAACTGCTCTTAATATGTTTGCTCCTGCCTTTGTTATTTATCTTGCAAGAATGATACAGCCATCTGGAATAGCCAATGTATCCTTTAAAAATACCTTCCTCATATCAAAAGTCCCTGTCCTTGGAGATATACCGGTAATTGGTGACATATTCTTTAAGAATACATATATAACTACATTCGTGGGGTTTTTCATACTTATAGTCTCTGCAGTCGTGTTATATAAGACACGTTTCGGAATGCGCCTTAGGGCATGCGGAGAACATCCTCAGGCAGCTGATTCTGTTGGTATCAATGTTTATAAGATGAGATACATAGGTGTCATGATATCTGGAGCTCTTGCCGGACTTGGCGGTCTTGTACTGACCATTCCAATATCTACAGAATTCAAGGGAGCTGTTAACGGTTACGGCTTTTTGGCATTGGCAGTTCTTATTTTCGGGCAATGGAAACCGATGAGGATATTATGGGCTTCCCTCTTCTTCGGGTTTATGCAGACAATATCTGCGGCTTATTCTGCAATTCCTTTTCTTCTGAATCTGAACATACCGTCAGAATTTTTCAAAATGACCCCATATATAGCTACACTTATTGTGTTAGCGTTCTCTTCAAAATCCAGCAAAGCTCCAAAGGCTGTCGGCCAGCCTTACGACCAGGGGGCAAGATAGTCATGAGGATGTATGACATCATACAAAGCAAACGAGATAACCATGAGCTGACGGATGAGCAAATCAGATATTTTGTGAAAGGATATACTGATGGTTCAATACCCGATTATCAAGCTGCGGCTTTATTAATGGCAATCTATTTTAATGGAATGAATGATCGTGAAGCTACTACCCTGACTATAGCTATGGCAGAATCCGGGGATATGATTGATTTGTCATCAGTTAACGGAATTACAGTGGATAAGCATAGTACCGGGGGAGTAGGAGACAAAACTTCCCTGATTATAGCTCCATGTGTTGCTTCTTTGGGGTTTAAAGTAGCAAAAATGAGCGGAAGAGGATTAGGGCATACCGGAGGGACTGTAGATAAACTGGAATCAATACCTGGTTACAGGACTTCTCTAGATAGAAATGAATTTATTGAGAATGTAAACAGGATAGGAATAGCATTAGTTGGGCAGAGTGGTAATCTTGCTCCTGCTGACAAAAAAATCTATGCATTACGTGATGTGACAGCAACAGTAGGATGCCTTCCGCTTATAGTATCAAGTATAATGAGCAAGAAAATAGCGGCAGGGTCAGAAAACATCCTCCTGGATGTTAAAGTCGGAACAGGCTCATTTACTCCTAAACTTGAGGATGCTGTTACTCTGGCCCAAAAAATGGTGGATGTCGGAAGGCTTGCTGGAAGAAATATAGCCGCACTAATAACCAATATGGATGTACCCTTGGGAAAGGCAATCGGCAACAGCATGGAAATAACAGAAGCCTGCGAGATACTCAAAAATCATGGTCCTTCTGATCTTAGGGAAGTGTGTGTGGAACTATCTTCATACATGTTATGGCTTTGCACTGATGAATCTTATGAAAATTGCAAGAATAAAGTGATTAGAAGCCTTACAGACGGGTCTGCTTTCAGAAAATTCAGAGAGCTTGTATCAGCTCAGGGCGGTGATACTGCATATATTGATAATACAGATATGTTTAAGAAGGCTATGTATTCATACGATATAAAATCTACATATTCTGGTTTTATCCATTCAATGAACACTGCAGCTATAGGTGAAGTCTCTTTGATGCTTGGTGCAGGCCGTGAGAAGAAGGAAGACACTATTGATTATGAAGCGGGTATATATATACATGCTAAAACCGGTGATAAAATAAAAAAAGAACAGGTTCTAGCTACATTATACACCAACAGAAAACACATTATATCCGAAGCTGAGAAAGAGTATCTGAGTGCTTTGACCTTTTCAAAAAAAGCGCCACCTTCGCAAAAACTTATATACCAATTAGTGAAATGATAGTATAATATTGAACATTGGAGTTATATAAGTATGGTAAAAAGCAAGTTTAAAATAAATTTAAGAAACCGACAGCATAGAATTGCAGTAATATCCATAAGCCTGGCTATTATTCTTGTCATTTCTGCAATAATTCTTTTTAACCTGTTCAATAAGTCATACAATGATTATGAAGGGAACTCTCCTTCTAACATCGTAAATAACGGTCTTGTAGCATATGAAGACGGCAGTCTTTACTATACCAAATTCGATGCAGGTTTTAAAATATTCAGGCTAGACATAAAAAGCGGAAATGAAAAAGCCATATACACTGCAAATGCAAAATACTTGAATGTTCTGTCTGGACATATTTACTACATTGATGGAAGTAATGGAAACATTAAAAAGATAACAATTTCAGGGGCTGATGAGATTTTACTGAAAGACAGCATATGCTCTCATCTTTATGTTACAAAGGACTGGATTTACTATATTGATAATAAAGAGAATAATTCTATTCATAGAATGAGTATGTATAACTTTTCTGTAGAAAAACTGGCAGATGTAAATGCTGCATCTATTTTAGTTAATGACGGATACATATACTTTATAAACTATATGGATAATAACGGCATATACCGCCTGAATATTACCACAAAGGAAGTATCTGCTGTTCTTAAGCAGCACACAATCTTCTACACTATAAAGAATGACAGGATTTATTACACTAACACAAACAATGAATCATATATATACAGCATGAATCTTGATGGTTCAGAAAACAAGAGATTAGAGGGTGTTAAGGGTTGGTTTCTTTCAAATTCATCGGCTGATTCAGATTTTCTTTACTTCAAATCAGTTACCGGTTCTCTTAAAAAGGTCCATCTTACTACATTAAACCAGATGAACATATCAAATGACGACTGCGCTTATATAAACATAATAAAAGACTATATTGTTTATCTGAATCAGGATGACAATCTGTATTATCTTCTAGATACACTGTCCGGAAAAAGTCGCATTCTAAGATAATCCTTCAAATATGCTGACTTATTTAGAATAATGTATTATTATATTAGCATGAAGAAATCAGTAAAGAATATAGCCATATGGCTGCTCATAATTACTTTATGCTTTTCCTTTTTATCTGCCGGAGCACAGGTAGAATCTTTTGACACCAGATATTACTGGTTATATTCCTCTGCTATACCTTCTGCCTGGAAGCTTCTTGCTGATATGCAAACAGCACCGGTTACTGTTGCGGTAATAGACACGGGAATTGAATTAGATAATCCTCATCTACAGGACAGAATAGATTTTCGAGGACGCAATTTTGTCCCTTCTTCTCCTTCCAGCAATATTAATGATAAAGAAGGACATGGAACTGCGGTTGCTGGTATTATTGCTGCTGTTCCTACACAAGAGACTAATTATTACGGAGTTTGTGGAAATGTTGATGTAAAAATAATGCCTTTAAAAGTATATAGCGATCTAACTGGCGCATTACAGATACAATACATAATAGATGCTATTTATTATGCAATTGAAATGAATGTTGATGTCATTAATATAAGTATTGATATACCTCATTACGACGAGGGCCTGCAGATAGCCTGCTTAGCTGCGTATGACAAATCAATACCCATAATAGCCTCTGCAGGCAATAAAGGCAATGAATACTACTCATATCCATCCTCATGCTACGGTGTCATATCCGTATCAGCTCTTTCTCTATACAATAATGATTACTTTTTATCCTCTCCTTTTTCTTCATATAACGACCGGATAGACTTAAGTGCCCATGGAGAAGATATTTTTACAATAGGATTGAATGGTACATATAAATTTTTAAGCGGCTCTTCTTTTTCGTGTGCAATAGTAACAGGCGCTGTGGCAGTGCTCAAAGCAGTGAACAAAGATCTGACACCTTTGGAAATAGAAACCATTCTGTGTTCAAGCGCAGACAGGCTTACTGATGAGGGAAGAAATAATTATTATGGATATGGTAAGCTTAATCTGTTCTCTGCATTGATGCTGGATATTGATTCATTGATATTCCAGTCAGAAACTCATGAACCTGCAGAAGATGTTCCTCCTTTTTCATTTACTTATATGAACTATAAAGATACATTATCATGCGGTCTTTCTTATGGCTTATGGCTTGATAAAGATAATAAAGTCATGAGTACTGGAGATTCATCCTTTGGAAAAACCGATGTTGCTCTGTGGTCGGACATTATATCTGTTGCTACAGGAGATTCATTTTCTTTAGGATTAAAGGCCGAAGGTACATTGCAATATACCGGCTTCTCCGGTTCTTATGCTCTGAATGTAGCTCATTGGGCATCACTAAAACAGGTTTCAGCTGGAGCTTTCCATACTGTAGGAGTAACAACCGCAGGTACTGTTCTTGCAACAGGAAGCAATAGCGCTGGACAATGCAATACTGGAATTATAGCAGGAGTATCCAAAGTTGAATGTGGCTCAATGCACACTGTTTGCTTAAGGTCTAATGGGACGGTAAGAAGTGTTGGTGCAAACTCTTTTGGTGAATGCAATACTTCAGGTTGGAGCGATATAGTTTCAATTGCTGCGGGAAACGGTTTCACGCTGGGATTGAAATCTGATGGCACAGTAGTTGCGACTGGTAATAACTGCTTCAAACAAATAGATATCACATCATGGAATAATATTATAGAAGTCTTTGCAGGGTACAATTACTCTATAGGTCTAAAGGCAGACGGTACACTTGTATATACAGGTTTAGCAACAAAAATGTCTTCAGTAATCCATGAACTTAGTAATATTAAAACTCTTTCCTGCAACAGAGACATGATGATTCTTAAAACAAACGAAGATGAAATCATTATAATTGGAAATACTAACGCTCAGGAAAGGACGACAAATAAGACTTATGTCTTTAGATTTGACGATATTTCACAAGATTACTGGGCTGCACCATATATACATATCGTATCCAGGCTTGGTATTATCAATGGGGTGTATAGCGGGATTGGATACATATATATCCCTTATGTGCATATGACAAGACAGGAGTTTTTTAAAATTATCTTAGAGACAATGGGTATTCCGACAAACATAGAAGTGGATCTTGAAGTTTTCGAAGATTATCAGGATGTTGCTTCATGGAGCCTTCCATATATTAAAACCGCATACTATTACGGATACCTAACTGGAAATATCGACAGTGAAGGAAAACTATATATAAAACCTGCCGACCCTATTTCAAGAGCAGAAGCAGCTGTCATAATGAGCCGTGCTTTCGGTTTATCACAAAGCCCTGATATGGAATATGTTGATAGTGATACAGTTCCTTTCTGGGCATATGATGCAATATCTTACTTTTCGCACATGAAGGTGCTTAACGGTTATCCTGACAACACGATTGCACCGAATGAAAATTTATACCGTTCAGAAGCAGCAGCAATTATTTGCAGGCTTTACAGTTATGTGCTAAACAATTATACTTTTAACTATGCCGATTAGGTTGATTAAGCATACAATGTGATGGAAGACGAGGTGTAATATTGAAAAAGAATATACTTTTAACTATATCAGTAATGTTTATTGCAATTATTCTGTCTTCATGTGCTCCAATAGCAACACCATCTTTTGAACCTGCACATTCCGCCATCGAGTCAGCTTCTCCTTTGGAAACTGAAACTGTAACATCTACTACTGA
>Ga0209723_1000845_pt1 | contig 52727 bp, 50 predicted proteins | sample BiotimSIPDNA_2_FD_185750 | JGI IMG/M metagenome (GOLD analysis project Ga0209723, IMG submission 185750) | Anaerobic biogas reactor microbial communites from Washington, USA - Biogas_R2 time_0 SIP DNA (SPAdes) (version 2) | ecosystem: Engineered > Bioreactor > Anaerobic > Unclassified | place... | reverse complement strand
ATTGTTGCAGCTGCCATGCGCAAGTTACTGCATATGGTTTATGGCGTTTTGAAGAACAAGAAACCGTTTGAACCTGATTATGACAAGCAATTCAATTATTTAACTTGACTTTCAAGACGGTATCTACATAACTGATCGGCGCGATCAAGACCGGCGCGATCAAGCAAGCGTGGGTATAATTGGGACATGTCAGACATACGCCGTCCTTTATTGATCTTGCTGGTTGCCTTCCTGCTGAGCCTTACCGCCTGCGGACCCAGGCAAAACGCGGATGGCAGGTGGTCCGAGAAGGATGCCAGCCAGATCATCCAGCGCTATTACCTGGCACAGAACCCGGGTTTAAACCCCAAAACCCGTTTCACCGTTGAGGAGATCACTACAGAGGAGACCTGGCAGAAATTGAAGATCCAGGTGTTCCGCATCAGTGAGGATATTTATGCCAACGAGACCTTCATCCTGAACGGTGAGATCCTGGTGCAGATGGGCACGGCTTTTGGCGGCAGCGGGGTGACCGACATGCTGGTGACCAGTCTCTACCGCCCGGATGCACATGAGCTGGTTTTCATTTATAACTTCGGCTCCGGCATTCACCGCACGAACATTGCCGCCTACCTGCCCTGGTATGATGCCAGCCGCACCCTGGAATGCGACACCTCCTACCTGGGCGATCTGGAACTCGCCCGGGGTGAAGACGGTGGCGTTACCGTTCAGATCATTGAACCCGACGACCAGCAAAGCGACCCAGTGACCCTGGGCAGCCTGGCAATCACCAAGGAATCCAGCCTGTTATTCCTCGACCTGGAGATCAACCCCAGCCTGCCAACAGACTATCTTGAAGGAATATCGGTGTTTAAATAAGCCATGCCCATTTCACGTAAAACCCTGCTCGGCAAAATTCTGCGCTTTCCCCTGGACCTGATCCCCCCAAAAACAGTGCTGCCCATCCTGCGCGGCAGGATGCGGGGCATGCGATGGGTCAAGGGGGCCGGCGCGCACGGCTACTGGTTGGGCAGCTATGAGCATGACAAGCGCCTGGCGATCGAGGACGGCGTGAAAAAGGGCAGCGTGTTTTATGATATTGGCGCAAACGTGGGCTATTACAGCCTGATGGCTGCCAAATTATCTGAACCAGATGGGCAGGTGGTGGCGTTCGAGCCCCTACCGCGCAACGTCGCCTACATCCACCGCCACGTCGCCCTGAACAAGCTGCAGCAGCGCATCACCGTGATCGAGGCGGCGGTTTCAGATCACTGTGGAACGGCATTTTTCGACCCCGACATCAGCACCTCCAAGGGACACGTCGCCCATGAGGGTCAGTTGGAAGTGCGGCTGGTTTGCATTGATGAATTGGTCAGGGCGGGTGAGATCCCGCTGCCGGATGTGATGAAGATCGACGTGGAAGGCGCGGAAGCGGAGGTGCTGCGCGGCGCGCTGCAGACCCTGCAGGCCTGCCATCCGCTGCTCTACCTGGATACGCACCAGCGCGAAGCCCACGAACAGACGGTTGAAATATTGAAAAGCCTGGGTTACACGATCACCTGCCTGGACGGAAAAGCGCTGCCTGAGAGCAAGGAACTGATCGCACAATGGCAACGATTTTAGACCATTGACCCAATTTCTACCCCAAAACAAAAAACGACCAATCGTATACTAAATAAAAAGCTCCCTCAGGTTTTGAGGGAGCTAAAGGAGAGAGAAAGAAACGAGTTGGTTTACTTTTGTTCTGTCGGTTCAACCGGAGGCACTTCTACCACTTCCGGTTGGGTCTTGACGATCAATTTAGTTTTCCGGGATAATGCTTTGGCGATCAGGACGATCGTTAAAACCAATATAGCCAGGATGCCAAGCAGGATCAATCCACCCAGGAACCTGAGTGCAGAGAACCCTCCAACCCGACCGCCCATCATGCTATAGCGCGGACTATAGGAAAATCGATCAAAGTGGTTAAAACGGTCAAATCCATTAAAATACTGTCCCATCATGCCACGATACCCGTATGGTGTACCGGGAATGCCCTCCAGGACCGTGCCTTCGGGTAATTCACAGGTGCCTTTGACGATCTCGCCATCTTCTGACACCTGTAACTGCACACACCCTTCGGGTAGTATCCCTGTGCTTGTAGTTACACGTGCAATACTCCGCATCATACCGATGCGCATAAATACGAATGCCGTGCCTACCAACAAGCCGAGAACCAATAGCACTGTCAGTGTGATCCACAACCATTTATTTTTCATTTTAAGCCTCCAATTTACCAGATCTGATTGCCATCTTTATACACGATATTCATCCAAAATCATGTAGAAATTATGCATAATATTTATCACTTTCATTTAGTATATTACGTTTATCCTGGCAATGGGGGGTCTGTAGAATGACTCTCGCCAACTAATCCCTGTCAGCCAGTTCGACATTAAAACCGGTCTGGCGGATCTTGTATTTCTTATCGCCAGAGAGCACTTTGCTGACCAGGTCCTCAGGCACATCGACCATCGTCTTATTGTCGCGGATGAAGATCTTGCCGATGCTTGAGCCGGGGATGTCGGCATGGAAGGCGATCGCACCAACCACATCTGCCGGTCGGATGCCCTGGGCTTTGCCGATGTTCATCTTCAACCGTACCATGCCCATCTCATGGGAATGTTTATCGTCGCGCACGGTAAAACGCCTGTCGCGGCTGCCCTTAACCGGCTCACGATCAAAATCCGCACGAGGCTTGCGCTCGGGTCTTTTTTCTTTTTCAACCAACGGGCTCATCTCAGCGATCGGGCGGGTCTTTTCGCCGGAACGTGCCACCTTGAGTGCGGCAGCTGCCAGTTCCATGGGGTCAATCCCACTGGCGACCATCAGTTCAACAATGGCGCGTTCTTCCTTGCAGCGCGGTCGGCGCAACCAGACATTGACCTTCTCGATCAGCTCGTCCTGGCGTTTGGACTGGATGTCTTCAACCGAGGGGATGGTGTGTTCGGTCATCGGCTGGCGGGTGAAGTGCTCGATCTCACGCAGTGCACGGCGCTCGCCCGGTCTTGCCAGGGAAATGGCGATGCCAGCCTTGCCGGCACGCCCGGTGCGCCCGATGCGGTGCACATAGACCTCGGTGTCATCCGGCAGATCATAATTGAAAACATGGGATATGCCTTCGATGTCCAACCCGCGGGCTGCCACATCGGTGGCAACCAGCACCTTCACCTGCCCGGCGCGAAAGCGGCTGAGCGTACGTTCGCGGGCATCCTGTGAAAGGTCGCCATTCAGTGCCTCTGCCGGGAAGCCACGCATATTGAGCTCGTTCACCAGGTCGCCGGTGCGAATCTTGGTGCGGGCGAAGATCAGGGCGGAACTGATCGGTTCGACTTCAAAAAGGCGGGTTAATGCCGCCAGTTTATCCTTTTCATTGACCAGGTAATAACGCTGCTCGGTGGTGGCAACGGTGACCTGCTCATTCTGGATGCTGACCGTTTTGGGGTCATGCATGTACTTCTCCGCCAGGCGGCGGATGGGTGCGGGCAGGGTGGCTGAAAAGAGAGCGGTCTGCCTCTCAGCGGGGGTCTGGGTTAGAATGGCTTCGATATCCTCGATGAAACCCATCGAGAGCATCTCGTCCGCCTCGTCCAGGACGACAGTGCGCACCTGGGAAAGGTCCAGCTTGCCGCGGTTGATCAGGTCGAGCAGGCGCCCGGGGGTGCCCACGACGATGTCCACCCCACGCCGCAGCTCGGAGAGCTGGTGGGAGTAGGAGGAGCCGCCGTAGATCGCCAGCACGTTGACATCACAGAACTGCCCGAGGGTGGCGGTCATTTCAGAGACCTGCAGTGCCAGTTCGCGGGTGGGTGCTAAAACCAGGGCTTGCGGCAGGTGACCATTGGGGTCGAGGTTGTTGAGGATGGGCAGGGCAAAGGCAGCAGTCTTGCCGGTGCCGGTCTGGGCCTGCCCGGTGGCGTCATAGCCTTGCAGCATGAGGGGAATGATCCCCTCCTGGATGGGGGTGGGTTCGGTGTAGCCCAGGGCTACCACCGCCTGCACCAGCTCGGGGCGCAGGGAGAAATGCTCAAATTGATCGGTCATCAAAACTCCATTTTCTATTGCGGCACAGCAGGGAAAGACGCCAGCCGGTGGAAACCGACGGGCGCAATAAAGCAATGCCTGTTTGTTATTTTGGGGGATGTTTTGATGGTCCAACAAATAATTCTTGCTTACAAGAGTGTCCCTTGCGGCACGCTCTGCCCAACAAAAAACCTGGCTGTGAAGCGCAGGCGTTCATTCAGAACTGCAAAACACGATCCCAAAGTCTCTCACCTGAGAGACGCAATAGTATAACACAGGCGGGCAAAATGCGGTGCGGTGGGATTGTTAAGGATGGGTGAAAAAGAGTTAAAGTCACAAGCTTAAAGCTAAAAGAAAATGAGAAGCTAAAGTAAGATGCTTAATGTCAAAAGGAAACGCAGGGACCTGGTTTTAATTCGATTTCTCGCGCAGTCCTCACCGATGTGCAAGGCAAGATACCAGGGGGCAGAAAACACATAAAGGAACATCCTTGCGAGCAACCGTACCATGTTCACGAATTCCCTAAGCCAACGGATAGGCGGCATGGCAATCTGGTTGTGATCACTGTCCATAAACCAACAAAACCTTATGGTGATACCCGCCAAATTTATTTCTACTTTTCTCTGCTTTTCCCCTGTATCTCTGCGAGAACATCCCTGAGGCTGTTTTCGTTGTGCCCTACACCAATTCCACTTGCTGCCAAAATTCCCTGAATAACAATACTCGCTTGACCTCATCCTGGCTGACCAGGAATGGAGCAACATCCTTAGCCAAAGCTTCGAAATCATAGCCGGCGATCTTTTCCAGAAGCACATCCCGCAATTCTGCAGGGGAATGGATAACCATCTTCTGCTCCAGGAAGGAGAAATCCGGTTTAGTTTTGCTGAACAGAAAAGTTATGTCATAGAAATCCCTTCCCTTGGCCCGTTTGCGGTTGATCGCCGTGAAGATCTTCTGTGAAAGTAGCACCTCCAACGGTGTCACCCTGATCTGCGTAAAGATATCGAATTTGTTCAGTACCACAAGTTGTGGTTGATAATCATATCCCTGCGCTGCTGTATCCACCTGGATGAGGATCTTCTCATCTGGATGGGCAGAGACACCCTGCTCATATAGCAATTGCGGAAAGCGCAGGTAACAGTGGTAGGCACCTCTGGCCACCTCCCTGATCTCCACATCAAAGCCTTCCAATTCCAGGAAACGCCTAACCTTTTGGATCATGTCTCCAAACGCCTGCCAACTCAGTCCGAAATTGTCGAGGTCGATATCTTCCGAAAAACGGGTGTTTCCATGGATAATACGCAAAGCAGTGCCGCCTAAAAATGATAACCGGCTGGCTTGTTTGCTTTCAAAGACTGCTTGCAGGATCTTGTATTGCAGGTACTCTCGCAAGATCGCCCGTTGAAACCCTTGAAGCTGGGGTGAATATTGCTTTTTAATCTGTTCAAAATCAAGCATTAAGATACTCCATCAAACCCTCTATCCTGCTGTCCAGTGCCCTTTTGTTAAAAATCTCCAGGTAACTTAATAACAAGCCATTGTCTCTTAATCCTTGCAGGCTTTCCTTGTTCCAACGCAGCCCTTCAAAGTCAGCCTTTGTCTGTATACCTGGATTCAGATACAGGTAATCCAAAACCGCTTTTTCCAAATTTGCGATCCTAAATTTTGTGACAGTGCCGCTATCAATCACCAGGTATCCGAACATATACAGCGGCTTTACGCTGCGATAGTTGAAAATACCCCAGGCACTTTCAAACTTTTTGGTCTTAAGAGAACTGACACTGGTCACGCCAAGTACAGATTCGGGAATAACCCGGTAATAGGCAAGGGCTGACTCAAGGCTGACATATGACGGTTCGTAAAGTTTGTTGGCAACCAAAAATAAAAGATCCTCATTTACACTTTTATCCGCCAGAATATAGTACCCACCAGCCAGGGGCTTGATCAATTTGCTTTTCTGCCAGGAGGTTAACTGCTGCCGGTGGAAAGACGGATCAAACTTGCGCATGTCATTCAAATTAAAAGCAGGCAAGTCCCTGGCCCAAGACTCGAAAATACGATACTTCATAATCTATTTCTCATTGTAAATGTATTTATTTACATTAAGAAATATAATATCGCTATTTGAACTTTTAGTCAATACATGTCATTAATTCTAAATATGCCAGCCGTTGGGGCGAAGCATCCCTGATACGTGACTCTGATGGATCTGGAGGGTTGTCGGGGGATGCTTCGCCCTTACCGGGTAAGTCACACCGACGGCGGAAGCGACATGGTTAACCCCTGACCGGTCCTTTCAAAAAGATGGTAACAACTTAACCTCGTATAACGATTCGGGGAACTTTTTTTGCAATCCGGCGTCATGGTAATTACAATAAAAATAGTCAAGGAGACTTATTATGAACAAAAAATATATCTATATCATTGCAGGCTTACTGAGCATCATCATTTTAGGTGCATGTGGACAGGTAGCCGCCCCGCAAGCTGCCCAAAACGTCCGTACCCTCTATGTGGACGGATCCGGGCAGGTCACCCTGGTGCCTGATATCGCTTACATCAACATCGGTGTGCGCACCGAAGCCGAGGATGTCAGCTCATCCCTCAGCCAGAACTCAAAACTGGCGGAAGCGATCACTGCTGAACTGAAGCGGCTGGGTGTGGACGAGAAAGACATCAAGACCACCTCGTTCAATGTCTACCCGATGCAGAACTACGACATGGAGGGCAAGGTCACCAAGACCACCTACGTGGTCGAGAATACGGTCAACATCACCGTGCGCAAACTGGCTGACCTGGGCAAACTGCTTGACTCAACCGTCAAAGCCGGCGCCAACAGTATCTATGGTATCAGTTTCGATGTCGAGGACAAAAGCGCAGCCATTGACCAGGCACGTGAGTTGGCCATCCAGGACGCCAAGGAAAAGGCCGAGAAGGTTGCTTCAGCAGCTGGTGTCAAACTGGGCGAGCTCCAGAACGTCAATGTCTACACCTCCAGCGGTGTGACCCCTTACTATGATGCCAAGATGGGCATCGGCGGCGCAGAGTCGATGGCACAAGTCCCGGTTTCCGCCGGCACCCTGATGATCACGGCAACTGCCAGCCTGACCTACGAGATCAAGTAAGGCAAACAAGTTAGTTCAAATAGCAGGACGGTCCAACGACCGTCCTGTTATTATTTAATTTCCCAACATGCGATCCCCATGTTAAAATAGTTAAAAACCAATACCTGGAGGCATTGCATGAAAAATTCCGAGATCAACCCGCTGGATCACCGTACACCTCAATATCCCATCGACATCCTGTTCCCGAAACGCTGGTCGCCGCGGGCGATGAGCGGCGAACCACTGGTGCATGAGCAATTATTGCGCCTTTTCGAAGCGGCCCGCTGGGCACCTTCGGCTGCCAACCGCCAGGAGTGGTTCTTTTTGTATGCCCATCGTGACACACCAGAGTTTGACACATTCTTCTCCCTGCTCAACGAGGGTAACCAGGCCTGGTGTCACAAATCCGCTGTTTTGGTTTTAGTGCTTTCAGAGAACAAGAACGCCGAAGGCAAGCCGATGATGCGCACGCACCCCCTATCCGCCGGCATGGCACTGATGAACATCCTCCTGAAAGCAACGGTTTTGGGGCTGGTCAGTCACCCGATGCTCGGTTTTGACGAGATGAGGGCTCGCACAGAACTGCACATCCCGGAACGCTTTGACATCCACTGCATGGTGACGATCGGCCATCCCGGTGAGATCGAAGAATTGCCTGAATTCCAACAGAAACGTGAGATCCCCAGCCAGCGTAAACCAGTGGAGGAATTCATCCAGCAGGGCGGGTTCTGAGCCCCTGCCCCGGGACAAGGGGTATAATCGGATCACATCAATCAAGTTTTGACAATGTCCTGACAATAATAGAGTGAGGTGACCATGTCCTATGATCTCCCTAAAACAAAAAGGACCAGGCATTCAGCGATCAAGGTGATTGCTTTCTTCCTGCTAATTGCCTTCATCCTGCCGGCATTGGCTTGTTCTTATGGTAAAGAGGAACCTGCATGGGTCCCTGAAAACCCCAAACAATACACAGCTGAGACTGCGCCAGTGGATGTTTACGTATTGGTCGATTCATCCGGTAATGTGGTCGATTTTGATGAGCCCTATGCTTATGGTACCACTGCCAAATTGACCTATGTGCTGCGCTTCTGGGATGCAGGCATATTGATGCCTGGCTACGAGAAGGCAACCATCAGCAGGGTCTACACACCTTTCAGAATTAGTGCGATCAAACAAGAGATCGAAGCAGGTTTGTCAGAGGCAGCGAAAGCAGAGATCTATGCGCGCACATCATTCCCATCAACCGAAGTGCCTTTACATGAATTGACCTTCAATGGTGTGACTGACGGCCATTTTTATGGAACGAACTCTGAGACTGGAAATCAAATTATTGGATTTCTAAAATGGGAAGATAATGAGCGCCAAATGGGAGCAGTGCATGTGATCTTCACCGAGGACATCCAACAGGATTACGTAGTCCTGGGTGAGGAAGTGTTTTTCAACTGGCCTTGAGCCGGGCGAACTCTTGATCGTGGGGGGAATCAGAAGATCTACAAACGCATGAGGAACAGGGTCGTGTAGTAGCCGATCAGGGCAGCCCAGATCCAGGTATCGATGCGGTCCAAAATGCCGCCATGCCCGGGGATCAGGTTGCTGGTATCTTTGACGCGGGCCGTGCGCTTGAAGAGGCTGATCAGCAGGTCACCCAGGATGGTGGTCACGGATAAGACCGCCCCCATAACCAGCCCATGCCACCAGAGCATCGTGGGCATCCAGATGTGCCATAACAGGGAGAGCAGCACACCAGCCAGCATGCCAAAGACGATCTCGCCCACAAACCCCGCCCAGCTCTTTTTGGGGCTGAGGCGTGGTGCCATTTTGGTTCTGCCCCAGAATTTTCCAAAGGTATAGCCGCCTGTGTCCGCCAGCCAGGTGATCGGCAGCGCCAGCAGCAACCACCAGCGACCGTCAGGCATGCTGCGCATGGTGATAAAGTAACTGCCCACCCAGCCCAGGATCAGGATGACGGTCAGGTGCAGTCCAAAATTGACCGCAGCATCTTCGTCATTTTGCTGGTAGCGGATCAAGGCATAAAGTGCCACCCCAAAAAGGATCACGCTGATCAGGATATCCGCATATTTGATGCCAAAGAGGATGCGGTGCAGGACAAAAAGCAAAACACCGCTTTCGATCACGAAAAATGAGGGGTTAAAGCCCATCGTCTTAAACAGGCGCCAGAATTCCCAGGCTGCCACGCCCAATACAGCAGCAATGAAGATGTAATAAGGAATTCCCCCGATAAAGATCATCAATATCGTCAGGGGAATGAAAACCAGGATCGATTTTACCCGCGTCCAGAACATAACTACCCCTCCAGGGATGTCGTTATCCTTTGCTTGACAGCCCGCCAAAGCGGCGTTCACGCCGACCAAAATCGTTGACCAGGTCTTTGAGCCATTTTTCGTCAAAATCCGGCCACAGGACCTCCGGGAAAGCCCACTCGGCATAAACGCTCTGCCAGACAAGGAAATTGCTGGTGCGCTGCTCGCCGGACGTACGGATCACCAGGTCCGGGTCGGGGATGCCGGCGGTGAACATGTAATCACTGACCAGTTCAGGGGTCACTGCTTCGGGCCGGATGCCATCCGCCAGCATTTTACGGATACCGGTGACGATCTCATCCCGCCCGCCATAATTGAATGCCAGGACCACGGTGATGACCTGGTTATCTTTGGTCAGTTCAATGGCTTTGCGCACCTTTTCTTCGAGCATCGGCCCCAGGCCGCTCAAATGGCCAATATGCAGCAGGCGGGCGCCTTCTTTGTGGAGTTCGATCGTCTCGCGGTCAATGTAATCGGAAAGAATGGCCATCAAGCCCCTGACCTCATCTTCGGGTCGCGACCAGTTTTCGGTCGAGAAGGCGTAAAAGGTCAGGTATTGAATGCCCATTTCCGCGGCAGCCCGGATCACGCGGCGCAGGTTCTCTGTGCCGGCGCGATGCCCCGCCAGGCGCGGCAGGTTGCGCTGTTTTGCCCAGCGACCGTTGCCGTCCATGATAAAGGCGACATGCCGTGGAATGTTGACGGTTGTTTCTTCCTGTTCTTTTGCCATTAAAGCCTAGACTTCCATCACTTCCTTCTGTTTGCGCTCACCAATGCCATCGATCTCCTCGATCATCAGGTCGGTCAGGTTCTGCAGGTCCTCTTCAGCGCGCTTCAGGTCATCCTTGGCGATCAGTTTCTCGTTCTCAAATTCGCGCAGGTCTTTCAAAGCATCGCGGCGGATATTACGCACCTGCACACGGCCTTCCTCCAGGCGGACATGCACCACCTTGACCAGTTCACGCCGTCGTTCCTCGGTGGGTATCGGCAGGTTCAGGCGGATGACTTTTCCGTCATTGTTGGGTGTCAGGTTCAGGTCGGAGGCCAAAATGGCGTGTTCAATATTGTGCAGCGACTTCGGGTCGAATGGGCGGATGAGCAGTTGGCGTGGTTCAGGCACACTGATCATTGCCAGCTGGATGAGGGGCGTAACCGCCCCGTAATAATCCACACCCAGTTTTTCGACCAGCCCCGGTGAGGCACGCCCGGTGCGGATGACCGACAAATCCTCTTCAAGCGAGAGGATCGCTTTCTGCATGGCATTTTCCGATTCTTTAATTGTTTCTTTGATCATAGGTACCTCCTTAAAAAGTCCAGGATGATATCGGGGTAAGGATACCCTAAAAGTGAATTAAATAAAAGTGTATCGCAGTAGAGAATCTCATGTATTTCAAACTACCTTCAATCCCGGAGGGGACCATTTGGCCTATCGGGTGAATGGGATGTGCGCTGCAGTTTGCGTAAGCGTGGGCGGTTGAAGCGCTGCAGGATGACCGGGCCAATGTTGAAGAGGAAGGCAAACAACAGCATGATCCAACCCACAGGGTAAGGATTCCACAGGAAGAAAAGGAAGCCCGGCAGGATCAACAGCCAGTGGCATATCTCGGCGCGGATGCTTTCTTTCATCCAGTGATCGAGGCTTTCCGGGCGGCGGTCAGGCAGTTTTTCAAGCGAAAGGTTGGCATCAAACATCTTCCCGCCATTGGGAATGTGCTGTTTCCAGGTGCGCACGTGAAACAACTGCTCATAGATCTGCCCCTCTTTTTCCCACCGGGATGCCATAAAGAACCTGCCCTGCGGGTTCAGCCAGCGGTCCGGGATGCGCGAGCACAGGAAGGAGATGCCCATGTTGATAACCAGCCAGGCCAGGATGTCCAGGATGAGGGTCAGCAGTGGGGAAAAGAAAAAGATCTGCATGGCAGCAGTTTATAACAGTTTAAGAAGGATCCTGGGGGAATGCAGGGCTGTCCGTTGGCATGGGGGTCAATCCTCCGAATAGCCGCACAAACCAACCGCGCCGGGACCGGTGTGGATGCCCATGGCAGTGTTGGTGGAATTCACCAGCAGTTCCAGGGGGTCATATTCTGCGCGGATCTTTTCTGCCATCTCTTGGGCAGTATCAGCTGCATCGCCGTGCAAAACAGCGACACGCAGCAGTTTCTTACCCTTGAAACGGGAAAAGAATTGGCGGTGCAGCAGGTCAACCAGCGCCCGGTATGACCTTGCCAGGCCTACCGGTTCCACACGGCTATCGCGGTGGTCAAAAGCCACGATCGGCTTGATCCTCAGCAGGGAACCCGCCCATTTGGCAGCCGCCCCCAGGCGCCCACCCCGCTGCATGTATTCCAGGGTCTCCATGCCAACCATCTGGCTGATCTTCTTGCGGACGCGGTTGATATTTTCAAGAATACCCTGCACGGTCTGTCCTCCCGTTTCACGGGCACGTGCAGCTGCCAACACCTGCCAACCCATGCCCATCGATGTTGCGTGGGTATCGACCACGGTGACCGGGATCCTGTAGTCCTGGGCTGCCTGGCTGGCACTGTTGTAGGTGCCGCTGAGCACACTGCTCAATGTCATCACCAACAGCTCATCCGCACCAGTGTCCGCTGCGTGATCATAGACCTCTTTGAAGTCGTTCTCGGTTGCCTGGGATGTATGCATGGTGGTGTGGTTGCTTGCCAGGCGGGCATAGAACTCTTTTGGATGGATATCGACACCATCGCGATACTGCTGCCCGTCAATGGTCAGCCTGAGCGGCACAACGCCAATATCATATTGCTCAACCAGGGACTGTGGAATATCACACGTGCTATCGGTTATGATCTTGATCATTTGAAGTTAGCGATACCAATAATTTTGCGGGTTCACATGGACACCAGGGTGCCCACCTGTTCACCTTTGAGGGCCTTGATCAACACCTCGTCGTCCCACAAGTTGAGCACCAGGATCGGCAGGTTGTTTTCCATGCACAGCGAGATGGCGGTGCTGTCCATGACCTCGAGGCGTTTATTGAGTGTATCAATGTAGGTCAGTTGGTCGAACTTGACCGCATCCGCGAAGCGTTTGGGGTCCTTGTCATACACCCCATCCACCTTGGTGGCTTTGATCAGCACATCGGCATCGATCTCCATGGCACGCAGGGCGGCGGCAGTGTCGGTCGAGAAGTAGGGGTTGCCCGTGCCGGCGCCAAAGATCACCACCAGGTTCTGTTCGAGGTGGTGGATCGCCCGGCGGCGGATATAAGGCTCGGCAACAGCACGCATCTCGATCGCCGATTGCACACGCGTCCAGACACCGATGCGCTCCAGTGCATCCATCAGTGCCAGGGCGTTCATCACTGTCGCCAGCATACCCATGTAGTCCGCTGTTGCGCGATCCATGCCGGCATCCAGCCCACTGGCGCCACGCCACAGGTTGCCTGCACCGATAACGATGGCAATGCCCACATCCATGTCATGCACCTGTTTGACCAGGTTGGCAATGTGGGCTGCCCGCTGTGGGTCTATGCCACAGCCGTTTTCGGGTGCCAGGGCTTCACCGCTGATCTTGAGTAAAATGCGCTTGTATTTCAAACCGTTTGTGCTTTCGCTCATGCATGCTCCTTGATCATAAAAATAGAGCCAACCTTACGGTTGGCTCTTCATCTTACTCTTGCGTTCCCTCTTCGGCCACCTGGGTGGTCTCACCCAGTGCCCAGCGCTGGAAGCGGCGCACGACGATCTTTTCGCCAAGGGCGCTGACGCGGTCGTTGATGATGTCACTGACCGTGCGTTTGTCATCGCGGATGTACTTCTGGTTCAACAGTACGTTTTCATCACGGAACTTCTTCATGAAGCCTTCGACGATCTTGGGGATGATGGCCTCGGGTTTGCCTTCTTCGCGGACACGCTCGGTGATGATGCGGGTCTCTTCGGCAAGGACCTCTTCAGGGATCAGGTCATCAGAAATGAACTTGGGGTTGGCAGCAGCGATCTGCAGGGCGATCTCGTGGGCCAACTCGCGGAAGTCTTTTGACTTGCCAACGAAATCGGTCTCACAGTTGACCTCCACCATCACCACCAGGCGCCCATCGGCATGGGTGTAGACTTCGATGATGCCTTCGGAAGCAATGCGCTCGGCACGTTTTTCAGCAGTCTTCAGGCCTTTCTCGCGCAACACATCCAGCGCCAGGTCAAAATCGCCTTTGGTATCCTGCAAGGCCTGCCGGCAGTCCATAATGCCACAGCCGGTCTTTTCCCGCAGGGCTTTGATCATATCAATTGTAATTTCCATAATTTATTTCCTGTTAACTCGATTTTACTACTTGATCTCGTCCTCGTCAGAGGCTTTTTCCAACAATTCTTCTTCGATCGCTTCAGCGATCTCTTCAGTGATCTCTTTCGGGGCGATCTTGGCCAGTGTGGAAGAACCCAGGAGGTCTTCATCATTGAGATCGATATCTTCATCGATCTTGCGGCTGATAACAGATTGGGTTTCGGGGATCATTTCTTCTTCCATGTCCTTGCGTTCCATCCTGCCCTGTTCCACGGCATCGGCAATGCGCCCGACCAGCAGGGTGATGGCGCGGATGGCGTCATCGTTGCTGGGGATGATGTAGTCGATCGGGCGGGGGTCACAGTTGGTGTCCACCAGGGCGACGATCGGGATGTTCTTGACATTGGATTCATGCACTGCGGTTGCTTCGCGCTCGATGTCAACAATGAAAACCAGGTCAGGCAGGTTTTTCATGTTGCGCACACCGGAAAGGCGCTTCTTGAGACGGGTGATCTCGCGTTGGATGAGCAGACCTTCCTTCTTGGTCAGTTCATTGATCTCACCTGTGTCGAACATCTTTTCCAGGCGTTCCAGTTCACGGATACGCTGCTGGATGGTGCTCCAGTTGGTCAGGGTGCCGCCCAGCCAACGTTCGTTGACATAAGGCATCCCACAGCGATCTGCTTCGCGCTGGATGGTTTCCTGGGCCTGGCGTTTGGTGCCAACAAAGAGGATCGTGCCGCCATCAGCGACACAGGCGCGCACCACGTTGAAGGCTTCGTCCAGCAATTTGACGGTCTGCTGGAGATCGAGGATGTGGATGCCATTGCGTTCGGTGAAGATGTACGGACGCATCATGGGGTTCCATTTATTCGTGCGGTGACCGAAATGCACGCCGCTCTCGAGGAGCGCTTTCATAGATACTGCTGGTGACATGGCTATATAACTCCTTTGCGTTTAGCCGCCGCCCCTGTTTTTCCACTGCCCATCACCCATCATATGGGCACGCAAGGCAGTTCTGCAGGAGCGTGTGTAATAGTGTCCCTGGTTTCCCAGAGCGGTGGATAGTATACCATAAAAAAATGGCCAGGAGTCAAGCGGATTGGCTTTGATCTTGACGAATTTCAGACCAGATTCCCCGAATCACTTGACAAATTCCCTTCCCTGAATAGAATCTTCCTGTTATAATCATTTTTCGCGCGCTGTGAGAGCGTGTGGAACACATTTTAAGGATATTTACGATGAATGAAATTGAAATAGTCAAATCTTTACAGCCAGAAAAAAACGAAGCCATTCCGCCAATTTTCCCTGGCGATGCTGTCAGTGTGCACCTGAAAATTAAAGAAGGTGATCGCGAACGTATCCAGGAATTCAAAGGGACGGTCATGTATGTCCGCGGTAGCGGTAATGATGCCTCCTTCACTGTGCGCCGTGTGGCGACCGGTGGTGTGGGCGTTGAACGCACCTTCCTGACCAATTCACCGCGTTTGGCGAAGATCGTTGTAGATCGCCATAACAAGGTCCGCCGCGCCCGCCTGTTCTTCCTGCGCGAACGCACCGGCAAGAGCGCCCGCCTCAAGCAGCGTTTCTAAAACTTTTGTGATGGCTTGCATCTCCATGCACTCCATCCAGTTGAGCAACCGCAGAGCCTTTTCTGCCGCCCACCCTTCAACAAGGTGTGGGTTCGCAGACAGGGCTTTTTCTTGTTAAACACCCGTTGAAAGAGATCCACAGCATGTCTCCATCCAGATCACCCATCATTGCCCTGACCGCCAACCGTTCGACCAATGCCAGCGGATCCTCTGCCTACGAGGTAAAAGAGGCTTATATCCGCTCGGTCATCGGCGCTGGCGGGCTGCCTGTGCTCCTGCCGACCTGCCGGGACCTGGCAGGGCAGGCGGACCTGCTGGCGGGCGTGGATGGTGTTGTGCTCACTGGCGGTGGCGATGTGGACCCACAGCTTTTCAATGGCGGGCAACACGAACGTGTCTCCGGGGTGGATCGGGGCAGGGATCTGTTTGAGATGGCCCTGGTCAGGCAGTTGGTACAGAGCGGAATGCCTTTTTTGGGCATCTGCCGCGGCATCCAGGTGGTCAATGTTGCACTGGGCGGTGACCTTGTTTTGGACATTGCCGATGAGCTGCCTTCTGCCCACAAGCATGACTACTTCACCCCCAAATATGCCGCGGATCGCCTCTCCCACTCCGTCATGGTTGAAAAAGGAAGCAGCCTTGCGAAGATCAGCGGTTTCGGAAGGCTGGAGGTCAACAGCCGGCATCACCAGGCGATCAAGCAGCTTGCGCCCGGTTTGAAGGTCCGCGCCCTTTCAGACGACGGCATCATTGAAGCAGTCGAGCTGCCCACCCACCCCTTTGGCATCGCCGTGCAATGGCACCCGGAGAACCTGCAAGCCGATCCACGCATGAAAGCACTGTTTGCAGCGCTGGTCATTGCTTCTGAAGCATCGTGATCCAGCTCCCATGATAGAATTAACCCCGATGGCACAGGAAAAACGACCTTCTGACCCCATCGGGGTTTTTGATTCAGGCGTGGGCGGGCTTTCGGTCTTGCGCGAGATCCGGCGCGAACTGCCCCACGAACACATCATCTATTTCGGCGACCAGGCAAACGTGCCGTATGGCTCAAAGTCCCTGCTCGAGGTGCGCCAGCTTTCCGAAAATGTCACCCGCCACCTGCTGGAGAGGGATGCTAAACTGATCGTGGTGGCATGCAACACCGCCTCGGCGGCAGCGCTGCATTATTTGCGCGAGACCTTCCCGGGCACACCATTCGTGGGCATGGAACCCGCCGTCAAACCAGCCGCCGAACACACCCGCACCGGCAAAGTCGGCGTTCTGGCGACACCCGCAACCTTCCAGGGCGAACTGTATGCCTCGGTGGTGGAACGCTTTGCCCAGGGCGTGACCCTCTACCAGGATGCGCTGCCCGGGTTGGTGGCGGAGGTTGAGGCTGGTCGCCTGAAAGGCAAGAAGACCCGCCGGATCCTGGAAAATGCACTCAAACCCATGCTGGCGGAAGGCATTGATACCGTGGTATTGGGCTGCACGCACTACCCCTTTGTCATCCCGTTGATCCAGCAGATCGTGGGTCCGGACGTGCAGGTGATCGACCCGGCGCCAGCCATCGCCAGGCAGGTAAGGCGGGTGTTGGAACGCGAAGGCATGCTGCAGTCGGGGGACGCAGCAGGGCGGGTGGAATTTGAGACCAGCGGCGACCCGGTTAAGTTTATGAAGATGGTTAGAAGGTTGGGGAGAGAAAGTTATGCTTAACGGGGAAACCCTAAATTTAAGTTGTGCGATCCAGTATATTGATAAGACAACAAAGTGAATAATGCCTTTTTTTGTAGATATTAACTAATTTGTTATATACATACTTATAATATTGGAAAATTATTAGCCTTAACTACGTCATCATAACAGGAGGTTTCTATGGAACTGGGCTCGTCGATTTTTGTTATGGCAATTGGTATTGGCATCATGGTCCTCGCTCATGTATTGAACAAATCATCTGAAGAAGCACACAAGAAACGTTTCACCGCGAAAGAGTCTTTTGATAAGCAGTCAAAATCCTGGAACACCCATTTTGAAAATTTCTTAATTGAAAAATTTACAGAACCCTGCCCGGCATGCCACAAGAAAACCTGCCTGGCAGAATATGAAGAGATTAATGTCAGTATCGAAGATGAAGATAGTGAGGGTCGCAAAACTGACGAATATTACATCGATACAGACAAGAAAAGCACCTATTTTCGTTACTGCATGGATTGCAAGCAGGTTTATACAACCCCCAAGCCGTTAATCGAAAAAACACGTCATAGTTTCAAAGATAGTAAAATTGTGCACTTTTCTGACCGGCCCAGTACTGCGAGTGTGCCAAATCATTTTTCAGGTACCCATAGCGTCCAATACACAGTTCACAAACTTGCTGAAGAGAACTTTTACCAGCATGGTGGATATGAACGTTGGGGCTACCAGCCTCTGAATGATCACCGGGCATATTTACGTTCATCTGATAATACTTCTAAAGTTGAAGGTTTCTCTACGGGTCTCGGGTGCCTTGGTGCATTTGTTCTGGCTGTTGGGGTCTTATTATTGTTTTTGATCCTCACAGGCTTGATTGGCTTCCTTTAAAAGCCAACCTTGTTGCGTTGATAGCAGAAGAGTCTTACTTAATTTCACCTGACATTGATGAACACTGCAGTAATGACAATAGAGAACTGACCTAACAGTTATAGATAGGCAGTAGTCGCAAAGCCTAGAGCAAATTTTTGCACTTATTCTCATCCTCTGCTGATTCCAGTTATAATTTGACAACATTAATCAAAATAGACCATAGCGGTTATTTTCCTGCTGCAAACTGCCAGGAAAAGTGTCATTAACAACACAACTTGAGCAGACCTGGACCCTGAAAGGAACCGTTGTATGAAGAAGATCGCTGTCCTGCAAATAGATTCAGCCCTGGGGGATACACAATCCAATTTGAACAAGATCGACCGCATGCTCGGTGAGATCAAAGACCCCGAGATACGCATGGCGGTATTCTGTGAATATGGCACCTCAGGCTACTGCACAGACCAGTTGCTTGTTGCCCGCCCCATTCCCGGCGAGACGGTTACCGCCCTGGAAAGGATCTCCCGGGACCATAATATCTGGCTTTCGGGCGGCACCAGTGAAATGGTCGGTGATCGCATCGCCAACACCTCGGTGATGATCTCCCCGCTCAAGGGCATGGTCGCCAAATACCGCAAAATGCACCCCTTTGGCGATGAACGTGACCGGCTGGCAATGGGAGACGAACCGGTGGTGGTCGACACCGAGCTGGGACGCGTCGGCTTGACGATCTGTTTTGACTTCATCTTTCCCGAACTATCGCGCATCCTAGCCCTGCAAGGCGCCCAGATCATTCTTAACTCGACCTTCTGGTTTGCTGACAGCTTCTCTGAGAAAATGGGCTTTGAACCCGCCACCATCCTGGCACTGGCACGCACGCGTGCCCTCGAAAACAGTGTTTACTGCGTGATGGCCTGCCGCACCGGTGAAGAAGACGCTCCCTGGGGCGGTAAGGTGCGCGGGATGGGACATTCCTCGATCGTTTCACCCTCGGGTAAGACCCTGGCACAAGCCGGCATTGGCGAGATGATCATCAGCGCTGAACTGGACATGGATTTTCGTGACCAGTGGATCAAAGCTGTCAACTACCTGGGCTGCCGCCGAACTGATGTCTATGGAAAATACCTTTAAACAAAGCCTGGGCAGGCGTTTCAAACTGACACAATACAACAGTGTCTACCTGGTACTGGTCGTACTGGTGATCAGTGCGCTGATCTACCGCCCATCCTTTTTCCGGTTGGACAATGTCAACATGATCCTGCGCCAGGCATCCGCCCTGGGCATTTTAACCATGGGGCACCTGTTCGTGATCTCTGCCGGGTGTGTGGACCTGTCGGTTGCTGCCATCATGCAGATGTCGATCGCCATCTTTATGGTCTCGGTGCGCGGGATGGGTGATGAATGGCTGCTGGTCGGCATCCTCATCAGCCTGGCGGTTGCCTTGAGCATTGGCTTCATCAATGGCTTGATCGTGGCAAACTGGAATGTGCAGCCCTTCCTGGCGACGCTCTTCATGGGCGCGATCCTTGTCGGGATCAGGAATTTGGCCTTTGGCACCACCCCACTGGGGGTACCGCCCGCACCGCTGGTAGCTGCTGTTAAGGGCAATGCCGAGACGGTCATCTCCAACTGCATTTTCATGTTCCTGTTGGTGTCCGTCATTGCCTATATCGTCATTAACCATACCGTTTTCGGGCGCAGGGTCATGATGGTGGGAACCAACAAATTTGCCGCCACTTTCAGCGGCATCCGCGTCAACCGCACGATCATCACCGCCTACTGCATCTCAGCCATCAGCGCGGTCTTCGCGGGCATCGTTGCCACCGGTTACCTGGGTTTTGCCGACCAGACCACCGTCGGCAGCGGCATGGAAATGGACTCGATGGTGGCAGCCGTTCTGGGCGGCAACTACCTGAGCGGCGGCCGGGCATCGGTCAGTGGAGCGATCGGCGGCGTGTTGGCCATGTCTCTCATTTTGAACATCGTCGTCCTTTTTGGACTGGATATCCGCTTTCAATATGTGCTGAAAGGCTTAATCTTGATCGCGGTAGTGTACGTCTCAGCCAGGACCAGGAAGGGTTAACATGACAATCGAAAGAAACACACCAGAAGGAGGCTTTATGGAGTAGAACAGAAGAAAAATCAAATCATATTTACCCAGGGGTTTGGACGTTGATCCTTGATCACAAGGCCAGCAAACCCAAAAACAGAAAGAATAAAAATAAGTTTTGGAGGAAGAAATGAAGCAATATAAAAAATCAATTTTGATCGTCGCATTGGTCATGGTTGCCGTTTTGGTACTTGGAGCCTGTGCACCCAAGGTAGAGCCGACTGCAGTGGTAGAACCTGAGAAGACTGAAGAAGTTAAACCGGTTGAGACCCAGGAAAAGTACACCATCGGTGTCAGCCTGCAAGGTGCAAACAACAGCTGGGCTTCTGCAAGCTATGCCCACTTCAAGTATGGTTTCGAAGAATACCAGGACAAGATCGAAAATATCTATTTTGTAGAATGTGGCTATGACCCCCAGAAACAGATTTCAGATATCGAAGACTTGCTGACCAAGAATGTTGATGTTCTGCTGATCCAGAGCACCAGCGAAACCGCCCTTGTTGGTGTAATTGAAAAAGCCAAGGACCAGGGTGTGAAAGTCGTTGTTTATGGCGGTTCCGTCGGAACTGATGTCTATGATGCCTATATCGACCGCGATCACCAGATCACCGGCGCTACCTATGCGCAGTACGTTGTCGACCGCATCGGCGGCAAGGGTAATGTCATCGTGGTCATGGGCTATCCCGGATCCGGCTACTCAAACGCCGTCCTGGCTGGTGTGGACAGTGTCCTGGCCAAGTACCCGGACGTCAAAGTGCTGGGTTATGAATATGCTGAATATACCCCCGCCCTGTCAAAACAGATCATCGAGGCCTACTTCGCCAAGGGCGAGCAGATCGATGGCGTCATCATTGATGGCGGCCTGATGGGCTTTGGTGTGCTTGAGGCCTTTACCGATGCCGGCAAGACCATCCCCCCAACAACCTGTGACGACACTTTCCTCTACCTGAAGAAAGCCGTTGCCCTGGGTTTCACCGACTACCTGTGCCTTTCATCCGCCCAGGAACTGTCTTATGATGCTGTCAAACTGGTCTTTGATGTTGTGGAAGGCAAAACTTTCACCAAAACCAACATGGTTCCACCACAATCCATCACTGGTGAAGACGTCCTGACGACCATCGACACCAACCTGCCAGATTCCTACTGGCTGTTCTCACAGATCCCAGCCGAGCGGATCCCTGAGTTCTTCAAGTAACATTTTTTGTATAAAAGGGGTCTTGATCGCCAGAACGGTCAAGACCTCGACTCTTCCCGAATCGGATGGGTGAAAATTGACAGACAGCATTCTTTCTATAAGAAATATCAGGAAAAACTTCAGCAATATCAAGGCGTTGGACGACGTCAGTTTTGACGTGCAAAGGGGGGAGATTTTGGGTTTGCTGGGCGCCAATGGCGCCGGCAAAAGCACTTTATTAAAGATCCTGGGTGGCATCCAGCCAGCCGATAACGGCGAGATCCTGATCAACGATCAGCCATACACGCCAAAAAACCCTTACGAGGCAGCACACAGCGGGATTGCCAGTGTGTACCAGGAACTGAACCTGTTCTCGAACATGACAGTGGCCGAGAACCTGTTTATTGGAAACGAAAATATCCGGGCAGGATTAATTGACTGGAAAACGACCTACGAAAAGGCGGATGAACTGCTTTCATCCATGGGATTGAAAGACATCAACCCGCGCAGCCTGGTGGCATCCGTCAGCATTGCCAACCAGCAATTGATCGAGATTGCCCGTGCCATAAGCCAGAAACCGGAGGTTCTCCTGCTGGATGAACCGACCGCCTCCCTCTCGGAGGATGAGATTGCCTGGTTGTTCTCAAAGATCCGTGAATTGACCCAAAATGGGACCACGGTCATCTACGTATCGCACCGCCTGGACGAAGTGGTTGACCTGTGCGACCGCTGTGTCGTGCTGCGCGATGGCAAACTGGCTGCCACCCTGGAAGGCGATGAGATCAACCGCGACGAGATCGTCCTGCACATGGTTGGCAAGCAGATCACAGTCAACCGTAAGCTCGTGCTGAGTTGCGACCGTGAAATTGCCTTTTCCTGCAAGAATCTGACCCTGCAGGATGTTTATAAAGACATAACCTTTAATGTGAAATGCGGCGAGATCGTCGGCATTGCCGGATTGATGGGCGCCGGTCGGACGGAATTGCTTAACTCCATTTTTGGGGTCCACCCGCCAGACTCGGGAACGATCGAGATCAATGAACAGCCGGTCAGGATCCGGGATACCAAGGATGCAATCGAAAATGGCATCGCCCTGGTCAGCGAGGACCGCAAGGTTGAAGGGCTCTTCCTGCCGGAAAGCGCCCAGGTGAACCTGGCAGGCATGACCCTCGACAAGCGGCAGCGATTTGGCTTTATCAAGAAGCGCAAGGAAAGCCAGGAGACGAAAAAGATCGGCAAGTCGGTGATGTTCGACCTCAACCGCATCAATTCACCAGTCAGGCTGTTGAGCGGTGGCAACCAGCAGAAAGTGGTCATCGGCAAGACCCTTCTGACCGATTCAAAGGTCATCCTGCTGGATGAACCGACACGGGGCGTGGATGTCGGCGCCCGAAACGAGATCTACTCGATCATCCAGGAATCAGCCAATGCTGGCAAAGCCATCATCCTGGTCTCCTCCGATTGGGAGGAACTGGTTACCTTTTCTGACCGTATCCTGGTCATGTCACAGGGTGAGATTGTCAGGGAGTTGATGGATGAAGAAGTCAACGAGGAAATGATCCTGCAGCTGTGCACGATCTTTAAAGCCCGCGAGAAGAAGAAAAAGGAAGAGAAAAAGCCAATTGCCAGGCTGCTTGAACGGGTCAACAGCAACCCGAACACCTGGGTGTTGGGATTGTTGCTGGTCGCCATGTTCATTGTGGGTTCGATCGTGACACCCTTCTTTTTGAACAAGGCGAATTTAAATAACATCGTCTGGCAAACGACAGCCCTCTTTTTGTTGACCATCGGCCAGTTGATCGTGATCATCACCGGTGGGATAGACCTCTCGCTCAGTGCAACGATGACCGTAGCCTGTGTCATTGGCATCAAGCTGATGCTGCTCTTCCCGGACAAGATCTACCTGGGAGTGCTTGCCCTGGTCGCAGTCGGTCTGGTTGTGGGGCTGATCAACGGCCTGGTGGTGGTGTTTGGCAAGATCGATGCTTTCGTTGCCACACTGGGTGTGCAGATCATTTTAATGGGAGTCGCCCTGATCGTCACCCCGAAACCCCTCTCGCCGGCACCACAGGTACTGCGTTTTATTGCCAACAAGATGTTCCTGGGGCTGCCGATCGTGCTTTATATTGGCGTGGCATTATTCTTCTTTTTCTTATTGTTTTTCAAGAATGCCCGCCTGGGCAGGTACCTGTTCGCAGTGGGTGACAGCTACAACGGGGCAATCTGGTCCGGTTTGAAAGCCAAAAAGGTGAAATTCCTGGCGTACATGATGGCATCCATGATGGCGGTGGTGGCTGGTTTTTACATGCTCGGGCGTAACGGCGCGGCTGAACCCATCGTGGATTCGAACCTGGCCTTGAACTCAATCGCTTACAGCCTGATCGGCGGCGGCATCCTGGCTGGCGGCAAGGGCAGCCTTTTTGGCTCCGTGCTGGCAGCTTTCGTGATTTCAATTATGTTAAATATTCTCAACCACCTCGGGTTGAATGCCTTCTGGCAGTCCATCATCCGCGGGGTAGTCATCATGATCATTCTCGTGATCTATGAATCACGCATCAAACACAAGCAGGATCAAAACTAATTTACTGGAGGAAAATATGTTTGAACTATCCATACCCAAAACAGCATTGGTGATCGTCGATATGCAGAACGACTTCGTTCGGGAAGGTGCTCCCATGAAGGTTGATGATGCAAAGGCAACCATCGAACCCACCCAACGGTTGATCGAATTTGCACGCAAGAACCACATGCCGGTCATTTTCACCAAGTTCCTGATCGGTCCCCGCAAGACATTCCTGTGGGGCTGGAGCTCACAGGCAGAAGAGTTTCAGAATTGCCTGCGCAATCACGAAAGATACTACCCGGACATTGACAGGAAGGAACAATGCTCCGATGTCATTGACGAGTTGAAACCCATCCTGCCGGAAGACTACATCATCGAGAAATACGGTTATTCAGCGTTCCATAACACCAACCTGGTCGATGTGCTGATCAGCGAAGGGCGCGACACGATCATCGTCACTGGCACGGTGACCCAGATCTGCGTGGGCGACACGGTGCACGACGCGTTCCACCATGCGATCCTGAGTGTGGTTGCCAGTGACTGTGTTTCAAGTTTTTCTGAGTTACAGCAGAAGGCTTCGCTCGAGAATTTTGCCAGGAAATATGGCGTGGTCATGACCTCGGATGAGATCATGAAGGAATTTAAGTAATTCCCTGCATGACTGGTTCGGTTCGTTGACCATTGAAATAAGAAAACCTTGATGGTTATCGGAAAGCCTGGCGATTTTGCCAGGCTTTTTATTTATGCCTTTAACTCAACCTCCATTTTCCCAAACAGGGTACATGTACAGCGATGCCTTTATCCCTTGCTCTTTTCAAGGGACCGGGCGCCAATTATTATTCCTCGCTCTTTTCGAGGGACGATCGCAACAGGGGTACATGTGCAGCGATGCCTTTATCCCTTGCTCTTTTCAAGGGACCGAGCGCCTTCCAGGCGCTTCGGGGTACGCCGACTTCATGAGAAGTCGGTGACTTGCGATCTTTGCGATCTTTCGGTTTAGTAGATGCCATTTTGAAAGTCAGGTTTAAATAATTGAATTGCCTGGCATTATTTGTGTCAAACAATCTCAACAATTGCTTCAGAAACAACAGGACTATTCCTTAATTATTATCCATGATAGGGGGTTTTGATCAAAAAACGGGTAAGATTAAGCGATCATGGAAGAACCACAGCCCTCCTCGCAGAGCGCCCCACCGCCCAGGCCAAAGCACAGGTCGTATGTCAACCCGTCGCGCACCTTTGCCGCACTGCAATTCCCCAATTACCGTTTGTGGTTCATCGGGCAGCTCTCATCCCTGGTGGGCACCTGGATGCAGTCCACAGCCCAGGGCTACCTGGTCTATGAACTGACCCAATCGCCGGCATTTTTGGGCTACGTGGGGCTGGCATCAGGGCTGCCCACCTGGCTGTTCACCCTTTTTGGCGGTGTGCTTTCAGATCGCGTCAGCCGGCGCAAATTGCTGATCATGACCCAGGGCTTTGCCATGCTGCTGGCATTCATCCTGGCAGCACTGGTCTTCACCAAAACAGTGCAGCCCTGGCACATCATCGTTTTGGCGTTCCTCTTGGGTGTGGCCAATGCCTTTGAAGCCCCGGCGCGCCAGTCTTTCGTGGTGGAGATGGTCAACCGCGAATTCATGGGCAATGCCATTGCGCTCAACGCTGCCATGTTCAACCTGGCGATGGCGGTCGGCCCGGCATTCGCCGGCATCATGTATGCCTCGCTAGGCCCGGCCTGGTGCTTTACCATCAACGGTATTTCATTCATTTTTGTGATCATTGCCCTGGCAATGATGAAGATCAAACCGCTCCAGGCTGTCTCCCGGGCAAAAAACCCCCTGCTGGAGCTCAAGGAAGGCTTCAGTTACGTGTTACGTACCAGGACGGTCATGCTGCTGATCGCCCTGATGGGTGTGGTCAGTTTTTTTGGCCTTTCCTTCATCACTTTGATCCCCGCCTGGGCAGTGGAGGTCTTGAATGGTAACGCCACCATCAACGGGCTGTTGCAATCGTCGCGCGGCATCGGCGCACTGATCGCTGCTTTGATCGTTGCCTCGCTGGGTACAACCGCCAAACGCGGCAAACTGTTGACCATCGGTTCGATCGCCTTCCCCATTGCGCTGATCATATTTTCGTCCATCCGCAACATTCCGCTTTCGCTGATCACCCTGCTATTCGTTGGCTGGGCATTCATGACCACCGCCAACCTGGCGAACGCCCTGGTGCAGTCTACCGTGCCAGACAACTTACGCGGGCGGGTGATGGGCATTTATTCGTTCATTTTTCTCGGCATGTACCCCCTGGGATCCGGTTTGGCGGGGCAGGTGGCTGAACGCTTCAGCACACCCGCCGCCGTGTTGGTTAGTGCCTCGGTCACCCTGGTGGTTGCGCTGGGTGTGGCATTGTTTGCGCCGTCCGTGCGGCGCATGCGCTAGCAAGCAGGCGAACATGGGGGAAGGAGAGATGCTTTACAAAGCAATATGATTGGCATATACTCGTATTAATAGTGTTTCACCTTTCGCTTTAATAAAATATATGGTCGACAATTATTTTGTTCCTATCATGCCATCTTTAACCTGGTACATCTGTCTTTTTCACAGAAAGGATCATCCATGAACAAGCGGACCATCTCCTCACTGATCAAGTGTTTTGTTTTGCTCATCCTGTTATTGCCCACCTGGCTGGCATGGGATGTCAGCCCTGCCCAGGGAGCAACCATCCTTGTTTCCAGGCCTGACGATCCCACGCCTGATACATGCCTCAGTGGCAGTGATTGCTCCCTGCGCGAGGCGATCATCCTGGCCAACTTGACCCCAACTACTTTGGACCAGATCTACCTTCCAACCAACACCTACCATATCGAAAGGTCAGGTAATGACGACACTTCAGTGCTGGGGGATTTTGATATCACATCACCCATCGAAATTTATGGCATTGAAGATACGCCATCCAGTGTGGTGCGGATCGAAGGGGATCAATTGGACCGGGTTTTCGAAGTGACAGGCAGCAACGGGGATCTCTGGCTCGAGCGGGTGACGATCACCGAGGGATACCAACCACTTTACAATGGCGGAGGGGTTGCCTGCTACCATGCCACTTTAACCCTGGAAGATGTTGTCCTTGTTTTGAATAGCTCCCCTGCGCATTACGGGGGAGGACTGGCTGCTGATCACTGCACAGTAACGATAAGTAATACGAACATCACCAACAATACAGCATCGGATGGGGGTGGTATTTTTGTTAACGTGAGCACACAGAGCTTGATCAACAGCATTGTGTACTACAACCATGCCACCAGTGTTGGGGGCGGCATCTATTCAATCAATTCTGACATCGACTTTTATGCCGTTACACTTGGAGCGAATGATGCAGCAACTCGCGGTGGAGGCGTATTTCAACTTGGTTCAGATTCCTCATTATTGATCGATCACAGCCTGGTGGAAGGAAATCATGCCAATACACTTGAAGGAGGGGGACTACAGATCTCTGAAGGTACGAATCTCACTATCGTTAACAGCACCATCTCGGGAAATGTGGCTGACACATTTGGTGGCGGTATTTCCACATCCATCCCGACCACGATCAACCACAGCACAATTGTTAATAACCACGCTGACATGAATGCAAATAATGACGGGTATGGAGGAGGTGTTTTTGCTTATATTGGATCTGTGGTGACGATCAGCAATTCGATCCTGGCCAATAATATAGACCATTCTGCTTTTCATTATAATGATTGTGCCGAGTATGTAGGTGTTGATGTGATCTCGAATGGGTACAACCTGGTGGAATCAGGAGGAAATTGCACCTTCATTTCGACTGGCGACCTGCCGGGACTGGACCCGATGCTCGGACCATTACAGAACAATGGTGGTTGGACGAATACGCATGCCCTATTGATCGGAAGCCCGGCGATCGATGCAGGTGACCCATCCGTGACCCGGATTCTTTACCCCAATTCAGATCAGCGCGGGCCAGCCAGGTACGCACGGGTGGTCAACGGGCGAGTCGATATCGGTGCCTTTGAAGCCTGGCTGGTAACCTTCCTCCCGGTGGTCTTCAGGTAAACCGCAGCCTCACCTAAAATAAAACCGCCTTTCCATTCGGAAGGGCGGTTTGAGTTTCTAGCGGTTGCCAACAAAGGATCTTGGACGACGGGGGGTATTGTTGCCTCCAGGTCGCTGTCCCGGGTTCCTTTTGAAGTTCGGCTGCCCGGCGGGGTTGTGCCTGATGGTGGTCATAAAGTTGACCTCGAAGCCTTCGAGCTTGCGCCTTTCCAGTGTTTGCCCCATCAGGCGTTCGATGGTGCGGACCATTTCCAGGTCATCTTCGGTGACGAAGGTGATCGCCATACCCAGGCGTTCCATGCGCCCGGTGCGACCGGTGCGGTGGGTGTAAGCTTCGGCGGTATCCGGGATGTCATAATTGATGACGTGCGTGATCTGCGAGACGTCGATGCCGCGGGCGGCGATATCGGTCGCCACCATCACGCGTGACCGCCCCTTGCGGAAGGAGTTCATGGCAGATTCGCGCTGTGGTTGGGATAAATTTCCCTGCAGTGAGGTGGCGGATATGCCAGCCAGCTGCAGTTGAGAAGCCAGTTTCTTGGTGCGGTGCTTGGTGCGAGTGAATACCAGCACCTGCCCGTCGCCGCTGTGACGAAGCAGTTGCAGCAGCATGTCGGTCTTGCGTGGCTGGTCCACGGCATACATGGCATGGGTGATGGTGTTGATCGGTTTATCGATCTGGATCTCGACCGTCACCGGGTCATGCAGCACTTTGGTCGCCAGGGTGCGGATCTCATCCGGCATGGTGGCGGAAAATAACAGCGTCTGGCGGTTATCCGGTAAAGCCGCAATGATCTGGCGGATGGAGGGCAGGAACCCCATGTCAAACATGTGGTCCGCTTCATCCAACACCAGGATCTCGACATTGCTCAAGTTGATATGGCGCTGTTCCTTGAGGTCCAAAAGACGACCCGGGCAGGCGACGACGATTTCCACGCCGTTGCGCAGGCCCTTGATCTGTGGGTTGGCACTCACCCCGCCATAGACGGTGATGCTGCGCAAGCCAGTCTGGCGTGCCAGCAGGACGATGAAAGCCTGGGTTTGTTCCGCCAGTTCGCGCGTGGGCGCCAGGATCAGGGCACGCAGTTTGCCGCGTGGACCCTTCATCAGGTGCTGCAAAATGGGCAAAACAAAGGCAGCGGTCTTGCCGGTGCCGGTCTGTGCCAGGCCCAAAACATCCGACCCGCTCAAAATGGCGGGGATGGTCTGTTCCTGGATGGGGGTGGGGATGCTGTAACCAGCGTTTACGATGCCCGCATTAATTTGCGGGTGAAATGCAAAGTTCTTAAAATTCAAAATATTATCCTTAAATGGTATCGCTCTTTGCACAGAAAATTATTCCTTCTGTGCCCGCTCCATAGCCCCGCAGTGCGGTTTACCATTCAGTGATCAAGAGCGGTCTTTACAATATAAAGCCAGGGACTTGCCCTGGCCTGTTGAAATCTATTCAGTTCAACTCAGACGCTGGAGTATACCACATTTTTAAGGCAGCTGTGAGCTTAACTGGTCTAAGTCTATACCCTAGGGGTTCACCACCCGACCTAAAAAGAGCAGCGTGCCGGTTGGCTGGTGCATTATGGCATAGATGAACGGTCGGTTGAACACCAGGTCGATCGGGTCATTGACCGGCATGGACTTGGTCGCCAGGATGATAGCGGTGGCGGCGGCAGCTTCGGTGCCTTCCTCGTCGACGGTGATGGTCGCCTTGTGTATTACATCGCTGATATACAACGGGTCTTCGGTGGTGATGCCCGAGAAGTCCGCCCCATCCGGTATGAAGGCTTCGATCATGCCCAGTTGCTGCAGGACATCATTGGCACTGATGGACGTCTCAAAATCGAATTTAGGCATGCGCAGCCTGACCGGTAAATACTGCATTTCTTCAACCAAACCCGCCAGCATGTCAGCGTCCAGTTTTGCTTCTACGCCTGAAAATTCGCCCTCGCCCGGCAGGATCAGCAGCATGGCAAAGTCACGGGACTTGTATGGCAGGAAGACCGCCTGGTAGTCATCACCAGCGGCATAGGCCAGGTCTTCTTCTGCCATGCGCATCATATCCACGGTGGTCTCGGAGCCATCCAGAAGGGTAAAGGATGCGTCCCTGGTGCCATCTTCGAGGAAGGGATGCATCCAGCCGCCTTTAAAGTAGATGGCATTGGCCAAAACCAGGCGGGTCAGCGGGGTCAGTGCGCCCTGGGGGATGAGATCCTTGATCTTGTCTTTGGTTTCATCCTCCACCCAATCGTTGATCAATTGGCGGGCTGCTTCGTGGTCTGTTGAATAGTCAACCTGGTAGATGCCGGCGCCATATTGGCTGGCTAAAATGTCCAGGTAGGCCTGGCTGATATCAAAACCAGCCTGACCCCAGGCGGAATTGGCAATATTGAGCTGGAAAGTGCTCTGCTCATCCTCGTCTTTGAGTTCCTGCTGGGAGTTTTCGAGCGCCAGCAGCAGGGCGTTGAAGGCCGGGTCAATTTCGGCCAGGTCGTCCAGGGAGAGAGCCTCCAGCATCTCCTGGCGGGTATTGCCCTCTGCCCCGGCCAGTGCCATGCCCAGTGCCAGCGAGAGACTGAAGGGTGAAAAGACGATGTTCTCATAGTCGCCCCTGACCAGGGAGTAGACATCAAAAGCAAAGGTGCTGTTTGCCCGGGCAAGGGCTGCTATTTGGGCATCACTCACGTCGGGGGAAAGTTCACGCGCCAGGCTGCTCTTTGCCAGGCTGAAACTGGCGTGCTGTGGGTCCGGTACACAGGCCGTGATGAGCAGGATGGGTATAAAGAACAGGGAAAACCAGATTTTTTTCATCATAACTCCATTCGAATGGTATTTTTCTTAATCAAGTGACGTTTGCCAGGCAATTTTAGTTCCCTGGAAGTATTATGACATAAATTTTGTAGTTTGGCACAAAGTTTTCCTCCGCAAGCTTACTAGACAAGAATATTTTATGATAAAATTTTCTTATAGTTCCCTGGGTAGACATACCCATACTGTTCTTTTCAAACAACAATCAGAAAATATTTTTATCGACATCGCTATTTAACCTACGATCAAATTGCTCAATGCCACGGAGGACCAAGTGAAAATTTCCAGGTTGTTCAACATTATCCTTGTTTGCGTTATACTGTTTGCCTTTCTTCCGGCAGACAAAGCCCAGGCTGAAACTGTTGTGAGCAGCGACCAGATCATCAGCGAGAACACGACCTTTGATCGCGATTGGGTGATCACCAGCGGTGCAATCCTCACTATTGAGGACGATGTGGAGATTACAGTGAATTGCTCTGAGACCGAAGGCTACAGTTTGGGAGCGGACGCAAACAAGATCGAAATCATTGTGGAGGATGGTACCCTTATCGCAGGCGATGTCATATTTAAAGGCGCCACCCCGAACACCTCCTGCTGGTATGGCATCAGGGTGCTGGCAGAAGGGTATGCAGAGATTGACAACAGTACCATCCAGGATGCCACACGGGGTGTCGTGGTGGAAAACTCTTCGCCGTTGATCACCAATAATTTCATCCAGCAGATCCACGGCGAGGATAGTGTTACCAAGCAGACCAAGACAGCTTACGGTATTTTGGTCTGGGGAGCCTCAGCCGGGCCAACCATTACGGGCAATTATATTCACGATGTGTATGGCGGTGACGGATGCACAGTGGGAGTGTGCAGCCCGCGCTCCGGAGCGAACGGTTATGGCATTTTTGCAGCGGATTACACAAATGCCAACATTATGGGAAATAATATCACCAGCATTTATGGCGGCAATGGAGTGAATGGCGCCGCAGGAGCAAATGGAGAGAACGGTGCTGTTGGTTCCAGTTCCCATCCCACCGGGTATGATGCGGAAGACGGTTCGCCAGGAGAAGCCGGGGGAAATGGTGGGGATGCGTATGGCATCATGGCACATACGCTCTCAGGCAATATTCAATACAACCAGATCAGCAATATTATCGGTGGACAAGGTGCTTTGGGGGGGATCGGGGGAACTGGTGGTAAAGGCGGCGACGGCTATAACTGGTCGTCAACTGATACATATTCTATCGCCACTCAAGGCGGTGATGGCGGGGTCGGTGGGGCTGGTGGTACAGGAGGCGCTGGCGGCAACGGGGGAAATGCTTATGGCATGTTCCTGTGGAACAGCACTCTTGCATTAATTGAAAATGATATCCATTACATACGTTCTGGTCCAGGGCGCTCAGGTGGAACAGGCGGCACCGCTCGTGCAGGTGGAGAGGGCGGAAACGGCACTCCCATAAAGGTTGGATCGGTATTTCAAGCCGGGTACGGAGGCGGTGGCAACCGGGGAGGAAATGGAGGAGCAGCAGGTGCTTCCGGTAATGGTGGGGCTGCCTATGGGATCTATGCAGAAGGGACAACCGCTTCTTTTACCTACAATAAGGTGCGCAATGTTTCCAGCGGCAGCGGTGCCAGTGGGGCTTACGGTGGACCGGGAGGGGACGGCGGCGGCGGAGGCAATGGCGGATATAATAACATGGGTAGTTCCTCTTATTCCGGTGCAGGCGGAGGAGACGCATATGATGGGGGTTCGGGAGGTGCTCCAGCCCAGGGCGGCGGCAGTGGCACAGTTTACGGCATGTATATTCATAACACAACAGTGAGCAGTTTCAACCGCAACTGGGTTGAAGAGGTCACCGGGGGCACATCCGGGAATGGCGGACGCAGCGGTGCAGGCGGTGTTGGCGGTGTGGGCGGCAACGCTTCAGCGATCAACTTCACAACTGGCGGCGGGGATGGCGGCAATGGCGGTTCCAGCCCAAATGGTGGAAAGGGTGGAGATTCAGGATACGTCTATGGTATCTACATGTCCAACACATCAGCCACACTGGTCAATAACGTGCTTCTTGATGTGGAAGGCAAAGCCGGGGGCAATGGCGGCGCAGGGTACAACGGCGGCAACGGTGGCGATGGCGGCAGCGGGTACACGCAACCCGGCGGTGAAGGCGGGGATGGTGGCAATGCGGGCAGCGGCGGCAACGGGGGATATTCTGGTTGGACTTACGGTTTACGCATGGTTAACCCGATTGGCACTGGCGTTACTTTTTCAGTGCTAAATAATACAATCGTCAATGTCAAAGCACCGCAAAGCGGTGAGACCGGTATTGGAGGGCTTGCCGGCACAATTGTTGGAGCTCTTGGATTGGGAGGTACTGGAAGCACGCCAGGTGCAAATGGTGTAGCTGGTGTCCTGGGTTCGGTCGGTTCGACCGCAGTCAGGTCAGAAGCTTATGCTGTAAGCACAGATATTGGTGTCACCGCAGATCTCTACAATAATATTATCGCCGACTACAATGATGCCAACAACAGTTTTGGTGTTGCCCTTGTCAGGGGTGGCACCTTCAACCTCTTTTATAACACTGTCTATGGATGGGAGACCAACATCGATGATGGGATCGATAGCGGCATGGGATTTGACCCGGAGGACCCATTATTCATCGATTACCTGACTGAAAAGGATCTTCATCTTACAGCTACCTCCCCCTGCATTGATACTGGATTGGGAAAACTGCCTGTGGTAGTTGATTCAGACTATGACGGCACACCCCGGCCGCTCGATGGCGATGGGGACAAGGAAGAGGTCATTGACCGGGGTGCCTTTGAATACGGCAATTTCTTCACCCTGGGTTCCAGCACCAAGTCAGTCAACGAGGATGGGATCACCCTCTCCTTTTGGGTCCAACAGATCGGTTACTACAATGACATCAGCACCGTTGAATTCTTCACCCAGGATGGCAGCGCTACTAGTGGGGCAGATTATGTCCAACTCAGTGTTACGGTCGGATTTCCTGCCGGAGCCAACTGGGCTGAAGAATATTCAGTGATGATCAATGAAGACGATTTTGTAGAAGGCAATGAGACCTTCACGATCAGGCTGCGCAACCCGGTTAATGGGAAACTGGGAGATATCCTGATCACTACAGTAACCATCATTGATAATGACGGGTTGCGTTTCTTCCTACCTTTGATCGTGCGCTAAAAACAGCCAAAATATTCAGAAAACTCCCGCCAATTACCCCTGGTGGGAGTTTTTTCTCCACCCCAAGTCCTCAAAAACCTTGACCTTAACAATAGATTAAATAATGCTATAATAGCCAATATCCTGAACCCAAGCACAGGAACAGGATGAATCTTCGACCAAAAATCTAAAAGGAGAGAAAATGTCAAAGAAATTCAATGTTTTATTGATCGTGGTGCTTTTAGGCATTATGCTGTTGACCGCCTGCAAGCCCACACCTGAGGTCATCACCGACACCGAACTGAACGTGCTCTGCACACCGCAGGAGCAGTGGTGCCAGGGGATGAAGCAGGAATTCGAAGCCCTTTATGGGATCACCGTGAACTACGTGCGCATGTCATCCGGTGAAGCCCTGGCCCGAATTGAAGCCGAAAAGGACAACCCGACCTTCGATATCTGGTGGGGTGGCCCGATTGACAGCTTCGTTTCTGCCAAAGGCAAAGGCCTGCTCGAGCAGTATGACTCACCCAATTTCAAGAACATCCGCGAACCTGAAAAGATGAAAGATGTCGACAATTATTGGGTAGGCGTCTATGTCGGCAGCCTCGGTTTTGCCACCAACAAGAACTGGCTGGCAGAGCACCCCGGCGTGGAAGCCCCCACCTCATGGGATGACCTGCTGAAGCCCGAATTCAAGGGCCAGGTGATGGTTGCCCACCCGTCGACCTCCGGCACATCCTACACCGCCCTTGCCACCATCATCCAGTTGCGCGGCGAGGAAGAAGGCTGGGAATACATCAAGAAATATGCCGGCCAGATGGCGCAATTCACCAAGAGCGGTGCCGCACCTGCCAAATTCGTTGGACAGGGTGAGGCTGCCGTGGCCATCGTCTTCTCGCATGACACCGTCAACGAGATCGAAAACAACCAGATGCCCCTGCTCTTAACCTTCCCCGAAGAGGGAACCGGTTACGAGATCGGCGGACAGGCGATCCTCAAGGGCGCCAAGCACTTGCAGGCTGCCAAACTCTGGTTTGACTGGGCGATCTCACCTGAAGGCCAGGCACTGGGACCCAAGTACGCCGCCTACCAGGCACCCACCGTCAAGGGTGTTGAGCTATCGCACCCCGAACTGCTTGAAGTCAACCTGATCGATTATGACTTTATCTGGGCTGGCGAGCACAAGTCACAATACGTGGACAAGTTCACCAACGAAATTCAGAACGCAGAAAATCTGAAACAATAACCATCGGACTTTGATAATTCTGGGCGGTAATAACCGCCCAGAATTTTAATACAGGAGGATCATGCAAGCCAAGGCGTCCACTCCCAAGTCTCCACCCGGCAAGATCTCCGACCTGGCTCGGCGCATCCGTGAATTCAGGCTGATCGGCAGGGACCCGGTGCTCTTCATGAGCCTGTTGATCTCTGCAATCTTCATTTTTGTCTTTGTGATCTTTCCGCTTTTTCGCTCCATGGTGGGCGGGTTCATCTCGAAGGAAGGTTCCTTCGACCTGACCTATTTTGCACGTTATTTTGACGATTATTATGGCCCTGCCCTGCGCAAGGCTTTTCTTGACACGATGCTGATGGGTCTGATGACTGCCACTTCGGGCACGATCGTCGGTTTCATCTTTGCCTACGCCATCGTGCGCTGCAACATTCCCGGGAAAAAGGTCATCCACTGGCTGGCACTGGTGCCGACCGTCTCGCCGCCCTTTGCCCTGGCACTGAGCATGATCCTGCTGTTTGGCAGGGGCGGGCTGATCACCAACAAGCTGCTGGGCATCCAGTTCATCCAGGGCATGAATGACATTTACGGCCTGGATGGGCTGGTGATCGTGCAGACGGTCACCTTCTTCTCGGTGTCCTACCTGATCCTCAAAGCGTTGTTAGAGAGACTCAACCCGGCAATGGAAGAAGCCGCAGCCAGCCTGGGGGCTGGGCGCTTTCACCTTTTCCGCACGATCACACTGCCGCTGCTGGTGCCCGGCATTGCCGGGTCTTTCCTTTTATTGTTCGTCGAATCACTGGCAGACCTGGGCAACCCGCTGTTCATTGCCGGTAACCGCACCGTGCTGTCGGCGCAGATCTTCTTGGCGGTGATCGGTGAATACAACTACCAGAAAGCCTCAGCCCTGGCATTGGTTCTGATCATCCCAACGCTGATCATTTTCCTGGTCCAGCGTTATTATGTCAACCGCAAGTCCTACATATCGGTCACCGGCAAACCTGCCGGCGCCCAGATCATTGAAAAAGACCCCTTCATCCGCTGGACGGTGATCATCATCGTCTACCTGGTGATCGCCTTTATCATTTTGCTGTATGCCACGATCATTTACGGCTCGTTCAGCGCTGCCTGGGGGGTGGACTTCACCCCAACCCTGAGGCACTGGGAAATGACCGTCACCCGCGGCATCGAAGCCATCCTGGATACGACCTTCCTGAGCGCCCTGGCCACCCCCTTCGCCGCCCTGCTGGGTATGATCATCGCCTGGCTGGTGGTCCGCAAGAAATTCAGCGGCAAGGACGTGCTGGACTTTTCCTCCAACCTGGGGGGTGCGGTGCCCGGCACGATTTTGGGCATCGGGTTCGTTTTGGCCTTCAACAAGCCGCCCCTGGCGCTGGCGGTCGTCATCTACGCCGTCCTGGCACTGTTCTTTGCCCAGGTGGTGGGTAAAAAAGCGCTTGAACGCATCCTGATCCTGGTCTTTGGCACCGCCGCCGGGGTCGCCATCACCCTGCTTGACCAGTGGACCATGTACATGGTCCTGGGTGGTATTTACCTGGGACTGGCAGTGCTGGTCTTTATTGCCCAACGCAAGATCTGGCGCTCGATCGCCGTGGCACTGGTGGGGGTTTACGTCATGTCTTACAACTGGGCCAATGCGATTGCCAAACCGATCGCCGATTTCAGCCGCTCGCTGGAACGCGGCTTCTGGAGCAATGCCATCTTCCAGGTGGCTGACCACATCAAGGTGCTGGTGCAGCCCACCCCGGCTTTGCTGGCCATCGCCCTGGTCCTGGCAGGGATAATCCTTTTCCAGAATTTCAAGAGTAAGCCTATGCGCATTGCGCTGGGGATCCTCGGGCTGGCTGTGCCCTGCACCCTTTCCTTCACCGGCATACCCTTTGCCATGGTGGGAAGCGCCTACATCATTATGGCGGCGTTCATCGTGCGCAGCGTGCCGGCATCGGTGCGCTCGGGCGTGGCAGCGCTGCAGCAGATCGACCCCTCCATCGAGGAAGCCTCCAACATCCTGGGGGCGGACGCGCAGTACACCTTCCGCAAGGTGACCCTACCGCTGATCCTGCCGGCGCTGTTCGCCGGTCTGATCTTCAGCTTCACGCGCCACATGACCAGTGTTTCGGCGATCATCTTTTTGATCAGTGCCAAGTGGCGCATTGTCACCGCCTCCATATTGAGCGAATGGGAACAGGGTGGGGTCAGCATTGCCGCCGCCTATTCAACGGTCATCATCCTGTTCGTTTTGATCGCCATTTTCGTATTGAACCTGCTTGTCAACAAGATCTTTAAGGGTCGCAGCTCGGTTGACATGACCCAGGGATTTTAATAACATTTAGAGGTATAGCCCATGTATCTGAAACTGGAAAACGTCACAAAAATCTTCCCCCCGCGCGGCAACACCGCCGAGGTCACCGCGGTTCACAACGTCAGCCTGGATATCGAGAAAGGTGAACTGGTCACCCTGTTGGGACCCAGCGGCTGTGGCAAGACCACCACGCTGCGCATGATCGCCGGTTTTGAATTCCCCACCCAGGGCAGGATCATCCTGGACGGGGAAGAGATCAACGCCCTGCCGCCACACAAGCGTGACATGTCGATGGTCTTCCAGAGCTATGCCATCTTCCCGCACCTGACGGTCGAGGGTAACATCGCTTATGGGCTGAACGTCAAAAGACTGCCCAAGGCTGAGATCAAAAAGCGGGTGGAACGCGTGTTGGAACTGGTGCACCTGGAAGGCTTTGGCGACCGGGCGCCCACACAGCTTTCCGGCGGGCAGCAGCAACGCGTCGCCCTGGCAAGAGCACTGATCATGGAACCCAAGGTGCTGCTGATGGACGAGCCGCTCTCCAACCTGGATGCCAAGCTGCGCGAGGAAATGCGCACCGAGATCCGCCGCATCCAGAAGGAACTGAACATCACCAGTGTTTACGTCACCCACGACCAGATCGAAGCCATGACGCTTTCGGACCGCATCGTGATCATGAACCAGGGCATTATCGAGCAGATCGGCTCACCGGTGGAAGTCTACCGCTATCCCAACAGTCGTTTTGTAGCGAATTTCATCGGGCGGGCAAATTTCGTGGATGGCATCGTAGTGGAGAAAGATCAAACCGCCCTGCAGGTACAGTCATTTAGCAAGGTCATCCACCTGCAGAACGTGTTACGCGACTTTGCCGCACATGACAGGGTCACCCTGATCGTGCGCCCGGAGATGGTGCGCATCAAGAAGAGCGGTGAGCTATTCGACGGCACCATCCGGCGGGCAGCCTACCTGGGCGACGTGATCGAATATGATGTGGAGATCGATGGGCAGCTGCTCACCGGTGTGGAGACCGACCCCTATGTGATGGAAATGTTCCCGCTAGGCGAGGCGGTGACGGTCGGCTTTACCGAGGGTTGTTTGCAGGTGCTGCCGGCGGAATAGCCAGGGCTTGCCCGGCAATCAGCACTTATAAAGATGAATAACTGGTAGAGGTGATCAGATCACTTCTACCAGTTTTTTGTCACAAAGGATTTTGTCTTGGCTAGATTAATTTAACAACACTGCCAGGATGATACCCATCACTACAATGATGATCGCCAATGCCAGGTTGTTGCCAAAACCAAGCGCCTTTGGTTCCAGGACTGCTTTCGCGGGGTCTTGCGGATCGTAGCGCACACTGACCGTACTGCCCTGCGGATAGCGCTCGACTACCTCGCGGGATTTCTTGCTGCTCATCGTCGCCTTGCCAAAGCCAACCGCATTGCCGCGGTAGGTGATCTCGTTGACCTGGTATTCATAATCCACTTCAGGCATGAACTGGGTGGTGGTACCACCGCGTGAGCTGCGCGCCAGGTGGGTGCCTACCTTGGAAGAGGTTACTGTTCCCGTGGCAGTTGGCCAGGTTTTTTCAGCTTTTTTGGCTTTGAGCAGTTGGACGATTGCCATGACCAGAAAGAACAGACCGATGGCGATGAGAATGAAGACCATGAGGTTGGTGGTTCCCATATTGAGTTCTCCTTTTTCCACAAATGAGGTCAAGTGATAATCAAATTCTAATACCAATCATGGCAAATACAAGAGGTAAAGTGTAGAACAATATGTAGTTAATGATGCAAAGTTGACAGGCTGGTTCAATTCTGCCCAGACCCTTGACCCCTCACCCCCACCCTCTCCCCCCCCCAACAGTTTTTTGATGATCAAAGACAACCCAGTTGGGGGGAGAGGGCTTTTGTCAGTAAGGAAGCAGCTGACATAGCTTAACTCAAGCGAAATAAAAAACAATTGCCCATATTCCCTCTCCCCCCGACGGGTGTCTATTAGTTAATAGCTTCATCAGTCGGGGGGAGAGGTTCCGGTGATAGGGGTATTGCGGTACCATGTACCCTCGACAAAAATGTGCCATAATGCCTAAATCTTTGAGATTATTGTTTTCCAACACTCTCAGAGGTAATCCTGGCAGATCGATCAACAAAGTAGTTGATCTTGAAACTTGTATGAGTATCTTACGTATATAATCAATGTTCAAAGTAATTTAATGGAGTAAAAATGAGCGACGAAACTGAAACAAAAGAAAAAGAATGTCACTGTGAGGAAAAACATCACCACCATGGTCAGCACCACCATGGTCAGCACCACCTTGGTCACCACCACCTTGGTCACCACCACGGTGCAGCAGATGCCGTTTATGGGCTGGGCTTCATCGGGGCCTGCATCTACTTCATTGGCGGCGCCACCACCTTCTGGATGGGCGTGCTGGGCTTTTTGAAAAGCATTGTGTGGCCTGTTTTCCTGGTCCTGGAAGCGCTCAGGACCCTCGGCGTACAGTAAACAGGCAGACAGAGCACTGCACAAACGGTTATTGATTTACTGCCGCGGTGTCAAAGGGTAATCTGCCAGCTTTAACACCAGTTCAATCTCGTCGTCATAGGTCTCACCGGTGGGTGTGAAACCCAGTTTGCGGTAGAAATCTTCGGGGCTGCCCTCCCCCTGCCCGCAGCTGGTGTAGAGCAGCGGGATGCCCATGGCTTTGAGGTGCTCGATGAGCTTTTCAAGCGCTTTACGCCCATACCCCTTGCCCTGGTAGGGTTCAGCGATCATGAAGCGCCACAAAAAGACCCCGGGGCAGTCAATGCCATCCTCATAATCCGACCCGGTGTGGGTCATGATAAAGCCAATAGGAGTGTCATCGGCATAGATCGCACGCATCCAGGCGCTGGGTGAGAAGGATGCCTCGGCGATCGAGCGTACATTCGGTGCCACCATCCTGCGATGGTCTGGTGAAAGCGTGTCGGATAGTTTGCAGATGATATTCATGGTTGTGGCCGTGATGCGCATAAAGTGAATATCGGGGATGGTCGAATTAATGCTCATTTCCATATTTCCCTTTCAGATTTTCGTTTAAAGCTACTCTCACCATCTCAATAAAACCATCGCCACCAGCGTTTGGCTGGCGATCATCTTGAATTTACCATTCCACAAAGCCTGCTCCACTGCTGGACGGTCCAGGAGCAGTAATTCCTGTTCCTCCAGGTCATCCGAGGCGCTCTTCTCGACAGGGTATGCCCCATGGGCTACGAAAAAATGGCCATGCCCGTTGCCGCGGTTGCCATCGACCACGTAGGTGCCATAATCCTCCCAGTGTTCAGCGGCAAAGCCCGCTTCTTCGCGCAGTTCCCGTTTGGCAGCCTTTAACGGCGCTTCCCCATCCTCAATATAACCACCCGGGGTCGCCAGGGTGACTCCATTGACAGCATACTTGGTCTGCCGCAGGCACACAAGGCGGTCATCTTTGGTAATGGCTGCCACCAGGACAAAATCGGGCGTGTGGATCCATGTCCAGTGGTCGATCACCCGTCCATCAGGCAACTGGACATTGTGCTCCTCCACCTCCAGGTAGGGCTTGCGGGAGAGGATCACCTCTCTTGATAGTGTTTTCCAGGCTTTCATTCATGCCTCGGTGTCTGCCGGGCTGACGCCCAGGTTTTGGGGTGTGATTTGCAACCCTGCCAACGCTTCAAAGGTCAGGGCACTGCCCTCAAGACCCAGGTTCTTCTTCATGATCTCGAACAGCACCAGGTAGCTCATGTTAATGCGCTTCGACCAATCCAGGCCCAGTTTTCCCGCCAACACCTGGATCATACTGGCCGGTTCGCCTTCTATCTCTGTGAAGGTGCCGTAAGGCAGTTCATCCAGCGTGATCAACAGGTCAGCCAGTTCATAGGACTGGCGGTATTTCTCATACGAGGCATATTGCTGGTAATCGAGTGCCTCCAGGAACCTTTTGGCGGTTTCAAAGTCGTCGGCTTTGAACTCGATCTCACGCCGGGTGAGCACCCCATCCACCAGGCGGCCTGAATCCTTGTAGGTCAGGTGCACTTCGGCATCCTGCCGAAGGCGCAGCACCCGCCCGGCAGCGCTCAATGAATGATCCGCCAGGTCAAAGCGGATGTTGCGTTCATGCATGCGGGGTTGGACCATTTTTCCCCCCAGCGCGATCACCCGTGACAGGTAGGCTTGGGGGTTGGAGAGGTTGAATTTCACTTCGGTTTCAAGGTCGCTCATCAGGTATTCCTTTCGGGAATTGGTCGAAATCCAGTTTTAAGAAGCGCTTCGTGGAACGCAGCCTGAAAGTTAAAAGGTTCAATGCGACCCACAGCACGGACAGGATGGCATAAAAGAGCCAGGTCTGGCGGTTCTGGTCCGGCTGCCACAGGAAGATGCGTTCCGACCAGTAGCTGACCAGGTAAAAGAGAGCAGCCGCCCATGTAGCCTTGCCCGACCAGGGCTTGCGCAGCCACAGACCGATGATCGCCGGCAGGCAGACCAGCGCCCAGGCTAAAGCGCTGCCCGCCAGGTAAATGCGCAGTCCACCCGGCAGCCCTGCAAGGTCAAACAACTGCGGCCTGGTCAGAGCAGCAGTGAAGCGGTAGATTGCGATCATGAAAATGGCAAGCAAAACCAGCCCAACCACCCTCAGCAGGAAAGGCCTGGAGGGCTTGCGCTTAGCAATGCTCATATCAGAAGTTGACATCGGAAAGATATCCCATCCTGGCAAGCGCTGCCATCACTTTTTCCAGTGCATCTTCCGGCACGATCACCGTCAGCGGTCCCAGCGGCTCGCCGAGGAAGCGTGCGGCTGGCGAGTTGCGCAGCTCTTCGAGGATTTCCGCCCGGCTGACCCGGAGCATGCTGACCCTCTCGGCGCGCACCTCGCCCCCCACCTCGTCCCAACGGTTGATCGCCTTGATCAGGCTGGGCGGGAGGTCACTTTTGGCATAGCGCCGCAGCAGGCTGACCAGGTGGCTGGCGGTCAAGCCCTGCTCACGGGCAGCCTTGAGCGATGCAGGCGTCAGGCGGTAGGCATAGACCCCTGCGGGTGCACCTTCCCAGGTGCAGAAGCGCGAGAGCATGTAGCGGGCGAAGCGCGGTGTGCGGCTGGTCATGCTGAGTGTGCCCCCGGAATTGACCACGATCGGCTCGCCGATCTCCTCGCCCAGGTCGGGCACTTTGCCTGCTGCCAGGTCATTGAACCAGGCAGAAAGCCTGAAGGCAACCGGTTTTTCATCATAGGGCATGCCTGCCAGGTCGAGATAACCCAACCAGTGCAGCGGTCCAACCAGCAGGTAGCGCAGCAGGGCGCCTTCCACGGCATACCAGGCCGAAAAGCCCTGCAGCGGTTCCTCGGTCAGGCTCGAGCGCACCATCCAGCTGTCATAATTGCCATCCAGGCGCAAAAAATCCGGCTGCTGGGCATGGAAAGCACGCACCAGGGCCTCGATCGACCACCACTCGCCCCCGGGGATGCGTTTGAGCCAGGCCAAAAGAGCCTGGCGGGGCAAAAGCGGGTCATTTTTAATTTTGGCTTCCAGGCTGATCGACGGCACAAGTGCCAGGTCGTTGTAATTCTTACTTTTAAGCCAACCCTGCGCCAAAAAGTGCAGTGCCTCACTGCGGGTCGAGGACAAAAACGGCCTTGCCACATCCTGGTTGGGCAGCTGCTGGCTGTCGATCATTTTCAAGTCATGCATCAAGGCCATCAATTCCTTGAATGAAGGCTGCCACTGCGCCAGGTCGCGGATCGCATTGGGCTGTGCCAGGCGCAGGCTGGCCAGGAGCGTGCAGGACATATCCAAAATGGCATCTGTCGCCAGGTGGATGATGGCATTATCCTCCAGGCTGACCCGCTCGCCCAGCGAAAGTTGCAGTGCGGGCGGCGGTGTGGGCAGCCAGGCAAGGAACTCACCCGGTATGTAGGCACATTCGATGATATTACCATCCACTTCCAGGAAATCGCGCCCGATGAGTGCCCGGTACCACAGCGTTTCACAGGCTGATACCGGCTGCAGGTAAGGCTTAAGCCGTTCACGCTTGCCCGGACCCATGATACGCAGCTCACCAAACTGGCGGGTGAAGATCAGCCAGGGCATGCTGCCATTGCGTCTTTTGAGGGCAGTCAGCGCATCCTTTGCCTCCTGCGGCAGGCTCTGCACGATCTCAAGGAACAGGTCGCGGTCCAGCAGGCGGGAGACCAGCTGGGGCAGCCTGTCCCGCGACCTGGCTGGCGGCAGTTCAACCGCCCACTGGTCGGCTACGATATTTAGAAAGCCACTGTCCTCTCCAAAGAGGCGATGAATGAGTTCAGGCATTGTGTAAAAAAGTATACTTCAAAATAAAAACGCCCGCAGGTTGTTGCCAAACCGGGGGCGTTCATTGGGATTAATAAGCTCTATTCAATCTTCAATCCGCGCACACCTTCGATGGCACTGATCGCTTCGGTCAGGTTTTCCATTTTTTCACCCACCTTGACATGGGCGGCGATCGAGAAGCGCAGACGCTTGTTCTTGATGTTCTTCTGGATGGTGAAGGTGATGATCTTTTCAGACAGGCGCGAGATCACCTTGCGGACCTCCTTGACGATCCCCGGTCGATCCACCGCCTGGATGACAAATGTCCGCGGTACGCTGGTGCGGATGAATTTCTTCTCAAGAACGTTCAGCAGGGTCAGGGTGAGCAGCATAAGGCCCGTGGTAACCACGCCGATCAGGTAATATCCATAGCCCACCGCCAGCCCGACGATGGCCATCGACCAGAGGGTGGTGGCTGTGGTCAGCCCCTTGACGTTGAAGCCATAGCGCAGGATGGCGCCGGCGCCCAAAAAGCCGATGCCCGAGATGACCTGGGCTGCCAGGCGGGCCGGGTCACCATCAAACTGTACGGCGATGTTGATCGACAGGACCATGGCCAGGGCGGAACCAACCACCAGGATCATGTGTGTACGCAGGCCGGCGGGCTGGTTGTCGCGTTCGCGCTCCAAACCGATAATGGCGCCCAAACCGGCTGCAACCAGCAGGCGAAGGATGATCTGAATTTCTGAAATCATATCGGAAACCTTTTCATTTAATTATAACTTAACTCTTCATTGCATGGCAAAAAAGGTCACCAGGAAGGACACAAAGAAGTGGATCAGGAAGGGATAAATGAATGAGCGGGTCTTTAATGCGACGAGCCCAAACAGGAAACCGCCAAACAGGGTGCTTAATGTCTCCAGCGGGGGTTTTCCGAGGTGCGCCAGGGCAAAAGGCACCGCCTGTAACCATAGAGCATCATCCCCCAATACCTGGAAATAGGCGAAAAGCAGGAAGCCGCGGAACACAAATTCCCAGCCCAAAAGCTCGAGTGCTGAAAGGATCAGCGAATCACTGTTGATCGGGAGATCGTAATAATTCTGCATGGCGGGTGAGAAACGCGTTGCCCACCACAGGATGGGCGTCAGGATCAAGATGGAGCCCAGCGTGATGAGCAGGCCGAAGCGCCAGTTGCCCAGACCCACGCCATAATCGCGCAGTGGGTCACGGAAGACCAGGACAATGACCGCGACGGGGATGAAAAGGTAAAGGATCAGCCTGTCCAACTCCTTGACCGGGGTCAGCCTGAAGTAGTGGTCGATCATGATCAGGGTGGTAACCACAATGGTGGCAATGACCACTTTCTTGTTGAAGTGAAACTGGGACAGCCAGGACTTCAATATCATGATCAGTAATTATAAGGCAACATTGGATCGTCTATACCAAAAACAATGCCTGTGCGGCTAAATCACCACACAGGCATAAGTTAATCACAAAACCAGGTATATATTTATCGCGTTGCTTCCATCAGGTTACAGATGTCAATATCGTCAAAAACGACCAACGCAGAACTGGGAATAGCTGACAGGTAGGAAGTATAAAGTTCGCTTTCAGAATAAAATTCCTCTACCTCATAAGGGTCCAGGTAATTATTAAAATCCCCAAACCCGACAATCGTATTAGCCTCATCCAGGAAAAAGATTTTGAGAGATTCGGTCAAGCCGATATCGTGGATATTCTTAACACGCATACGCATTTGTCCAATTACATTTTCCTGGGGGGCATCACCCAGGAACCAGTCATGCAATCCATAACTTATCAGGATGGGAGTGTGGGGGAAAACGTCGTATGGAAACTGGAAATCGAGATCTTCATCAGTGAAGCAGGTATTGCCTATAGAACGCTGGGTCACCACAGCTGTGATGCTGACCCGCGCCACGCCATTGGGTACCTGGTCCAGGTAAGCGCTGATCGACTGGGGATAATTCGGGAATACCGCATCCGGCCTCACCTGGACCGTCTGCAAGGTTGCCCCGGAAGCATCCAACAGGTTGATCGTCCACTCCATATCTGCATAATTAACCATGGGACTGATTTCCATCTGCAAAAACATGGGTTGAGTTTGTTTCATGACAAAAAATACCTGTAATGTTTCAGGTGGATTTGAGGAGATGTAGTAGTTGGGATATGCCAAAGCGCCTTTCAGCATGACTTCAGGAGCCGGGTCACCGGAGAACTGAATGTCCACAGGTACCTGGCGGGCAATGAATTGCTCCGCCTTAAAACTCTTTTTGCCATCACGATATAAAGGGGTTTGAATATCACTTGTAAATTGTTCCTTAAGCTCATTCCAGTTTCCGCTGCTGGCTGAAGAACCTGCATCTCCAGCGTCGGAATCCTCCCCGCTGGACGATGAATTATTACTGCCTGTCAGACCACAAGCCATGCTAAAAGCCATGACCAGTGCCAACATGATAAATATGATTGCGTGGTGTTTTCTCATATTCGTGCCTCCATGGAGTGTCAAGAAACGAGTAAATAATTGTTGCTTGTGAATGGGGACATTATATTACTAATTGTTCCTTGTGACTGGCACAGGTTCCTTCATTCAGCAATCTTTTTCTTCTTAAGCCTGGCTACCAGCGACACGATCCCCAACAGCAATAATCCCAACAACCCGGCAAAACCCACCTGCAGCATGCCGTGCAGGTTCCAGAACTGGGTGGTGATGTGCGGCAGCGACCAGGTGATCGTTTTGCCGACCAGCACGAAATAGACCAGCCCGGGAATGAACAACACCAGCTGCAGGATCAGCAGGAAGGCAACCGCCATTTCGCTGAAAGGCAGCCCATCCGCCGGTCTGACCTTGCTCGCAGCGATCAGCAGCCAGCCCGCCAGTAAAATGCCCGCCAGGCACATCAGGGCATAGGTGATCACCAGGTGGGGGATGCCTTTTATGCTCGAGAAGGAATAGGTGTTGCCAAGGATATACAGGTAAGCCAGGTTAAAGACCAGCATAAAGGTCACCACAGCTGCAATGATGGCCCGCAGGTGTTTGGGTTTGCGCCAAACGATCAGTGTTATGGAAAACACCAGGACCGAAATGGCGATCAGCAGGCGCGGCAGCTGTTCTGTGCGCAGGCGAACTTGCATGGCGCTTTCCAATGCACCGGGCACCGGCGTTCCATCTGAAAAGCGCAGCATGTCAATATCCAGTGCCTCCTCCACGGCATCCACCAGTTGGACCTGCTGTTCTTCATATGCCGCAATGGTCGCATTCAACTGCCTGCCGCTCAGGTAGAGCATTTCGGTGCGCGGCTTGCCCTGGGCGGTGGCGGGCAGGTTGGTGCCTAGCAGGGCGGCGATGGTCGGGGCAATATCCACCTGCTCGATGTCATTGTAGCTGCCCGGTTTGACCCCCGCGCCAACCAGCACCAGCGGCTGTTGCAGGACGATCGCCTCGGGTCCGCCGTGCCCGCCCTGGTCGATATGTCCATGGTCGGCACAGATCAGCAGCGCGTCCTGCTCGAGGTCCAGTTTGGCCAGGATCTGCGCCAGGTATGCATCAGAGTTTGCAGCTGCCTGTCGGGTTTCTACGCTCAGTGCCCCATACACATGCTCTATGTGATCCACCTGGTCGATGTGGATCAGCACCAGCTGGTAGGTCGGGTCGTCCAGCCAGGGCAGGGCGGCATTCATCACGTCCAGGTCGGCGGCTTCGTCCTCCCCGGGGGTGAAGAACCCGGCGTCCAGGTCTCCCGTGGGGATCAGCTTCTCAAACCAGTAATAACCGGAGGCAGCCGTTTGTATCCCCAGCCGGCTGGCGGCGGAGAAAATGTTGTCCTGCGTCATGGATGGGATGACTTCATAGTCCAGGTTCATGGCGGGCACATCGCTCAGGTAGTGCCAGGCACCGGTCATCAGCACCCCGTAACTGGGCGTGGAGAAGGATGGTACACCGCTGTGAATGGTGGCGGAAGCCCCCTGATCTTTTAAGGCATTCAACACCGGCATGACCTCTTTATCTTTGGCGGTATCCTCACGCAATCCATCAATGATCACGAAGACCACCCGCCGTGCCAGCCCCTCACCCAGCGGCTCGCCCGGTTGGGGTGGATCGTTGGTCAACGGTGAGCGGTAGTTGTTGATCGCGCTGTTCAGGTGCAGTGCCCAAAAGACGCTGCCGCCTGAGATGATGAGTACCAGGAAAACGGAGAGGATGACAAGCCATTTTTTAGCCATGCGGACACCTTTATATTGGAAATTTTTCTCACAAAAATTATACCTGTTTATCTTAAAACGCAACCACCCCAAAACGTTATTTTGAGGTGGTTGATATTGATCGATCAGTAGTGACCAGGCTAGGGCATGGCTGGCAGAGCAGACTTGGCAGTGTAGATCACGCCCACCAATCCGCGCCCGGTATGCGCACCCAGGGCCGGGCCGATCGAGATATCCGGCAGCCATTCGCACTTGAAGACCTGGTTCATGGCTTCCTTGAGGCGCTCCGCACCCGATGGATTGCCGGCATGGCCAACCTGTACACGCAGTTCGCTGCCCGGGGCATGCTGTTTGGCAATGGTCTGGGGGATGGCTTCGATCGCCTTGAAAAATGAGCGTGACTTGCCCATCTCGGTATACTTACCGGTTACCGGGTCCACCCCGATCAACGGTTTGATGCCCAGCATGGATGCCAGCAGGCCTTTGAGGTGACTGATGCGCCCGCCGGCGATCAGGTATTTCAGATCGGGCAGGGTGTAAATAGTGTGTGTTGCCTGGCGGATCTTGTGCACCATGTCGAGGATGCGTTCCTTATTCCAGCCTGCCATGGCAGCTTTCGCAGCTGCCACCACCTGCCAACCGGAACCGGCAGACAGGTTCAGTGTATCCACCAGGGTGACATCCGCCCCGGGTACCATGGTGGATGCCATTCGCGCGGCGTTATAGGTACCGCTCAAGCCGCTGGAAATATGGATCGAGAGGATCTCGGGGTCTTTTTTAACCAGGTCCTGGTAGATTTCAATGAAATCACCGGGAGACGGTACGGAAGTGACCGGCATATCCTCGGTACTTTCGATCAGGTTATAAAATTCCTCCGGTTGCAGGTTCACCCCGCTCAGGTAGGTTTTGCCCGAGATCGAGAGTTTTAAGGGCAGCTGTCGTATGTTCAGCGCTGCCAGTTCAGCCGGGCTCAGGTCGGTTCCACTATCGGTAACAATTTGCATTTTCTTTTCCTTTAAAGAATGAATTAGGAATTATTGCAATATAAAAACATTAACAGGAAAACAGGCTTGTGGATACGTCCTGGCAGACCAATTATCATGCCTGGGAGGCCTCAAATGTATGCAAATTGTGTGGTTTTTATGTTGACGGCGTTACTTGCCCAGCATTTGCCTGAACTGTGCCAGGGTTGCCATCCATAATGCAGTGTCCGGTGTCTGCATATCGCGCTGTTGGAAATAGATCCTTCCCCGCCCGATCCATGCCCCGGCGTCCAGCTGGTAATCTACAATATCCTTGTCATCCTTGGTGTACTCAAATTTTTGCACATAGAGGTAGCTGCTGTCAGTCTCTTCTCTCACCACACACAGGTGGGACATGATCCCCAGCTCTATATCCCCCACACGGTGAAATTGCTTCCATTCCGTCTCCGCCTCAGCTTCAGTCGGGTAGAGCTTGATGTTCAATGCAACATTGAAATCATCTTCCCGGTTGCTGTATTCACAGCTGAGTTGCGTTTCGAGGCTGTGTGCCTCGGTCAGGGGAAATGCCCCGCTGACTGCCGTGAAACCCAGGCAGTCCTGTTTGGCTTTGCCCGGGGTGAACCATTTGATGATCTTCCCACCATTGCCTGACTGGGCGTTTGTGGTCCCACCAAAGGATGCCAGGCATTCATTCTTCAGATCCTCATCCTCGATGCGTTCACAGTAGGAAGCCTTGTTGTAGACGTTCGCCAGGCAGACATTTTTCATGTCCCGGTCCTGCAGCAGGACGCAAGCCATGTGAGACTTGTTCTTCACCGCCTCACGCCCGATGCAGATGACCCTGTCCTCCTCGGTCTTTTCCGCTTTGCACAGGTCATTGATGAAATAAGCCCTGCAGTTCTCCTGCTGGTACTTGTCCTTGACCTTTTCGCACTTGGAGATGTCCTTGTTAATGATCGCCAGGCAACTCGCCTGGTTTTTCTCCCCTGCCAGCTCGCAGTAGGGTTCCAGCGCTCGATTATTGATATAATTTTTAAAATCGATCGCCATGTTGAGATAACACTGTGTCTGTTGATATGCCATCGGGAAATACGTGTTGATACAGTAGTTCTCATACTCAGCAAATGCCTTCTCCATCAGGATCTGTTTGTTGCGTGGCAGGTCTTTATCAGGAACACCGGCAACTGAATAAACGATCAACAAGTTGTCCACCTGTTGTTCAGGAGTCAATTTGATATTAAAATCCAGGACCGGGTCGGGTTCAATGATCTCAGCTGGCTCCAATGAAAACGACAACTCTGAGACATCACTGGCAAATTCCTTGGGCACCTCGAGGGTAAACTTGAAAGTTTGCTCGACACCGCTTTTATTACTGAAAGCCAGGGCGATGCCGGGGTGAAACTCATCCTCACCCCCGCTTTCCATGGCGTAGGTCTTGGTCAGGAAGACGCCTGGTTGCAGCTCATACGTAGGGAAGGTGTAATAAACATTGTCGACCACCCCGTCGCTATTGATATCATTCTCGCTCATCCCGCCCAGTTCGATATCCGCCGTGATCAGGGCGTTGAGTTCGTCAATCTGTGCCTGGGAAGGCTCGCTGGTCATGTTGAATGGCAGGCTGCAGGTCAGGCTGGCCAACACCAGGGCTAACAATATCAGCAGAACACGTTTTTGCTTCATCTTGACCTCGTTTTCTGATTAAAAAGACGGGCGGCAGTGTGCGCGACAGGGATCAGTATTACTATACGGCAATATGATTGAGAATTCAATAGGCAATTGATGTTGGCTGGCAGCGCTATGTGACACCTACCCGGATTGCGCGCTTAATGCTCACGAACCTCATAAGAGAAGTTGATCGCTGTGTTGTCGACATTTCCCCGGATGTAACCATCCTCAACTTTGGCGTGCCAGGTCGTTTCATATTCCTGATCGATTCCACCGATGCAATAGTCGCCTATGTGTTCCTGGTTATAGGTTCCCGAGCCGCTCAGTTTACAGGTCTTGGGTTCATAATTTCCAACGAACGCATAATGGATGTTGATGGTACATTCTCCAGGATCACCCTCATTATAGCTAATCGTGACTGTGCCCTCAACAGCTCCCCCTTCACTGAGATATTCGATGCCAAAGTAATTATCATTATCGCGGTAGTAGTACTGCTGATCACTGATCGTGATCAAACCGCCTCGATCGTTGATCGCTAACGCTTGCGCGTACTGTGCACATTGGTGTAAAGCCTCATTGGCATCCGCCCCGTTCCTCATTGCATCATCAAGACAGGGGTAATAAAGCGTGTTGATCGCGGAATTACAATTGCGCTGTTCATCAATTAACATCTGCTCTACTGCTGCAAGCAAGAGTTCAGATGACAGGTCCGGGTCAATGATAACAGGTGCCTCTTTTGGATCGGGCTCCACTGTGTAGGGCGGATCAACAAAGGACATCCCTTTTTCGACGAACCTGGCAATCGTGGCTGGCAGGCTGCAGGTCAGGCTGGTCAGCATAAGGGCTGCCAGTACCAGGAGAACTCGTTTTTGCTTCATTTTGACCTCACTTGTTCTTAAATAAAGCAGGGTGCAGGGTGCGCAGCGTTGATCATTCTTACTATACGGCATTTTGCCCAAAAGTTCAATAATCAGACGAAAATTCAAGGCCAGGTTCGATTGGGATAGATCAGGTCAATAGCCCAGATCAATTTGGGTCGCTGAGGATTGTCGAATGTATATAGATAATATGGGGTAAGGGAAACAATAATGCGATATATTTAGCATGCAATTCATAATGAGCTTAAGGAGATAGAATGACCAATCAAAATACATTCGAGCAAAAGCTATTAAAGAAGAAGATCACCCGCAGGACGATCTTTTTAGCCTTGATCATCGCATTGGCTGTCGTGTTGCTTTTAGGACAATCATTTTACATCGTGCCAGCCGGTTTTGTCGGCGTGGTGACACGCTGGGGAGCGGTCAACCGTGTGGTAGCGCCCGGGTTGGGCATCAAGATCCCCCTGGTGGAAGCAGTCAACCGCATGAGCGTGCAGACCCAGAAGGATGAAATACAGGCCACCTCGGCCAGTTCGAACCTGCAGACAGTCTCGGCGATCATCGCCGTCAACTACCACCTGGACGGGCAGTATGCCACCAAGGTCTACCAATCAATCGGCAGGAACTACCAGCAGATCGTCGTCGCCCCGGCCATCCAGAATGCCTTTAAGAGCGCGACTGCCAAATACACCGCGGAAAACCTGATCAAGGAGCGCGAAAAGGTGCGCATCGATGCCGAAACCGAGCTGCAGAAGCAGTTGGAGCCTTACCACATCGTGGTTGAGAACTTCAACATCATCAATTTTGACTTCTCGCCGGAATACAATGCCTCGATCGAAGCCAAGCAGGTCATGGAGCAGAATGTACAGACAGCCAAGCTGGAGCTGGAAAAATCACGCATCATAGCCGAACAAAAGGTTGTGGAAGCCCAGGCCCAGGCCGATGCCCAGAAAGCGTTGAAGGATACCGGCGCATTATCGCCCGAGTACCTGCAGTACCTGTTCCTGACCAAGTGGGATGGCAATTTACCAGAGGTAATGAGCGGTGCCACCCCGGTCTTTGATATCAATAATTACCTCCCGGGAGAATAGTTTTCTTCCCAGCACCAAGCCTTAAAAGCCCTCTCCAATGATTTTGGAGACATCGTGGTGTAACCAGGGTTGGGGTGAGGTTAGATGTAAGTTACTGATCAGTATCCCGTCATTAACCACTTGATCCTTTGATATCAATAATTACATCCCGGGTGAGTAGTTAGCCTTCAGGTAGATACCGTCTTGAAAGTCAAGTTAAATAATTGAATTGCTTGTCATAATCAGGTTCAAACGGTTTCTTGTTCTTCAAAACGCCATAAACCATATGCAGTAACTTGCGCATGGCAGCTGCAACAAT
>Ga0209723_1000844_pt1 | contig 52807 bp, 41 predicted proteins | sample BiotimSIPDNA_2_FD_185750 | JGI IMG/M metagenome (GOLD analysis project Ga0209723, IMG submission 185750) | Anaerobic biogas reactor microbial communites from Washington, USA - Biogas_R2 time_0 SIP DNA (SPAdes) (version 2) | ecosystem: Engineered > Bioreactor > Anaerobic > Unclassified | place... | reverse complement strand
ACATCTACATCACTATGATCAAGATAGATAGTAGCACCTCCATCTCCTTCACAAAGATCGGAGTCACCAAGAATGCTATATCTAGCTATAGCACCTTGAACATCAACATAAATTGAATCTGCAAATACTGCCTTACAACCGTCAAGATTTGCATATACAAAGTAATATGCTTCCTTATCAACAACAGGCTCAAAGCTGATTGTAGCCTCACCATTTTCTGCACTTATCACATTGCCAGTTGGTACATGATCACCAGCAGCATTCTTGCGATATAGCTCATAAACAACACCAACTTGTGGATTACTAATATTGATTACCAATCCATTAGAGCAATCAGTTCCAGTACTGGGTTCAATACCTACTGTAACATTAGTAACATCAGGCAATGGCTTTTCGGCAACAATAATGCTACCATCCATTTCAACCTTACAGTCATTATGGTCAGTTATAAGTGAAGCCCATACTGAGTATTCACCCTCAATAGTACCTGTAAAGGCAATAGGTGCTCCGGTACCCATCACTGTAATTCCCAAAGGCGTTCCATCCCGGTAAAGCTCATACTCTACACCGGCCTCCGAGCCTGATAATGTAAATTCCGGATTTGATCCCTCGCAGAAACCTACATCACCCGTAAATGTGAATACCTCAGGAGTATCATCAATATGTATAGTAATCTTTCCTATTTCAGTCTCACATCCTGCACCACTGGCACCGATAACTATATATTCTCCGGCCTCATCGTACTTGCCAAAAGATAACGGCAATACAGGATTATCACCTCCAATAATCTTTGGACTTACAGCTGCACCATTGAAGAACAGTTGATATTCAACACCTGCTTCTTGTCCAGCCATTTTTATTTCAACACCGCCAGATTCAGGGCAGAAATATCCATCATTATCAACCTCAATAGCAAATGCAGTAGGAAGCTGGTTAATATCAACCCAAACTTCACCTTGCATTGTCATTCCGCATCCAGTACCTTCTGATGCCACAACTCTGTATATTCCTTCATCGAATACTGCAGGGAATACCAGTTGCTCACCAGTTCCAGTCATTATGGTTCCGGTTGGATCATCATATAGGTATAGTTCATAGTTAATTCCCACAGTTGATCCGTCAAGAGTAAGAACAACACCATCGCCATCTTCACAATATTCGCCACTGATAGGATCAGAAGTCAACAGATATTCACCTGAGAAAGGTACTGTCTCAACTGTCAGTACTCCATTCATTATGGAGGTACAACCAGCTGCATTTACTGCCATTATAGTATAATCACCTGTAGTATTAACACTGCCAAAGTGATATGAGGCACCAGTACCATATTGCGGCTCACTAAATACCGAACCATTCAGCAACAGATAGTATGTTACATCAATTTCTGTATTGGTGACTGTTATATCAATAGGACAATCTTCCGTTGTTCCTGCAGGATTCATATCAAACACTGCAGGTACGAGGTTCCTTACCACAACTGCCGAATTATCAGATTCTATAGTAAGAGTATTGCCTCCTAGATTCTTGAATGCCTTGACAATATATTCACCTTCAGGAATATCGTTCCAACCAAATTGTCCATTTTCTACACTGCCATCACCCATTCCTTTAAATGGAGTAGCTAGCTCATTTACATCATACAATTCGTAAACTACACCAATATCTTCATAAGTGGAAAGATATAATCTTACTCCTGGAACGTCAGAGCAGTATTCTGAATACTCAGGAAGAACTTCAAATGCATTTGGATATGGAACGGTTGTTATAACAACATCATCGCTCTCATCAGTACATCCAAAAGCATTCCTGGCTATCACAGACAGCTTATCCCCATCTGTCAAACCTGTAAGTTCAATTGAAGTATCTGTTGTCCATCCATTTATATCCCCATCCCATGGTAGCCCGTTTACCAGATACAAGTATTCATCTCCTCCACCAGCAACCACTGTAACATCATCACCTTCCCCAATTTGATTTGATGGTAATACAATGATAGTAGCAATTGGCAACTCATGAACAGTAATAGTAATTTCAGATGAAGCATTGTTACACATATTGCCATCACTGACAACTACATATACACGGTCACCATCTTCAAAGTCAGATGCAGAAAGTTGATTATCAGCACCGCTTTGGAGTTGGGTTTCCTCACCACCTCTGATACGGTAGAATGTGTAGTTTACCAGACCTGTACCAGTTGCCTCGAATGTAACTAACTCACCCTTACATATCTCGTCTTTGTCAGAATCAAGTACTACTGTCGGAACTGGATTAACAGAAATAGTCAACGTTGAAGATATAGCTTCACATCCAAATTCATTGATCACAACTACATAGAATTCATCTGCATCCTGAGGATCGGTAATCTCCAGTGGATTATCTGTAGAAAGTCCTAATGATACACCGTTACGGAAGAACTCATACTGAGCACCATTGTTTGCTGTAAGTACAAGAGTCTCATTTACACAAAGCTCTTCTTTATTGGCTGTTAATGTGGCAACTGGTGTATTTACAGTTACAGCAAGTTGTGCAGTAGAGCTACAACCATTAGCACCCTCTCCTACTACGATTATTATATCTCCAGAGTTCAAGTCACTTGAGGAATATGTATTTGCAGCATCAGGACCTTGAACCGGAGTACCAGAAATGTCATTAATGTAGAAAGCATAGCTTGTTGCTGTACCAGTTGCAGTGAAGACTATTTCTTCACCAAGACAAACCACATTGTCAGTCTTGTCACTACTAAGCTCTACAACAGGCAATTCACGTACAGTAATAGTTGTCTCTGCACTTTCAACAATACATGAACCAAGGGTAATAGCAGCCTTAACTATATCTCCTTCTTCAAATAGAGCTGAAACATAAGTGTTTTCAGCGCCATCCTGGACAACGTTACCATTTACCATAAATACATACCTGGTATATCCGGGTGTTGCAGTTACAGTAATCTCTTCACCTTCACAAATATTCTCGGAGCTAAAGGTTAAGTCAGCACTTGGTGTGGTTTTTACCTCAAGCTCAAGACTTTCTGTATCTTCACAACCATTTGCATCTACTACAGTTACGTCTATTCTATACCAACCAACTGTTAGTGTTGCAGGTATCTCATATGTATCCTCAACACCAGCCTTTGTATCAATCAAGGTGTTGGTTGGAAGACTAAACAATTCAAAAGAGTAAGACTCGCCACCTGTTGCCTGATAGGTTTCTACAGTTCCTTCACACACTTCTGTGGCGCCTATAAGGGTAGCTGTAGCTTCGGTTACAACTACATCTATTTCAGCAGGATCACTTACACATGATACACCACCTTCAGTATCTATTACAACTACACTGTAGGTACCGGCATCGGTACTTTGAGCATTTGTTATTGTATATGTCGCTCCCGTGGCACCTGTTATAGTTTCTCCATCCTTTGACCAACTGTAAACATAATTACCGCTTCCTCCTGCACCTGTAGCTGTCAGAGTAAGATCGTTGCCAACACAAACCTGATTGGTCGGAGGATTACTGCTGTTGACTGTTACTGTAGGTTGCTCATTTACTGTAAGTGTGGCTGGTGCATCGATCGTTGCTGAACAGTTGGCATCACTTATACTCTTCAATGTGTAGCTTAAATCTGTTGTGGCCGTAACAGGCAGAGTGTAAACTGTTCCTGCAACACTACCTGTGTTAATATCTTCAGTACCATTATTAAATAGAGCTGACCATGCTGGTGTGCCTGTTGTCAGGGTAATTATCAGATTGGAACTTCCTCCTTCACAGATAACTGCTGGATCAAATGCTATTGTAGCAGCCGGTGTCGCATATACTGTGAATGAATAATCTGCCTCTGCTTCACAGCCATTTGCATCAACTACCAATACGTTAAGAGTGTAGTCTCCCGCTGGTAGTGTTGCACTAGTGGTATAGGTATTACCTACTCCACTTACCGGTCCATCTACTAAAGCAGCACCCTGGTACAACGTGAAGGTATAGTTGACTCCACCACCTGCTGTGTAAACTTCTGTAGCTCCATAACAGAAAGAAGCTGGGCCTATTAGGCTTGGAGTTGGAAGAGAATTGACGACAACAGTAGTAGTAAGTTGTTCGCTTGAACAACCATTAGCATCGGAGACAGTAAGAGTGTAATCTCCGGCATGTAAAAGCGTTACAGGGTTGATGACAGGGTTTTGGACATTAGAAGTAATGCCATTAGGACCAGTCCATGAAAAAGTAAATGGAGCAGTACCAGTAACATCAGATGCTGTAAGTTGTAGAGAACCGCTAACGCATACCGGTCCATTATTTGAAACAGTAGCGCTTGGACGAGGATTTACAGTAATATTTATTGCAGCAGTTGAAGTACCACAACCATTGGCATCAGTAACGACAACTTCATAAAGACCTGCATCGGAAACAGATGCAGCAGGAATGTTTATTGTAGCTGTACTAGCTGCAATAGGATTGCCGTCTTTAGTCCATGTATAATTATAAGGGCCTGTTCCACCTGTAACAGTAACAGAAAAATTAATAACATCATCAGCACAGACTTCAAGGTCGTCTGGTAATATAGCTGTTGGATTAGTATTAACTGTGATACTATAGTTTGCACTAGCTTCACAACCATCAGCACTCTGAACAGTAAGTCTATAAGTACCGTGATGTTCTGCTCTTACTGCAGCAGGAATAATAGGATTCTGTTGATTTACAATAGTTCCATCAGGATATTCCCATGTATATGAGGCCATTCCTGCAGGTCCACCTAATAGCTGTATAGGATCACCTTCACAGTAGGAAGTTTTATCGCTTGACGGGGTAGGGACAGGAATCGGATTTACAACAACATTGGCAGATCCATTCATGGGTTTAACACAGATTCCATCACCCCCAGGATTTGAAGCTTCAACTGTGTACAGACCAGAAACTGTTACATTAAAAGTAATAGGATTTCCTATTCCTGTAATTGGAAAACCAACAGGAACACCATCACGGTGTAGTTGATACCTCATTCCTTGTTCACTTCCTTGAAGAGTCAATGTTGTAGTTGCTCCTTCACATATTTCAACATCAGAACCAAAATCATATGCTGTTGGTCTTTTATGCACATAGGTATAATCAAAACCAGAGCGCACTATCGGATATGGGATATATGAAGCCCTAATAACGTAAGTAAAAAATATCTCAGAACTAAAATAAGGTTCAGTAACACGATCAGGGTAAAACCTCAACACTCTGTCTTTACCAGTTCCAACATAATCAGCCCATTCCGGATGAAACTCTTCATCTCCAACATATGTAGTAATATCCCATTCTATTGAGAAAGCATCATCTGGTATAACAGGAGGAACAAGATCAATATAGTTAGCATCTGAACATATGTCCTCAGGCAGATCTAAGATGGTTCCTGCTCCCCCTTTGAGAACTGCACCTTGCTCCATCAACCTTTGCTCAATATGCTCAATAATCTCACGTTTAGACCATTCCTGGGCATATGTATCCTGAATAAAGCTTCTGAAAGGAAGAAAAGCCAGAAGAAAGACTATAAATATTCTAAGTGTATGTGTTCTAACCATAACCTAAGTATTAGGGTGCTATATTCGAACAGCTCAATCCAATTTTGCAAAAATAGTTTAATTCATAAGCTTTCAAGGCTTTTTTGCCTGGAAATAAGTATCCGGGCCCGATTCCCGGACTAAGATCATATAGAATGAACTACCTGATGTTTACGCCATTACTTAAAATATGTTACAAACTGTGTATTCAATAGTTATCAACAACCTTCAGTTAAAAGAACAAGGTTATTTAAGCATTTCCTTATACAACTCAGGCTTGTCCTCCAGGGCTATTCTGGCTATCTTAAGATAATCGCTGACCCATCGTTGTAACTCCTTGAGTTTAGCTCTCTTACGCGCCGTCTCGCTTTTAGCACCATCCTTTAGCATCTCACATCTGGCTGCCAATGATCGTAAACTGTCAACTCTCTTTAAAAGATCTTCAATATTCATTGAGGAAATACCAAATTCAGAAAGTCTGGTCATCCACTCCTTCTCTCCCAGTAATCTGCTACAAAATAAAGTAACCTGATCAATCCATGCATCCAGATTTACCTCTCTGGGACCATCAAGCTGTAAAGCTTTAGCTATTTGACCTTCCTTATCAAAAGCAATTCTGGCTATCTGCAAATACTTCATATAGTCCTTCCTGACTGCAGTATGCAGTTTGCGTCTTTCCTGATGAGCATCTACTTTCTCCTTTATAACTGCTTCCTGCTTCTGATCAAGCTCCCTAACTGAGGCCAGCACCTTCTCCCCCTTCTTTAGTCGACTTTCATCAAAACCAAATCTGGCAGTGGCTGACAGAATCTCTGCATTGCTAAAAGAAAACCCGATCAGAGAATTGACTCTGTCGATATACTCACTAAACGACAATTTTGAAAAATGCACCGTCATTATACAGTATTCAGGAATTTGTTATTCAAATTATGCAAATATTACTATAAAAATCAAATATTGTTTCAGAAATGTATCATTTTTTTTCTAATACTTATATTTTGATTGTATTGAATAATTTTTCATTATTTGTTTTTCATATATTCAAATTTATGACCTCATATAATCTACATTTCATATATAACCAAAATTTTGTCTATAGAATCATAATTCAAATATATAAATGTTTCAATTTATAATAACATACAAAAATTTAAGATAGATAGTCAATATTGAATATAGACTAGTAATTACTTAATACAGATTTAAAATGGGAATAGCAGAATGAACAAATTAATTGCCGAAGAGAAATTTTTTATTCCGACATGGTGCTACAGTGTTGTGTATATGATAATTACGTTACCCCTTAATCACAAACCCTGCAACATCCAATCCAAGACAATCTAAAACAATCATTATCCTTCCGTATTAGCAAAGAAAAAAGCATCTTTGCATCCGATTTTTATGAAGGAGCTGATTAGAATATACGGAAGACACTACAAGGGAAATTTATTCCTGGCCTTCCCGGTAATGATGTCTCAGGCAGGTCAAATGATTGTTGCTCTGACAGACAATCTGATGGTGGGACAGTTGGGTGCGGTAGAACTTGCTGCAGTAGCACTAGCTAATAATATCTTTGTAATTGGGATGATGTTTGCCATCGGCCTGATATCTGCAATCACACCGATTGCAGGTAAAGCCATAGGGGCAAAAGACAGGTTGGAGTCATCAACTATCCTGAAGCAGGCAGTCTATATGCATCCATTATCGGGTGTGATAATAACAGGCATATTATTATGTGGCATTTTCATAATGCCGCATATGGGTCAGGATCCTGCAGTTATAAAGGTTGCCATACCTTATTATATAATACTTTGCATATCAATTATCCCGCTTAGCATCTTTTTCGTCTTCAGGCAATATGCAGAGGCCCTGGGAAATACACGTGTGGCAATGCAGGTCACTTTGACTGGAGCTGTAATAAACATAGGTCTCAACTATCTGCTAATCTTCGGAAAACTTGGGTTTCCGCAACTTGGAGTTGAAGGTGCAGGATATGCTACACTTCTGTGCAGGGTCTATATGTCAATTGCCGCCATCATACTCTTTTTTAGGATGGATTTATTCAAGCCTGATAGGAAAAACTGGAAGCTGACCAAGTTTGAACCTATTAAGTCCATGCACCTGTTGAGAATAGGAGTACCAATAGGTAGTCAGTATATTACGGAGATGTTGGCATTCAGTATTGGCAGTTTCATGATGGGTTGGATTGGAACGAATGCCTTGGCTGCCCACCAGGTAGTAATGAGTCTTGTGGGATTCACCTATATGGTATCGGCAGGATTGGCATCAGCAACGACTATCAAGGTGAGCCATTTTAGGGGACAGCGAAATCTAAAGGAGATGAACCGCGCCATTTATGCGTCAATTCACATGGTGGGATTGTTTATGTTTTGCAGCCTTTTGATATTCTATAATTTCAGATTCTTTATCCCGTCATTATTTATTCAGGATCCAGCAGTAATTGCAATTGCCTCAAAACTAATGATTATCGCTGCTATGTTCCAGCTATTTGATGGATTTCAGGTCAATATGCTTGGAGCACTGCGAGGAATGGAGGACGTCAGAATACCTATGATACTTTTGGCAATTGCGTATTTCGCAATTGCATTACCTTTCAGTTATCTGGCCGGAATTGCACTCAAATTTGGTCCTCAAGGTGTATGGTTTGGTTACCTGTTTGGCCTCTTCTCGGTAAGTGTCCAACTTTTTATCAGATATAAATACAAGGCCAAAAGGCTGAAAGTTTAGGCTGCTGGAATACAATTTAACCTATCATATTGACCTCGGGCTCGAGGTCAATATTGAATTTTTGCCTTACATCAGCACTTATCTGAGATGCCAGCTTTTTTACCTCACTACCTGTCGCTCCACCAAGGTTAATCAGCACCAGAGCTTGATCCTTGTGTACACCTGCATTTCCTAAAGACTTACCCTTCCAGCCCAGTTTGTCAATCAACCAACCTGCCGGTATTTTAACTTTTCCAGGTTCAACTGTGTTATAATAAGGTACATTGCTATACTGCACCCGAATTGTCTCCAGCTGCTTGGTATCCACGACCGGATTCTTAAAGAAACTGCCGGCATTGCCAAACTGAACGGGATCAGGCAGCTTGCTCTGCCTGATACTGATAACAGCCTGACGGATATTCCTTAATGAAGGACCACCAAGGCTCGCCACAGCATCTTTCAAATTGCCATACTCCATTGTATAGGAAGGCTTACGGCTAAGCTTAAGGTAAACCCATGTTACTATAACCTTGTTTTTTAGTCGGTTTTTGAAAACTGAATCGCGGTAAGCAAATTCACAATCCTCCCAGCTAAAGTGCAACTGACTGCCATCATCTGTTGAAATTGCCTCACAGGCGTGGAATACATCCTTAAACTCAACACCATACGCGCCAATATTTTGAACGGGTGCTGCTCCGGCATCACCCGGAATCAGCGAAAGGTTTTCAATACCTCCAAAACCCCTATCTACGCACCATTCCACCAGACTATCCCACTCCACCCCTGCTCCGACCTTTATAATAACGTAGTCGTCGTGTTGCTCGCTAACATCAATACCAGAGATGCATGAATGCAGTATCACACCATGGTAATCGGACAGAAACAGCAGGTTACTACCGGCACCCATCAGGAGCAGTTCCCCTTCGTGACAGAGGGGATTCTTTAGGATTTCTCTGAGGTCGGAAACTGAATCATATTCAAACAAGTATCGGGCCTTGACGTCGATACCAAAGGTATGGCGACCCTTTAAGGAAATATTCTCAAAACTACGTATCATCAGCGCTAATCCTTTGTGGACCAAATATTAATAGCCCGAAGAGTAATATCCATAATTCCTGCCGGCAATCTGCACGTCATTCATTACGACGGCCAGACCTTTGATCTTGTCGTCAAACAGGTTGGACATGGTAACTGCAAAATGTTCTTTATCCGTAACTCCGGCCCTGACAATATAAAGATTGCAGTCTGCCATCTCCATAAGCAGTCTGCCGTCAGAAACCAATCCAACGGGCGGAGTATCCACTATAATCACGTCGTACTTGGTACGAAGCGTCTCAAATAGAGTCTGTGTGCTGGGTGAAGATATTAGCTCGGAAGGGTTTGGGGGAATATGTCCACCGGGTATTATATAAAGATTCTTCACATCCGTCTCAAAGGTAATTTCATCCAACTCACTCTGAGCAATGAGATAAGAGCTAAGGCCTGAAATATTTTTTAGACCAAAGATCTCAGACAGACGGGGCTTACGCAGGTCAAAGCCTACAAGTACTGTCTTCTTACCTGAGATAGCCAACACAGATGCAAGGTTTACAGCACAGAAAGTCTTACCATCACCTGTATTAGTAGATGACACCGTAATAATACATCCATCCTTTCCTGCCATCATATACTTAAGTCTGGCCCTTAGAGATCTGAATGACTCAGTTACTTCAGAGGTTGCTGCTTTCAAAACCACATTGTCACTGCCCTCCTTGCTTCTGAGTATCTCACCAATAATTGGAAGGTCCCTGAACATAGAACGCACATCATCTCTTGATCTGATGCGGGTATTAAACAACTCGCGAAGGCCAATAATCAACACTGGAATAGCAAATCCAAGCAACAAACCACGGGTATAGTTGCTTTTCTTGCTGGGTGATACAACTCCATTAATATAGGCAGGGTCAAGCACTTCGTTATCAGGAGTATTAGAAGCCTTAGCAATCTGGGTTTCCGAACTCTTTTGAAGCAGGAAGGTATAGATTGCGTCATTGAGCTTGTGAGTACGTTCCATAGCCAGATAGTCCCTCTCCAATTCTGGTAGATTTCCTATCTCAGCATTGAGCTGTGCCTCAGTTTGCTTCAACTCACGCATCTGCATTCTAATACTTTCCATCTGCTGATCTATTGAGAGGATAAGTGACTGTCCAGATAGTTCTATCTTTTGATTTAGCTCGACCAAATATGGATTGTTTTCACCGGCTTGCTGGGCAATTACACGAGCCTCGTTAAGCAAGGTAAGGTGCTCACGAACAAATTGCTGAATCAATGCAGCAGGTTCTGTCGAGAATGCAGGTAACAGAAAATCACTTTCCTCGAGATTCCCACTGACCAGTCTCCTTCTGATTTCGTCAAAATAAGCCAGACTAAGCTCCAGAGACCTTTTCTGCTTCTCCATCCCGAAGAACTCATCAGATAGCTTTGACGACACATCCGAAGGCATCATATAGCGGTTATCCCGCCTGAAATCCATCAATTTCTGTTGGGTTATTTTCAGAGTCTCAGCTACTTGTTCAAGTTGTCGCTGAATAAAGGTCAGCGAACGATTGGCCATATCGTTCTTTCTCTCCAGGTTGTTTTCAATCAACTCCTCAGAAAAGGTATTCAGAAAGCGAATTAGTTTTTGTGGTTGAACACCGGTGGCCGAAATAAATATTATTGAAGATCCCTCACGGTATGGACTTACCGAAAGTGAGGATCGAAGTTCTGAAGCTATCTCTGAATGTGACTTAAATCTGAAATAGTAATTACCTGATGCAATTCCGCCATTTGACTCTGCTGCCTTTATCACGAAGGAAAAACAGGGATGTTCGATTCTCTGACCAAGTCGTGCCTCTGCAGAAAAATCAATAGGACCGGAATACCCTGCATCCTGTGCTCCATGGAAAACATGCAGCCGGCCCCCTTCTGTTTTAACAGACAGCTCTGTCTTACCTCCCGGCAAAACAGATAGTTCGAAATCAGTATTTAGCAATTGGGGATGCAGAGAATCAAATTCCACCACAAATGGTGTTCTTCCATACAGTTCCGTATCCTTAAACCTTCCCTTTGAATAATAGGCTACACCAAAATCCAGGCGATTGACAGCCCTGAGTACCATGGCATGGCTACGTATAATAAAACTCTGATTCTCGAAATTACGTAACTCGGGTGACAGTCCAAAACCTTCAGTAAGCACCTGTTGAGACAAGGACCTTTCCTGATCCACTTTGAAGATCATCGTTATAGATGCCTTGTAAACAGGTACAGTATAGCGATGGTAAACCCACACTCCACCAAGCGCCAGCGGAACAAAAATCACAAACAGATACCAGTTGGCTACAACATGCCTAAACATCTTTCTGATATCTGAAAAACCGTCACCTTGTATAGTTTTCCCCGTAGGAATACCCTGTTGGTTATATGGTTGGGACATATCTTTGAGTAAAGTCCTGTTAATCTGAAACGAATCTATAAAAAATCTTTAACAACTGCCTCAAAACATCTGAATTCCTTAGTGTCAGCGGGCAAAAAACTGTCCCAGCTTACCAAGATTCTTTCCAATAAGGGTCAAAAGTCCTCCCACATGGTTTTTCCTAAGGGCCTTGTAATCCTCACGTGATTTCCTGATGATATTACCCAGGCTCTTATTGCTTGCTCCTCCGGTAGCCATATGAATCATAACTTCGGGAAGGTAAACCATCCTAACGCCATCAAGAGTCATTACCCTTAGCAACCAGTCATAATCGGCTGCAATCTTGAATGAGGTATCGAAAAGACCCACCCGCTCAAGCAACTCCCTCCTGAAATATACCGTTGGATGCGGTGGCATCCAACCCTTCCTGACCATTGAGGGATAAAAAGTACCACTTTCCCAGTTTCTGAATATCTTCAAAGGTTCAAAGGAAGTAACATACTGCAGGTCGCCATAAACAACATCAGCATTCTCAGTCTCAAATAGCTTAGCCACTTTATTCAGGATATCCGGGTTAGCAAAACGGTCACCTGCATGTAGCAGTCCAACAATATCACCTTCTGCCATACCAAGTCCTTTGTTGAGCGCATCATAGATTCCCTTGTCAGGTTCACTTTTTAGTTTACCGACACGGCTCCTGTACTTCTTAAGCATCTCCAGGGTTCCGTCATTTGAAGCACCATCAACCACTATGTATTCAAGATTGTCCCATGATTGCTCCGTTACTGACTTTATTGTCTGTTCCAGATCCTCACAAGCATTATAGCTGACGGTAATAAGGGAGATACGCATATCTGAACCTTTTACTTGACTTCGTTCTCAATAGAGGGCAGGCCCTTTTTCCTGAGTTTACGCAGTTTCCTGCGTATGGCAAACGAAGGTAGCTGAAATAGTATCATTCCAAGGATGAAGTTTAGAAGCAGCAGTTTGATAGTACCCAAATCCTTTAGACAGTACGACAATACAATAAAGAAGATATTGCCTGACATAAGCAGTATAGCTATTCCCATGTGCGAAAAGCCAAGAGTCAGCAGCCTATGATGTATGTGGGTCTTGTCGGCTGCAAATGGAGACTGGCCTTTTGATAGTCGGAGGAAGAATACTCTGATTGTATCAATAACCGGGACTATCATAATCCCCAGTGCCACACCCGGCGCAGAAGTCATTGTGTAATCAAGCGAAGGACGTACTGCTGCAACGTTGCCTTCCATAAATTTGATTGCAAATACTGAGATCAGAAAACCAATAAGCAGGGATCCCGTGTCACCCATGAAAATCTTCTGATTCTTTGAAAAAACGTTGTAGTACAGAAATGCTATCAATGCTCCGACAATAATAGATCCAAGCACCGGCATTATTACATCGCCATTGATGTAAAACCAGAACGAAAAGCCCAGTGTTACAACTATTCCGGTTAGTGCAGCTAGTCCATCTACTCCATCAATCAGATTGAAACCGTTGACTATAAACACTATAAAAAGAAGCGAGATTGAAAGGCTAACAAAGTAATCAGGGTGCAGTCCAAAAAAACCATGAAAATCGGCGATTCTCAGATCACCGAAACCAACTATTATCAGTGCCGCTAAAATCTGACCCATCAACTTCATTATCGGAGCTGTAACCAGGATATCATCCTTTATTCCGATGGAAAAGATTATTAGCAATGAAGGAAGTAAAAAGGGAATTCCCCCGTAATCAAACCAGTCAAGAAAAATTGAATAGGTAAATACAATTCCGAAGAAAATTGCCATACCCCCCAATGTGGGAACACGCTTCTTGTGTACGTGCCTGTTTCCGGGCTCGTCGTACAAATTCTTTGAGTAAGCAACATTCAGAATAGTTGGAATAGATATAAAAACCAGGATAAAGGACACCAACCCGGCAAACAAAATCTGAAGTAACTCGTTGTAATTTATCTGCATTTCAAACCTAATTTGCTATGCAAAACTAAGAAAAAAGAAGTGGTTCGGCTTCAAAATATCATCATTTTGTGTTATTTATCCTCAATTGAACAAATCGTCTGTGTTTTTAAGAAAAGAAAGAATAAATTTGTACAATTGTAGAGTAAGGTCCCAAAGTCTATACGGCCTAGGGGCATTCTAGCTAAGCAAGTTCAAATCATTAATTCATACTGCTTGAAAATGCATCCAAGAAGCATTAAAGGAACCTTAAGGATCTTAGCCTTTACCTCAACCATATTGCTGATGTTCGCATCATGTATCCCGCAGAAGGAAATAGTTTATTTTCAGAATCATGAAGATAAAAAAGGTTATGACAACCCGTATGGTACTCCTCAGACTATCACTGAAAAATATATTCTTCAATCAAATGATGCTCTGCTAATCAGGGTAAACACTGCAAATCCCAAACTGTCTGAGTTTTTCAATGCAGGAGGCAGCAACCAGAATGTTGCTGCCACAGGTCAGAGTCCGCTCTATACCTATCCTATAGACGACAGCCTGTATATTGATTTCCCCTTTGTAGGCAAGATCAGACTTGATGGTTGTACACGTGCTATGGCTACAGAAAGAATCAGAGAAGCGCTCATTCCCTTTGTCAACGATGCTCAGGTAACAGTGAGACTGGCCAATCCATCCTTTGTAGCCTTGGGAGAAGTCAACAACAGAGGTCGCATCCCAATGGGTCGTGAACAGGTTACAATTTTCGAGGCAGTTGCGATGGCCGGCGATGTTCGTCCTTTTGGCAAGAAACGTGAAGTAAGGGTTGTGAGACCAACTCCCGAAGGGTCTATCAGCTTTTTTGTTGATCTGACAGATAAAAACCTGGTGGATTCAGATAAGTACTACATCTATCCCAATGATATTGTCTATATCAGACCTATGAAGGCCAAGCAATGGGGCATTGGAGAATCATTCTCCTTTGGTGTATTCTCATCAATGCTTGCTATGTACCTAACGCTAAACGCCATATTTGGAAAATAAGAATTTGATGGATCAGATAAAGTTTCAAACTAAAGGTTCTGGAATCCCTGTAAGTAATACAGGAATTACTTTAGACTATAAAAAGCTGATCTCTGATGTGATCAGGTTCTGGTGGCTATTTGTAATCACTATTTCTCTTGCTCTCTTTGTTGTGTATATGATTCACAGGTACACCCAGCCAGTGTATAGGGCTTCACTGGTATTACTTGTTGACGAGAGAGGTAGTGACAAGACGCAGGCCAATATGATGGAGGGTTTCGGCCTTAGTACTGCTATGCGTACCCTTGAGAACCAGATTGCCATCCTTACCTCCTGGGAAATGGTTAGGACAGCTATCAAGGAACTGGACTTCGATGTTTCATACTATAAGACCGGGCGTTTAAAGAATACCGAACTCTATGGGGGGCTTCCTTTCCTGGTATATTTTGATCAGGAGTCTCCTCAGTTACTTAACACCCCAATTTATCTGACTGTAATAGATCAGGAGAGATTCAGACTTGAAATCGAGACTGAATCAGGGACCAGCTACTTGTACGGTGCTGAGAAATATGGACCTTCAACTGGAAAGATACATTACAGTCAGGAGTTTAATTTTGGGGATCTTGTTGAAACACCATGGCTCAAGCTGAGGGTGTACAACAAGGATTTGTCCAGACCTGAGGACAAGGCTTATTATTTTGTTTTCAATAGTCCTGACGAACTGACTTCATCCTATAAGTCCAGTTTTACCTATAGCCGTTCAAATGACAATTCAAGTATTGTAAGGTTGTATGTTACAGGTCACAATAATACCAAGAATGTAGTCTTCCTCAACAAGATGGCCGAAGTGTTTATCCGCAACAACCTTGAAAGAAAGAACCAGATTGCCACCAACACCATCGATTTTATTGAGGAGCAGTTACTTATAATCTCCGATTCTCTGTCAAGTAAGGGAACCGAACTAAGTCATTTCCGTACCGAGCATCAGATCCAGAGTCTTTCGGCTCAAACAGAGATCTATTTTGCAAGATTAGAGCATATCGACGCGACGGCTTCGGATCTATATCTTAAAAGAAACTACTACAACTATCTCGATAGGTATTTCAGGGCAGATACTTTGTTTGACAGCACTATAGCTCCTGCTCAATACCCAATTGAGAACACATCTATATTCCAGCAGATCAATAAACTGATGGAACTTAATATGGAGTGGCATGCTATTACCGGTGATAAGAAATCAGGGATATACAATCCCCATGTTGTGGAACTAAAAAGCATGATGGAAATTGCCCGTCGCACTCTGCTAGAGGCTATCGACAACCAGAAGATAATGCTTGACAACGAACTTGCACGCATAGAGGAAGAGAGACGCAGTATTACAGCTGAGTTGTACGAATTTCCCGAGAAGGAACGCCAGCTCTTTGGTATTGAAAGGCATTTTAACCTTAATAATGAGGTTTATACCTTCCTGCTCCGTAAGCGCAGTGAAGCACAAATACAAAAGGCATCCAACACTCCTGACCACTCTATACTGGAGACAGCCCGTTCAGCCGGTCAGGTTTATCCGACAGTCAGCCGTGACAGACAGAAGGCAATTCTAATCGGTCTCGTGTTACCCTTCTTGTTTTTTGTATCAAGGCAGATAGCCAACAACAAGATTACAGGTGCTGAAGATATCGAGCGCATCACTGACTTGCCAATAATTGGTCATATAATACACAATTCCAAGGATGCTAGCAATGTAGTCGAGGTATTCCCCAAATCAATAATTACGGAGTCCTTCAGACGTGTTCGCTCCCGTCTAGAGTATATGAACGGAGACAAGGAAGCACCAATTATTGCAATTTCTTCATCCATGCCAGGAGAAGGCAAGACCTTCTGTGCCCTGAATCTGGCAAGCGTATTTGCTATATCAGGCAAGAAGACCCTGCTTGTAGGTTTTGACATGAGAAAACCCGGACTTAACAGTATTCTAAACCTGCACCATCAGGAAGGTCTGTCAAGTTATCTTATTGGCAAGGCAAAACTGGATGATATAATTCAGACAAACAGTCTTGATAACCTTTATATCCTTCCATCAGGTGCAGTTCCTCCCAATCCATCAGAATTGATTGGTTCGCCACGCACAGTTAAGTTGTTTGAAGAGCTCAAAGAAAGATTTGAAATTATCCTGCTTGATACTCCACCAATGGGTATTGTAGCTGACGGTTATATGCTTGCCCGTTATGCCGACACTATGATATTCCTGACACGTCAGAACTTTACAATCAGAAATGTATTCTCGCATACTGTCAAGCAAATGCTTGACGAAGGAATTACCAATGTAGGAGTGATTATCAACGATATTCAGGTCAAGAAAGGGCTGATGGGTTACGGATACTACTACGGTTATGGCTATGGCTACGGCTATCACTATGGATATGGTAACGGATACGGATACTATGAGGAATAGAAAACTTCTTGTAGCAGCGACGCTGGTGGCATCGCTGTCATTACTGCAACCGGCTGATGCTCAGCAATACTCCAAGTACAACAGTTTTGAATTCGATCCCATCGTCAGGGCTCTTTACCAGCCAGGTAATAACCTTCATACTTCTGTAAAGCCATATCGACTCGACCAGATCGAAAAACATTATAATACAGATTCGCTGATTCGTCGTGATCTCTACAAACCGGAAGGACACATGAATATATGGAAGAGAATTATTCATGATGACCTTATCAAATGGGATTACAAAGAGTCTGATAATATTTCGGTTAGCATCAACCCCTATTTCAATTTTGAACTGGGTAAGGATGATGATAGAAGGACCTGGGTCAATACTAGGGGGGTGAGTTTTGAAGGCCACCTTGGCAGTAAGATTTCATTCTTCAGTGCTCTATACGAGAACCAGGCAGTATTCCCATACTATGTTGACGAGTTTGTCGAAACCCGCGGGGTCGTTCCCGGCCAGGGAAGGGCAAAGACCTTTGGGGATGAGGGAAGAGACTTTTCGCAATCTACTGGTTATCTTTCGTACAATGCTGGGACCTGGATCAATTTCACTGTTGGTTATGGCAAAAACTTTATTGGTGATGGCTACAGAAGCCTGTTGCTGTCGGATAACAGCTACAGTTACCCTTATGCAAAGATGACCACTACCTTCCTCAAGGTACAGTACATGGTTATGCTGGCCCAGTTCACCCATATCGACAAACTAGAGAGACTGGGTGATGAGAGGTTTCCATACAAGTACGGAATGTTCCACTACCTTGACTGGAATATTGGGAAGCGCTTGTCCTTGGGATTATTTGAAAGCGTAATATGGGCTGCTGAGGACGAAACAGGCTATCGTGGTATCGACATGGGTTATATAATCCCTGTAATCATTTACAGACCTGCTGAATACAGTGTTGGTTCACCCGACAATGTGGTTATGGGACTTAACCTTAAATATGTTCCCTGGAAGGATGCTGCATTCTATGGACAGTTTGTTATGAATGAATTCAAACTTGATGAAGTGATGAGTGGTAACAAGTGGTGGGCCAACAAGCAGGGTTTTATGCTGGGTTTCAAGAACTATAACTTCCTTGGTGTCAAAAACCTTGATGTGCAAACTGAATATAGCCAGGTAAGACCTTTTACATATTCACACTATTCTCCGATAACCAACTTCGGGCACTTTAATCAGGAACTGGCTCACCCACTTGGGGCAAACTTCAGGGAAAGTATTTCTTTCCTTAAGTACAGGTGGAACAGATGGCATTTAAATCTGGAAGCTATGTATGCAATCCATGGTAAGGACGACCTTCATTTCAACGATGATAACTTTATCAGCTGGGGTGGCAATATCTTTGTATCCAATATGCTCAGATATGACTCTCACGGTCATGTAATAGGTCAGGGGCTTAAGACCCGCATTATACATGGTGCGGCATCAGTCTCCTTCCTTATTAACCCTAAGAACAATATGAATATAAGCGCGGGAGTACGCATGAGGGATTATTCCAATGATCAACAAGATCTGAGAAGCACTATGTTTACCCTTGCTTTCAGAACATCACTAAACAATTTCTACTATAATTTCTAAGCGATACAAAAAGAGGCAGGTGCGAAACCTGCCTCTTTTTGTATATCAACATCCGATGCATCCAGAATCTTACTCAGCTTCCTTAATACTCCTCTCTCTGATTTTTACAGCAGGCACACCCTGGTATACTGAATATGCCTCCAATTCACCTGTAGCCATACTCATCGCACCAAGTACAGAGTGAGATTTACATATAACACCGGGAGTCACCATTGCTCTGGCTCCTATCCAAACACCATCCTCAAGGATTACTGGGCATACCATAAGATCAAAACTATGCTTTCTGTAATCATGATTACCGTTTAAGATCATTGCTCCCTGTGACAGGCAACAATGATTACCAATGGTTACTGGTGCTAGGTTGTCAATCCACACTTTCTCTCCTATCCATGTATGATTGCCTACTACCAGGTTCCAGGGATACTTAATATTTACTGCTGGTTTAATTACAACACCCTCTCCTATCCGGGCTCCAAATAATCTCAGGAGAAACACTTTAATGCCAGAAATCGGTATCAGAGGATTTATGAAAAACATCACGTTAACCAGATACCATAGCAGTCTGACCAAGACATTACGTCCCGGATGATACCATGAGTTATCATAAATCGACAGATCCACCTTCCCAAATTGATCCATAAAGCATCCTAATTATAAAACACAAACAACTACCTTTAATAAATGCCCTAAGATTTTAAAATCCCAGAGCTCCCCGAAAAACATCAGAAATTTACTAAAATCTTTCTGTCCTTGGCTATTTGCTAAGGCTTTTACTGAAGGATTAATCATTTTAACATGATAATCTAGGCCAACACCCTGAATCCGACCTGCAATTAGCCTACTGTGTGAAAAATTCAAAAACAATCTACATTTAGGACATTTTTATCTTGTTTCTTTTATGCCTTATGCTTTACTTTGTGTTGGTATTTAAATGTGGTGACTATGAACAACAAATTTGAAACAGAAAACGGTGAAGTCTTCATCTACAACGGAACTTCATCTCACGAAAAAGGAGCTTGCAGTTGCGGTGGTAACTGTGGTTGCAAATCCGGCGGAAAGTCAGATGAACCATGTGCCTGTGGCGGAAACTGCGATTGCAAATAGACTAATCCTTCTTCATAAAGGGACTGCTCCGTACAGAGTAATATATCAGCCTACCGGCTGATATATACTGTACGGAGCAGTAATTTTATACTTGAAAAGCCAAGTGTTATCCTAACATCAGAATAGTCAGACCAACAAGAATACCAGCAAGGTAGATGGCCTTCCTTTTCAGATTCTTTTCTTTAAAGACTAAAGCACCAACCAGGAAGGTAATTATTACACTACCCCTTCTCAACATTGATACTACAGAGATAAGAGCATCTTCAAAGTCAAGAGCATAAAAGTACAGGAAATCGGCAACTATCAGGAAGACTCCTATCAATGGAATACTCCAGCGCCAGTAAAATACAGGACGCCGTGCCATAGTACTGCGAATCAGGATCACTATCGGTGCAAGCAACACCACCTGGTAAATAGAAAACCAAGCCTGAACGGCCATCCTGTCAACATTTCGAATCAGAAATTTGTCGTATAGGGCACTAATTGAAGCAAAGAGAGTACCAAATACTGCAAACCATATCCAACGGTTTGACTTGAATGAAATACCCTCACGCATTCCGGCCATAGAGAACATATAGAAAAACGAAAAGGTCACCAAAACTCCAATCCATTGTTCAATAGTCAATCTCTCGCTATATATTACCAGGGCACCAAGCAAGGTCCAAACTGGTGCGGTAGCCCTGATTGGAGAGGCTATTGTAATAGGAAGATACTTCATTGAATAGTACGAAAACAGCCATGAGGTCAGTACTATGGCAGCTTTGATCAGTACTTGCAAATGTTCCTTTCTTGTGATCTCAGGAATATAGTAAAACGACTCTGGACTAATATGCCCACTATATGAAAGGAGTACCGGTGGAATAAAGATAAGGGCACTGATACCTGTAGTACACAGAAGTACCATAAGTACCGAGTTATTATGAAGGGCAAGCTTCTTCTGGACCTCATATATTCCGATAAAAACTGCCGAACTTAGGGCTAACAGCAACCAGGTCATATTGATCAACTTTTGAAGCTGCAAATGTAGCCTCAAATCCAGCATGTTTAACATTTATGATAGTCAATAATTCTTAAATCCAATATTGAAAAAGCTTTAAAATGACCTTATCTTTAATAGGATTTAGGCTGTCATGGACTATACTCTACTAAAAAACGGAAAGATAGTTCATCCTGATTGTGTCTTCAATGGAGATATACTCCTGAACAATAGTCGCATTGTCACAACAGGAGAAAACATTAGTCCCCCAGATCCGGAAACCAGGGTGATTGATGTAGGTGGTACATGGTTACTGCCAGGCCTGATCCATTTCAAAACTCCACTATTCAAGATCGAAGGTAGTGGCCCCTCTTCAGGTATATATCAGGCACTTTCACATGGAAGTACTTTCCTGATGGATAAAATCAAGATTCCAAAACTTGAAGATTACAAGACCATACTTGAAGATGCCGGAAAGTATTGCCAACCGATAATCTGTGATTTCAGCCTGCATCTGGATGCTCAGTCATGCAGCAAAATGAAAAGGGATGATCTGGCTTACTGCTTTATTCATAAGGGAATAAGTTCGTTCTCAATGCAGTGGAAGCACGTTCACAAGCTTCTTGCAGGTGACTTTGACAGCCTCCTGCAGTTTATGGCAAAACACCAGTTGCTCCTAATCTTCTGTACCAAAGCCATTAAGGAATCATCGCTTGTGGGCAACCAGACCTTTTTCTCCGCCTATCTCATCAAACTAAGGGAAGCCGTAAGACACATCTCAATGACAGGATGCCCCTTACTTATTACCGGAGTATCATCAATGGATGAAGTAAGGACTATAAGAACAATTGGAGGTGGGCAAACCTATATTGCAGTCAATCTATGTAATACTGAACTTGATGTTCCTTCCCCGGTTAGTCCGGAGTTGATTACTGAGTACGGAAGGCTCATGAATAACATTATTCTGGATCCACCGGCACTTAAGACCCCTACAGACAGACAGAATTATATTGAAAACAATATTTCTTATTCCTTCCTACACGAGCTGACTGATGATATCCTGGTAGATGAGACCTATATGGTCAATTTGTGTAATATGTATGCCACCTTACCTGCAAAGCTACTAGGAATATATCCGCAAAAAGGCGCTTTGATTGCCGGAGCTGATGCCGATATCATAGTCTGGTCGCCTTCCAATGGACAGGATGTAGCACGACATGGTGAGAACATCTCAATCCTTAAAGCTGATATCAAGTATCTGGTGGTCAGTGGAAGGCTAATAGAGGGCAGTGAACATATCAAACCCAACAGTCTCAACGGTCGCTATATATTCAGAGATCCGGTAATAGATCAGCCATACAAAGATTCTATATTATTACCATAGTGGCCCCATAACCATATTCTCTGAAAGAAGCGTCCTGATAATATACCTTGTACTTGCGTTCCAGTTGTTTTCGTATTTCATTCTTTAGCACGCCATTACCTACTCCGTGGATAAATACTATCTTCCGGCCCTTATTCTTTGCATTGGATTCCATCACAAAGTGGAACTTATCCATCTGAATCTGTATAATATCACTATTTGACAGTCCTGCAGTTGTATCAACAAGTTCGTCGATATGTAAATCCACCTCTTCAAGTTCGGGTGTTGACTTCCTTTTAGCCTGAGGCTTCTTTTCACTTTTTTCCTTTTCTCCTATCACAGCCTTTGAATCAAACTCAGTCAACATGTCCATCTTCTGCTCAAGTTCGTTCTTGATAACCGGTACCAAAACAGCAGGCTGATAGAAGAAATCGTTGTTGCGAAATACGTTGTCCTTGTAAAAACGGCGGGCCTTAATCTGAACAGCAGAAGAAACCGGGTCAAGGGCTGGATAGCCCTTGCCCTTCCTAAACAGTATCAACTGCATATGGAAGGTATTCTCGAATTCTCTTGCCAGTCTGTCTTCAAGCGGCAATTTTGTATTCGGCTGTAATATTCCCTGGTGCAGGGCATACATCAGACCGTCTTCACGTAATTCAGAAATTAAATATGTTACATAGTAGTTGCTGTCATTAATCACATACAATCTGAGCTTGCCCTCTTCAGTCTGATTGTTTCCAATCTTTATAAAACCAAGGTAAAAACGGGGATTGAAATCATCATGACCTTCTTCCTCCAACTCCTGATGATAAGCTTCAGGCTCTGAAACATCCTCATTTCTGCTTTCTACAACCTTATCAGCAACCTGCCTGGCTTCGGCAGAAGGCTGCCCCTTCTCGACAACCACCAGTTCGTATACAGGCATTGGAATCTCAAATCCGTCTTCATCCTCAACAAAGGCCAGTCCACCTTCAAGTTTCTTTACTATTCCACCACCTACATCATTAAGGAATTTGACCTTATCACCAGGCTCTATGCTCATTGGATTCAATATTTATGGGATTATTGATACAAAGTTAACTATTTTTGCAGCCATAAAACTAAAACAGAATGAGCATTCCCGGAATAAAAATTTCCGACTACGAGTATGACCTTCCTTCGGAACGAATAGCTATATACCCCCTGGCCAACAGAGACGACTCCAAATTACTGGTGTATAATAAAGGAAATATCATACACTCGGAGTTCCGGAGACTTGTTGACTATCTGCCATCTGACGCCCTTCTGGTCTTCAACAACACCAAGGTTATCCGCGCCAGACTCCAGTTCAAAAAGGACTCAGGAGCCCAAATAGAGATTTTCTGTCTCGAACCAGCTGAGCCTGCTGATATTGCAATGGCCTTCCAGGCCGGCGGCAAGGTTAAGTGGAACTGCCTTATCCGTAACCAGAAGAAATGGAAGGATGGAGCTCTGACTTTAACCTGTTCAATTAAAGGAAAGGAAATCACTCTGAAAGCCCTGCTTACAGAGAAGGAAGAGAATTCATGTGTAGTTGAATTCTTATGGGAGCCAGCTGAAATAGGCTTTGGAGAGATACTGGATGCAATCGGACATACTCCTATCCCTCCTTACCTTGAGCGTGATGACGAGGAAATTGATGTAGAACGATACCAGACCGTCTATTCGAAATACAAAGGTAGCGTAGCAGCCCCGACAGCGGGTCTGCACTTCACAGCAAATACGCTGCAGGCGCTAAAGAACAAAGGGATCAGGACTACCGAACTAACACTCCACGTGGGGGCAGGGACATTCAGACCTGTGAAGGCTGATAGTATAGACCAGCACAAGATGCACACAGAGCATTTTGAAGCTGCCCTGGAGACGCTCACAACCATTGCCTCTCACAGGGGTCCTGTAATTGCAGTAGGGACAACATCACTCAGAACTCTTGAGTCACTTTACTTCGCAGCCCTTCATATTGCCCAAGGTCGAGCCCCTGAACACATAGACCAATGGGAAGGCTTTGAATCCGATGTACAACTTACACGTCAGGAGGCGTATGGTATTCTGGCTGCCTACCTTGAAAAGAATGGTAAAGAAAAGCTGGAAGCTGCAACATCCATAATTATTGCTCCCGGCTACAAACCAAAGGTTATCGATGGACTGATAAGCAACTTCCACCAGCCACGAAGCACCTTGCTCCTACTAATAGCAGCTTTAATAGGAGACAACTGGAAAGAAGTGTATCGTCAGGCACTGGAAAAGGATTACAGATTTCTCAGCTACGGCGACAGCTCTCTGCTCCTGCCTTAAAAGCCATTATTTCTGCTCGTGAGGAATCTCGGGTATATATCAATAATAACTCCGACAGGTCAAGTAAGAGCAGTCTTTATTGAGTCCGGCAACTTTATCAGGACCCTTTACCCTCACGACGCAGCCTTAGTTCCTCTTCAAGAATTTCTTCAATATCAGCAGCGCAGGAACCGCAAACGGTTCCTGCATCTGTTTCATCCTGAATCTCTTCAAAAGTTGACAGGTTCTTTTCCCTGATAGCCCTTACTATATCATCCCTGGTAAGCTGCAAATGACGGCATACCAGATCATTTGGTTCAAACATCACTTCCTAAGTTAATCTAAATCAGGATTTCGATCCAGTTCAAGCACCATAGATACGATCACCGGAGCTGATGGATAGTTGGCTGAATATTGTGCCTCAAAGTCATCATTATCATCACATGCAACAAAAGCAGGTGCTAGAAAAATCGCAAGTAAAGCGAAAATCTTAATACTATGTTTCATCTCTATACGTTTAAGTTTTGTATTGTTTATCGGCATCAGCAGATGCCGATTTTCATTAAAAACATTTCTGCCAGTTTAAAGTTCACCTTTACCCGGCAAATACTGTAATCCGTTTCAAAAGATAGTCAAATATGACAATAAGCCATATTTTCTATGGTTTGGAACAATTATTGAGGGATTATTATCTTTGGATTTATCTAAATTTTCGATTGTTTCAAATGAAAAAATATATGCAACATGAATCAAACTGTTGATATCAAAGAGCTAAATGAACGAATCAGGCAGGAGAGTTCATTTGTCGACCTACTAACCATAGAAATGAACAAAGTTATTGTTGGCCAGAAACACCTTGTAGAAAGCTTATTGACAGCACTACTTGCAGATGGCCACATTCTTCTTGAAGGAGTTCCGGGTCTGGCCAAGACCCTTGCAATCAACACACTGGCTACTGCCATTGACGCAAAGTTCAGCCGTATTCAGTTTACTCCCGACCTATTGCCTGCCGACCTAGTAGGTACTATGATTTATAGCCAGAAGAGCGAAGAATTCGTAGTCAAGAAAGGTCCAATCTTTACAAACTTCGTACTAGCTGATGAGATCAACCGTGCCCCGGCCAAGGTCCAAAGTGCATTGCTTGAAGCTATGCAGGAACGTCAGGTAACACTGGGTGATGAGACTCACAAATTACCAGAACCATTCCTCGTACTGGCTACACAAAACCCCATCGAGCAGGAAGGAACCTATCCGCTACCTGAAGCTCAGGTTGACCGTTTTATGCTCAAAGTGGTTATTTCTTACCCAGAGAGATCAGAAGAGCAAATGATCATCCGTCAGAACCTGGCTCAGTCCTTTCCAAAAGCTACTGCAGTTGTCAAACCCGAAGACATCGTAAGGGCCCGTCAGGTAGTAAGGGATGTTTACATGGACGAAAAGATAGAACGCTATATAGTTGATATAGTATTTGCCACAAGATTCCCGGAAAACTACAAGCTTGAGAAGTTCCGTGAAATGATTTCCTACGGAGCATCACCACGTGCAAGTATCAGTCTTGCGATGGCATCCAAGGCCTATGCCTTTATCAAGCGCAGAGGCTATGTGATACCTGAAGACGTACGTGCAGTTTGCCACGATGTAATGCGTCACCGTATTGGACTGTCCTACGAGGCCGAAGCCAACAACCTTACATCAGAGGAGATCATATCCGAAATACTCAACACCATCGAAGTACCGTAGGATATTAAGCAAAGTCCCTTACCCAAATGTATTTGTGCTTAATATAATAAACAGAAGACTGTGGAAACTACGGATATCCTGAAACGAGTAAGGCAGATCGAGATCAAGACGAGGGGCTTGTCCAGCAATATCTTTGCCGGTGAGTACCATTCGGCGTTCAAGGGTCGTGGTATGATGTTCAGTGAGGTCCGCGAATACCAGTACGGAGATGATGTAAGGAATATAGACTGGAACGTTACAGCCCGTTTCAACAGACCCTTTGTCAAGGTCTTTGAAGAAGAACGTGAGCTCACCGTAATGCTACTCATCGACGTAAGTGGATCCAGGGAGTTTGGTACTACCTGGAGGACCAAGAAGAACATGATCAGCGAGATGGCTGCCGTTTTGGCATTCTCGGCTATTCAAAACAATGACAAAATAGGTGTTATACTGTTTTCCAACAAGGTAGAGAAGTTCATTCCCCCTAAAAAAGGTAGAAAACACATACTTCACATTATCCGTGAAATGGTGGGATTCGAACCTGAAAACAGAGAAACCGATATAGCCGGGGTATTGCGCTATCTTACTAATGCGATAAAGAAACGCTGTACAGCCTTTGTTATCTCAGACTTCCTCGACACCAATTTTGAGGATGCCCTCAAAATTGCAAACCAAAAACATGATGTCGTTGCCCTCAAAGTATTCGACCCGAGGGAGACGGAGCTACCCAATATCGGCTTTGTTAAGTTCAAAGATGCCGAGACCGGCCAATTGCGCTGGATTAACACATCCAAACGTTCCAACCGCGATGCATACAGCCAGTGGTGGAATGACAACGATGAAAAGGTTAGCACCATGTTTAGAAAATCAGGTGTTGACTCTGTGTCAGTCAGGACTGACGAGGACTATGTAAAGGCCTTGATGGCCCTGTTCAAAAAACGAAGCTGAAATGAGACTTAAAGTTCATAAGTACTTCAACATACTAAGGATCTACATGGTAATGATGCTGCCGGCCTTCAGCACCGGCAGCTATGCCCAGTCCGTCGCAGTGACTGCCAGTCTCGACTCAACGCTGATGTTCATCGGTGGACAGATGCAACTGAAATTCGAGATTGCACAGGACGAGGGACTGAATGTTGCCTTTCCCTTATTTACAGATACAATAGTCAAAGGGATTGAGATAGTAGAGTCCCACCCTGTGGATACGTCGCTGTTGGACAACAAGCGACTGCTGATCCAAAAATCTTATACAATAACCTCGTTCGACAGTGGTCTGTACTATATTCCGCCTGTTGAACTTGAGTTTATGGAGGGTGAGATACTTCGCAAAGCACAAAGCCAGGCTCTTGCGCTGATGGTCATAAATCCCTTTACCGAGGTAAATCCCGAAGATGGGATCTTTGACCTCAAACAGCCATATAATCTGCCTTTTTCTATCGCAGAACTTAAGAAATATATTAATTGGCTGCTATTATTCTTCCTCCTTCAGGCTATAATAGGTCTTGTCATAGTATATCTGAACCGCAGGGAGAAACCTCTGAAGGAGATCTTTGTAAGGGAAAAACCCAAGGATCCACCTCATGTTATTGCTTTGCGTGAGCTGGACCGGATCAAGAATGAAAAACTCTGGCAGAGTGGTCGTATAAAGCAGTTCTATTCAGATCTCAGCGATACTCTTCGCAGATATATAGAGGACAGGTATGAGGTGTCAACCATGGAGCAAACCACCGGTGAGATAATGAGGTCAATGAAGAGAATGGAATTGCCAGACGGAAAACTCTATGATAAGTTGGGTAAAGTCCTAGAAACTGCTGACCTGGCCAAGTTTGCCAAGTACGAACCCCTGCCCGACGAGAATGACTTCGCGCTTATTTCTGCCTACTTCTTTGTCAACCAGACCAAGATAGAACCCAAGCCTGACCTAAATGAATTAGAGGCAAAGGACGGAGAACAAGGTGAAGCTGTTGAACAATCAGGTAAAACTGAAAAGTAATGAAGTACACATTCTTATATCCACAATATTTCTGGCTGCTGCTACTGCTGATACCACTAATTGCTTGGTATGTATGGAAACAGCATTCAATAAATCCAACTATTCAGATTAGTACTCTTAAGCTGTTTTCCAGGATTGGCAAGTCACGCAAGATGCTGTTCAGGCACGTACCCTTTGTACTTAGGATGCTGGCCTTGGTCTTTATAATCATAGCACTGGCCAGGCCTCAGAGTACTGACAAATTGCAGAATATGACAACCGAGGGTATTGATATAATGATATCCCTTGATATCTCGGGTAGTATGCAGGCCATGGACTTCAAGCCCAACAGGCTTGAAGCAGCCAAGGAAGTTGCTATTGACTTTATAAATGGCCGTCCAAACGACAGAATGGGACTTGTAATTTTTGCTGCAGAAAGCTTTACGCAGTGCCCCCTCACAGTTGACCATACCGTACTAAGCAACCTATTCAGGGATGTTAGGATCGGGATGCTGGAAGATGGAACTGCTATCGGAATGGGCCTTGCAACAGCAGTCAACAGACTTAAGGATAGCGACTCAAAAAGTAAAGTAATAATCCTTCTGTCTGACGGTGAGAACAATTCAGGAACCATTGCCCCGCTTACTGCTGCCGAGATTGCCAGGACCTTTGGTATCCGTGTTTACACTATTGGTGTGGGAACCATCGGAACAGCTCCTGTACCTATCAATACGGTATTTGGACAACAGATACAGCAGGTCGAAGTAAAGATCGACGAAGCTATGCTGTCTGAGATCGCAAAAATCACAGGCGGACAGTATTTCAGGGCTACCAACAGGGCTGCCCTTGAGAATATATACAAGGAAATTGATGAGATGGAAAAAATCAAAATAGAGGTTCAGGAATATACCCGCTATGCAGAGCACTTTTTACCCTTTGCCCTGATAGCTACATTATTGCTGCTTCTTGAGATTGTGTTGAGAAATACAGTACTTCGCACCCTGCCCTAAAGGCCAGGTTGCTGAAAACTAAAATATTGCAGAGATGTTTAGATTCGGAAACCCGGAATATTTATACCTGCTGCTGATAATACCTATACTGGCCTTTATCCAGTTGTATTTTCAGCTACAAAAGAAGAAGGCACTCAGACGTTTTGGTAATCCGGAACTGCTGGAGCCGCTGATGCCTGATGTGTCTAAGTTCAGGCCTGCTCTGAAATTCTACCTCTTGCTGCTGGCACTGATAGCATTAATATTCACGCTTGCAGCTCCGCAATTTGGTAACAGACTGCAAACAGTGCAACGCAAGGGTATTGAGATTATCGTTGCGCTTGACGTGTCCAACAGTATGAATGCCCAGGACATAGAGCCCAGCAGGCTGGTACGAGCAAAACAAGCTATTTCAAGGCTTACCGACCAACTAGTCAATGACCGCATAGGTCTGATTGTCTTTGCAGGTGATGCCTATACCCAGTTGCCCATCACTTCTGACTATGCCTCGGCCAAGATGTTCCTTTCAAACATCTCGACCGACATAGTTCCCACTCAGGGTACTGCAATAGGTGCCGCTATCAGGCTTGCCATGCGTTCCTTCAGCAATAACGAAGGTATCAATCGTGCAATCATTATTATCACCGACGGCGAAAACCACGAAGATGACGCTATGGCTGAGGCAGCTAAAGCTGCCGAAAATGGCATCCTTGTTTACACAGTTGGTATGGGAACCAACAGAGGGGGCCCTATTCCATTGGGTACCAGTGGCAATTTCCTGCGTGACAGGGATGGCAATGTTGTTATTACCAAGTTAAATGAAGAAATGCTTGCCCAGATTGCAGTTGCCGGAGGCGGTGAATATATAGCTGCAAACAACATCAGGGCCGGTATCAACAATCTGGTCAAGGAGCTTTCCGAACTTGAAAAAGCTGAGTTTGAGTCCAAGGTGTACAGTAGTTACGAAGAGCAGTATCAGTACCTGGCTTTATTTGCCCTGATACTGCTGATTCTCGAATTGCTAATTCTGGAAAGGAAGAACAGATTGCTCAAAAATATTAGTCTGTTTGACACACCTGAACAACCTGAAGAAGGAAAGATCTGATCAAAAACGGTTAAAGATGGGAAACAAAGGATTACATATACTGGTCATACTTCTCCTTATAGCTTTGCCTTGGGGCAAAGCTTCAGCACAGGAAGAAAGGAAATTTGTCCGCAAGGGGATCGAATTGCTTGAAAAAGAGAGTTTTGCCGAAGCTGAGGCAGCCTTCCGCAAGGCACTTGAACTGGAGCCAAAGTCCTTTGAAGCAGGATACAACCTGGCTACTGCCCTTTTCCGTCAGGAAAAATATGAGGAAGCGATAAGGCAGCTTCAAACTACCGAACCAAGGACTGACAATGACAAGCAAAGGCTTGCCAGTCTGTATCACAATATGGGTAACAGTTTCCTCTATGGCGGTAATATTGACGGAGGAATCGAAGCCTATAAGCAATCGTTGCGTAACAATCCGCTCGACGATGAGACTCGTTACAACCTGATTGCTGCTATGAAGATGAAGCAACAACAGGAAGAGCAGCAACAGGATCAACAACAGCAAGAGCAGCAAGAGCAGCAACAACAGCAAGAGGAGCAGGAACAGGAAGAGCAACAGGAGCAACAACAGCAGGAACAACAAGAACAACAGGAATATGAAGGTATAAGTCGCGAGAATGCCGAGCGCCTGTTGGAAGCTCTTGAGCAGAATGAGAAGGATATGATGGATAAAATGAAAAAGCACCAGCAGGCACAACCGGTCAGAACAGATAAAAATTGGTAATTTTACTGAAGATAAACTCTTTGGAAAATGAGGAAACTACTTTTATATATCACCCTGACACTTGTATCATTAACAGGTATCCAGGCCCAGAATGCTGATTTCAAGGCCTCGGCACCAACTACGGTGTTGCAGGGATCAAGATTTCAACTCGTTTATTCTATCAATAAGGAGGCTGGTGACCTAAGGCTTCCCGACATAACTGACTTTCAGATTTTGATGGGACCGTCCACTTCACAAAGTACGGAGGTTCAGTTTATCAACGGATCTGTTACCAGAAATGTCAACTATTCCTTTACCTATGTTCTAAGAGGAGACAAAGTGGGACGTTTTACAATTCCTCCTGCCAGCATAGAGGTTGACGGAAAAAGGATTAGCAGTAACTCTGTTACCATCGAAGTAGTTGAGAGTGACTCGCAAACACAACAACAGCAGCAACAATCTGAAGCACCTGCAGCAGGAACTATCTCGGATGCCGACTTATATATTGTTTCAACAGTCAATAAATCTGAGGTTTGGCAGGATGAGCCCGTCCTTCTTACAACCAAGATCTATACAAAGGTCAACCTTGAAGGCATCTCCGACGTGACACAACCCGAATTACGCAATTTTGTGGTAGAAGAATTGCCAATGCCCAACAATGCTATCCAGTGGGATGTACAGAGTATCAATGGGGTTACTTATAGTGTTGGAACTTTCAGTCAAAGAGTAATCTATGCCCAGACACCGGGGACCCATACTGTAGAACCCACTGCTATTGAGTTTTTGATACGTCAGCGTCAATCCCGGCAGTCATACAGTATTTTTGATGACTTCTTTAGCGGTTACCGTACTGTAAAACGTAAAGTGGCGTCAAAACCACTTACCATCAAGGTAAAACCTTTACCCTCTCCCCGACCGGCAAACTTCTCAGGCATAGTGGGTGATGTCACCCTCAAGGTAACTGCATCCAAGACACAGGTTTCAGTCAATGACGGCATTACCCTCAAAGCTGAAATAACTGGTACTGGTAACCACCGTCTTGCCAGAAACCCTGTATTCCAGGTTCCGGCTGACTTCGATGTCTTTGATCCCAATGTTTCAAATAGCATTGTTCAGACATCTCAGGGAGGAAAGGGTACGAGAACGGTAGAGACTCTTATTATTCCCCGTCACTCTGGCAGCTTCGAGATACCTCCCGTAGAGTACAGCTACTTCAATCCTTCTACAGGCCGTTATCACACACTAAAGAGTGAGCCGATTACAATAGAGGTAGCTCGTGGCACAGGTGAGGAAGGACAAAGTCTGGCAGGCACCGGATCTGTCGGTTCTACTCGCGAGAGCCTGAAGCTTTTGGGTAAGGATATACGCTATATCAAGAGCGGAGAAATTGTCCTTAAACCAATGAACACCTTCCTCTTTGGTTCACGTCTCTTTATACTTGCCTATTTAGTACCGTTAATACTCTGTATCGCAATACATATTGTAAATATCAGACGTATCAGGGAGAATGCGGATATTGCAAAGGTTAAAAACAAGAAGGCTAACAAGCTGGCCAAGAGAAGACTCAAAAAATCAGCCGATCTGCTTCGCAAGGGAGATAAGGAAGGCTTCTATGAAGAGATTACAAGGGCTCTCTGGGGCTATCTCAGCGATAAACTGGATATCCCGCGTGCAAACCTGACTAAGGATATAGCCCGTTCAACTATGCTGAACAATGGTGCCGACGAAAATCTTGCAGACGAGTTCCTTTCAATACTCGACACCTGTGAGTTTGCCCGTTACTCACCCACAAGCGACCATAGTGAGCGTGATCATCTCTACAACAAGAGTCTTGATACCATTAGCAAGCTCGAAGAGAGTCTGAAAAAGAGGAAATAATCAGATTAATCATGGGAAGATTGACTATGAACAGTAATATATTCAAAGCATTAGCATTGGCAGCTCTTGTGCTTATATCGGGTCAGGCATGGGCCGACAGCCGTGTCGACAAGGCCAATCAGCACTATGCTGCAGAAGAGTACGAGAATGCAATCCAACTGTATGAGGATGTTCTCAACTCAGGTATGGAAGCTCCGGAACTCTACTATAACCTTGGTAATTGCTACTACAGACAGGGACTGCTTCCTGCAGCCATACTGAATTACGAAAGAGCCTTGCTTCTGGCTCCTCACGATAAGGATATCAGGTACAACCTCGAACTTGCCTACAGCCAGATACCCGATAAGATCGAGCCTCTGGGCGAGATCTTCCTGGCTCAGTGGTTTGCTTCAATTCGCAACACCACCAAGTCTGATACCTGGGCCTGGATCTCTATTGCCAGTTTCTCACTATTCCTGATTTTGCTGCTGGTCTATTTCTTTTCAAAACGCAGTGCATTACGTAAACTAGGTTTCTTCGTCGGGCTCCTGTTTCTGCTCATCTCAACCACTACATTTTTCTTTGCCAAGTATCAGAAGGAAAGGCTGGTAAACAGGAATACTGCAATAGTCTTCTCGCCGTCTGTCACAGTCAGAAGTGCACCTGATGCGGGTAGTACTGAGCTTTTCGTTTTGCACGAAGGCATTAAGGTAAAACTGCTGCAGCAAAACAATAACTGGTACGAAATCCAGATTGAGGATGGAAATGTAGGCTGGATTCATGCAGAACATGTAGAGGTTATCTAAGCCACGCAGTTTTACTGAAAATCAGTGGATTGCAATAGCAAAATGCATCCGTAAAGCAATAGGAAATATAAAAGGACCTGCAGCATCTTTACCCTCCTTGGTAAAGCTTTGCTGCAGGTCCTGTTTTCTACTACCGAGTCCGGCGTTTCCGGATTACATTATCAGATCAGATCAATACTACGTTTTACAAATCTGCTGAGGGCTTCGCCCTTGAGCATATTGTTTGACAGTAGTGCAAGGTCGATAAGCTGTGAAATCAATTTGTTGCCTGAAGCATATTCTTTCAGCAATTCATCCTTCTTGTCCTTCTGCTCCTTTATCTTCTTGCTGACATCTTCAAGCTCTTCCTTTTCAGCCTGGGGGATTTCCTCTTCCTTCTTATCCTTTTTAGCAGCTTCAAGCTCAGCCTTCCTGGACTCAAGTGAACTAATTCTGCTATATACAGACTTCAGCTTTTCACCTAGTTCGCCTTCAACACCCTCAACGATCCTCTTGACCAAGGGGTGGTTGCCATTCACTACAAGGTTGTAGCTGTCGGGCATATCGCCATAGAACATCATACCTCCGCCACCCATAGAGCTCATGTCCTTCATCCGTCTCATAAACTCATTCTGAGTAATAATTACAGGGGAATCATTCTCGGTTAATGCCTCAAAGGAAACAACAAAGTGGGATTTGGAGAGCTGCGGTATTTGTGAAGAAAACAATGTTGTAAGTTCTTCACGTTGCTTGTCGGTCAACTTCAACTCCTGATGCTCTTCCTTCTGAATCAGTTTGTCAACCACATCACTGTCAACCCTGACGAAGCGGCAGTCTTTAAACTTCTGCTCAAGGAAGTTGACAAAGTGAACGTCAAGATGACCGTCCATCATCAGCACATCATAACCCTTGTTCTTTGCTGCTTCAATAAATGAATACTGATCTTCCCTGCTGGTGCTGTACAGATAGACAAGATTGTTGTGTTTGTCAGTCTGATTGGTCTTAATCAGTTCTTTATACTCATCAAATGTAAAATACTTATCATCAGTGTTTCTCAGGAGGGCAAACTTTGCAGCCCTATCATAGAATTTCTCATCGGTAAGCATACCATACTCGATAAAGATTCTAAGATCGTTCCACTTGTCTTCAAGTGATTTACGGTCGTTCTTAAAGATCTCTTCAAGACGGTCAGCCACCTTCTTGGTGATATGGCCTGATATCTTTTTGACATTACTGTCACTTTGCAGGTATGAACGTGATACATTTAGCGGTATATCCGGAGAGTCTATCACACCGTGCAGCAAAGTAAGGAACTCAGGGACTATTCCTTCAACCGAGTCGGTCACATAGACCTGGTTACAGTAAAGCTGTATCTTGTTTTTCTGCAGTTCTATATTGCTCTTAATCCTTGGGAAATACAGGATACCAGTAAGTTTGAAAGGATAGTCAACATTGAGATGGATATTAAACAAAGGATCTTCTGACATTGGGTACAGATCCCTGTAAAACTCCATATAGTCTTCTTCTTTAATCTCAGCAGGCTTGCGGGTCCACAGTGGATTTGTCTCATTGATTACATTATCCTTATCTGTCTCAACCTCCTTACCGTCCTTCCATTCCTTCACCTTACCAAAGACAACCGGAATAGGCAGGAAGCGGCAATACTTCCTTAAAAGTTGCCTTATCTCACCCTCTTCAAGGAACTTCTTGTTCTCGTCATCAATATACAGTATTACATCAGTTCCCCTCTCCTTTCTGTCTCCATCCTCTATAGTATATTCAGTAGACCCATCACAGCTCCACTTGACAGCCTTAGCACCTTCTTTGTATGACAAGGTGTTGATTTCCACCTTACTGGAAACCATAAAAGAACTATAAAAACCAAGTCCGAAGTGACCAATTATAGCGTTGGCGTCCTTCTTGTACTTTTCAAGAAACTCATTAGCTCCAGAGAATGCGACCTGGTTGATATATTTATCGATTTCTTCTGCGGTCATACCAATACCGCTGTCACTTATGGTAAGGGTTTTCTTTTTCTGATCCACTGAGACCCTTACTTTCAGTTCACCCGGATCACCCTTAAATTCACCCACACCCGACAGGGTTAAAAGCTTCTGGGTAGCATCTACCGCATTCGACACAAGTTCACGAAGGAAGATCTCATGATCTGAATAGAGGTATTTCTTAATAATTGGAAAAATGTTCTCGGTAGATACACCAATAGTGCCTTTTTGCATATCCTACTCTATTTCAAGGTTCAACAAATAAAAAAAATACACAGCCTTTGATTTTCAAAGGCTGTGCCAAATGCTGACATGTGACAAAAGTGCAGCCGTACAGCTATAATGTCAGATAATATTGATAAAAAGTACCTATTCCTTAAATGGTTCCTTGTATGTCAGCTTGTATATATGAGGATAGATATAACAAGCCATACAAAAGCCAAACGCAGCTTCAAGAAATGAGAATAAACCAAGGATTCCGGCACTTACCAGAGCCGCAGTATACAACCTGAAGATGCCCAGCACAATAATAAGAATACATAAGAAGTATCCTATCTTGGCAGCAAACAGCTTAGGCCCTGCATTCTGCATTTTCGGTTTAATGCCAAATGACTTGACGATAAACCTGGACAGCAGTGCCAATGGACTGTATTCAGACATATCATTAGCCCTTAAGGCAAAGTCAATTGCCAAAAACACTATCAGAAACAGGTTATGGATATAAAAGAATAGTAGCAGGATAAGCAATGTAAAAAGGGCATTGAACCTTGCCACAGGAGCATTAATCTGCTGGTCAGATACGGGACATAAAAAACTTAGCTTCATATAAGGGTATTTAGTCATTATTCAACAACCATTTTTTTCTTTAGTTCAAGCATCTCAGCCTCTCCGGAGAGATTTTTTACAATCTCAAGAGAAAACGCCATTGCAGCACCAACACCTTTTCCGGTAATAATCTTACCATCTGTAACTGCCGGACTGTTTACAATAATAGCACCATGCAGGTGTTTTTCATAACCCGGATAACAGGTTGCCTTCTTTCCTTGAAGAAGTCTCATTTCACCCAAAACCATTGGAGCAGCACAAATCGCTGCAACCCACCTGCGATTTTCATAAAACCTTGAAACAAGGTTTTTGACCTTTTCATTTGCAAGGAGGTTGGTTGCACCCGGAATGCCACCGGGAAGCATGATTAAATCTCCGTTTTCTACAGAAACATCATTAAGGAAAGCGTCAGTCTTTACCTCAATATTGTGAGCTCCCTTTACTATAGGCTCGCCGGTAGCAGAGACCAGATACACCTCATAACCAGCCCTTCGCATTACGTCCGCAGGCATAAGTGCCTCAACCTCTTCATAACCCGATGCCAATAAAATATATGCACGTTTCATAGTCTCTAAGGTTTTATTGGTTTACCCATACGTAAATATAAGCAACCTCATGTAAATATAAAACTGGTGTAATATCAGCATTTTTTAGTTCGGATATGAATACGTAACTTTGAAACTTTATTTAATGTCAGCGAATGATTAAAAACCACGGTAACAAAAAGGCCATAACTGTGGGTGTCAGTGAGATAAGTTATGGCGAATTGTTTGCCAGGATCGAGCAATTCAGTAAACTAATTGAAGTAGCGGAAGGCGAACGTGTAATAATTTTTTCAGAAAACAGGCCCGGATGGCTCTTTGCTTTCCTCGCAATATGGAATAAGTCAGCTGTACCGGTACCTGTAGATTTTCTTGCGACCGAATCGGAACTCTCCTATATCCTTTCAGACTCACAACCTAGTGCAATATTTGTTTCCAGCGAAAAAAAGCCTCTGCTTGAAAAAGCTATGGCAGCTACAGGAATACTTGCACAGATAGTATTGATAGACAGCGAGGAGCAGACTCAGTGCGGCACATCCAGCCTGGAGTCCCTACCTCCTTACAAAGACGACCAGACTGCAGTAATAATCTATACCTCGGGCACAACAGGTTCACCCAAAGGTGTAATGCTGTCGTATGGCAATCTTATGACCAACCTCGACGGGGTGGTTAGGAAGATTCGTATCTTCCGTGAGGACTCCAGAGTAATGATCCTCTTGCCTCTGCATCATATCTTCCCGCTATTGGGTTCATTCATCGCCCCCTTGCATGCTGGGGGCTCTGTAGCCATCAGTCCTTCGATGACGTCCGAGGACATGATCAACACACTCAACCACAACAAGATTACAATAATTATCGGAGTTCCCCGCCTCTATGAAGCAATTCGCAAAAGTATCAGACTTAAGATAGATCAAAGTCCGGTGGCTAAGGCCCTCTTTGCTTTGGCAGGCAAACTCCAGTCAAAACGATTTTCAAGATTTGTCTTTTCTGCTGTCCACAAAAAATTTGGAGGAAAGGTAGATATCCTGGTAGCCGGTGGTGCAGCACTTGACCCTGAAGTGGGCCAAGACTTCAAAACCCTCGGTTTTGAAGTTCTCGAAGGCTTCGGCATGACCGAGGCGGCCCCGATGATCACCTTTACCCGTCCGGGTAGAGTACGTATCGGTTCAGCTGGAGAAGTCCTTCCGGGAACCGAGATGATGGCCAAAGACGGAGAAATTATTGCCCGTGGGGGCCACATTATGAAGGGTTATTACAACAACCCAGAAGCAACAGCCGAAGTAATCAAGGATGGCTGGCTTTATACTGGTGACCTCGGATATATTGACAAGGATGGATATCTGTATATTACAGGACGTAAGAAGGAGATTATTGTACTAAGCAACGGAAAGAATGTAAATCCTGCCGAACTTGAAGAATACATTGTGCAATCCCCTCTTGTATCCGACTGTGCTGTATTCTTTCATGATGACAGGCTTTGTGCCGTTATAGTACCTGCAATTGAGGATGAAGACCATAAGTTACTTTACCAGAAACTACTTGAAGAGGTTATAGAGCCTCTTAATGTTAAAGTATCGTCATACAAGCGCATAGGAGGTCTCTATATCACATATCGAGAACTGCCCCGAACAAGGCTTGGGAAGTTGCAGCGTTTCAAACTGGAAGAGCTCGTTGAGAAAGACGGCGAAACCGAAGAGGAAGAAAACGATGGTCCTGTTTCCGAGGAACTCAGAATTATTACTGAGTTTATCTCTGCCGAGAAAGGCAGAAAGGTCAGACCCATGCATCATCTGGAATATGACCTGGCACTTGACTCACTCGACCGTGTAGGTCTGCAGGTCTTCTTAAGTCAGAACTTCGGTGTTGAAATAGAAACATCTGAGATATTGCGCTTTCCAACTGTAGCAAATCTTGCCGAGCATGTTGCTGCTACCAAAACAAGATTGGAAGAAGGCAGAACGGATTGGTCAGCAATATTGCGTGAGAAAGTTCAGTTCAAACTGCCGGAATCATGGATCCCAACAAGGCTTGCTATGCGTCTTTCAAGATATGTGTTCAAGCTTTACTTCAGATACAGGACAAGGGGTCTTGAAAACATTCCGGATGAACCCTGTATTATTGCATCCAACCACCAGAGCTTCTTCGATGGTTTGTTTGTTGCTTCTTTACTGCGAACAGCCCAGATAGGCAAGACTTACTTCTACGCTAAGGCCAAGCATGCTGATAAACCAATATTCAAATTCCTTGCACAAAGAACCAATGTGATAGTGGTTGACCTCAACAACAACCTCAAGGAATCCATTCAGAAGCTTGCCGAGGTACTGCGTTTGCGCAATAATATATTGATCTTCCCTGAGGGTACCAGATCAGCTAACGGAAACATAGGACAGTTTAAGAAGACCTTTGCCATACTAAGCAGAGAGCTCAACATCCCTGTAGTTCCCGTTGCTATAAAGGGTGCCTCAGATGCACTGCCCAAAGGCAGTATCTTTCCCAGACCTCTGAAAAAAGTCCAGGTAGAGTTTCTTGAACCATTATATCCAGAAAACTACACCTACGATCAAATTGCCAATATTGTACGAAACAGGATCATCGAAACAATGTAAATACGCAAAAACATCTTATTTTTGTGGGGAAGCCACAAAAATACTTAGATGATCGGAACGCTAGTCAATGCAACCACGATAATAATCGGAGGTTCAATAGGTATCGCCTTTAAGAAAAGATTGCCTCAAAAGACCATAGACCTGGTATTTCAGGGTCTCGGCCTTGTAACCCTTTGTATAGGAATATCTATGTTCCTTGACAACAGCTCCCTCATCGTAGTGGTTCTTTCAGTGCTTGCTGGTTGTGTAACCGGTATGACCTTACGTGTTGGTGAACGGATAGACAAGGCATCGGCTAGGCTCAAGCGACGTTTCTCAAGCAACAGCGAAAACTTCACCGAAGGCCTAATTACTGCATTTCTGCTATACTGCATAGGAGCGATGACTATTATGGGCTCCATCAATGAAGGCCTGGGTAAGGGTCCCGAAATACTTATTACCAAAGCCATAATCGACGGATTTACAGCTATTGCATTGGCTTCAGCATTGGGTGTAGGGGTATTATTCTCATCAATACCGCTGATTTTATTTCAGGGCAGTATCACTCTGCTTGCCTTCGTATTTGGCGACTTGTTCAACGAAGCCATTATCAACGACCTTTCAGCCACAGGAGGAGTACTCCTTGCAGGAATAGGATTCAACTTACTGAGACTATTAAAAATAGAGGTAAGCAATATGTTGCCCGCTATTTTATATGCTATCTTGTTTTCATATATCAATACCCTGCTGACTGCAGCAGTTTAAAGAGTTGTGCAATTGGAACAGACAGTAAAAGAAAGGTTATTGGCTCTATATGAGCAATGGGCAGGAGAATCCGTTGGTGCGGTAAGCGAACTGCCTCCATCAGGTTCTGACCGCAGATACTTTCGTATCAGCTCTCCTAATGCCAAGGCATTAGGAGCTATCAACAAGGATCTGAGAGAAAACATGGCTTTTATTGAATTCAGCCGTTTTTTCAAATCCAGAGGGCTTAGAGTTCCCGAGATTTATGCGGTTGATGCCGATATGGACTGTTATCTGCTTGAAGATTTCGGTGGCACCACACTTTTCGAACTACTGTCCACCCGACGCAAGGATAAAGAGATACCCGAAGATATAGAAGCTCTCTACAGGGAGAGCATCAGACAGCTTCTGAGCTTTCAAACAGAGGGAAGGGAACTGGATTTTTCGCACTGCTATCCCCGCGCAAGATTTGATAAACAGTCAATGATGTGGGATTTGCACTACTTCAAATATTATTTTCTGAAACTGGCACGCATCAGCTTTGATGAGCAGTTGCTCGAGGATGACTTCAACCGCTTCAGTGACTTCCTACTCAAAAGCGATAGCACCTACTTTATGTACCGTGATTTCCAGAGCAGGAATATCATGGTTACGGATGGAGGTCTGGCCTTTATTGATTATCAGGGTGGACGTCGCGGAGCCCTTCAATATGACCTGGCTTCATTGCTGTATGATGCCAAGGCTGACCTGCCTCAGGAGCTGAGGGAGGAACTGCTGGAGCATTATCTGGAACTCCTTACTCCTGCTACAGGAATTTCCCGTGTCCAATTTATGGAGACCTATCACGGTTATGTCCTTATCCGGATTATGCAAGCCATGGGTGCTTACGGATTCAGAGGCTTCTACGAAAAGAAGCAGCACTTCCTGAGAAGCATTCCCTATGCCCTGACAAACCTAAAGCACCTGTTGTCAACCTGCAATGAATTCAAATACTTCCCCATGCTCTACAAGGTATTGTGTGACCTGTGTGAGAACCAGGCCTTGCTTGAGATTTCAGCCGAGCAGGACCTGACCGTAAGTATTTCCAGTTTTTCATTCAAGAGGGGTATCCCCGTTGACAACAGTGGCAATGGAGGTGGCTTTGTATTCGACTGCCGTGCATTGAGTAATCCTGGACGTTATGCAGAATATAGTACACTTACAGGTAAAGACCCAGAGGTTATTGACTTCCTTCAAAAAGCACCAGAGGTACATAGCTTCCTGGAGAATATTTATAGCATTGTGGATCAATCAGTTGAAAACTATTTAGGCAGGGGCTTTAAACACCTTATGGTTAGTTTCGGTTGTACTGGTGGAAGGCACCGTTCTGTATACTGCGCAGAGCGACTGGCAGAACATCTCAGGAGTAAGTACAGAATAAGGATAAACCTGAAGCATCTTGAACAGGATAACCATTGACAATAAGGCATAAAACTATTAAAATACAAATGAACAAAGGAAAAGACGGCTGTTGATGGGAAACGCATTGACGATATTAGTAGGATTATTGTTCGCGGCCTCAGTTGTGACGCCTTACCTTTATTCCATCCTGAAAAAAAAGACCGGACTCTTCCTTTCCCTGTTCCCATTCCTGATCTTTATTACCCTTGTCATTGAGGCCATGCAAATGGCGCCTCATGAAGGTCACATTCTGGCAACCAATATAAGGTTTTTGCCAGGCATGGATGTAGCCTTCAGAATTGATGGTCTTACGGTTATCTTTGGTCTACTTATCAGTGGTATTGGAACGCTGGTCCTGCTCTATTCTTCGGTGTATATGTCTGATTACGAGCGACAGGGGCATTACTATACCTATATGATGTTCTTTATGGTGTCAATGCTTGGAATGGTGTTTTCAGACAACCTCATTCTGATGTTCATGTTTTGGGAACTTACAAGCGTTGCATCATTCTTCCTTATAGGCTTCGATCATCACCTTGAGAAATCCAGACAAGCTGCCTTGCAGGCTCTTTTGATAACAGGCTTCGGAGGACTATGCCTGCTATTTGCTGTAATACTGATAGGTAATATAACAGGGACCTATGCGATAAGTGAACTCCTGGAACAGCATATGCACGTCGGCAATCACTCAAGATATTTTTTGATACTCAACCTGGTGATACTTGCAGCAATTACCAAGTCTGCCCAGTTTCCCTTCCACTTCTGGCTGCCCGGAGCTATGGCAGCACCAACACCAGTAAGTGCCTATCTTCACAGTGCCACCATGGTAAATGCCGGAATCTTCCTGCTGATGCGTATGTATCCGGTGATGGGCGGTACCGTGTTGTGGAAGTATTCGTTGTTGCTCACAGGAGGTATTACAATGTTTCTCGGAGCTTTCTTCTCTATGGGTCAGAAGGACCTAAAGCGAATACTTGCCTTTACAACAATCAGTGCATTAGGCACTATGACCCTGCTTGTGGGACTTGACTCCAGTGCTTCTCTAAGAGCCGCTCTGATATTCTTCATAGTACACGGACTCTACAAAGGGGGCTTGTTTATGTCGGCAGGTATAATTGAGAAAACCACAGGGACAAAAGATATTGACAAATTGCACGGATTATTTATGGTGCTTCCGGTAACTGCAGTGATGACCCTGCTTGCACTTATCTCTATGGCAGGGCTACCTCCTATGCTTGGCTTTATCGGTAAGGAACTTATTTATGAGGCAAAGATGCAGTTGGCTGACGTATCATGGATTGTATTGCCACTCAGTGTAGGGGCCAATATTATGTTGGTCGCGGTAGCGATCAACATATTCAGACAGGTCTTTCTTCCAAAAAAGGGAATGCCGGATCTAGCAGTCAGATACACAGAAAAGAACCTTTCAATAGCCCTGCTTGCCGGACCGGTAGTGCTTGCTCTGTTTGGGATATTTTTGGGGCTTTTCCCAAAAAACATTGATATCATAGTGAGTAATGCCCTCTATTTTATGGGCAATATCCAGTATAAAACAACTCTCTCTCTCTGGCATGGTTACAATGATGTATTACAGGTAAGCATATTTACAGTAATTGCAGGAGTTTTGGTCTTTATATTCCGTAAACCGGTGATCAGGTTTATCACCATACTGATTAACTGGTTTAATATCTACCACCTGCCTACCCTGTTTACCAAGACTATCAATAACTATCTGGCTGGGGCAGCAAGAACCACCAACCGTATTCAGCACGGATACCATAGATATTATCTCATTACCTTCTTCCTGGTTGCAATGACTCTGGTTGCTATACAACTTATCAGAATGATGCATGTGGAAACAGAGGTAGCCCCCTCTCCTATCAAGATTCACGTGCTGATGCTGCTGATTTTATCTTCACTGGCAATATTATTCGCTGTGTTTACACGCTCGCGTCTGTCTGCAATTATTGCGCTTGGGGTTACAGGTTATGGAATTGGTTTGCTGTACCTATACTATGGAGCGGTAGACCTTGCAATTACCCAGTTTCTGTCGGAAACAGTACTGATGGCAATCTTTGTACTCGTAATATATTACCTCCCTGAGTTTGCTATACTATCCGACCGTCGCACCAGGATACGTGATATCATTATCTCGTCAGGAGTAGGTATCCTTGTAACCCTTGTAGTCTTAAGTGCCCATTTTCTGCAAACTGATGAGCCGATATCCCGTTTTTATGCAGAAAATGCTTATACATTGGGACATGGCCGCAACATTGTAAATGTGATACTTGTTGATTTCAGAGCACTGGATACTCTAGGAGAGGTAACGGTTCTTACACTTGCTGCTGCAGGGGTATATTCACTATTCAGGTTCCAGATAAAGAAAAAAATATGAATACTACAATACTGGAGAAGACAGCAAGACTTTTTTTATGGATTGTTGCAGTACTCTCGGTGATCCTTCTGCTGCGGGGTCATAATCTTCCGGGGGGTGGCTTTATCGCAGGTATTGTATTATCTGTCGGATTCATATTTTATGGAATTGTATTCGGCTCTCATGCTATACAGAAGATTATTAAATACAACAGTCGCACCTGGATGGGAATAGGCCTGTTACTGGTACTGATATCTGCCATAATTCCAGTATTGGCAGGTAGTGAAGTAATGACAGGAACCTGGCTTATAATTTCACTTCCCTTGATGGGAGAGATTCATCTGGGCACACCACTGTTGTTTGATACTGGAATATTTGTAACAGTCGCAGGCCTAATCTTGTCAGTAATAATTTCAATAATAGAGGTTTTAGAGTGGAATACCTGATAGCCATATTCATAGGATTATTGTACGGATGCGGAGTCTTCCTGGTGCTTCGCCGCAGTCTTGTAAAAGTCATTCTTGGCATTTTCCTGCTGAGCAATGCCACCAACCTTATTATTTTCCTGTCAGGTGGAATTACCCGAGGCGGAACACCAATTATTGAGGAAGGAGCAGAAGCTGCTGATATTGCCACTATATCAGATCCCATTCCTCAGGCACTAATACTAACTGCAATAGTTATCGGACTAGGTATGTCGGCCTATATCCTGGCTCTTAAGTACAGGTATTTTGATGTGACGGGAACCCATGATCTGGATCAACTAAAAAATACTGACCAGAAATGATCCTATTCACACTTATATTACTACCATTCACATACCTGATGTTGAGTCTGCTCATCACCAACACTCAGGTCAAGAAGCTGCTTGCCCTGATCTTTGCCACAGTAAATCTGGCCTGGGTAGTAATGGTTTTGGTTAGAGTCAGCACTGAGGAGATGCTTGTTGTAAACATGGGCTCCTGGCCGGCACCATACGGCATCACCCTTGCAGCCGACCGTTTTAGTGCATTTATGCTGGTCATTGCGGCCTTTGTCTTTTTGCTTGTAAGCTACTACTCCAGTCAGTCAATTGACAGGGAAAGACGCAATAATGGACATTTCTTCTATTCCTTTGGTATCCTGATGGGTGTCAATGGCAGCTTCATTGCCGGTGATATTTTCAACCTCTATGTATGGTTTGAAGTAATGCTTATCTCCTCCTTTATCCTGATGGGACTGGGAGGAGAACGCAAACAGCTTGAAGGCTCAATAAAATACCTGATCCTTAACCTGATTGGCTCCATGTTCTTCCTTGCCGGTATTGGCTTGCTCTATGGCAAGGTGGGGACACTCAATATGGCTGATATTGCATCAAGGATTTCATTAGCAGGGGACAACTTTGCTGCGCTAAACCCTGCATTGATATTAATAGTTGTAGGTTTTTCGATTAAAGGAGCCTTGTTTCCGTTCTTTTTCTGGTTACCTGCATCCTACCACACCCCTCCTCCGGCAGTTACGGCTCTGTTTGCCGGACTGCTTACCAAGGTAGGCATATACTCGCTAATCAGAATCTTTACATTATTCCTGTTTCATGACTATGCATTCTGGAGTAATGTAGTATTCTGGATGGGAGGATTGTCAATGGTTGTAGGTGTCATTGCAGCTTCTGCACAGATGGAGCTGCGCAAAATTCTTGCGTTTCACATAATCAGCCAGTCAGGTTATATGGCAATAGCGCTCGGTTTCTTCACGGAAGCCGGGATTGCAGCAGCAATCTTTTTTACCGCACACAATATGCTGTCCAAGACCAATGCCTTTCTGGTAGCAGGCTGGGTGCACCGTGAAAGGGGCACCCTCAACCTCAAGATTCTTGGCGACATGTTTCAACGCAGTCCGCTTTGGGGTGTGCTGTTCTTTATCTCGGCATTCAGTCTTGCAGGACTTCCTCCATTAAGCGGCTTTTTCGGTAAATTTATGGTACTGAAAGCTGGTGTTGAGTCCAGACATATTCTGATTTCGATGGTAGCCCTTTTTGTAGGTCTGATAACCTTGTTTTCGATGGTAAAGATATGGCTGGAGGTTTTTTGGAAACTACCACCTTCGGAAAAGGTAAGAACCATGACCTACAAGGTCAAACCATCTGGTCGTATGCTAGCTGCTTCAACAATAATGGCCTGCGCCATTATTGCCATGGGACTCTTTGCCAACAGCATCGGCAATTATTGCACACTTGCAGCTCGTGATTTGTTGAACCCCCAAAAGTATATAAGCTATGTCCTTGAAAATAAATAGCCGTACCCTTGCACATTTCCCGGTAAGGCTCTTTTATCTGGGTCTGGCTTTCGTGTACTTTTGTTATGAGATAATCAAATCGGGTCTGGTTATTGCCAAACTGATAATTAGCGGCTCCAGGGGCGACGGTGGGTGTATAATTACCTACCATTGCCGACTTGAGAAACACTGGCAGAAGCTTCTGCTCTTCAATATGATAAGCATGACACCCGGAACTCTGGGTGTTGATGTGGATAATGATGGTAGTATCTTTGTTATCCATCTGTTGAACGTAGATGACAAGGACCATTTTTTCAAGCAGGCAAGGATCTTTGAAAATTTACTAAGTAAAGCACTTTGAGATGAGTCCGGAAACCTTCCTTGAATATTCGGCAGTTGGAGCCATCTGTATTATGACAGTTAGCATGATTTTTCCTCTGCTCAGGCTGTTTAGAGGTCCATCCCTGCCCGACAGGGTGGTGGCCCTTGACCAGATTGCAATAATCATTGTGTGTATAATAATCTGCGACACCATTTATTCAGGGATGAGCTCAGGACTTGATGTAGCGTTGGTAGTATCGCTGCTATTGGTTATCGGTTCGATGATAATTGCAAGATTTTTACATAAGAGGAGGTCTGACAATGATTGAAAACATTACCGGTACTTTGCTGATTTGCACTGCTGTGATTGTCTTTTGCGCATCAGTGGGGATACTGCGCTTCAACAACCTGTATGCACGCATGCATGTAGTCACCAAGGTTTCCTCATTTGGAGTGCTGCTACTGCTGATTGCAATCAATATTTATGAAAGAAATATGGTGACCTTAATCAAAACCCTGTTAATATTTCACGTATTAGTATTTCTGTCGCCAATAGCAGCTCACGTAACAGCTAAGGTGGCTCGTTGGCTTTATCCGGATATTTTTTCAACCTATAATGGAAGCGAGGAACATGAACCTTAATGCAATGATCTTTGCAGCCGGTGTGGGTTCGCGTCTCAAGCCCTATACCGACACAACTCCAAAGGCTCTAGTAAAAGTTGGAGGCCACACCTTATTGGAAATTGCGTTAAAGAAAATGGCCGGCCTTGGCATTAAAAGGGTTGTAATAAATGTACATCACTTTGCCGACCAGATAAAGAACTTCCTATACGACTATGCCAGTCCCGGTATGGAGATCCTGCTGTCGGACGAAAGTTCACAACTCCTGGATACAGGAGGGGGACTACTCAATGCTATGGATTTGTTTGAGCACAATGCCGACATCCTTCTTTACAATGTTGACATAATAACGAATGCTCCTTTGCATTCTTTGATTGAAGAGCACAATAGAAATAGCAGCCTTGCAACTCTATTGATACAGGATCGCAAAGCCTCGCGTTATCTGCTCTTTGATGACAATATGCAACTCTGCGGATGGCATAACCCATCAACTGGTGATGAAGTACGGGTTGAGGGCAGGGATGCAGCAGGAAAGGCCTATGGCTTTGGTGGAATACAGGTTGTCAGGAATGAGATTATTGGGCAGCTCAGAACTGATCAGGCCTGTTTTCCAATAATTCCTGAATACCTGCGCTTGGCAGCAAACCATAAAATCACGGGTTGGCAGATTGACAAAAAAAATATTTGGTTTGATATAGGCTCTCCTGAAAAACTGAGGAAAGCTGAGGAATTTTTCCACAATAACACTGCAGATATTGTAGAAACAATCCTGAAATAGTTGTAATTCTTTGAAGGAGATTTAGGCTGCAGAGAAGTAATACAATGAAAAAGGGTGCCTCACATCAATGAGACACCCTTTATCTTTTTAACAGAAATCTGTTTCACCAGAAGATTATTCTGCAGCTTCTTCTACTGCATCAGCAGCTTCTTCAACTGCATCTTCTACAGCTTCAGCAGCTTCTTCAATAGCTTCTGTAGCTTCTTGAGCTTGTTCTTCAACAGCTTCGATTACTGGTTCAACAGCTTCGATTACTGGTTCAACAGCTTCCTCTTGTTTTGCTTGGTTTCCAGCACATCCTGCGAAGATAAATGCAGCACATACAGCAATAGCAAATAACTTTTTCATGATACTAAAATGTTAAAGTTTGGTTAATTAATGTAAGCATTCGTCAACAAAAGTAATAAACGATTTGGAAAATCCAAATAAAATCCTATGATTTAGAAGTTTCCACCTCTCCTTTGCTTTCTGTTTGCCAAATCATTAGTCGTTACGACATATATCCAGCAAAAATAAAACCAAAAGGTTTTTCAATAATTAAATCGAACATAAAAAGGCATACTGTCGATGCCTGAAGCGACAATTTGACATTATTACCTCATCAGAAACCTTATAAGACGGAGCTTTGCCTTAGTATAAGGAGGATACTTAAGCGGTGGTTCAAAGCGAAAGCTGTTCCTGTAAATACTCTTGAAGTGTGAGAAGGTATCAAATCCGGTCTTTCCATGATAACTACCAATGCCACTTAATCCAACCCCACCAAAGGGGAGATTACTATTAGACAGGTGCATAACACTGTCATTGATCGCCCCACCTCCGAAGGACACCTCTTTGATCAGCTTTTTGACAATCTTCCTGTTATTGGTATAGACATAGGCAGAAAGAGGTTTGGGACGGTCTTTAACGGCTTTTATAGCCACATCAATATCTTCGAAGGCAATAACAGGCAGTACTGGTCCAAAAATCTCCTCTTTCATCACCTCATCGTCAAAGGACACATTGTACATTACTGTGGGACTGATAAACCTGATCTCGGCTTTTCTTGTTCCTCCGCAATACACGTCACCACTATCTATCAGTTTTGACAAACGCTCAAAATGTCTGTCATTTATAATCTGAGTGTAGTTTTCCGTCAGACTGCATTCTTTATAATACCTCTTTATCTCACTCTTGATGGCTTCAAGCAGTACTCCTTCGACCGACTTTTCAACAAGGATATAATCGGGTGCCACACAGGTCTGGCCGGCGTTTAGGAACTTAGCCCAGACAAGCCTTTTAGCAGTCAAACGGATATTGGCATCACGGAAAACAAAGGCTGGACTCTTTCCTCCCAGCTCAAGAGTTACCGGAGTAAGGTGCTCTGCAGCTGCCTTATAAATAATACGCCCCACCGTAGCACTTCCGGTAAAGAATATCTTATCGAAACGGTGATTTAGAAGTTGGCTTGACACATCAGCAGCACCTTCAATCACATGGAAATAATCATCAGGGAAGTTACTATTAATCATAGCTGCCAGTATCCTGGAACTCTCAGCCGACTGTTCACCGGGCTTTAGTATCACCGTATTCCCGGCAGCCAGTGCAGAAATTGCGGGTACCAGACAAAGTTGAAGGGGATAGTTCCATGCCCCAATCACCAGGACCGTACCCAATGGCTCGGGATAGATATAGGATTTTGCAGGAAAATGAAGCAGGGATGATGCTACCTTACGGGGTTTACACCACTCTTTAAGGTATTTGAGAGCAAGGTTTATTTCATGGTAAACCATTGACAGTTCAGTCATGAAAGTATCAAATTCCGATTTTGCAAAATCGGAATAGACAGCCATGTACATAGCTGCTTCATTCTTTTTGATCACCTTCTTAAGAGTATTCAACTGCTCAAGCCTGAACTTTACATCCTTTGTCCGGTTTGATTCGAACAGCTCCCTTTGCTTTTGGATAATACTAGCGATACTTTCCTTTTCCATAAGATTGAACTGTCGCCCTCCTTTCAAGGCCCTATGGTGAATTATGTCCTTAATCCCCTTATACAAATTAGGGTGTCCCTAATTTAGGAACACCCCGGCAATTTATTGTTCAAAATTTACCTAATTTGCTTTATAGAATCCCAGATCATCAATTGAAAAGTTCGAAATGAACTCTGCTCTTGATTTATTCTCAGCTCTTGCGTAACGGATAAAGGTCTCTGTTGAAGCCCTGTATTTGTCATCACGCTCAGTATCGAGCAACAGCAGGTAACCCATAATAATATGAGCTGCCATCTCAACCAGCCTGCGTGAGTGGAAGTCGAGGTACTCATTGTCGTGCATGTCAACAACTGACTTAACGGCCTTTTCATATTCCTCTGTCATTCCAATCAGGATTCTGCGATAACCGTGAAGTTCAGGCTGCAGGGGCATATTCTCAAACTCCCTGATTCTGTTAAGCAATGCACCGTTGGTTACACCACGAATAGCAGCTACCACCTGAAGTTGCGTAGTACCTTCATAGATAGTGGTGATCCTTGCATCACGGTAGATTCTTTCAATCGGATAATCCTTCATAAATCCGCTACCTCCGTGGATCTGCAAAGAGTCATAGGCTATCTGGTTACAGTACTCACTTGCCATACCCTTGAGCAAAGGTGTGAAGTAGTCGGCCAATCTCTGATAGGTTTTCATATCATCCCTTTCCTCCTTGGTCAGGGTCCTTTGCTCACTAAGGTGCATGTAGCTCTTGTAAACATCCACGTAGCGTGCTGTTTCGTAAAGCAGTGTACGGGATGCATCCAGTTTGGCCTTCATCAGTGCCAGCATTTCATACACTGCAGGAAATTCAATAATAGCCTTACCAAATTGCTTGCGTTCACGTGCATATACAAAAGCTTCGCGATAAGCGGCCTCGGAAATACCCACCGACTGGGCTCCGATGCCCAGTCGTGCACCGTTCATAAGAGCCATTACATAGCGGATAAGCCCCATCTTACGTTCCCCCACCAATTCGGCAGGAGCATTCTTGAACACAAGTTCGCAGGTTGGTGAACCCTTGATACCCATCTTATTTTCTACGCGACGTATTGTAACAGCCTTGTGGTTGCGGTCATATATAAACATTGACAAACCACGGCCGTCGGTAGTTCCCTGCTCACTACGGGCAAGAACCAGTGATACGTGAGCGTCACCATTTGTTATAAAACGCTTCACACCATTTAGGTACCATTTGCCATCAGCCTCATTGTATGTAGCCTTGAGCTGTACTGACTGAAGGTCGGATCCTGCATCCGGTTCGGTAAGGTCCATCGCCGCAGTCTCACCGTTGCATATTCTTGGCAGGTAACGTTCCTTTTGCTCATCATCGGCAAACTCGTTGATAGTCTCAGCGCAGTCCTGCAGACCCCATATATTAACGAAACCTGCATCGGCGCGTGACACTATGTCGGCAGCCATGATATAGGGTACTATAGGGAAGTTCAGACCACCATATTGACGTGGTAAAGTGATACCCATCAGACCGGCCTTAACCAGCGCATCCAGGTTTTCCTTAGTACCTTTTGCATATACCACTTCATTATTGACAATCTTAGGACCTTCGGCATCCACACCTTCTGCGTTGGGTGCCACTATATCACCGCAGATCTCCCCCACTATCTCGAGCACCTTCTCATAGCTGTCCATTGCATCTTCAAAGTCCAACGGAGCATAGTCGAACTTATCCTTATCGACGAAGTCGCGTTCTTTGAGTGCAACTATCTTTTTCATCAGGGGGTGCCTCAGATGAAAAAGCAGGTCGGAATTATCTGTGAAAAAATTAGCCATCTTCTTTTAGTTTTCAGGTTAATACCTATTTGCTGTTCTTCTTGTAATAGGTGATCATCTTAGGGATCACATCCATAACATCGCCCACTATCACATAGTCTGCAATTCTGTTAATGGGTGCCATGGGGTCATTATTGATTGCAATAACCATTGAAGACTCCTCCATACCGGCAGTGTGCTGGATCTGTCCGGAGATACCACAGGCGATATACAGTTTAGGACGAACGGTAACACCGGTTTGACCAATCTGTCTGTCATGGTCGGCAAATCCTGCATCAACTGCAGCACGAGAAGCTCCCACTTCACCACCTATCAGTTCGGCAAGTTCATACAATACATTGAAATTTTCCTTTGATCCCATACCGTATCCACCGGCAACGATGATCGAAGAGTTCTTGATATTAACCCGGCTCTTTTCCATGTGACGCTCAAGAACCTTCACAACAAGATCCTCGGGTTTCAGGTACTTACTTACATCAATTTTCTTGACTACACCCTTGTGCGAAGCAGAATAGATTTCTTTCTTCATTACACCTTCGCGTACTGTAGCCATTTGAGGACGGTGGTCAGGGTTGATAATCGTAGCTACGATATTACCTCCGAAGGCAGGACGTATTTGATACAAGAGATCCTTGTACACCATGTTTGCCTTTTTCTCCTCATGATCACCAATCTCTAAAGCAGTACAGTCAGCAGTAAGTCCGCTACCCAATGCAGATGAGACACGAGGACCAAGGTCCCTTCCCATAGTTGTAGCACCCAGCAGACCGATTTGAGGTTTTTCCTCGCGGAAAAGGCCATTAATCACTGCTGCATGGGGCAAGGTAGTATAAGGCTTAAGTCTTGGGTCATCACCTATATGTATGACATCTGCCCCATAGGGAAAGAGTTCTTTTTCAATTCCATCCAGTTCGCTACCCAGCACA
>Ga0209723_1000840_pt1 | contig 53141 bp, 31 predicted proteins | sample BiotimSIPDNA_2_FD_185750 | JGI IMG/M metagenome (GOLD analysis project Ga0209723, IMG submission 185750) | Anaerobic biogas reactor microbial communites from Washington, USA - Biogas_R2 time_0 SIP DNA (SPAdes) (version 2) | ecosystem: Engineered > Bioreactor > Anaerobic > Unclassified | place... | reverse complement strand
AGATATAGATGATAACATGATATCTCAGACGTATGCATGTTATGATTTTTTTAAGCATGACAAAGAGAATAAATGTACTAATATCATTATTAATTATGACAAAATTAAAAGTTCATTAATTCCAAACGCAATGTCTGATGGTTGGTGTATACCAAAAACGGAATGTTGGTGTGCTGTGCCAATACCAACAAAATATATAAAAATGGTTGTTGTAACTAATATAACTGGTTTCTACAGTGCTTATAAAATAGCTAATGGTATTAAATGAAAGGATTATTGAGGAAAAAATTATGAAAACTTTATTGGTGATTATTCTTATGTTATTAATTGTAAATTGTTCAAAAACCTTATTGAATTACACACCTATCCCTGAAACACCAATTAACAATGAATTAGTTCTAAAAACTGTGGTTATAGTTTCAGATAAAAGACAAAAAAAACAAAAAATCGATCGAATATACAAACCAGACCTAATAACTGAAATACATAAATTGTTCTCAACTGAAATTGATTTTTTAAAAGAATTTGAAGTTGTATCGAATGAAGTTGATTTGTCAAGTAATGATTTTATTGTAAATATTGAGTTATATGACTTTAAATATACTATACCTGATATTGGTATGCAATCTACAGTAAACATATGTTTATCTTTGGTTTTTTGGCCTAGTGCATTTATTCATGGGTATGTATCAAAAGTTGAGGAGATTGGTTCAATAGCATTTAAAGTAGATGTTGCAGAAAAAGGCACTGGTAAGACTATCTTTACTAAAATCTATAAAAATGAAGATAAGAAAACTGTCCCATTGTACAATTCAGGGAGCAGAAGTAATAAAGAAACTAAAATGATGAATACAAATAATCCATTATTAGAGCAGTTTAAAAATGATATGCGGGAATTAAGTAAAAAAAGCCTATAATGATCGCGCAGCAGAAAAAGCAGAGGAATACGTCGGCCAACATCGGATCCGCAGTGTACTCACGGAGGATTGCTCTTAATTCCGCGGCCATTGTCCGAGTCCGCGAGTTTTTGGCCGCTCTGTGGGTGAAAGTGCGAATAGAAAAGCCAGGATGGGGCTCTACGGCATTTTTGCCTACTTTTATTGCGGACAAAAGTAGGTCGTCGAAGACATCCGGAAAGACAATTAAAGAAACCAGTTTAAGATTTTTAATAAACATAGATAAAAAGCGTGAATAAGAGCGATGAGCAATAACAGGAGCAAAGGCAGAAACGGGCCACTAACAGCGACAAGCCACAATGTAACTGCAAATCACTGAGTACAGTGCATTACAGTTACACTGCAGCTATGCCGCGACACGTTGGTGTAAATGCTGCCCGTTTTTAAGACAAAAGAGCAGTGGCGCAAATGAAAAACCAAAATATGAGGTATCTCATGACAGACATTAAGAACAGGTATGAATTGAAGTGTTTAGGATATTTCTTTTATGTCATTGTTGCATTTTTAATACAGTGCAATGATGCAGTCAGTAACACACCTGAAGATGGCAATGTTTATGGAACGATGACCGATATCGATGGTAATGAGTATAAGACAATCAAGATAGGCGGTCAAACATGGATGACGGAAAATTTAAGAGTTAAGAGCTACAATGATGGAGAACCTATTAACCAAATAAATGAATTAAGAGCATGGGGACTTGACACAATAGGCGCCTTTTGCTTCTATAATAACACTACAAACAGCGACACTATTGAAAGGTATGGAGCTCTATACAGCTATTATGCTGTTTTATCTCAAAAACTTGCTCCTACTGGCTGGCGTGTGCCAACTAAAGAAGATTGGGAAGAACTTGAGTCATATTTAATATCACAGAAATTCAATTGGGATGAAAGTCTGAGTGGAAATAAAATTGGTAAAGCTCTGGCATCGCGATCAGAATGGGACACATTGTCTGAACCGGGGGTTGTAGGAAATGATTTGAATCAGAATAATGCTTCTGGATTCAATGCATATCCTAGTGGTTCGAGAATATACAGAGGAACAAGAGAATACACTGTGCCACAAGAAGATAATGGATTCGAGAAGGCTGGCAAAGAATGTAATTGGTGGACATCATCGGGATACGTATCAAGTGCTTGGTATTACGGTTTGGGATTTGACTACGAAAGGTTGAAATTGAGTGGTACAAATGCATTATCTGCTGGATTCTCAATTAGATTGATCAAAGAAGAAGACAAATAAAAAAAGTCAAAAGACGAAGAGCGCCACTTAAGAAAAAACGGGCAGCACATCCACCAACAGCAAAAAGCCAAAATGCCTGCCGCAGGCGCAACACTGGCACTTCGGCTGTTTTGCCACCCGTTGTGCACAATTTTTTGCCAACGGAAAAAGAGTATGGGGAGCCAGTCGTTATGGCTGGCGGAAACACCGTAAGTAAATTTTATTAATATCAAATGAGATCGTCAAAACAATTTGATTCTGTTTAGAAAGGGCTAAGTTGAAAACAATAATTTATGAAAAATATGGGCCACCAGAAGTCCTTAAATTAATAGAGACTCCGAAACCTATTCCTAAAGACAATGAATTACTTATTAAGGTATTTTTTTCAACCGTCAATAGAACCGATTGCGGATTTCTAAGAGCAAATCCTGTTATCGTACGCTTATTTAGTGGACTATTCAGCCCTAGAAACAAAACCCTTGGCAACGAATTCTCAGGAAGAGTGGAAGCAGTCGGTGAAAAAGTTACATTGTTCAAACCAGGTGATAAGGTGTTTGGGTATAATGATGACACATTTGGAGCACATGCCGAATATATCACGATATCTGAGAATAAATGGGTGGCTCTAATGCCAGAAAATTTGACCTATAAAGAAGCTGCTGCTATTACTGAGGGCAGTCACTATGCTTTGAGCGATATAAGAGCTGCCAATATTCAAAACGGTCAAAAAGTTCTAATCTATGGGACAACTGGGGCAATCGGTTCGGCTGCGTTACAGATTATTAAACACATAGGTGCTGAAGTTACTGCTGTCTGCGATACCAGAAATATTGAGCTGGTAAAATCTCTTGGAGCCGACGAGATAATCGATTACACTAAGCAAGATTTTACAAAACTTAACAAAACTTTTGATTTAGTATTTGATGCAGTTGGTAAAAGTTCATTTCTAAAATGCAGACGTATCCTAAAAAATAAAGGCATTTATGTATCAACTGATCTAGGTTACATGTCTCAAAATGTTATTTTTGCGCTTTTAACTCCTATCTTTAGGGGGAAAAGAGTTCTATTCCCTATCCCAAGGATAAATAAAGAGATTATAACGTACTTGAAAAATTTGGTCGTTTCTGGCAAATTTAAACCAATCATCGATAGAGTCTATACATTGGAACAAATAATTGACGCATTTACATATGTGGAATCTGGTCAAAAAGTCGGCAATGTAATAATAAACATCGGGAATGAAAGCTGAACAATACAGATTTTTACTAATGTCCCATACAACTTGATACTATCGTAGAAAAAGAACGAGAGCACGTCCTGCTTAAGACCATGCGAAAATAAGCGTTGGCAAAAACCAGCACATAACACGTAAAGTGAGCAATTGTCAAAGCCCAACAGCGGACATTTGCAGGAACGTTGTGCGCCATGAACTGTTCTGCGAAAAAAAATCGACAACCAAATTCTTTATTAACATCACTTGTTAATATGTAAAAAGCCGCCGCCAAAGAGAAGAACTCATTGTAGCAGAACGTGCAGCACATCTTACAACAACGAAAGGTTGTCATCCTCAAAGCAGCATGATCAACCGTTTCACAACCCGTTTGGCCGCAATACTTCAGGCACAAAACAGAAGACGCGAGCGAAAAACAAACAAACGAAAAGAGCAAAATATGATTCAAAAAGACTATTTTATGCGAATTATAGAACAAATGGGCAAAATTCTAGCAAAGGTTTTATTGAAGAAATAATCAAACCTTTAATATTGAAATAGGTCGGTTCCTGACATCCTTGTCTTCCAGCGGCCGCCGTTTCTGACCTGATCCGTCAATCAAACAGTTACAGCACCTTTAGCATGAATCATCCTCAACCAGGTAATTTCAAGATCCGATTGTGGATATGATCTGAAGATTTTAGAAATACGCCGGGGAAGCTCCTTTATCCTTTCATGTTCCTCCTCCACCATGATAAATCCAGCTTTATCAAAGAAATCTATCCACTCCGGGCGCTGTATTCTATTTATATACTGCACTTCATTATCCAGCAAAAATCGCCAGTGTTTTTCCGAGTATTTAAGATATTGTTTGCTGGAGGCCATCCTGGAGTAGGGCCACAGATGATCTCTGAGATTTATGCTGTGAATAGAATAACCTGTCGGTTTCAGAGTATCTCTGAAAGCTGACAGCATTTGAGGAAGTTGCCCTTTTTTTACATGCTCCAGCACTCCGGCACTTATGATACAATCGAAACTTTTTGGCTTAAAATTATTGGAGATACCACCAGGGTCAAGCACATATTTAAAATCCAGCAGTTTATAAAGCTGGTCAAAACTCTCCACTTTACTGATATCTTTGATTAAATTGCCTGCCCGTTCCTTTTGGCTGTCACTGACATTGAACTCATCAAGCAAAGGCTCCAACTGTCCAAGGAAGTTTTTTAACCCCGATAACTGCCGGTTATCCCAGACATCAAATAACGTGGCTTCAAAATCAAAAAACAGCCTTGCGGTCAAAGCCTCCCAATGCATCCATCCTGTGCCCACCTCCAGTACATTTCCACCATTACTAAACAGTTGGTACTTGGAAATTGAGTCCACCAGCCGTTTTGCACGATCCACATAATAATAGGGCAATAAACCTTCAGTTCTTTTTTTCGCTCCCAGGCTGTTACCAATAATTCGATACATATTTCTGGTATACCCGCAACAGGAAAACAGTTTCAGAGTCATGCCTGTTAAATAATACCTGAACATTCTTTTAACCCCCTGCCGGATTTTTTGATTACACCGGCAATCTACACTGGAACCTTCTACTGCATGGTAAGAGTTTACCAACTTATTATCAGCAATCAAAATTAACACCATTCCCACCTGAACGAATCCAAATCAGGATACTACTAATTTTTTTACCGATTTTTCCTAATTAAAGAAAGGCCAATAAATGAAACGACTCCTCTGTTTATCTCTTTTAATCATTTTTCCAGCAGCGATTATCTTTGCAGCGCCCAAATATCCTTTTCCTCAAAATGTTAGATATTCCTATGGAATCTCTCCCACCAAGGTCAATGCAGAAAAGGTGCAGGAGGCCTTTGATGAGTTTATGGAGCTCTATGAAGAACAGGGGGGACTGGCCAGAATCAAACACGATAATCTTCAGAATTCTGTCAGCGAAGGAATCGCTTATGGAATGCTCCTTCTGGTTTACATGGATAACGACGAGAATAATACCCAGCCAAAATTTGATAAAATATGGGCATATTACAATAATTTTCTGGATCCAAAAGGATTAATGAACTGGAAAATAAGCGGCTTTTCACAACCCACTTCTGACGGGAGAAACTCTGCTACCGATGCAGAGCTGGATGCGGCTGTGGCATTGATGCAGGCCTACAAACAATGGGGAGATGAGAAGTATCTTAATGACGCCAAAACATTAATCAGCAAAATAGCCGCAGAAGAGGTTAATGCAAATGGTTACCTTAAACCCGGCGATTCCTGGGATACCGAAAAAAACATCTCCTATTTCAGCACCGCTGCTCTTACGCTTTTTAAACAGGTCAGTGATTTCGACTGGGATAAAGTCATAGCCAACTCCTATAGCCTCATCAAAAAAGCACAGAATGCAAATACCGGTCTGGTACCCAACTGGTGTAGTGAGCAGGGCACTCCTTCATCTTCTCCTTACGATAATAACAGAGGTAATTACACCTATGATGCAACCCGCACTCCCTGGCGACTTGCCTGGGCTTACTCATGGTATGGTCATCAGGAAGCAAAGGAGACCTGTGATAAAATCGCCTCCTGGATCTCTTCGAAAACCGGAAACGATCCGGATAATGTAGTGGACGGTTATAAACTTGACGGCACTGAAGTCGGAGATTACAACAACGCGACTTTTGTGGGACCGTTTGGATGTGCCGGAATGGTTGATCAAAAGCATCAGGAATGGGTGGACAAATGCTTTAATCACCTTTGCACTTATGAGGAGGACGTATATTATCAGGCTTCAATCCGGATACTTACGCTTCTTTACCTTTCTGGAAACATGCCTGATCTCTGGAATATTACAGATGTAAAACAGAAATGCCCTGTAAGATTAACTCATAATAAGTATCCATTCAGTTTTAATGTGTCATCAGATCAGAAACTTCTGTTTTCGGTTCCACATGCAGGTAACGTTACCATATCTGTGTATAATGCCAGCGGCCGGAGGCTGTCAACTTCAGTCAATCGTTTCTTCACAGAGGGAATGCACAGCATGCCTTTACCACCAATGGCAACAGGATCTTACATCTTTAAACTCATGACACCGGATAACCAGCTTTCCAGACAGATATCCATTGTCCGTTAATTTCCCCCGCCCCCTAAATCCCCCAAAGGGGGACTTAGGAGCGTCCAAAGCAACATTTTATAAAACCCTATGGTCAAGTTCACAGTTACATTATGCGATCTTAAAGTCCCCCCTTGGGGGATTAGGGGGCGAATTTAGGGGGCGGATTCTGGGGACTGGGATTTAGAAAACTGGCATTTCCAAAGTGCGAACATATCCCAAAGGATATGTCCAGACTTTCCAAAGTCACAGGATTCCAAGGCGGTCAAGCAGAATAATCAGTCAAGATTGCTTACATTAACGCAATGGAACTGCAATTACAGGAGTGGCACTGTTTATTCGGTCAATTTCTGCATTGTAGCGCACGATTTTCCGCCCCTGAAGAGAATAGTACTGATTGTTCATGTTTCGGGAGAAATGAGGAAACAGTATAAATGTATTCTTGCTGATTTCTCTCTTTTGTATCTGTCGTTGCGATACAGCAATTTCAGTGACATCCTTATTTTTGGATTTAGAGAACAACCATTTCGGTACTAATGGATGATGAAAAGCAACCATCCATCCGGTGCGATGATCGCCTCCCTTTACTTCGGAATAGATGTAGTCGACCCCGTCTTCAACAGCCCGCTGAAGTGAATCGTACGAGATGCCACTAGGATTTTTAGCAACCATAGTAACGGGGTCTGTTCCGTTACGAATTGCATCGCTATACGTTGTGAGTGTCGGGCTGTCTCTCCAGCAATCACTTACAAAACGTAAAAATGTTATACCGGTCCTTTCTATGGCTTCGACCATAGTCTGTGTTCCGCTCACATCAACAATGTCATCACCCGTAGCATGGAACGCCCAAAGTGGAGTTTTTGCTATTGATGCTGCTGCGTTGTTGTTTCCAGCTCCCGCGCATGCTATTGCGCCTGCAAATAAACCGGGCCGTTCTTCCAGAAGAGTGAAAACTCCCCGGGCACCCATGGAAAGTCCTACTGCATACAAACGATTGGTATCAAGGGAAAACTCATTTCTTAAGGAATCAATGATTTTATGAACCGTCTGTGTCGTTACACCTCCCCAGTAGAGGTTGTCAGGGCATTGAGGACCCATTACAAAATGGGGCGTCTCTTGCTGAATTTTATCTGCTATCCAAACGGAGACCAGGTCCTCAAGATCAACCTGCCGTGTATTATCGCTGCCTCTTTCTCCCACTCCATGCATGGTTACAATGAGGGGATACTTTTTTGATGGGTCATAATTTGCTGGAACAAACAGGCGATACTTTACCGTTGTAGAACCGTTTCTATAAGATCGGTCCTGCATTGATCTGTGAACCTGCGAAAATGTTTGTGAAACAGCTATTATCAGAATAAACACTACCCAACCACTAAGTCGTCGCAACTTAAAGCCCATACTCCACCCCCAGTGCAAAATGATTATTGTTTCTGATAGCCCAAACCCGAAGTTCTTCTAAAATAAACTAAAACCATCGCTATTAAATGCAACCCTCAGTTGTATCTGGAAATTAAAATCGGAGTCAGACCTTCTACTGTGGTTTTTAGGTTAAAGATTGGTTTGGCAGTCATCAGCCCTGACTATTGCATGGACTAAAATGGATGATATTTCCCGGCATGATGGCCATGAATGCTGTTTAACAGACGACCTCCAGTGAGACGCAGCGCCCTGTATGGTTCAAATTCCCATAAAGAAATCGTCATAGTACGCCATGCACGCGTGCATATCACACTATGCTCTTACCATTGTACTCCTAGCACGCGTGTTAGGCATGCAATGCTCTCACTATTGTACTCCTAGCACGTGTGTTAGGCATACTATGCTCTTACCACTGTACTCCTAGCACGTGTGTTAGGCATACTATGCTCTTACCACTGTACTCCTAGCACGCGTGTTAGGCATATTATGCTCTCACCATTGTACTCCTAGCACGCATGTTAGGCATACTATGCTCTCACCATTGTATGCCTGGAACGCGTGCTAGGCGTACTATGATCTTTTCATTGTACGTTTTGAACGCGTGCATGGGGTACTATGATCTTTTCATGGCGTTTCAGAAACCGATTTGAAGTACATTTTGGCGGGAGCAATACAGTATTAAGGAATGGTGGGAAGTGTATCATGTGATTTTCTTCACGTTTCTCGGCTTTAAAATGTGCGAAAGATGGAGACGGCTTAATGTAGAAGGCAAAAGCGCTCGCATTCTGACTTACTGGCTGAAGGGCTAGCTGTAGCCAATAAAGGGCGCATGCCTTACCAGAATCGTTCAGAATGACACCCTGCGCACGTCGGAATGGCACCACGCAGCAGGGATTTGATTTTAATGTGACAGATCCTGAAAAGCATTCAAATCATCAATTTCGGTATCATTGTGGCATCCGGTGTCTTTTTTATCGACCAAATGCTTTTCCAGACAGAAAAGATCATAAATGCGCTCAGGATGACTTTTTTGAAGTTCTGACTGACAGATCAGGGAAGCCTGCTCGAAATGAGCGCACCGTCGATGCAGATCTGCCAGATAAAGCTGCTCTTCTGCAGGACTCTCTCCAAAGCCCTGGTTGTGTTCTGCTGCTTTGGCGAACAGTTCCAGTGCTTTTTCTCTGCATTTGACAGCCGATTGAATATAGCCATTGTCATCACAGATCCAGGCGGCAAACACTGCTGCCCATCCGGAGTCTGCAAACTGGCCTGTTTGCTCCATAATCATTGAATGGCAAAGAAAGGAATTAGAAGTATCGGGATATTCTTTGCAAGTTAGTTGGGCCTGATATTCCGGTTTTTCGATAAAACAAACCTCTTCCGCAGTCCCCTGAGATATTTCCGGGGCACTGTATCCGCATTCAAAACAGCGCTGAATCCAGAGATAAACCAAAGAACGTTGTATAAGAGCTGGCCTGCCATCCAGGTCTCTGGGCCCAACAATACTTAAAGTTAGATCGACCAGTGGATACTGACTCTTACTTCCGCATGCATAGCATTGTTTTTCGGTTAAAAATACAGTAGTCACTGATTCTTGCGCCTTTTGGAAACTTTATAATCGACAAAGCTCCAGATTACATCCGGAACAAAAACTGCAAAAATCGGCAGTGAATTGAATCGCTTATCGGAAATGCTGCTGGCAGTGCACCAGGTGACAGCTCCCAAGGCAATCGAAGACATGATGATTCCTTTAGCAACGCTTCGGGATTTGAACTGTTGAACTCCTGGAATAAGGGCTGAGAAGCTTTCTGCATTCTCTGAGACTCCGCTCATCTCTGAACGGAAACCGCTTTTCATCTCGGTTTTCCATTCTGCATTGCTTGCTTTTGCTTCAATTTCGATATCATAACTGCTCATCCCGGATCGTTTCTTTTCGATCCATTTTTGCTCAGTCATATTAAGCTCCACCCAGGGCTTTTTGAAATACTCACTGATACCTATTCCAGACTTCAGCAGATATTCCACCTGTTTCATCGGCATGCGGTTTTCCTCTATCATCATCCATTCGGTTTTAGAAAGCCCTAACCGTTCCCAGGGTTCGATCTGTTCCTGGCCGTAGCAAACAGCAATACTACACAGAAAAAGAAAAAGGAGATATTTCATTTAGTTTTCCCTGATACCTTTCTTCAAAGCACTGTTTTTTCCTTTTTCGGGACAACCCTAAAATAAAAAGAAAAGTTGAGATCGCCAAACCCATTCAATATAATTATTATAAGTAGAGGAGCTGGCCATGAGAAGAAAAGATATCGATGAGCTAAGCACTGAGATGGTGGAATGGATAAACGGAGAACGGATCTCCCTTGAAGAGTACGAAGCCCGTATTTCTGCTCATATCAATGTTTTGGCTGGAAGCTATCTGCTGAAAACCAATAGCGACTTAAATTGGATTTTCGGGTTAAGCTAGGCACAGGTTCTTTTCTGAGTTCCAGGTAGCCGCATTTCAACTCTGCAATGAGCCCCGGGTCCCTCAGCCATAAGACTTAATTCCGATTGTTAACAAAATTTCCCCGATGTCTGCTAAATCTCCCTATGCCCCCTAAATCCCCCGATGGGGGACTTTAGGATCTCATAACGCCACAGTAGATCTTAACCACAATCTTAGTTCTCTTACAAATATCAGGTCCCTACGGGACTTCTTAGTCCCCTTCCGGTCCTAAGTCCCCCTTTGGGGGATTTAGGGGGCTGGAATGCGTTTCAAATCTTAACCCTATGGCTATGCCCGGGTCCCCTTTTTCCTGCGAAACAGCTTAAAGAAATTAACGATTGTCTACTTTAAAAGATACTTATTAAAGAAATCTATACGGATCAGATTAAATTTCAGTCCTTTCTGTACGTAATAACACTGATAAAGGGTAAAGAAGCGAGATTTGCAGATATCATTAAGCAGCTTTGAATAATCTTTCAAACTGTTGCCTGTTACTTGTTTCCCTTTTACGACCTATTTATATTCTTGGAACAATGCCGGAATACCTCTGGTTATTTTTCTTATCTTCCAGCAAGAACTGTTCTATTTACAAAAAATTCTGTATATACTTCAACTGAGAATTAATATTTATGAGTAAAAATCCATCAGTATCTGTTTATGATGAGAGCAAGATCAAGACATTAAGTTCCCTTGAACATATCCGGCTGCGTTCGGGCATGTACATCGGGCGTCTGGGTGATGGAACCAATCCTGATGATGGAATCTATATCCTTTTAAAAGAAGTTATCGATAATGCTGTCGATGAATTCATAATGGGATATGGTAAAAAGATAGACATAGGTATCCGGGAACAGATGGTCTCGGTTCGCGACTATGGCAGGGGAATTCCATTGGGGAAAGTGATTGACTGCGTTTCCACCATTAACACCGGAGCAAAATACAATGATGATGTTTTTCAGTTCAGTGTAGGGTTAAATGGTGTTGGAACAAAGGCAGTTAATGCGTTGTCCAGTCATTTCAAGGTTGTCTCCTATCGGGACGGAGAATATTTCGAAGCCGTTTTCCAGCGTGGAACACTGAAAAGTAAAAAAAAGGGGAAAACAACTGAAGCTGATGGTACCTTTGTGGAATTTCTTCCTGACAGTGATATTTTCGGTGATTATTGCTTCAATTATGAATACGTAGAAAAAAGATTATGGAACTATGCATATCTTAATGCCGGGCTCAGGCTTTATTTCGACAATCAGAAATTTGAGTCTAAAAACGGTCTTCTGGATCTTCTGTCTAATGAAATCGGGGACAGTGCGATCTATAACATAGCTTATTTCAATGGCAAACAGCTCGAGTTTGCGTTTACTCATACCCACAGTTACGGAGAAACCTACTTTTCTTTTGTTAACGGGCAGAATACTTCCGATGGCGGTACTCATCTGAGTGCATTCAGGGAGGGTATCTTAAAGGGTGTCAATGAGTATTTCAAGAAGAACTATAGCGGAGTGGATGTCCGTGAAGGGATCGGTGGAGCTATAGCCATAAAACTGAAGAATCCGGTCTTTGAGTCTCAGACAAAAAACAAGCTGGGGAATACAGAAATCCGCGGATGGATTGTATCTGAAGTAAAATCCGGTGTTGTCGATTATCTTCATAAGAATATGGAATCAGCAAAGCAGCTTGAAGCCAAAATCGCACAGAATGAGAAACTTCGCACCGAGCTGAATGCGGTTAAAAAAGAGGCTAAAGAGGCTGCAAAGCGAATCGAGATAAAAATACCCAACCTTCGCGACTGCAAGTATCACCTTCAGGACGGAGCACGTGGTGAGAGTTCGACCATCTTTTTAACCGAAGGTCAATCTGCCGGCGGATCCATAATCTCTTCACGCGATGTACTCACTCAGGCGGTCTTTACCCTCAGGGGTAAACCTCTGAATGTTTACGGGCGAAATCGTGCGGCAATTTACCAGAATGAAGAGTTTTACAATGTGATGATGGCTCTGGGAATAGAGGACGGGATCGAAAACCTGAGATATAACCGGGTGGTCATGGCTACCGATGCAGATGTGGATGGTTACCATATCAGAAATCTCCTGCTGACTTTCTTTCTCAATTACTTTGAGGAACTGGTTGTTTCCGGACACGTATTTATTCTGGAGACTCCCCTTTTCAGGGTGCGAAACAAAAAAATTACCAGATACTGTTACAACGAAAAAGAACGTGATCTTGCGATTAAAGAAATAAAAGATCCGGAGGTGACCCGATTCAAAGGGCTGGGAGAAATTTCCCCCAGGGAATTTGGTCAGTTTATCGGACCGAATATGCGCTTAATCGAAGTAAATGTAAAATCGGTAAAAAATATAGCTGAAACGCTCGGATTTTACATGGGGAAAAACACTCCTGAGCGCCGGGATTACATAATGGAGAACCTGCGATAATGGCATATATAAAAAATCTTTACGATCTTAACTTCATAGAATACGCATCTTACGTAATTAAAGACCGCGCAATCCCTCATATCAACGACGGGCTCAAACCGGTCCAGCGGCGAATCCTGCACACACTCTGGGAAATGGATGACGGGAAATTCCATAAGGTGGCCAATGTGGTCGGTCAATGCATGCGTTATCATCCTCACGGTGATGCATCCATTGGTGATGCACTGGTCTCTTTGGCAAACAAGGACCTTTTTATCGATAAACAGGGTAATTTTGGCAATATCTATACCGGTGATCCTGCATCTGCTGTCCGATACATTGAGTGCAAACTTTCACAACTGGCCAAAGAAACCCTTTTCAATCCGGAAATTACCGAGTTTCTTGACTCCTACGATGGAAGAAACAGGGAACCGGTGACTTTACCTGCCAAATTACCTGTACTGCTTGCAATGGGCGCAGAGGGTATTGCGGTTGGAATGGCCACTAAGATTATGCCCCATAATTTCATCGAACTGCTTGAAGCGGAAATCGCCTGTCTTAGAGGAGAACAGCTTTTACTTTACCCGGATTTTCCAAGTGGCGGTCTGGCCGATGTTTCTGAATACAATGACGGTAATGGCAAGATTCTTGTGAGAGCTAAACTGGACACCAGCGATCCAAAGAGGATCGTGATCCGTGAACTTCCTTTTGGCTCCACTACCGAATCAATAATCAATTCCATTGAGAATGCCGCTAAAAAGGGAAAACTCAAGATTTCAGGAATAAGCGATTATACAGCAGAAAATGTGGAAGTGGAGATACGACTGGCCCGTGGGGTTCATGCTGAAGAAACCGTGGATGCACTTTATGCTTTTACAGAGTGTGAAAACAGCATTTCTGTAAACCTGATGGTCATCAAGGATGACAAGCCGGTTTCGATGTCAGTCTCAGAAGTAATTGAGTATAATGCCAATCAACTGGTAAATATATTGACCGCTGAGTTGAAACTGGAAGAGAAGCATCTTAAAGACAAACTTCATGCAAAAACACTGGAACAGATCTTCATTGAAAATCGCATTTATAAACGCATAGAAGAGAAGACCACTGCCGATGCGGTGGTAAAGGCAGTTATCGATGGTCTGTTGCCTTTTGCCGATCAGATCAGAAGAGAAGTCACTTTGGAAGATGTGGAAGTGCTGTTAAAAATTCCTATCCGCAGAATAAGTGCCTACGATATCAACCGGGCAAAAAAAGAGATGCAGGAGATAAAGAACCGGCTTAAAGAGATCCGTGAAGCACTGGCTTCCATAATCGATTATTCCATCGGTTTCCTTCAGAAACTGATAGACAAATATCATAAAGCGTATCCCCGCAGAACAGAACTGGTTTCACTTAAAAAGGTGGATGTCAGAGAGGCTGCACAGCGTAACCTTAAATTGCGCTACGATAAAGACACCGGATATCTGGGATATGAGGTCAACGGAAATCTCCTTTTTGATGTCTCCCAGTATGACCGGATACTGGTTATCAGAAAATCCGGAACTTACTCGGTCATGGATGTCCCTGACAAGCTTTTTGTGGACAAAGGCATGCTTCATTGCGGTTTTGTCGATAAGGAGCTGGTTTTCAATGTCGTTTACCGTGATGATAAAACCAAATTCCCCTATCTCAAGCGGTGCAGAATCGAACAGTTTATTCTAAATAAAGGTTATAGTATCATTCCGGAGAATTGCACAGTGCTCAAACTCAGCACCGATTCTGAAGGAATAGTGAAGGTAGAGTATAAACCTAAACCAAAGCTTAAAGTTCTGGAAGAAACTTTTGTAATCAACGACTTTCTGGTTAAAGGTGCCAAAGCTGCTGGAGTACGGCTGGCCAACAAGGAAGTGAAAAACGTCAAAATTTCTGCAGGCTAAGAAACAGAGGCCAGAGAACTGAAGTTGGTAGTGTACTACTGACTTCTGTTTGCTGGCTCTTTCTTTTCAGGCATTACTTTTTTTATGAGGTTTCTTATGATGATGATGATTGAAGATCTTTATTCCTATATGTTTTCTTCCCAGCAGAAACCCTGTGATTGCACCTATTATAGCACCAAACAGATGGCTGAAGAAAAGGCGGAACACGCCAAAAAACAAAGCGATAACCAGTTTAATCGAACCCCATAGCATACAAACAATTTTTGAGATTATCCAAAAAGGTAGGAAAAGAATCTTCCCGATCATAAGTGCTCCTCTTTTAAAAGAAAACAATGCAGTATTTACCCTTAATTATTAAGCAAAAACATAACCTGAAATCACGAACAGAATATTACTCAAAAAACTGTGTTAAATCTTTTTTCTTCATATAGAAGACATTTTATCACAGTTAAATAAGAGTCAATGTTAGATTATAGGTTATAATAGTTAAAAATACAATCTGTTCTTTAAATGCATCCTGTTTTTTGTATGTACAGTTTGTATTTTAAGCAATTATCACCATGGAAACAGATATGGAGCAGTCATGAATTTAGCCACGGTATTTACACTTTCCCGGGTAATTATCGCCCCCCTTTTTGCTTATGTATTTATCAGCGGATACCGTTCCGACACAAATGGCTGGATCTGGATAGCTTTGTCTCTGGCTGCATTGATCGAAATATCAGACCTGCTGGATGGCACTATTGCCAGAGCTCGTCATGAGGTAACTGATTTTGGTAAAGTTTTCGATCCCATTGCTGATAGTGTATCTCGTCAGACGGTCTTTATCTCATTTATGGTTTCAGGAATAATCCCTTTATGGATGTATCTGATATTTTTTTACAGGGATGCATTCATGCAACTGCTTAGAATCGTATGCGCATCTAGTGGAGTGGTACTGGCTGCCCGCAAATCGGGAAAAGCGAAAGCGGTTCTTCAGGGAATAGCCACTTTCGGGGTTATCGCAGTGATTGCTCTTCAAAGGATGTATCAGGTTAAATGGATTCCCGCACAATTCCTGGGGTTTCATCCGGCGTTCTGGGTAATGCTTCTTCCTACCATTTATACCCTTCTTTCAGTGATCGATTATGTGATACCAAACAGAGCGCTGATTAAAAAAATGATGGCTGCGAAGGGTTGAAAAAATCCTCAGGCAGAAGTCTTTACAGGAGCAAACTGGATATCGTAGAAATACTTGTACCTTCTGTTGAGCGCAAGAAGTTCCTCATGACTGCCTGTCTCCACGATCTCCCCATTTTCCATCACAATGATCCGGTCTGCATGAGTTATGGTGGAGAGCCGATGTGCCACCACCAGTGCAGTTCGATTTTCAATAAGGTTATTTATTGCTGCCTGTACCAGCCGTTCAGATTCTGTATCCAGAGCGGAAGTAGCCTCATCCAGAATCAGGACCGGAGGGTTCCGAAGAAGCGCTCTGGCAATTGAAAGCCTTTGCCGCTGTCCTCCCGAGAGTGTCACCCCACGCTCACCGATAATCGTGTCGAAACCCGAGGGCAATCTCTCAATGAATTCCAGTGCATTTGCAGCCTTTGCAGACGTAATTATCTGCTCAAGGGAGGCATCTGGCATACTGTACCTTATATTATTACTGACTGTATCGTTAAAAAGAACGGTGTCCTGAGATACGATTCCAAAAAGCTGACGTAATCCGCAAAGATCCATCTCGTTGATATTTTTACCATCGATACATATCTGCCCTGAAGAGACCTCATAAAATCTAGGTACCAGATCCAGAATTGTGCTTTTTCCGGCTCCGCTTGAACCTACAAGCGCCACAATGGATCCCTTGGGGATAGAAAAGTTGATATTTTTAAGTACTTCTTCATTTGTACCAGGATAGCAGAAATGTACATCGGAGAAAGTTATCGAGTCTTTAAAAGCGGGTATTTTGTCTGGTTGAACCGGTTTCAGCTCTTCACGGGAAGCATCCAGAACAGTAAATACTCTTTCTGCAGAAGCAAATCCACGCTGCAGAGTGTTGGCTATAGCGGTTATAGCCTTGAGCGGAGCAAATGTGGAGAAAAGGAAGATCAGGAAACGAACAAAATCTTCTGCTCCGAAGCTTCCCTTCATCAGCACCTGTTGACCACCGTACCATAACAGAATAATAACTACCACCACCCCAAGGACTTCAGTCAGAGGACTTGAGATGGCACCGATACTGGTTGCCCGGAAAGAGCTATGAATGAATTTGCGGTTTTCCTCTTTAAAGCGCTGAAGCTCGTATTGGTTCATGTTGAACATCTTGACAGCACGTATACCGCTGATGGTTTCATGAAGTATGGACAAAAGCCCGGCAATGTATTCAAGCACCCGTTTACTTCTACGCCTTACGGCCCTGCTTATCTGGCTTATCAGAACACCCATGATGGGAAAGATGATGAAAACGGCGAGTGTGAGCTTGACGTTGATCACAAAAAGCATACCGATAAAGAAGAGCACCCGCAAGGGTTCCACAAGCAGCTTGTCAAAAGTGCTGGTCATGGAGTTGTTGATATTTTCCACATCATTGACAATCAAAGAAATGATGTTGCCGGATTTGTTCCGGTCATAGTAGGTTACTGGCAGACGCAGGGAATGATCGTAAAGCTGGTTGCGCATGTCCCTTACCACGTTCAGGTTGAGCCTGCAGGTAACCAACGCTTTAAGATAGATAAGAATATTTTTTAAAAAGAAAGTCACAGCCATGATACCGCAGACTATCTGCAGCGATTTCATGGGGGTGTCCTGTTTTACCAGTTGATATGTCCAGTATTTCAGGTGATCATTGAGGTTGGAAAATGTAATCTGTGGATCCAAAACCAGAACCTGGCTTTCAGGTGTAAACAGGGTCTTTATAAGGCTGGCTCCAAACCATAATGAGAGTCCTTCAAAAATGACTACCAGACAAGATAGGGTAACAGAAAGAACTATCCATTGCCAGTAAACTGTCAGATAGGAAATCATGCGCCGATATAGTTTAAATACATTCATAGGAGAATTGATTGGAAAATAAGTAGCTGGGTCTTTCTGTTATAAATTAAAAGGGCCAGAGCGAACAAAGGTTTCTTCGCTCTGCTTTTTCAAAATAGGTTGTTTCAAAAACCAATCCTGGAATGATGCGGGAAAAAAGGAATATACTACTCTTTTGAATCTCCACCCCAGACAAAAATGGAACCACAATTCTGGCACAGAAGCATTTTTCTGCCGCGTTTAATTTCATTATAGAGCTGAGGTTCCAGAACCTTGTAACAAACAGCGCAGGTTTTTCCAGTAATGCTGCTGAGGGCATTTCCGTTTTTTCTTTTTTTTCTGATCAGATCATAGGTTCTGAGAATAGGTTTACTGATTTTTGGAGCGATTTCGTTGCGTTCTTTGACTATGCCTGCTATGACCGAATCGATTGCGGCTATCTTTTTTTTGAGTTCAGAAATCTGGGGTTCGTTCTCACTTTTAATCTGCTGGTATTCTTTGCTTTTTTCTTCAATTGTATTGTTAAGTTTTTCAATTTCATCGAGCAGGTTTTTTTTGCGTATTTCTACAGAATTGATTGAATTCTTTTGATTTTCAATCTCTGCATGAACTGCATCGTATTCGCGATTGGTTTTAATGGAATTGAGTTTGCTTTGGCTTTTTTCGAGCAGGTCACGACTTTTTTGGATATGATCATCGAGTGAATTGACTTCTGCCTGTGTTTTGTTCAGTTTCGTCTGATAGTTTTCCAGAGATTCCTTTGCTTTTTTTATTGCGCCTTCAAGTTCTTCAACTGTATCGGAAATTGTTTCTGAGCAAGTTCCTGTTCGTGGATGCGGAGATCTATTTCCTGAAGCTGCTTAAGATTTTCTAAATCTTCGATCATAATTCCTCCATGAGAGAGAGCCAAAAAAACAAAAAAAAAAGCACCATTATTTTGGTGCTTTTATATCGAAAAACAATTTAAGCTTTGTAACTGATAGATTTTATGCAAACCAAGCAGGGCTGCAAAATACCTCCCCAAAAAAGATTATTATGGGCCCACAAGGACTCGAACCTTGGACTAACGGATTATGAGTCCGCTACTCTAACCGACTGAGTTATGGGCCCCGATATGAAGAAAAAATAATTTGGGGGTTAATGGTTCTGCAAGAATCTGCAGATTATTTCCCCAAATGTCTATAGTATACCACAATCAGCAAGAATCGCCTGAGGATCGACTGATGCAGTTCCCAGTTCGGCAACAGTGAGGCCTGCCGCGTGGTTTGCCAGGAATGCAGCTTCCAAAGGAGTAGCTCCACAAGTAAAAGCAGCCGAAAATACACTTATGACCGTATCCCCGGCTCCTGTTACATCAAAAACCTTTCTGGCAACAGTTGGCAGGTGGGTAAAGAGACGGTTTTGTCTTTCAAAAAGCGCCAACCCTCTTTCACTGAGGGTTATAAGCAGATAAGGAAGCTCAAGTTGGTCCATTAACTTCCACCCAAGCTGCTCTACCTCTTCATCGGAGCAGTTTCGATATGTAAGCCCTGCCATTACGTGAGCCTCCCTGAGGTTGGGAGTAATAACAGAGGCTTTCTTAAAAGCATCGAAATGGCGTTCTTTGGGATCTATGGCTACAAACTTCTGGTTGGTTATGCATTTTTCAAGAATATGTTTAATCAGAGGTTGAGAAATCACTCCTTTTCCATAATCAGAGATAATTACCCCCTGAGCCCTTTCAAAAAATTCCTCAAATCTGGCCCAGATATGCTCTCTCTCCTGTTCATTCAGATCTTCGACCAGTTCACGATCTGCACGAACAACCTGCTGATTTCTGGCAACAATCCTGGTCTTGATTGTGGTAGGCCGATAAGCGGAAATATGTATACCCTCGGAGCAGCAGCGTTGCTCTTCAAGAATAGAGATCAGGTTTTTTCCGTTTTCATCTTTCCCGCATACCGATATAAGAAGCGGCTTTATGCCCAGCTTTTGAAGGTTTTGCACCACATTTGCCGCGCCCCCTAACCTTCTGCTCACCGATTCCACATGTACTACCGGTACTGGTGCCTCAGGAGAAATCCTTCTCACATCCCCCCACAGATACTCATCAAGCATAATGTCACCGACAACTATAATCGATGTGTCATTGAATTTTTTAACTATCTTTTTGATTTTTTCAGGTATTATTGTTAACTGACCCATCAGAAAAACTTTCCATAAATAAGGTGCATCCAGAATGACTGGTATGGATCGAAAAACATAAAAATGTATTTTGAGAAAAAAGGTTTATTCGTCACCCAGTCAAATATTAGTAAACCCATAAAAATCAGAGGTATATGTTTGGTTTTTTCAAGATATCCAGGTATCCATTTATCAGGAAGCATACTCAGGAGAATCTTGGATCCATCCAGCGGCGGTATCGGCAAGAGGTTGAAAAACGAGATACCCAAATTCAGCAGTATGGTTAAAAACAGAAACTGCTGCAGATAAGGAATAGAATTAATAAGTGCTGGTGAATAGGTCAGGAGTATCCTGTGGATCGAACCAAGAACGAAGGCCAGTAAAATATTGGATAGCGGCCCAGCAGCACTAACCAGAAAAATGTCTCTCTTAGGCTTTTTAAAGTAATATCCATTAACCGGAACTGGTTTTGCCCATCCAAACGGTCCCCAAAGAAGCATCAGCGCCCCAATGGCATCCAGGTGAGCAACAGGGTTAAGTGTCAGTCGCCCTGCATCTCTGGCTGTGGGATCCCCCAGCTTCAACGCCATCCATCCATGAGCAAACTCATGAATAGTCAGCGCAAGAAGAATCGCCGGAATTCTTAATATGAATAACTCTGCATTCATTTCACTCTCTTTACTTCTTTAATAAAATTGGTCTCAAAGGACTGAGAACTTTAATCTCAACATTATTATCTGTTATTTATGAAATAAGCTTTTAAGCTTAAAAATTACCCTTGGAATATGAATTCTTGCGATGATCTATGCAAGTTCAAACCATAGCTGAGATCTATTAGATCTGAATGAATACACATCAGGCAGGTAAATCCGTTTTTTGAAAATACTTGTTTGCCTCTTATATCAAAATACAGCAGCGGGCGATTTTACCTATGTAAGAGTTCGAATAAACAGAGGTAAAATTTTTGGCCATAAAACTGTCCGTGGCCCTGATTGCAGTCACACTAATCCCGAGCCCCCTAATCTCGGTCCCCTAAATCCCATAGCCATAAGGCTTAATTCCAATTGTTAACAAATTTAACCGATGCGGCCTTAATTTCCCGCCCCCTAAATCCCCCGTTGGGGGACTTAAGAACGGAAACGCCTAGCACATGAGGTCATTTTTCACAAAGCTTTATGCAGAGTAATAGAAGTAGATGCCCTCAAAGTGAACTTTTATGTGCTGATGCTTATATGCTTTTGATCCAATTTCCCCATCAGGCAGAAAAGATATGGACATTATGGGGAAAATTTAGGGCTTTTTCCCTTTTGGGTTTCAATTCGAGTCTGCCCGCGATCAGATTCAGGTGGTCCGCAATATGATCCGATCTGTCCGCAGTCTGATCCATACGGTCCGCAGTGTGATTCGATCTGTCCGCAGTCTGATCCAAACAGCCCGCACTAAAAACTGAAACGGATGCTTTCCACCAGGGACGGAGGAATCAAATGCCGCTGAATTCCGATTGAAACGAATGCTTTCCACGGGGACGGAGGAATCTTATCAACTTATCGAAGCGTAAACCCGGCACCATACTAATGCCTTGATCTTTCCAACAATACAAAAGTGCTGGTACTATTGTTCCCAAATTTTAAGTACCAAAGTTTCCTCCGATTAAATTCCGTTGAATTCCGATTGAAACTGATGCTTTCCACGGGGACGGAGGAATCTTATCAACTTATCGAAGCGTAAACCCGGCACCATACTAATGCACTGATCTTTACAACAATACTAAAGAGCTGGTACTATTTTTCCTAAATTTTAAGTTCCAAAGTTTCCTCCGATCAATTCCGCTGAATTCCGTCTTAAACAGAGAATAAATGTGTCTCTTTATTCCAACATCTGGCCAGGTGAACATATCTGTGCTAACAGAAGTCAAGTGGCCTGATGTTTATGGGGATTAGAGGGCTTTATGGAGCTTGAATATTTGGAGTACATACGATCAGGGCAAAAAAAACAGGCCCTTTTCCATTATGATATGGAATAAGGACCTGTCTTGTACGGGGATATGGGAATTTTTATCTTTTCACACCTATATTGAATTTGGAAACAGTTCTTTGACCATCTTCTCTCTCGACCCGTAGTATTGCAAGGTAAGTTCCATTTGCCACATACTTGCCACTACTTTTGGTGTTCATCATTCCGTTCCACAAAAAGTAGATATTGGATGAACTGCCATCACGGGATACTGTCGAGGAATCTTTAAAGACCTTATTTCCCAATGCATCGTATATCTCGATAGAACCTTTCATTTTCACCCTGGTGACCACTTTTGCCTCAGCTTTCACCCTGATTACTATTCCCGGTTTTCCAACAAAAGGCACATGCCCATCATCCTTGAAAAACGATTTATTTATTACCAGAGGGTTAGGTCCCTTATCTACTACAATGGTAAAATCGGCCTGTTTGACCTTCATTGGAGCGTGACGGTTATCAGATGTGGTAACAATGTTACCAGATTCATCCGAAACACCTGCACTACCACTAATCCAGATGGAGTCCTTATCTCCAGGAACTATCAAGTCCTTATCTCCGGATTTTTCGGCAGCATCTATCGATTTGACCATGAATTTATGAGTACTACCCATGTTTTTATCAGGAGTTACAGTAAATGTGTACTGTTTTCCGGTTTCAATATTGTATAACTTGAAAGGCTTTTCGCTCTTGATATCTTTAACATCTTCAGAAAAAACCACAGTTAATGTATCCAATTTATTATCCGTGGTATCACCTGCAGGAGCAAATTCAGCAGAGATTATAACCGGTGCTGCACTGTCTTTAACATTAATGCCAATACTGTCATTCGGGAAATCTGCATGTTTTATTTTCAACTGCATCATTCCTGATGTAGCTAAATCATTAATCATATCGGAAATGTCGATCTTTATTATCTTTTTAGATTCACCAGTATACGATAAGAGATCTGATCCAGCACTTTTTTCCGAATGTTCCCTCCAGGTGAATTTAAAACTGAGATCCTCTTTACGTACCTCTTTCAGAAATTCCACTTCTATTAAATCAACTTTTCCGTCCCGGTCTGTATCCTTATAGCAGGAATTCTTGACCTGTGGTAAAGCCGCCTTTATAACCACTGGTACTTTGGGATTCTTTGGATGAGGATGATTGGCAGCGTAATCGATCAAATTCCCTTCCGGGTTTAACCAGATCGAATCGCCTTCAGCTAAAATCTCATTCCCCTTGACTGTCACAGTAAAGATGAGGGAATCCTGGACAGTCCTGAGAATTTCCTTAATTTCCAGCGGATAATCTTTTCCGTTTCTGCGCAAAAGCAGATTTTCTCCCTCCATCATCTGCCTGTCAACCGACTCGGATAACTGTATCACCAGTGTGTCAATCTGTTCTCCATCACCTTTACCCATCCTTTCAAAAAGCACTGCTTTATCTAAAAGCACAGGTCCTGCACTGTCTGCAACTATGAAGGTGGAAACTTTAGCCGCCCCCTGATGAGTTAAATAGGATTTCCCCTGTTTTTGGGCTGCAGATCTGAAACCAGTCACTCCAGCTATAAGCTCTGGTTTGAATTCGATAGTCAGATGAGTGGAATCAGACAATTTAAACTCATCTTTTGAGGGTTTTATGGATCTAATATCAGTTGCAACAGGAAATGCCAGACTCAAGGAGTCCGGAAGTTCTTTCACTTTGATTGAATACTCCACAACCATCAGGTCAATCGATCCGTTTCCGTCGGTATCTTTTATCCATCCCCTTCTGGCCACCGGGAAATCTGCTTTACTAATTATGTAAGCTTGTGAACTGTCTGTGGAATCGGTGGGATCTATATACTTAACCCAAACCATGTCTCCACCGGTCATGGAGATCTGATTCTTTCCGCTCTGTGAAGGGGGCAGACTGACTACAGAAATTGTTTTAACCGTCTGAAATGTATTTGTGGAATCACCGGTTTCCACAAGCATTACAGTAATGGAATCACCTAACTCCGGATTTGTAACGCTGACATAAAGTGTATCTTTCCCTTTGGGATTTTTATTCCCGTTACGGTCAGTAACGATTATATGGAAAACCGAAGTGTCAATTTTAACAGTGTCCCCCAAGGGTTGCATCTTGTCATTTTTAAGACTCAATTGAGATGGATACTGTTGAATAAAGGGTGCTTCAATATAAAAGCTGTGATTTGAAACAGCACAACCAAAACACTCTTCACAATCACTCGATGGCCCTGCAAACAGAGTAATATCTGCCTGATTGCGTCCATTTCGAACAGGAACAGGAATATTGAAATCATAATTCTGATTTGCACTATTCCATTTTATATAAGAGGACGGATCTTCCAGGCGAACTCCGTTAACCCAGATATCATTTATCATTCCATCAACCGGAGTAACTTTTGCATATCCTTTTGCCGATATGGTCTTTGCAGTTCCTTCGTACAGATAATAATCGGCAGTAGGATTATTTATCGGTGATGTAATCTGAGTAGTAAGCTCGAAATGAGTTTTCTTGGTTTCCAGCTCTTTTTTGGAAGGAGAATAACCCCAGACGTATTCACCTTTACGATAAACAGTAATGTAGTGATTAATCGGTGTCTTGAAATTATCGGAATCCACAGACTCTTTTGTCATAACCGGTACACCATCATAATCGTAAGGGTCACCATCTTCTTTTCTATGAGGCCCAAAACTCCAGTCTGCATCGGTTATTTCCTTGAGTGAAGGACTGGTCCATGCATCCTGATAAGGGTAAAATGGGCTTCTGGCTAAAATCGAAACATCGATCCGGAATCGTGCTCCCGATTCCATTACAGCCGGACCCATGGGCAGAGGTATATAATAACCCCATGTTTTAGTCTCTGGATCATAAGTATCATCGATACGTACAGGTCTGGCGCTTTGTACATATTTATCCAGATCGGTTTTAAAATGTTTGTCCTGATAACCATCACTTCGATATTTTATTCCAATATCAACTCTGAACATTACATGGTCCTCAAATTTCACCACAGTATCAGTTGTTCTACTGAAGGTTCCTGCTTTAAGGGTATAAGTTTCAGGACCACGCACATATATTCTCAATTCCAGTGAATCATAGCTCTTAATATCCTGATTCATAATATTGAGGCCGAGCGTGGGCATACCTTCCCAGACATATCGTACTGCCCTTACATCAAAATTTACATGTTCAACCGGAGTGGTAAATGTATAATACTTTCCGTTATTGTCATCTCTTGATTCACCAGATTCTACATAGAAGTAGTACTTGGTCTTCTCCTTCAATCCACCGATTTTTACATAATGAAACTTTACCGGATGCCCAGAAATATCGCCATCCTGTACAGTAACAGGAGGAATCTGTTCGCCAAAAACCACTTTGCTGTCAAACTCACCGTTAGGAGTGTACCAGAAAATCTCTGCACTGTCATGTGTCACTCTGCAGACCTTAACATTCTGGATATCTGCGTTAGTGGGACAGTTTTGAGCTGTGGTAAATGTAAAATTAACCTTCTGTCGCTCCTCATTGATATTTTTAAGAGTCGATTGCCGGCCGAACTTGTCTTTGACTATTACATAGAAGCTGTACGCAGTTCCTTCCTCCAACCCATTGAGGGTAATACGATGCATAACCCCTGAAGAATCCGAAGAAACAGTCTTGTCGGTAGCGTCACCCTTCCCGTACTTTACTTCAGCATCTCCGTATTTGGACTGCCTAATGTCGATGATAGCCTTATCACAACCTACATACATTATCCGCACCGATCCATCGGGTGGACCTATGGTATCCTGCTTTGCCAACCCAACCACCGCCATCAGGATGTTTGTGGTACCATCGATACCGGTCTCCGAGTGAAAATAATCATCGAAATGTTCACTATACAGATTCGGTCCGGAAGGTGTAGGTTTGTAGCCACCCTGCAACGCACCAACCGGCGGAATATATTGATAAAAAGCACCTGGTACGTTTTTCCCTTCTGGATTTGCAGCCCTGTGATGAGGATGATTGAAGTTTTTATCTCCAACCCCATAAATCATACTGATATCCCAGGGATTGACACCCAGCATATAATCCATCATACGAATCAGTATGGTCTTTACCTCTTCTGCTTTCCAGTCTGTCGAGGCAGGAGTAGTTGGCAGTTCAAGATTTTGTATTTTGGATGCGATATCATAGTAATAGAACATTTCGGTAATATTTCCAGCCTGGTAGCGGTTCCAGACCCACTCCATCTGAGTATGCATAGTGAACCATGGAAGTTCATACTTAATAATTGGGGGAACCCAGAAACCATTCTCCGGGAGTTGGATCATCTGATCACCTAATCCAACAGATGAAAGATTAGCAATAAGATTGTAAACGGTTTTCTCTATCAGTTTAAGCCGCTCATCTTTTGAAATATTAAGATTTTCACAAACCGTATCATCATTAAGAATAAGTCTGAAAAATCCCCATAGTACATGTGCCTGATCCGATGCCCAGTCGGTATTTGCGGAAGCATGGTAGAATACCGGATCATAATAGGTGAACCACCCGCCATTAAAAAGTTTCGGGTATTGTGCTTCCGGGTTAGCCAATTTACCGATAGTTTCATCATAGCAAAGCTCTTCAAGATATTTACGATCTTCAGTAGCCCAAAGAAGAGCAAGACATCCGAAGGCTGCATCATCACTGACGTTAGTTTCTCCATTGTATGCGGGTGTATTTGTTCTGTCCATTCTCGGTGTTGTAAATTCATAGATAGCTTTTGCAGCTTTGAGGCACCGGTCTGCATAATTCGCATCATAGGGACGTATTAGTTTTGAAACAAATGCCAGATTTGCACAATATTTTCCAAGATAATCGGTGGTAGGCTCGCTACGTGCACATCTGGGCGGCCCTCCCCGATCATTAGGCATTTTGTCCTGGAATTCAGGACGTCCCCACCAGCTATGATCATCTCCACACTCTTTATTGCCAAATCCACCCATAGAAGTAACCATTTTTCCGACATTCCCCCCAGCCTTATCATAAGACTGCAGAACGAAATCGGCTCCGTGTTTTGCTTCGTAAAGAATATCCGGAATTCCATCGGTGATCTGGGTAATGCCATGATTAGCGCTGTAAACATCGACATCACGATCAAAGAATGCTGCTGCAGCCAATCCCAGCACCGCAGCAGTATAACTCATCGTTGCGCCCTCTTTCAAATGATCGCCACAATCATGCCACCCTCCGGTTACCTCATCCTTCAGATGGCAGGCAGGATGAAACCAGGATTGAGAATCCCCGCACCTGTTTACACCATAAAACTTCAGTAGTGCATCCCGAACCCAGCTATACACTTTTTCATCGATAACAAAAGGATGCGATGTATCACTTTTCACCACAACCCGGTATTTTCCAGGCGGAAGATCATCTGGTATCAAACCTTCATGAATTGTTCCAGAAAACTTCTCACTCTGCATTTCATAACGGGTATCTCCACCAGAAACCAGCGTAGCATTGTTAGATGCCCTGATTTTTAACTGGCTGGAAGTCGACTGTCCGGTCGAACGCAACGAACCGCTGCCCACGTTTTTCCCATTTTCATCAATAACAGAGAAACTTGATTGAGCACTCCCTATATAATAGAAATACTTCTTATCCTGCGGACGGTATCCGGCCTGGTTTATGCGAATGGGAGAAAATTTCAGATTTATGGAATCTCTGTAGAGCTGATCCATCGTATCCGGTAAAGGATTGGCGATTGGAGCATAAGGAAGAGGATCTGTGACCAATTGTGCTGAAAGTGAGGAGACCAAAACTGCCAGCATACACAACATCATATAAGGTTTCATATTCTCTTGCGTTCCTATATTAAAATTTAACAATTCCGGTTCGCTTGCAAATTTAGTATTCATTTAAACATAAATCGTTCAAATCTTACCTAATTTTAATAAACTGATTCAATTGAATAATTAATTCTTATAAATCTAAGCTGGATTTATTGAGATTTAAGATTTAAGATTTAAGATTTGAGATTTGGATTTGAGATTTGTGATTTGTGATTTAGGACTGCAATTCAGTTATTTGATCTATACACTGCCAGTATAGTAATGTCATCTGATTGAGCCTTCCCCTCACAATGCTGCCTGACTGCGTATTCTACCTGAGAAACAATTGCTGATGCTGAAGCTGGAGGATTATCCAGTATGGAAGAGAGCCTCTTTTTGGTAAATAACTCACCATCAGGACTTCTGGCTTCAGTTACTCCATCAGTATAGATAAAAAGCAGTTCCCCTGAAGCGATATCGAGTTGATTACAATTAAACTGTCCATCAGGAATAATTCCCACGGCAGGACCGGTAGTATCAATCCATTTTCTTACTCCACCAGTGGCCATAACTATTGCCGGAGGATTATGCCCTGCATTCACATAGGTGAAAGTGCTCTGAAATGGATCCAGTACTGCCATAAAGAGTGTGGCATACATATACCGTCCGTTATTGCCGTAATGGTGATTTATCAGGTATTTGTTAGTTAATTTTACTGCATCCAGAGGATCTGAACCATCAGAAACCGCCTGTTCAGAAAGAGCTCTTATCAGGGTGCGGATCATGCCCATGAAAAGTGCAGCACTGACATCCTTTCCTGAGACATCAGAAAGTACCAGCACCACTTTACCATCAGGCAAAGTAAAAACATCGTAGAAATCACCGCTGACCTCGCGGGCAGGTTGAAACGCCGGACAAATCTCCCATCCATTAACCTGAGGAATCTCCCTGGGAAGAAAACTTGCCTGAATCTCCCGTCCCAGTTCCAACTCATGTTTTACCGCTTCCAGATAGGCATGCTCGGCATCTCTGAGCTTTTGAAGCTGAATATTGGCCAGCTCCAGAGCAAGAGCTTGTTCCTGAACTTTTTTCATTAAAAGAGCACCCTTAAGTGAACTGCTGATATGCTGACGTAAAATTTCATAAGTCAGCCCATCCCTGCACCTCTCAACATTAAAAACGATGATACCAATCTGGTCTTCTTTGAAAAAGAGCGGTTCGATTAACAGGGAACGGGGCTTATCCATCGGCATCACCCCATCAGGAACAAGAGCAGGCGCCTTGAAATCTACTGATATTTCACTGAGATTCAAATAGTTACCATTACTCATCCCGGAGTGGAGTTTGAGGTACTTTATCCCTGACTCAAAAACGGTGTATAAGGAAATCCAGAACTCATTTATTGTTAATTTGACTAACTCAGTATTGATAACTGAAAGCAGTTTTTCAAAATCAAAGGCTGAAGCGATTGCCTGCCCTGCATTTCGCAGTAAAGATGCCTGACGATCTGCATTTAACCGACGATGAGCCTGAGCTCGGGCAGCAGCATCTGCAATAGCAAGAGTCGCACTCTGAAAAAGTTCCTCAATTTTTGCAGGTATCTCTCCACCATAAAAGGCTATGGCTAACTGTCGCATAACATTGATGGATTTTAGCAATCCGGGTGTATCACCACCAGCCAAAGCCAGCATCCAGGCTACTTTGTTGACCACAGGAATAAAGCCGCCCGGATTCACATCTGTAATCTCATCAAAAAAAGAATCCGAAAACTGCTGTATCAGTTCCGGATTGATAACTCCTGTAACACTCATTCTGGATTGCTCCATAATAGAAGCAATCTCTTCATAAAAGAGCTTCCGCTGCACATCAGATATCAGATGGGATGGAATATCGAAACGAATATCAGTAGTGCTGTCCAACCTGAAACATCCACAGGATTGACGAGTAGTAACCGTCGCCGGAACAGTTATTATCGAAGGTAATTCTACACCTTCAATAGAATCAAGCAGTACCTCGATCGCTTTAGCACCCATTTCATAAAATGGCTGACGAACTGTAGTTAATGGAGGTGCAGAAAATCCACTCTCTTCGATATCATCAAAACCCACAACCAGTACTTCATCAGGCACTCTTATGTGACGCTCCTGGAATGCTTTCAAAGCACCCAGTGCAATATCATCATTTGCTCCAACCAGAGCATCAAATGATAATCCGTATTTATCGATAAGATGGTACACCGCCCTGGCACCCGAGTCTCTGCTGAAATCACCTGGAATAATGAGGTTATTATCTGGAGTAATTCCATGCTCCAAAAGAACTTTCCGAAAAATTTCCAACCTCTGCTCTGCTTCCTGGTTTCCTTCAGGCCCCCGCACAAATGCAATCCTGCTGCATCCATGCGACTCAATAAGATGACTGATAAGCTCGTAAATACCATGATAATTATCTACCAGAATGCTGGTAACCGATTGCATCCCTGGCCCAAGGCATACCATTGGGATAGAGTTGAAACGGCTATAGAAACTTTCGAAATCCGAGGGGGAGATAAAATTTCCAATCGAGCCGGTTATAACCAGCCCCTTTAATCGGTTTACATCGACGAAATTGTAGATCGCATTGCGTTGAGGCTCGTAAGGGTCCCATGAGGATTTATTCAGTGAACCACCTGCATAACAAATTAAGGAATAACCTCTTTTTACAGCTTCATCAGAAGCACCTATCCAGCAGCTTGACTGATATATACTACTCAGGCTTTCAGTCAGAAAACCAATGGCCGGACAATCTTTTGCAGCAGTCCTAAAACCCGGAACCGATGTAACTTCAGCAGACATGGATCAACCTTTTGAGAGATGAGGCAAGGGCTGTAAAACATCCTGTAATCCTCATGCTGTTTCATCGAAAGCCCTTTCATAAATTATATAACCGGTGAGACCTTGAAGTCAAATTCAGAGGCTCTAAAATCAATAAAACTGTGGATCTACCTTATTCGTTACTGGCAAAAAAAGAGCTTTCAACATAGATACTGCATTTATTCAGGAGTTTCTCAATTCAAGCATATCCACCAAGGCCTGTTTTTTGCGAAATCTTTGTGTCCAAAGCACCAATGCCGGAGCTAAAAACAGTAATTCCCGAGTCCGAAGTTCCAGCCAGGAACCGAGTTAATAGCTCTAATTGCTGTGTTTGAAACACGTTTGCAGTGTTTAGAATATTAAAACTAATTAAAAGGGATTGCCGGGGTTATCAGAAAGCCCCGGCAAAAAGACATGTCAACCCATCAGTACTTCAACGGTTACCGATTCACCAGAGTTGAATAATGGAACCAGATTCCTTTCAATCTCTTTTCCATTTACTTTGACAGTTTTTACACCCTTGCATACATGTGAGGGATTTTTTACTTCGATCTTATAATCGACACCCCTGAACTTTCTTTGAACCGAGAATCCATCCCAGTTTTTGGGAATACAAGGATCAACTACGAATCCATTGTATTTGGGCATTATACCAAGAATGTATTTGGTTGCAGCCTGATAAGTCCATGAAGAAGTACCGGAGAGCCAGCTATTACGTGCCAAGCCAAACTGAGGATGCTCATCACCCAGGATATTCTGAGGATAAACATAGGGTTCACATTCGTATTCATCAATAATGGAATTTTTCTTGGCCGGGTTGATCTGATCGTAATATTCGAAAGCCCTGTCACCATTGCCTAAAATCGTTTCAGCAATCATCACCCAGGGATTGGTGTGAAGAAAAATACCGCCGTTTTCTTTTGCTCCCGGAGGATATGTGGTAATTCCTCCCTTTGTAGGATCGTAGCCATTAAATCCAGGAGTACTCAGCTTTATCCCCTTGCTGGTGTTTAGCATGGCTCTGGCAGAATCCATTGCCTTTCTTCCACGCTCTTCTGTAGCAAATCCGCTTATCACCGACCACGACTGGCCATTGAGATATATTTTTCCATGAGCATTACTATTAGAGCCAAGAGGAGTACCATCTGCATCGAAGTAGCGCACATACCACTCTCCATCCCAGGCGGATTTATTTACATTGGACTTCATGGCTTCATAATCTGCACTGTACTGTTCTTTCCACTCTTTCTCACCCAGAGCTTCAGAAAGCTCCATCATCTCCTGTAAGGCTTTTCCATAAAGATGAGCATTAAAAAGTGATTCTGCACCGGTAGGCAGATTCACACAATCATTCCAGTCTGCAAAGCCAAGCAACGGAAGGCCATGCTTTCCAACATTTTCCTTGGTAAATTTCATTGCACGCAGTAAATGTTCAAGTACCGTCGCACTTTCCAAAGGCTTCTTATCCTTGTCCTTCTGATAAAAAGGAACTTTCTCCTGAAGAAATGCCATGTCACCTGTTTCTTTGATATATGCAGTCACAGCCAGTACAATCCAAAGGTGGTCATCACCATAATACTGGGGACGATCCGGCATTTCGTGCGCATCACCATTGGTGGCTTCCATACTCAGAGGATTGAACTGATGCATTGCAGATCCATTCTGGTTCTGCACAGAGAGCAGTTTTACTATAAGTTTTTTAGCTTCCTGTGGCATCCTGTCCACTACACCCATTACATCCTGAGAACTGTCACGGAAACCAAGACCACGTGTTCCCAACCCTAACTGGTAATATGAGAGGTATCTTGACCAGTTATAAGTGATAAAACACTGACGTGTATTATGTACATTGATCATGCTGTTCATTCCTGCATCAGGAGTATTGACCTGCATGAGAGAAAGATAGCTGTCCCAGAACGATTTGAGTTTACCAAACACAGCATCAACCTGGCTGTTATCCCGTAGTCTCTCAATCTCCGGCATCGCAGCTTCCACACTCTCTTTCTGGCCAAGCTGGGTCACGATTCTTTTCTGTTCGCCTGGTTTGAGAGTTCCCAGATTGTGAAGCAGCGCAGCGATATTATCACCACGGTGTGCCTGGTAATTATCAAGTTGATCTTTCTGAAGAGAGACAGGTGATGCCCACGTCCCATACTCATTGTCTCCCAGAAACCTCTTGCGATCGGTTTCAAAGGAAGCAGCCGGAAAATTCGAGGTGAAATAATTGATACGAATATCTCTTAACATGAACGCATACTGGCTCAGCACTCTCATCCCTTTATCATCAGTATAACACCGTGAAGTCATGGTCTGAGGTACCCAGTCTGCATTTGTGAATTGTTTCACTGCATCGAAATGAGTATACTCGATGACCGGAATAACATCTATCTGTTTTTCCTCGTTGGAAATATTGGTAACTCTGATATCCCTGATTTCCACCTGCTCATCGATAGGAACAAAAATGGTACATTCGGTTCTGATACCATAAAATTCGGATACGATGCGGGTGTAACCCATACCCACATGACATTCATACTTATCATACTGGTCAAGGGTAGGAACATAGAATGGAGAAAAAACCTTATATTTTCCGTCTTGTTTGAAACGGATATAAAGGGTCTCTCCTTTAAAGTCAGAATTAGGCATCTGCTGAATATATTTGACAATTCTATTCAGTGAAGGATCCCCTTTGCATATAAGGGCTCCTCCTGTGTGATCGACAAATCCTCCAAAGCCCAGAGTGCCGATATAATTGATCCATTTGACAGGTGTTTTCGGATTGGTGATGACATATTCCCTTGCAGCGTCATCAAAATAACCGTATTGCATGAATATATCCTTTCATTTATCTGTTAAATGTTACCTTCAATTAAACTTCACTTCTTAAAACCGGTATCCATATTTTGTATTCTTAATAATGAGGTTCAACCCATTATGGCTTCAATCTCATGAACTTTCCCATCGGAAAACACCGGGATGTTTTTTTCCTGCGCCGTAATCCCATCGATTATCAAAGTTTTGACACCCTTACAGACATGGGAGGGATTTTTCACGGTTATTTTATAGATACTGCCTCTGAATTTTCTGGTAGCAGTAAACCCGTTCCAGTCAGACGGTATGCAGGGATCTACAACTAAACCGTTATAGTCAGGGCGGATACCAAGTATCCACCGGGATATAGTAACAAAAACCCATGCAGCGGTTTCATTGGACCAGGAATTCTTAAGTTCACCAGGATGTATTGAATTCTTTCCTTTTATAGTTTGGGAATAAACATAAGGTTCCATTTTTTGCAGTTCACTTGCTTCTTCAAGATATGCAGGAGTAATTTTCTTTAAATGCTCGAATGCACTATCTCCCTGACCCAGAAGCGTCTCTGCTATTATTATCCATGCATTGTTATAACACATGATCCCTCCATTTTTTCCGTACCCCGGAGGCATTGAGGAGAACTCTTCGAGATTAGTGCAATAATCAGTAAATGGTGGATCAATCGTTAGCAGGCCATGAGCGGTATCCAGATATTTTCGCACAGAATCCATGGCTCTCCGGCTTAAACCCTCCTCAGCCCCGATTCCAGCCATAATACAACATCCCTGTGGCTCGATAAATATCTTTCCTTCTTCACATTCGCTGCTTCCCACTCTCTTCCCGGCATCATCATAAGCATAAATAAACCACTCACCATCCCAGCCATGTTCCTTTATTGCCTTAATCATCTGGTCGACACACTTGCGGGCAGTGTCAGCTTCCTGTTTTCTTTCCTTATTCTGCAGAATTTTCACATATTCATTTCCAACATTTACAAATAGCCCCGCAGTAAAAACCGATTCAGATTTCTTGTCCGGTCTGCTCGTGGGTAAACCATGAGGACCTCTGCTGTTAAACACATTGTAAAAAGCCCTGCTCAGGTGATCCAGAAGCGGTTTTGCAGTGTGAGTGTTTTTCTCAAAAAGAACATTTTCATCCAGAATGGCCCAGTCACCCGTTTCTTTTATATATGAAGCAACCGCATATATCAACCACAAAGCCTCATCCATCTTTTTTACGCTCAGATGAGTTTGTGAACTTAACTCACCGTTTTCTGATTGAGCGGAAGCCAGATCGATTATTCTGGATCTGGCCTGTTCAGTCATAAGGTAAACAAAACCGGCCATGTTTTGATTAAAATTACCACATTTGATGCTATTATCAGTTCCTGAACCAAAATCGCCAGTCCTCTGTGCCAAACTAAAGTTGACCACACACTGGTATTGGCTCCAAATATTTACCATCCGGTTCAGCTTTTCATCGACACTGATTACACTGAAACCTGAAAGCATTTCTTCCCAGTATGCCTTTAATTCATCAAATGCCTTATCAACGTTGGTGATAGTGAAATAATTATTAATAATTGCTTTAGCATTTTTCTTATTGATAATGCCCTTAGATTCCCACTTGTTTTCAGGGTCATTTTCCACATATCCCAGCACAAATATCAATTCGGTTGATTCCCTGGGACCTATGGAGATGTTTAGACTATGAGAAGCAATCGGTGAGCAGCTATCGACTACGGAATTTTTTGATTTACCATCTGTAATAACATCCGGGTTGTCCAGGCCATTGTATCTGCCCAGAAACGCATCTCTATCGGTGTCGAATCCAGATATCTGTCTATTAACAGAATAGAACGCGAAATGATTTCTGTGTTCTCTGTACCCTGTTTTATGATATATTACCGATCCATCAACTTCCACTTCTGCGATATTCAGGTCAGGAGGAAAGCCAGCCGCTTTATCCATCCCGTCCCATAGAGAAAACTCCACATAGGAAAAGAGTGTGATCTTTTTAACTTTGTCTGAAGTATTTGTTAACGTTAATCTATGGATTTCACAATTATTATGGAGAGGAACAAAATAGAGAGTCTCCACAGCAAGGCCATTTCTGACTCCCTTAATAATGGTGTAGCCTAATCCGTGCCTGCACTGATATTCGGTCAAACCACGCTTAAGCGGCTTCCATCCCGGAGACCAGAAATCATCGTTTTCCCTGATGAAGAAATATCTTCCACCATTATCGAGTGGAGTGCTGTTATACCTATGTTGAAGTATTTTTCCTGTGCAAGCATTCTTAAAAAAGCAGTATCCACCAGCAGTATTTGAAATCAGAGAAAAAAACTCCCGGTTTCCCAGACAGTTTATCCATGGGTATGGAGTTTGAGCAGTAGTGATCACGTATTCCTTTCTGGAATCATCAAAATACCCAAACTTCATGAAAGCCCCCCTTTGTGGACACCTTTTTTCATAAACTACGTAAAATAGGTTACGCCAAAATTCTGTAAACCATCATTTTATAACCTGTTCAGTTTGTTCTTTGGTGATGAATGATACAGTACATCAGATTAGCGGATAGAAAATATCTTATAGATGATATGGTCAAATAACTGTGAACCCGATAAGCGAAACGAACAAGAGAAGCCGCTCCGTAGAAATCGTGTTGCCTGTATCAATTTTTGGTTTTTTAGGCAAATTACCCTAAAAAAGTTCCCGGTATTAATACCGGGAACTTTTAGTTCTTACAAGTTTATCTAATTCAAGGTTATCGTAGTAATGGAATAGGCAGGAAGAGTAATATTCATACCCTTTTTAACCTCGATAGATTCTTCTGAATACCCCTTCTTCGAATTATCTGGCCGCAACTGTTTCATCGTACCATTTCCTTCAAATTTCGGAATAGAAATGGTAGTATTTGCTTTGGTTTTGGGCATTTTATTAACAATCATCAAAGAAAGCTTACCATTGTTTTCTGTTAGATAAGAGGTGACATTCTCATTGGTTGTGCTGGAAGAAATCAATTTTCCTCGTAAGCTTTCACTGGCCATTTTGAAGGCCCAATATGATGGTCTAGGCACATTGTCACCATCCGGAGCACCGGTTCTTGACAGATATCCATAGTCCCCTCCCTGCTCAGTAACATCATTGTGTATATCCCAGTATGATGCCTGCTCGATGTTGTGTTTGGCAAGAGATCCAAGATAATCCGCAACAAACAATGCATTTACTATGCTTAGAGTCTGAGGGCCGGGCTTGAAATCAACTGAGTTCCACTCGGTAAGCCATACTTCATATTTTTTACCAGGAACACCATATTCTTCAGTCTGTTTTCTCACCTTTGGAAGAATCTCATCCAGACTCTGTGGAGCTCCCAGTAGGGCTGCATCATTCTCTTCACCGGTGTGTTGCGGGTAATGGTGAACATTTACTCCATCAGCCAGCTCTTTGGTATAATCAAAGACAATTTTATTCCATTCTCCTTCCAGTACCCATACCACGGTTACAAGTATAGAAGGATCGACGGCTTTCATGGCTTTGATAAACTCCGCAGCACGTTTACCATACTCTTCAGCAGAACAATGATTGGCATGCCATGAACCATAGAGTTCGTTTCCTACTTCGAAGTATTTGACATTAGCTTTCCTGGTAATATTCAGATGTCTTACCCATTCCGCCGCCTCTTCTGGTGTGCCGGTACCAAAGTTTACTGTAATCATAGGAGTTGTACCGGTTTGTTTGCAGAATTCCAGAAACTCATCGGTATCAACCATGAAATCCTTTTTATCAAGAACTTCTTTCCAATGATCCTCATCGGCTCTCAAACCACCCGGATAACGCAGCACCGCATGATTTACTGCTTTTACGTACTCAGCAGTTTCCGGTTTCAGCATATCGCCATCCCACAGGGCAGCGTTTATTCCGAAGATACCGGGATTTATTGAAGGTGTGATCACTTTTGTCATATCAGCAGAAACTGAGATATCTTCTACTTCCTTAACCGGAGCAGACCGAACCTCACGTTCGTTTGTAAGCCGGATATTATCAATCATAAATTTACCGGCAGTACCTTCTCCTGACGCCTTGAAATCTATAGTGACAACGCCTTCGAGATCCAGTTTCCCATTCTGTTCAGCCTCAGGAGGTTGCCAATAAGGAAATTTGTAAAATGCTTTGAAAGGCACCAGAACCTCATGCCATCCTTTCAGACATCCTGCACTGGCAAGCCACACTTCCATACCACCATCATTAATCTGCACATTAATGCCCTGGAAAGGCTTTTCAGAATACATATCAAACTTCAAGCCCCAATGCTTACTCCAGTCCCGGTGTTCATCAGGACGGTTGTTATTTTTAAAATTGTAAATAACATCACACCAGTCATTCATTTTAAAGGTTATGGCCAAAGCATTTTTCCCGCCATTTCTGGCGCCACTGGGGACTATGTCATATCTGACCTCCGACTTTGGTCCCACTGAAGTTTCCCATCTGCTGTTATCTTCCTGATCCTCAAAATCACAAAGCAGCACATCCGGTTCATCAGATTGAAAAGCATTCCAATAGTCTTCAGGATCGACATAACCTGGTATTTCTTCGATTATTGTTATGTGATCAGCATAAAAAACAACCGGCTGCCCATCGGGAACCTTATTTTCAAACTTATTGCTGGAGAATCGGATTTCACTGATTTTATCCCATTTTACATTAGCAATGACTTCTGCTTTCTTGGTATCATCCCAGTACCGCCCTACATCCTGGAATTTACGCAACGGAACCATGAAATAATTCCAGTTGGTATCAATTTGACCGAAGTCACCAAGAGATAGCTTCGTCTGGGTTTTTGCACCATCCGACTCATCATCTATCAATCCCACATAAATTGTCCCCACACCAGGGCCACCTTTACCCCAGAAAGCCAGACCAGCAGCTTTGGCCTTTCTGGCAGATTCCAGATTAAAAGTAGAGCCAGTACCCAGAGCAACTGTGACTCCTGAATAATCATTATTATCCATATAGCAGGCCAAAACACCTTCATTTCCCTTGGTTTTGCTTGACAGGATCTTTTGAGCGGTTTTACCACCATATACGTAGGGGAAGCCGTTTTGACCATACATGTCATCGAAGAAGATGTGATTGTCTTTTACAGCAGGTCTCTGAGCCATAGGAGGTCCATCGATCTCATCCTCCAACTCATCCCATGGAACTTCATCGGTAACTGGTTTCGCTTCATAGACATCTCTGAGTACAAAGATATCATCTACCCAAACAGTAAATTTCTGGTTATCATTCTTCTTTACTTCAACTCTGAACTCACATACAGTTGCCCAGTTAAATTTCTCAGGAACCTCCACTTTTTTCTTGGCATCCCAGTAAACACCACGTTTACCGAAATCGGATAATGGAATAGAAATTTGTTTCCACTCATTTGAGATTCCACCATATTTCTGCAGTGGTAACCTTACAGCTGTTTTTTTCCCATCGGCGTTTTCATCATCGCACAGTGCTATCCAGGCAATCTCATTACCATCTTTTCCTTTAATCCAGAATTGCAGAGCGCCCTTTTCATAAAGCTCTCTCATATCATAGAGAAGATTATAGAGACAGACAGAACCACCGGAATAATCAGCTGCATTCAGGTCAAACTGAATTGCTACTTCACCGTTTTTACCCGATTCTTCGGGAATAAAAACACTTGAATTTTCAGGATACCAGTATGCGTATCCACCAGAAACAAAATCCTCATCAAAGAAACGATACACCAAACGAGGATCAACCGTTTCTTTTACAGCTTCAGATTGCTGACTTTGTTTTTTCAGAGGTTTAAATTTCAGCCATCCAGGAAAAACAGAGTTTGCAGCCCCAAAGATGCAAACTGCTGCGAGCATGATCAATCGTATATTTTTATTCATAAAATATCCGTTTCCTGTTTAAAATTAGAATTTCACCCGTAAGAACAGATTCATTAAGAGCTGATCGTAATCTCCAACGCTTGGTGCAGCTCCATAGATCCATTCGTGTTCATCTGTATCAACTATAATTTTTCCGATGGTCCCGATTACACTTGCTCCATCAGATACTTTCCATTCAAGACCTGCAGACCACTGTTTCATCTTCTGGGAGACTTCCATTTTCTTAGTCACTAAGTCATCACCATCTAATTCTTCCACATCATATAATGCTTTATTATTAATAATCTGTAACCCGCCCAGAAGGCTCATTCTTTTCCAGAATTGATAGTAAAGTCCAAGGTTAGTAAAATTAGAGGTTATTTCAAATGATTCTTTATCAGTAGCATTTGAAGCCTTTGACATGACAATGCTTCCTGATAATTCCAGCGGATACTTAATGGCTCCAATCATTTTGCTAAAATCAACTTTAACTCCTCCGCCAATCTGAGAGAACTCAGTTTTTGCAAAAATTATGCTGTCAAACTCTTGTGCGGTCTTTTCACTCAATACTGACATCAATCCTTTTAATTCGATACCGTTATTAATAAGAGAAATCTTTCCATCGGCCGAGAATCCTACACGGTTTGGTGTGGCAGGACCAAAAGGCATGACTAGCTGGACGGATGGATCACAGTGCACCATAAAATTACTCAGACTGTCAGGGAAAAATATGGAATGATTATATGATGTTTTCATGTGCGGTGCTTTCACCCATCCATTGGCGTCTTTGGTTGGGGTGAATTTAAATACCTGATTATACAAAGCATCGAATGGTGAATAATATTTCTCGTAGTCATCTGCTTCTACATTCAGGATACGATTACCTACAAATGTAGGTGACTGTGCCATAACATTTCTGAAATCTTCATCATTAGAGATAATTGAAGCATTTAATTTAAAGCCAAAAGCATCTCCAGACTTAATACCCAAAGTTCCAGTTATGTTGATCGCCTTCCCAATAACAGGGTCCGGATAAAGGAAATCTTTAATAACCTTATTTGCGGTATCTATTCCGACAGAATCGAAAGCAACAGTATCATCAACTGATGCTGCGATCTCTACAGAGAGCCCTAAAGTTAAAAATTCAGGCAATCCGAATGTTTTACTTATATCCAAGCCTGGTCTAAATGATAAAACAGCAGTGTTCTGCGCCATTGTATCTGCAGTGGTATCGCTTTTCCCTTTGTAACTTTTTTTGCTGTCAAATATCTGTAACCAGGTCCCACCAAGATTTATTCCCTTTAAAAAGGTCACATCGAGATTAGCACCTGTCACATATTTTGCCATAGAAGCATTTTGTATAGTAGTGGTAGGATAGCTGCCTGAACCGGTGTTGGTTTCTGTGTTCACTAACCTTGCACCCACAAACGCAAAATGGAACTCGTTGAAAATTGGGTCCACTTCTGCATCAAAACCAAAATTTATACCCTGCAAAACACGATTATTATCCCCCAAAAACATCTCTTCCATTGCAAATTGACGCTGCCTGGCAAAGATATTCGGTTCATACATGATATCAATTTCCGGAGCCCAAAGAGTGAGTGGGCTGAATTTTTCTTTGAAATCTCCAACACTGAATCGAAACATATCGAGCGGGTTACCATCGATACTAATCCATCTGGTGAATATAGGGTTAGAAATATCAGAGAAGAAATTCTGCCAGTTTTGATGCATTCTAAACATCACTCTTGCAGAAACTGCTTCATTTGGTCTTGCTTTGATGTCAAAATCTACCGACGTATACTCATTTGTCTCAATTTTGCGGTCTGAGCTTTTTATGCTGTCCCCATTGATTTCTGAAGAAAAATATTGTGATCTGAATTCCCCACCGATAGAGATACCAGCCTTGGCCATTATATTTTCGAGGGTTTTCTGAATCTTGTCCAGCTTCTTTTCATCAGCATTGACATTAACTAAAAGGCCAACGCTTACTATTGTTAAAATTTTTCTGAGCATTTATACTCCTTTTATAAACAGTTTCGATTTTTAATTTCAGAACCACATTTTAATTTCAGTTGAAATAACGGGTGTTTTGTAGTTATTCACAGGACAATTGATATCATCATGCTGCATATACTTGACCCTTGCATGCAAGCCAACTCTGGAAAGCATATCCCAGTCAAATCCAATTCCTATTGCATAGTCTCTGTAATCTATTGGATTATGATACGCTAATTTACTTTTACCTTTTTGAGAGTATGCCTTTTCAGATGCCCACCGCTCAAAACCGGCTAAGCCTAAAAGGTAAAACTTACTGGAGAACGCGATGGCTGGTTCGAACCTGATATATGTACCCCATAGTAACATATCATCACTTTTCTCATTGAAAGCCAGAGGTTTGAATCCAGTAGAAACTCCATTGAGAGCACCATATACACTGAAAAACAGATCACGTGGATATCCAAATATTTTGCTTATGTCGTATGCATAATCAGCTTCTAAATTAAAAGTAAATTTCCTGTGAACAGGAACAAATGCGTTGTTGCTTCTGAGTGTAACAGTATCTTCGTTCCCATCCTTACTTTCAACATAAGAATACACATAGGAACCGTCCTTCTGGTCACCCATTCCATAGGTGTCACTCTTTTTTATATAAGAAAGGTTTGCATTTGCCTGATGCTCATTCTCATAGGGAACAAATGCTTCGTACATGGATAAATAATCGGAATGAAGTGCCCCACCCTCAAAGCCAACAGGGTTGTTGTAAGCTCCTGTGGCATAGGATTCATCCCCAATTCTTTTATTGTATTTACCACTCAAAGAATGATCAATCGGGTCATTTCCCCAGCGATTATAGGAGGAGTGAAGAAAGGAAAAGAGATCCTGACCGTTTAACCGGTAAGGGAAATAAAGAACATCCCTGGCAGCTTCGAGCTGAAAATGCTGACCATAGGCAATTCTGAGATGTCCATAACCGGTAAGCTTAGGAACAAAAGTCAAATTGACACCAGCCATATTCTGATTATAAGGTGATGCCTCACCTCTACCCATAAACTTTCCGGCACCAACCAGATTCGCACCGAATGCATAGAACCCGTCAACTCCAGTAACAAATGAGGTAGGCGAATAGAAGCCCTTACTTATAACAGCAAGGTCAACATTCAAAGGAATAAGGTATTTGTTTTCTATATGAGCATAGAAAGCAGGACGTATTTCAGAACTGGCATTCGATTTCTTCAAATAATACTCTGTTGTAGAATCAGGAAGAACCTTTTGGCTGGCCTCAAACTTTGTTGAATCGATACGGCTAAGTGCAAAATCTGTATGAATAGCAAGTTTGTCGCTGATCGGGCCTCGCAAATCCACAGTTCCAACCCATGGTTCTTTATAAAAGGCTTTTGTTCCCACCTTTTTTACATCAAATTTTGTTCTGTTAGAACGAACATTTTTTGTTGTGTCAAGTACGTTGGTGAAAAAGTTCTGTGTAAACTCACTGGAGTTTACAACATCTTCATTATAATTATAACGCAGAAAATTTATTCCAGGTGTCATTTTATTAAGAACTTCTTTTGCAGCAAACCTGGCATGAAAAACTTTACGGAACGGATCGCCTATCCCCTTTCCTTTGATTGGGAGGCCATCTCCTGCATAGCCTTGATCAGCAGCTAAATCAGAATACTCTCTCTCAGCGTTGTCGTAACGCTCATATGATCCATAGAGCAGATTGAAATAAAGGTTTGCAGGAAGATTAATGCTTTCAAAGTTAATGCCCTGAAAAGCTTTCTTATTCCACGCAGCTCTTCCCGTTTTTTCTCCTAGTGCTATGTTATACTCATAGTAACGGGCAATGGGTTGCTCTACCTCAAAAGGCAGATACTCCCAGGCAAAGAGCCGGGCTTGTGATTTCCAGATAGAAAGAGGAGATGCCTCAGTCCAATGAACTGCTCCCATTTTGAGCCAAAAAGATGCAGGAACAGTTCTTACAGCAATTCCAGCACTCATATCTTCATGAATTATTGCAGATTCATTGCTTTTGTCATGACGATTTGGAATTTCATCTCCGGCTACTTTCTTATTAATAAAAGTTCCTGGCAAGGTATGCTGGAAACCGATTTTTGACCAGAGCACAGTATTACGGCCGGCCCGTGCCACCATTCCAATTCTTACAAACGACTCATTTCCTTCCCAGTTTGACTGCAGATAAGACCGGTCCTCTCTTAGGTATTCGGCATGCCCGTCTTTGAAACCATGATACTGTAACTTCAGACGCCCCTCACCGGAAAAAGAAACCGGAGATGAACCTCCAAACATCAGGGTGGATCGGACCTTACTCTCCAGGTCGTTTTTATGAAGACCCAGAGAATCAAGCATCTGCTGAAATGCTGATGAATCAGCCGCCAAAGATTCTTCAGCAGCACTCGCTGTCATAGTAATCCCAGCCGTACAAAGTACGAAAAGAAACCTTCGCATGGTATTTTTTTTCCTTAACAACCAACCCTCCTTGAGAGTCGTGAATTTATACTGAATAAGTCCTGTTATCTTTTGATCGGCATTGTCTGGTGGCTACGAAGTTTAAAGGGTTAAACAAGGCCACCTGAAATGGAAGTCCAGCCTGTTTTTTCTACAAGTAATCAAAAAACTGTAATAAACCAAGTTTTATGTGAAATAAAAATTTTGTAACAATATAAATAATTACCAGTCATTGCGCACAATTACCTCTTTTGTCTTATTGTCTGCTACTCTCTTAATTTTTATCTTTTTTTTAATCTTCAAATTTCGTTTTTAGGAAATTAGCTATTTTTTTCCTCTTTAGCCAGAGATTTCTATTATTTCCATCTGTCATATTTCTCTTGTTGTACATTTTGATGTATTTAAGATGTTTTTCATATAGGTCTCTTTATTTTTTTCCTTTTTCAAAGTACCTATAATTAAACATCTACAGTGATTATCTTTTGTTTTTTTTAATAATTAAGCATCATTTAAGCCCATTTTAAACTCTAAATTTGTTTGATAAACTCTCCTGCATTAAATATTTTCATCTGGAATCATTTTGAGCTTAACAAAACGTTTTTATAGATAGAAAATGCCTATAAACCTGAAAAACAGGATAACTCTTGTCCATATCCCTCAACTCAAATTCCGAGATCTGAAGTGCTGACTAATCCATTAAACTTGAACCAGGAAAAGGTGGAGAATGAACATTAAAGACTATTTTCGACCGAAAACATTGCTTGCAGGCGCCTTGTTATGTGGTCTTATTTCATGTAAATCAGATAATAGTAACACTACAAAAGGCGAAGTCTCTTTTCCACGCAATAAAACACTATATATGGCGGGTTTCCAATGGGGAGAGCCCAATACGTTTAATCCGCTCTGTGACTGGCCGGCTTTTCCTGTAGGCGGAAATTATAATCTCATGTATGAGCCGTTAATGAATTTTAACTCGTTAAACGGTCAAATGGAACCTCTGATCGCTAAATCCTACCAGCAAAATGACGCCGTTATTTCTGTCATACTGGATTCAAGAGCAAAATGGAGCGATGGAACCCCTTTAAGTGCAGCCGATGTCGTCTTTACCTACGAAATAGGTAAGAAATACCCGGCCGCACCTACCGCTTACGTATGGACCTATATTTCTGCTGTCACAGCAGATACAGTCACGGACAGCACATCAGAAAGCGGTAAGGCAGAACGGGTCAGTTTCACTATTAATAAGGAAAGAAACAATCCTCTGGCAGTGCTCGATCACTTCCAGGCCGTTCGCATAATCCCCAAACACTACATTCAGAAGCAGCTTGACAATCTCAACGGTGATCTGACAGCATTTCAAAAAGAAAAACTGGATAAAGATCCGGTTGTTTCGGGTCCATACACTCTGCACAGTTACTCTGGTGAGAAAATCGTCTTGAAAAGAAGAGATGATTACTGGGGAAAAGTTCTTTACCAGGACCGTTTGCCAAAACCCCAATTTATTATTCATCCAATTTACAAGGCTAACGACCATTTCAGCATTGCTCTTCAGCAGGGGAATCTTGACATTTCTTCAACCTTTATTCCCCGTATCTGGCAAAAAGAGAAACAGGGTGTTAGAACATGGTATTCCAAAGAACCTTACTTTGTTCCTGCCGCCATGACTATGCTCTTTGTCAATGTTACCAAAGCACCTCTTAACGACCGCAACTTCCGCAGAGCTATGGCTCATGCCATCAATTATGCAGATGTTAAGGAGCTGGCCTTCTCCCAGTACAGCCCTAATCTCGAGCCTGGTTTGATTCTGCCATTCGGTACAGAAAAGCAATACTACTCTGAAGAAGATGTTAAAAAATACGGCGCAAAACACGACCTCGAACTTGCAAAGAAAATCCTCAAAGATGCCGGTTATAAATCGGTTTTCAATGCCAATGGCGAGCTGGAGCACATGCTTGATCCCAAAGGTCAGAAAGTACCAACACTCTCGATTAAATCACCTGCAGGATGGACTGACTGGGAAGCCATGGTGCAGATTGCAGTCAAAGGAATGAGAGAAGCTGGTATCGACATCAGAGAAGGTTTTGTGGATGCATCCATTTACTTCAACAGTCTGCCCACCGCCGACTGGGACCTTATTCTTCACGCTCCTTCTGTCAACGCCACTCCCTCTCAGCCATGGTCCCGCTTTGAATCGGTCCTCTCATCCAGAAACTGGAAACCGGTTGGTGAAAAGATGAACGAGAACCAGGGACGCTTTAACAATCCAAACGACAAGAATTACAACCCCAAAGTTGACAGCCTGCTTAAAGTTATTCCCAACCTCAGCGATGAGCAGAAGAAACTTGAAGCTTACCGGGCATTAAATGTCATTTTCATGCAGGAACAACCTACCATCCCCATTGTTTACAGACCTGAACAATTTTACGAATTCAGTATTAAAAACTGGGATAATTTCCCCAATGAAAACAACTCCTACACACCACCTCAGATACCCTGTTTTGGTGTAGGTATCAAAGCACTTTGGGAAATTAATTCAACAGCCAAATAGGAGCATTCATGCTGAAGAGGTATCCGACACTTTATTACATATCATCCAGAGCAGTATGGTACTTTATTACCTTTCTGGCTGCTGTTACCATTAACTTTCTATTACCACGACTGGGTCCGGCAAACCCGGTCGATATAATCATGGCCAGATCTGCAAGCGGATTAGACACTAAAACTGCAATGGAAAAAGAGGAAGCATACCTTAAAGGTTTTGGCCTGGTTGAACTCAATAAAGACGGAAGCATCGTGCGCGATGCTTCTGGCAAACCGGTCCAGTCTCCCCTGATAAAACAATTTTTCAACTACGTGAAGATGTGTCTTAAGGGAGATCTTGGTACCTCCTTTCTGAATTATCCTAAAAAAGTTACTGAAATAATCGCCGGAGCAATCCCGTGGACTCTTGCCCTGCAAATACCCACTATCATTTTGGGATGGATTTTTGGTAATATTCTAGGAGCTCTGGCAGCCTATAAACGAGGCGTCTTTGATGGCGTAATATTCCCTTCTGCACTTTTAGCCAATTCCGTACCATTTTTCGCTTTTGGTATGCTCTTAGTGTATATCTTTGCTCTCCAGTTTAACCTTTTTCCTGCAATAGGAGGTTACGCTCAGGACCTCATGCCAGCATTCAGTTGGGAATTTCTTTCCAGTGCGGCTTATTACTATGTATTGCCGTTTTTCTCCATTTTCCTTATCCTTGCCGGAGGTCAGGCAACCGGAATGCGCTCCATGTGCATTTATGAATTGGGAACCGATTATATCAAATACGCTAAATGGCTGGGAATGAAAGAACATAAGATCGTTTTCTACATGTTCCGCAATGCAATGCTGCCACAGCTTACTGGCTTGGCTCTTTCAATAGGAACGATGGTTGGAGGTGCCCTTATTACTGAGATGATTTTTTCTTATCCGGGCCTGGGAATGTCTATGCTAACTGCAATTCAGGGAAACGATTATCCGCTGATCCAAGGTATAACTCTTCTAATTACAGTCAGCGTGCTTATCGCAAATTTCAGTGTAGATATTCTAATTGGTTTTCTGGATCCACGAGTGAAGGCCGGAATAGGGAGCAAGTAAAATGAAGATACTTAAGAATCTGTTAAAATCTCCTTTCTTTGTAATCGGTATGGGATTGTTTTTAGGGACCATCCTCCTGGCTCTTTTTGCCCCTCTCTTTTATCACATTGATATCCATTCCAGAGTTGGCGCAGCTTACATGAATCCTGGTGGCAAATATCTACTGGGAACCGATCACATGGGTATCGATATGTTCTCCCTCCTGCTTGAAGGCCTGAGATCATCCTTATATGTAGGTTTTATGGCTGGAATCATTGCAACGGTAATCGGTACATCCCTGGGCGTGTATGCCGGTTTTAAAGGGGGATGGGTCGACGATTTTATTACCATGGTTACCAATTTGTTTATAGTTATACCACAATTTGTAATACTGATTCTGGTTTCCGCCAGCATGAAAGAGGGACGTTCTCTCTCTTTGATTGCATTTCTGATCGGATTAACCGGATGGACCTGGAGTGCCCGCGCAGTTCGCGCTCAAGCCGCCAGTTTAAAAAGCAGGGATCATATCTCACTGGCTAAAGTTAATGGGGTAAAGACAGTTGGGATTTTATTGCTGCATATTCTGCCCTACTTAATGTCTTATGTATTCATGGTTTTCATCATGCAGACCGCTTCAGGGATACTCTCAGAAGCTTCAATCAGTATGATAGGATTGGGACCATTCGATACCGTTTCCCTGGGAACTATCCTTAACCAGGCCATGCGTTCAGAAGCGTTAACCGATGGTGCCTGGTGGGCTTTTATTCCTGCTATGATTCTGGTTACCATCATCTCTTTTGCCCTGTATCTTATAAATACATCAATGGAGGGTGTTTTCAATCCGAGATTGCGTAAATAGGAGAGAATATGACTGTTGAAGTACAAAGCAGTGTGACCGAAAAAGCCACTGCATCTAATGATAAATCTAAGGTAATTTTCGAAGTAAAAGATCTGCACTTACATTATCTGACCCGGTTCGGAAATAAAATTCCCGCAGTTTCAGGTGTCAGCTTTACCATCAATAAAGGTGAAATCCTTGGGATTGCCGGTGAATCAGGATGCGGCAAATCTACTCTGGTCAACGGATGCATGGGACTTTTTATCCCTCCCCTACATCCAACCTCAGGTGACGTTTTAGTTGCGGGAGAATCGATCATGAACCGTAGCCCCGCCGACGTACGTAAAAACGTCCTGGGAAGAAAAGTGGCCATGATCCCTCAGGGTGCATTCAATTCCTTAAACCCCACCCGCAAAATTAAAGATTTCGCTGCAGATATGATCTCCAGCCACGAAAAAGGTTCCAACAAAAAAGAGATCTACGAAAGACTTCGAAATCGCTTTAAAACCATCGGAATGGATGAAAGTATCCTTAATTCCTACCCCATTCAGATTACCGCCGGGATGCGTCAAAGATCAGTCATTGCCATCTCCACACTGCTCAATCCTCAAATGGTCATTGCAGATGAGCCAACCTCGGCCCTGGATGTAACCACTCAAAAAGCAGTTATAAAGATGATTTTCGATCTGCTGGAAAAAGATATCTTCAGCAGCATGATCTTTATCACTCACGAACTTCCCCTTTTGCGCCATGTGGCAGACCACATCGCAGTCATGTACGCTGGTGAATTCGTTGAGGTAGGCACAACCGAACAACTAATTTTTGACCCCAGACACCCATATACCAAGGCACTTATGGGCTCTATGCTCAGTGCCGAACCTGGACAGAAACAGAAAAAACCTGTCGCAATCGAAGGCGCTCCTCCAAATCTGGCCAATCCGATCCAGGGCTGCCGCTTTGCTGAGCGCTGTCCTGTTGCCAGGAAAGAATGCCATGTAAACAAGCAAGAAATTCGTATTGTCGGCGAGCGACAGGTGAGGTGCGATTATGCCAACTGAGACCAACATTTTCAAAGCAACCAATGCTACCATGACTTTTGGTCATGGTAAAAAACAGGTTACGGCCGTAGATAAAGTAAATTTTACTATCGCAGATGAAGAGATTGTCTCATTAGTGGGAAGCTCCGGATGTGGTAAAAGCGTATTGGCAAAAATGATGCTCGGCCTGTATCATCCCACCAGTGGAGAGTTCTTCTTTAAAGGTAAACCTATTACTGACCAGAGAGCACATTGGCGTGAAGTCCAACCAGTGTTTCAGGACCCATTCAGTTGTTTTAATCAGTTTTTCACCATCCGTTCTCAATTGAAAGCATCCTTCGGAATCCTAAACACTAAACCATCCAATAAAGAAATGGAAGAGCGGGTAGACCAGGCCTTATTAGCTGTTAATATTAAACCACCTGAAATCGAAGGTAAATACCCTTTTGAACTCTCAGGTGGACAGATGCAGCGAATGTTGCTTGCCCGTATCTTTATTCTGCGCCCAAAAGTTCTGATCGCAGACGAACCTACAAGTATGGTCGATGCCTGTGTCCGTGCCAATATCCTCGATTACTTGATGAAGCTTAAAGAAGAGCTCAAAATGACTATCGTTTTTATCACCCATGATATCGGTCTGGCTTATTATGTAAGTGATCGACTCTTTATTATGCATAAGGGACAGATAGTCGAACACGGTAGTCCGGATGATGTCACTTTAAGACCTAAAAGCCAGGTCACTCTTAATCTTCTGGACGATATCCCTGATATCCATAGAGAATGGATCAAATAGATTTCTATTTGGGATATTTGATTTGAGATTTGTGGGGAAAAGAAGAAAATAAGTCTGATTCAGAATTGATTGAAAACATAATAAAAAAGAACCCAAGGCAGGAAACCTTGGGTTCTTTTTTTTATTTGGATTAATACTCGGGCGGTGGAGGCGGATCCGGAAACCCTACATCCTCTGTAGCTTTTTCTCCTTTATCTAAGGACTTCACCAGCAGCAACACCAGTCCACCAGTAGCCAGGATTGCTCCGGTTATTAAAAGAATCCTCTTTTCAACTTTCCCCATTTTGTACGGTTGCACCACAGATGAATCGATTTGAGAATTGTCTGTTGTATCAGGTAGAACTACCGGAGGAGGCAGAAGCTTTCTTTTAGCAATAGTATCTATAAGTTGTGAGTTCGCTCCGGAGATTGCAGAAACTCCCCTGTCCCCTATCGAAGGTTGTCTGTAATTCTGTTCATATTTGCGGTTATCATCAGTTCTCGATTCTTTATCAATTAATGAACCCATTTCACTGTCCGGGTCAACTAGAAAATTACCGCTCTGAGAAGTATCTTCCTGTGATAATTCTTCTGAAGAATTGACTTCTGAGCCAGCATCTGTATCTTGTAAATTTATTTCCTGTCCCACCGTAACCGTCACAAGGTTTATTATCAAAACGATAACAAGAAATTTTTTAATTTCGATCGTTATATAATTCTTCTGCAAACCAACTCTTCTCCTTACAATTTATCTTTAACGCAACAAATTAACTCCGATACTCCCGGAATATTCCTCAGTAAAAAGGCGCACCACATAAAAACCATTTGCGACAAAACCACCAGAAACATTTCTTCCATCCCAATTCACCGTATACACTCCAGGTTCTTTTTTCTCATCCAGAATTCTTCTTACACATCGTCCTTTTACATCAAAAACCTCGATAACCGTACGACAATTTTTCCCCTTTATCGATGATGGAACAGAGTATCTGAATCTCATCAATGAAGAGGATAATTCATTCCTGTCTCTGTAAAAGTTCCAATTCCTGATTTGCATCTGATCCAAAGGCTTTTTCTGCGGTACCCAGCTAATGATAAAGTTCCTGCTGTCTTCGTTATTCACTGGTTCAAAGGAATAGGATCCTTCGGTTGTAATATCGACTATGTCACCACTCTTTACATCTTTAAGATAGAGATACCCCTCATGATCTCCTGCTTTTTCCCACTTTAGAAAGACCGGACCAGATACAAAGCTTCTAACACACAAATTCCATTGATGATTTCCGGTACAGGATTTTATATCCGAAATGTACATTCCATTGTGTTTATTCCATTCAGGATTTAAAAATCCGATCTGTACTTTGGTTGAAATAGGTGGAGGTTCCGGCGAATCATACTCATCGTAAGTATCTTTCGCATCAAAGGCTGCTCCCAGGACTGCTTCCTGTTTTCCACCACCCGAGGAAATTGCACTTATCCTGTAATACCAGGCATTACCTTGTTTATTCTGCTTCTTGGCCAGACTTTTTGCAGCATTTAATTCTGCAGAAGGGTTCAATAACAATACCACCGAATCTTTTTCTGCATAAACCCAGCAACCCTCCCAGGGTTTAAGCTGAATTGAATCATTGTACTTATGGGATATCAGTTCCCGATTAGAATAATATTTTCCATCATTCTCGCGGTTTGAGGTATTGTCCTCGTATAGAAATATCTGATGTCGTATAGACTGTCTCGCAACAGAATCAGTTACACTAATAAGAGTATTGTCATGATGCAGGACTGAATTGCTCCAGTAAACAGGGAACGGAAAAGGATTACCCACACAATTGTACCCCTTTTTGAGCACTATTGGGAAAAGAGTATCTGACAGCAGATTTTTTCCTTTTATACTTATTTCAAACTCCTCTTTGCAGATAATCCAACCGCCTTTGCCACTTCTAAGAGTATCGAAGAGAATGTATGACTTCTCTAACGGATCATAACCGAAATACCGCCATCTGGCAGTGTCACCAATAGAGGCAGAGAATGCACCAATTGAGGGAACAGGAGAGAATACCAAAGGGAAAGAGACCAGTTGGTAGGTATTTGGTAAAGAAAATAACGGGCTTTTCAACTCTATTGAATCAGCTCCGATAAACCATTTCCTTGTTTCTACCGATTCTTCATTCTTCTGCAACAACAATGAATAAATGATTCCCGCCTCTGTAACTTTTACACCGGGAATTTTTACACTGTAATCTCCGTTATTTTCCGAACAACTGAGAGTATCCTGAACAGAAGATCCACCTTTTGCAAAAACTAATCTGCTGTTTACCCCGGCAATATTCTTGAATGAGACAGTGAGATCTCTTCCGCAAATATAATCACCTGTCACCGGTTTTAAGAGTCCATTATTGACGACTCCACTTGGTTCGGTAGTAAACGATGTACCGGCAGATGACACATTTCCTTTTCTGTCTACCCATGAAATCCGGACATAATACTTTGTTTCCGGCATTAACCCTGACAAACTTGTCTGACCACTGTCAGAACCAGCTCGAAGTATCATTTCATATTTTCTCATTAAGGAGTCTGTGCCATATTGCACAGTAACACTCACCTTTTCGGATGTACTCCAACTGATTTTAGCCTTATCTGCACTGATATCCAGAACAGAAATTTTGCCAGGATCAGGTGGTATGTTATCTGCGCCGTATTTGTCAATTAATGGCTGAATATTGAATTTGCCTGAATTAAAGACCGCTTCGATTCCGCCAGCCAGAAAAGCTGCCGGAGCATTCCAGTTTATGGCGATTTCATTTGTGGAATAACTACAGCTCATATCAACCCATCTTTTTGCTTCCTTTTCAGGGTATTTCGCAGAGCCGCATTCATCACGGACATATTCTTTATTAGGACCACCAACAAGAAAACCAGGCACAGGATCTACAATCCCATCCGCAATTGATGGGCGATGATGAGGATTCATTGCTGCTCTTGTCCCAAATCCGGTTACAAAAGAGAAGCCTGGACCGTTTCTACCCAATAGATAATCCAGAGCGTGGATCGCTCCTTCCAGATACCTGCAGTCTTTAGAGATAAGAAATGCCACCAACAATGCCATCCCTTCATTAGCCACATTTCCGTTACTTCCCCAATAAAAGATTTCCGCACTGGTCTTA